>Ga0187780_10003903_pt1 | contig 11193 bp, 8 predicted proteins | sample 1015_Q2_SP10_20__FD_132429 | JGI IMG/M metagenome (GOLD analysis project Ga0187780, IMG submission 132429) | Tropical peat soil microbial communities from peatlands in Department of Meta, Colombia - 1015_Q2_SP10_20_MG | ecosystem: Environmental > Terrestrial > Soil > Wetlands > Peat | place...
TCTCCGCGTCTCCCCGGTTTAGGTCACTCGTGGGATCGCCGAGGATGTTGATCGGCTTCAACAGACGAAGGACTGGAGTTTCGGGTCTTTTTTCGCTCTGCGCGTCTTCGCCCCACTGCGGCGGGCCGTATTCGTACGCCACCCCGATCACTCCGCTCAACTGCACGACCACAGGTTCGAAGTGAAGCCAGGCAGTGCGACTCTTCTCGGCACTTGAGGATGGGAATGCCGAGAGCAGTACGCAGACCATCAGCCCGCAACAACCGAGGGGCTTCGCTCCGGGTCGCCCGCTCGTGGCTGTCTCGGACTTGGAACTATGGGCCAACGACGATGGTCCACGTATTCTCGCGGCCGTCGCTCGCACCCCCCGCGAAGACCTCAAACACCCACCGAGACTCGCCATCCGTCACTGCGACCCCCCAATCAAAGGGAGGCGTGATCTCATCCCAGAGGCGCCGTACCGCAGCTCGAGCGGCGTCCTCCGGGTTCGCTGCGCTCACCGTGCACGCGTGACCATGAATTGAGACGGTGTAGGTCGGTATCGGCAGGGTTCTCTCCTGGCTCTGTGGTTGGTCGAGCGCTCACGGCGCACCGCGGTCTTCCCTCGTCGGTGCCGCAGTGTCTCTTCACTCTTCAATCGGCGTACTCCCCGCATCGGCGAGCCGCGCATCTCCTTTAGCCCGTGGCGGCAGGTTTCTGGGGTGCCGCTTGCCGACCTCCAGGGGATGCATCTCAAGCCAAGAACTTGACCGGCATCCTGGCATCGGCTCGATGCCATGGCCTGGGCAAACACTCGAAGCCCTGCGCCTGCCCGCGGCTTCGCTCCGCGGTGGAGGAGAGGAGGCTCCAAAGGAAGGTCTCAAGGGGAGGTTCGGATCGTCTCTTCGATCGACGCAGCGATGCGGTGAGCCCGCCTACGCGGGATGTCGTTCGCTGCGGGCGAAATGGAAGTACGCCCCCACGCTGAGGCAGTTGATCGCCACCGCGACTGTGTTCCACACGACGATCGGTCGCGCCCCGACCAAGAGTCCGTAATAGACCCAGATGAGTTGAAAGATGGCCATGATGCCCGCCATCGTCGGGTTCATGCCCTTGCTCGAGCGCCGCTTGAACATCGCGACCAAATCGGGCACCGCGGCAAAGGTCGTTCCAAAACCTGCCACAAGGCCCATCACCTCGGAACGTTTCACTTCGGGATTAAACAGGCTCGACGTGTCGTGAATCTCCAAGCCCGTACAGCCAAAGATCAGGACCACACCGAGCCCGAGAATTCCTACCCACACGTGGTTCAAGGTATCCCTCTTCATCGCAATCACTCCGAGCCACCCTCTTCCACCTCGGTGATCGCGGCCAGTTTGCCAAGCTCAAGGAATTGCTCCGACGTGCTCGTCGCGAACAGATGCATCCCGCGGGCGACGAGTCCCGTCCATCCCGTCTGATGGCTTGCGCCGAGCCCGGCCCCGTTGTCGCCATGGAAGTATTCGTAAAACAAGAGGTAGTCCCGCCAGTGGGGGTCTTGCTGGAACTTCTGGTTCGCCCCATAGACGGGCCGCCGGCCCTGCGGATCCTGGAGGAAGATGTTCGTGAGTCGACGGGCGAGTTCTTCCGAGACCTCGTAGAGGTTCATCCACCGCCCGGAGCCCGTGGGACACTCGATGGTGAAGTCTTTTCCGTAGTACATGTGATACTCAAGGAGGGCCCGAACAATCAGCGCGTTCACAGGCATCCAGATCGGCCCACGCCAGTTCGAGTTTCCGCCAAACATTCCCGTGTCGGACTCTGCCGGTAGGTACGAGACCTTGTACTCGTGTCCCGCCACCTCGAACGTGAAGGGATGATCTGCGTGGTAGCGGGAGAGTGAGCGGATGCCGTAGGGACTCAGGAACTCGCGCTCGTCGAGCATCTTCGAAAGCACGCGGCGGAGCTTTGTTTCGTCCAAGACCGAAGCGAGTGTTCGACCTTGAGCGTTGAGCGTGAGTGGATTGTGGATGAAGCCCTTGAGCTCGGGGCGCGCCTCCAGGAATCTCGCGAAGCGCTTCACCAGCTCGGGGTATCGACTCCGAAGCTGCCCCTCAAAGACCGTGACCGCACACAGCGGCAAGAGCCCGACCATCGAACGCACCTTGAGGCGCTGGGCCCGGCCATCCGGAAGCTGGAGCACGTCGTAGAAGAAGCCGTCGGCTTCATCCCACATCCCGGTGTCTTTTCCGGCATGGACCATCGCCGACGCGATCCACAGGAAGTGCTCGACAAACTTCAGGGCCATCTCTGCATAGGCAGTCCGGTGCATCGCTAGCTCGATGGCGATTTCGAGCATGCTCTGGCAGAAGAGCGCCATCCAGGCGGTGCCGTCGGCCTGTTCGAGGTGCCCGCCTGTGGGGAGCGGCGCGCTGCGGTCGAAGACGCCGATATTGTCGAGTCCCAGGAAACCACCCTCGAAGACATTGCTCCCCGATTTGTCCTTCCGGTTCACCCACCAGGTGAAGTTGAGCGCAAGCTTGTGGAACGAACGCTCGAGCCAGTCGAGGTCGCCCTGGCCGCGCCGCGCTTGTTCCAGGCGGTAGGTGAAGATCGTCGACCAGGCATGCACGGGTGGATTCACGTCGCCGAAATTCCATTCATAAGCCGGAAGCTGCCCGCTCGGATGGAGATAATTGCTTCGGAGCATGAGGTCGAGCTGCTGCTTGCCAAAGTCCTCATCCACGAGCGTGAGCGGCAGGATGTGGAAGGCCAGGTCCCATGCCGCGTACCACGGGTATTCCCACTTGTCCGGCATCGAGATGACATCGGCGTTGTACATGTGGTGCCAGTGGTCGTTGCGAGGAGCCCGACGCTTGGGGTTGAAGGGATCGGCCCAATGCTCTGAGAGCCACTTGTCGACATCGTAGTAGTAGAATTGCTTGGTCCAGAGCAACCCCGCGATGGCTTGACGCATCACGTTGGCTGCGTCCGCGTCCAGGGACGAAGGGATGACGGAGGCGTAGAACTCGTCCGCGTCCTTCCGGCGCGCCTTCAGGATGGCATCGAAGCCGCCGAAGGATCGATCGGGCGTCTCTGCCGTCGGTGCCTCCGCATCCGGGGCTCCTTCGCAGAGGCGGAGGCGGAGGATCTGCGATTCTCCGGGACCGACCAAAAGGGAGTAGTGTGCGGACGCCTTCGTCCCAGTCTTTTTGGGGTTTACCGCGTCCTTGCGCCCGTGGACGATGTAGTTGTGGATCCCGTCCTTGACGTAGGGCGTGCGGTTCGCGATCCCGAGCAGGCGGGTGAGGTTGGTTTCATTCTCCGTGAAGAGCAGCGCCGGACTGCCTTCGGCATAGAGGAAGCGCTCGCCAAGTTCGGGATGTTGCGCGGAGATCACGCCTTTGGCTTTGCCTTTTGCGGCCGCTTGGAGCCGAGGGCGAGAAGGATCCCCTCCCCATGACCACTCATTGCGGAACCAAATCGTGGGCAGAACCTCGAGTGCCGCGCGCTCTGGACCGCGATTGCAAACGGTGATCTGGATCAGGATGTCTTCGGGGGAGGCCTTCGCGTACTCGACGAACACGTCGAAGTACCGATCGTCATCGAAGACGCCGGTATCGAGCAGCTCATACTCGAACTCCTCCCGGCTGCGTTGGCGGTTTGTCGTGACCAGATCGGAGTAGGGATAGGCATGCTGGGGGTACTTGTAGAGATACTTCATGTAGGAGTGCGTGGGCGTCGAATCGAGATAGAAGTAATACTCCTTTACGTCCTCACCGTGGTTTCCTTCGCTGTTTGTGAGACCAAAGAGCCGCTCCTTCAGAATCGGATCCTTCCCGTTCCACAGGGCCAATGCGAAGCAAAGCCGCTGCTGGTCGTCCGAGATCCCGGCCAGTCCATCTTCTCCCCAGTGGTACGCACGCGAGCGCGCCTGGTCGTGGCTGAAGTAGTTCCACGCATCTCCGTTGTCGCTGTAGTCTTCACGCACCGTCCCCCATTGCCGCTCGGAAAGATAGGGTCCCCACTTGCGCCAGGGGACTCCTTGCTCGCGAGCCTCGACCAATCGCCTGCGCTCCACCGTGTTGTCGTCCGCCACCCTCTCTCCTTCGCACAAGGGCAAGCACCTCCTGCAGTGCTCGCCGAGGTATAGATTCCCGCCTTTGGGCTCGCTGCCCTCTGGCTCACGAAACCCCTTCCCTGCTCCGGGATTTTCGGCCTCGAACGCCCCGTGTCCTCGCCCCTCAATTCATCTGCGGACGTTCAATTTCTGGGACGGTCTGCGGACGCGGAACCTGCAACGGGGATCCCTCGGCAGATTCGGATCTCTCTCAGACGTGCGTCCCAAAGTCCCGCTCCTCCTCGAAGCCATCACGTCGCCCCGGTCCGGGCGTCTCCCTCGAGAGGGTTCTGCGCCCCGGGGAGGCTCCCGCGCAAGTTCTGCATGATCTGATACACGCGCCCCTGGGCGTTCCCGACCAACGCATCCACGATCATCCCGTCGGGATCGCAGTCCGCCGCCGCACGCAGCAAGCGCTCGAAGCTCAGGATGAAGTTCTCGCTGTGGCGCGTGCGGATGGGCGTGCCCCAGAAGAACGGGCGCGCTTCGGTCGCACCTGCGCTCCGGAAACGGAGGCCAATCAGGCGACGGCTGAAGATCGAGGACTCGCCCGAGCTCATCCGGGCCCAGAGCGCGTCCAGTTCAGGCTCTGGGACCACGCCGTCGCCGGCGGGACCCTGGCTCGAGAGGTAGAGAAGGCCCGCGATCACCTCGAGCTGGTTCCCGACGAGCTTTGCAAGTTCGATGAAGGTGTCCTGCCGTGCGTGAAGTTCGTTGGCAGCGATGGCCTGGGTTTGAACCTCTGCATGCTCTGCCGCCTTCTGCATCAACTCGTATTGGCGCTGGATGGCACGGTTGTTCGCCGAGAGCTCGCTCTGCTGGAAGGAGAGACCGAGGACAAGCCAGAGGAAGGCCAACGGCGCAAACACGCCCTGCACGAATTGGCCCATATCCGCGAGCGACTGCGCATGGAACTGGCGCCAGCCGACATTGAGGTCGATGTAGACAAAACCGAGAGTGAGCCACACGAGGGTGAGGGCGATCCCGAACCATAGGCGCCCGTCGCGTCCCGATTCCGCGGGCTGGGCTGCCAGGGGAGCGGACGTCATCGTCGTGCATCTCCTCGCTGATCCCCAGTATGTCACAAGGGGGGATCCACTCGCCCAGGGATCGGCAGCCGATGGGCCACTGCCGGGCGGTCCCGCGCCGTGGTCGCGGCTATGCCTCGCGCCGAGCACCGCTCAGGCCGTGCCGGAGCCCGCGGTGCCGAACATCCGACAAACGGAAAAGCCGTGCGGACGGACGCTGCGTCGCTTCCCGACCCGTCTTCCGGGTGCTCGCCCGAACCGCCGCGGCCGGTCCCTCGCAGGAGGGCCAAAGATTCCTCGGGTGCGCGCGCTCCCGACCTCGCAAGGCCCGTTTCCCTGTGTTGTATGATCGCGCCCGTTCTTTGGGGGGGAGAACAAATGGGTGCGTATGGCACGGCTCTCCCTCGGTCCCAAACTCGATGAGATGCTCGACCGCCTCTACGACCAGAGCATCGCCCAGAATGGAGAGCTGGCATCGTACTTCTCGAAACGGGCCGCGGAAGGTTCGCTCGACTGGGCCACCGTCGACCCGCGCACGAAGGAGTTCCTGAGGGACAAGCTCGTCGCACTCGATCGTGACAAGGCCGAGTTTTGCTACGAGCTCTGCCGCGCGCTCCGCGCAAGGCGCGTGGTGGAAGCCGGTACGTCCTTCGGCGTTTCGACGCTCTTTCTCGCGGCGGCCGTACGGGACAACCTAAAGGCATACGGCGGGGACGGCCTCGTGATCGGAACCGAGCATGAACCTGCAAAGGCTGCGGCCGCACGCGTGCATTTCGCAGAGGCGGGCCTGTCACACATCATTGATCTGCGGGAAGGCGATCTGCGGCAAACACTCGCCACCGTTCAGGGGCCAGTCGATCTCATGCTGATCGACATCTGGATCCCGATGGCGCAACCTGCGCTCGCGCTCGTGGCTCCGCGTCTGCGGCCCGGTGCGGTCATCCTCTGTGACAACACGACCACGTTCCGCGAGGCCTACCGCGAGTATTTCGAATTCCTCTCCGACCCCGGCAACGACTTCCGGACGTTGACCCTGCCCTTCGAAGGTGGCCTAGAGTTCACGGTGCGCGGCGATCGCAGCGCCCACACTCCGCGCGGCGAAGCTGAAGGTTGCTGATCGTCGGGGGCGCGTGTTGCCTGTCGCACTCACGTCTACACTCGGTGGACCCAGTGGATTGAGCCCCTTGTCGGGGCTCCATTCGAGCAGGATCTCGCGCCTCGCCGCCGCGCAGCGACGAATCTCGAGAGCGAGGCAGGGCGAAGACTTAGAAGTCGCTTCGGAATGCTGCGCTCCCCGGGGAACGGCGTGTGTCTTGCCGGGGATCCCGTTCGTCGGTATACCGGCCCATCCGGTTTGAGGAGCTGGGTCCCCCGCGAGGTGCGTCGGATCGCCTCCTGTCCATTCAGCGTGTGATGTGTCGTGGTCGGTGTGGAAATCGACAACCTGGGAAAACGGTTCGGCTCCGTCGAGGCGGTGCACGGGGTTTCCCTTCTGATCGAAGAGGGCGAGGCCTTCGGTCTGCTCGGCCCAAATGGGGCGGGCAAGACCACCACGCTCTCGATGCTCGCAACCCTGCTCTCTCCCTCGTACGGCGACGCGAGAATCTTTGGGAAAAGTGCGGTTTCGGAGATTTGGGCGGTGCGCAAGCTGGTGGGGTTGGTCCCCCAAGACGTGGGTCTCTATCCCAACCTAAGCGGCCTGGAAAACCTGTCCTTCTTCGGTCAGATCTACGGTGTCCCAAGACAAGAGCTGAGGCGTCGGACGAACGAAGCGCTTGCTTTGGTCGGCCTCACGGCCCGCGCCGCGGACCGTGTCCACACCTACTCGGGAGGAATGAAGCGGCGATTGAACCTCGCCTGCGGGTTGGTGCACCGTCCCCGCCTTCTCCTGCTCGATGAGCCGACGGTGGGCGTCGATCCACAGTCCCGGGAGCAGATTCTAAGTGCGATCCAGGAACTGGCAAAAAAGGGAACCACAGTCGTCTATACCACCCATTACATGGAAGAGGCCGAGCGACTGTGCGATCGCATCGCCATCATGGACAACGGGCGAATCGCCGCAACGGGAACTCTGCAGGAGCTCCTGGAGATCGTCGGGATCGGAAACGTGATCGAAATCCACGGGGAAGGGATCGACGAGTCGCGGCTGCGTGCTCTCCCCGAGGTGAACAAGGTGGAAGTCGCAGGTCGTCTCACGCGGATTTTCGCAAACGATGCGGGTCGTGCCTTGGGTGCAATTTCTATGGTGATCGCCGAACACCCGAGCACCATCGAGTCGCTGAACGTGCGTCCTGTGAACCTCGAGCGGGTCTTTATGCACTTGACGGGAAAGGAATTGCGTGACTGAGGACGGACGTTGGAGAGACCGGATGGCGGATTTCGGGATGAAGCGGAGCGCCGCCCGATGCGCCGGCATCTGTGCGACGCTGGGACTTTTGTGGCTCGTCGGTAGCTTCGCGACTGCGGCGACGCCGCCCGAGGGTCCCTCCGCGGCAGTGCGCAGAACGCTCGATCAGGCGAGCGTCCTTTCGGCGACAGATTTGAGCCCTGAGCAGAGGCTGGACGCCCTGCGGTCTGTAGCCCGCGGGCTGGTCGATACGCGCGCGATGGGTCGTCAGGCCATCGGGTCCGTGCTCGAGAAGCGTTCGCGCAAGGAGCAAGAGGAGTTTCTCGAGCTCTTCGACGAGCTCATACTCCGTGCCTATCTGCAGAAGCTCTTCCTCTTCCACAATCCGCAGTTCCGCTTCGCGAGGGTGGAACAACGCGGCGACTCGGCCATTGTGGACACGGAGTTGCTCACGAAAAAGGACGTCTACCACGTGAGCTACGAGATGCGCCGGGAAGGGGACCGCTGGTTGGCCACCAACATCGTCGTCGAAGGCGTGAGCCTCGCGAGCAACTACGCCAGCCAGTTCGAGAGCGTCCTGCGCGATCGCTCCTTCGAGGAGCTCCTCGAGCTCATGCGCCGCAAGGTAAGCGGTTTCCGCAGCGCAGACGGGACCTAGGCCGCCGCGCCGGGCCCACGGAAGCCGTAGATGGGAGGATCCACTTTGTGGGTCCGACGGATCCCCCTCCGATGGTCGATCCGGCCCTCTCCCTTCGTCGGGGTTGGCTGAATGCAGTGCGTTCTCCACTTTTCCGGCGCGCGGGCGGATTCCATCCGCTGCGGCGAGTTTCCCTCGCGGGGCGGACGAGGCCTCGCTGTCATCGACCGGGGATTCACGAGCGGGAGAGGTACCTCATGATTTTCAGGAGAGGCGCCTGAGAACCCGCCATGGAATCGACCCTCTGCTAGTGTGGCAGCTTGAGATGAGGGGGACGCACCGGACAGTGGGACAGGACTTCGCACCGTTCTATCGGCCGCACCCCGTGGTTCGTCTTGCCAACCGGCTTGTTCCGCGTCGCTCGCGGCTCGTGCGGTTGGACGTGTCGGAGCTTCTCGCGAGCGCGACCCGTCGTACGGGTCTCCACGACTTCGGAGACGATGATTTCCTCGAACCCCTTCAGGTCTTGCTCCAGGGTTGCAAGACCGAAGCGGACTTGACGTTCGTCGGACGTCTCGCCGCCCACCGCAATGTACTTCGGTTGCTCGAGCAGCGTCTTTGGTTTGAGGAGTATCGCAAACGTTATCCGGAGATCGCGACGCAGTCGATTCGGCAGCCGCTTTTCATCATCAGCCTGGCACGCTCGGGGACCACCTTGCTCCATCGCCTGCTGGCGCAGGATCCTGAGAATCGTACCCCGCTCTCCTGGGAGCTCATGTTCCCGATTCCTCCCCCCGAGCGCGCAACCTATGAGACGGACGAGCGAATCGCGCGCGCGGAGCGGGAGCTTCGGCTCTTCACTCTCTTCCTCGCGCCGAAGCTGCGTCTTGTCCACGAAGTGGACGCACGTCTCCCGGAAGAATGTCTGATGATCATGGCGTTTTCGTTCCGGAGTTTTCAGTTCACGTCGATGTACAACCTGCCCAGCTACCAGGAGTGGATGGAGCAGCACGATCTGGGACCTGCATATGCGTATCATCGTCGTGTTCTCCAAACGTTACAGTGGCGATGCGGGGGAGCTCGCTGGATTCTGAAGGCACCTTCCCACATCTTCGGGATCGACGAGATCTTCGCGACCTATCCCGACGCCGGGATCATCCACATTCACCGGGATCCACTTGAGGTAAGCGCTTCGCTCGCGAGTCTCACCGCGGCCATCTATTCGGCGTTTAGTAGACGGGTGGACCTCCAGCAGATTGCCCGCGATCTCGTGGAATGCTTTCACCGTGGCATTGAGCGGTACTTCCAAGCGCGGGACCGGGAGCCGGGGAGGCCGAAGCGCTTTTTGGACATTGACTATCGGGACTTCACCGTGAACCCGATGAGAACGGTGCACCGGATCTACAGCTACTTCGGCATTTCGCTGAGCGAGGAGGCGGCCATCCGGATGCGAGAGTTCTTGAGCAAAAATCCGCAGGGAAAGTATGGGCACCACCGGTATTCCCTGGCACAGTTCGGAATCGATGGAGAGCTCGAGACGCGCTTCCAGCCGTATCGAGATCGCTTCGGGGTCTAAAGGCGGTCGTGGCGCGCCCTTCGCCTCAGCGCTCAACGCGGCAGGTAGCGCACACGGAACGTCCACAAACCGATTGCGAGCAATGCCACTCCCTGCAACGCCACCACGCCGACGGGGAGGAGCGTCGCCTCCAGACCCCGGTCTCGCAAGATGAGATCGGTCATCCCATACATCGCCCAGGTCGGGAAGAAGAGCTGGCCCAAAGTTCTAAGCCAAGCGGGGACGAGGCTGAGCGGCCACCAGAGCCCGCCCAGCGCCGAGAGACCGAGGGTCGTGGCGAGACTCAAGGGCAGGGTTTGCTCCCGAGTTCCCGCGACCGCTCCGATCAAAAGACCCAGCGCAGAGGTCGCGAACGCGATCGCGGCCGTTAGGAGCCCAAGCGCGGGGAGCGAGGAACCGAGAGAGATCCCGAAGACGAGCCGCCCCCAGAGAAGAAGCACGAGCAATTGCACAAACCCGAGGACGAAGCGCACGCCGAGCTTTCCCACCAGAAGCTGCATGAAGCGCGCGGGCGCGACGAGAAGACGCGGCAGGGTGCCCCAGCTTCGTTCATCGTGCATCGCCGACGAAGTTGCAAACACCACGGCCAAAAGGACGAACATCAGCGAGAATCCTGGGACGTTCTGCTCGCGAGATTTCGGAGAGCCCTCTCTGCCCGTCACATTCCGGTCCTTGTAGACGAGCAGTTCTTCGTGCAGAGGATCGGCGAGCTCTGCCGCGTCGCGATCCATCCCGAGCAACAGCGCCCGCACGTTGCCGAGTGCGATCCCTTGGGCTGGATCGGTAAGCATGGTGATGGTGCTGGCTTGGCCCTGTAAATAGCGCTTGCTGAGACCTTCCGGAAAGACGATTGCGGCGGGGGCTCGATTGAGCTCACGGACGACGCGCACTGCATCCCCTTCCGACATGAGGGAGACATTCGCGTGCCGACCCAAAAGTTCGATGAACGCGCCTGCCACCGGACCCTCGTCATTGTCCACGATCGGCACGAGGGGGCGGGGAGCACCCGCGTCCTGCGCGCGCCCGAACGTGAGGATCGTGATCATGGCGACAGGTGCCAGGAGCGAGAGAATCAGCGCGGTGGTGTCGCGCAGGAGAAGACGAAGATCCTTCCAGAAGACCGCCACCATTCCTCGGAATCCTCTGGCGTTCCCATCAGCGCGAACCATGGCGGAGCTTGAAGAGCCAGAGACCGATCGCAAGCGTCCCGAATCCGTAGAGCGTCAATACCGCGACGGGCTGGAGCAGCGCTCCCAGTCCCCGATCCCGGAGCACGAGATCGTTCATGCCCTGCATCGCCCAGGTCGTGTACGCCGCGAAGGAAAGCGTGCGCATCCACTCGGGGGCCATCGACTGCGGCCACCAGAGTCCTCCGATGCCGGAAAGCAGCATGACGAGGGCAAGGCTTAGGGGCTGCGCCTGCTCGCGTGTGCGTGTCACCGCCGCAACGAGCAATCCCGTGGTGACCGTCGGGAGGACGATCGCGCAGGTCAAGATCGCGACGGCGGGGGGCGAAGAGCCGAGAGA
>Ga0187780_10003904_pt1 | contig 11192 bp, 9 predicted proteins | sample 1015_Q2_SP10_20__FD_132429 | JGI IMG/M metagenome (GOLD analysis project Ga0187780, IMG submission 132429) | Tropical peat soil microbial communities from peatlands in Department of Meta, Colombia - 1015_Q2_SP10_20_MG | ecosystem: Environmental > Terrestrial > Soil > Wetlands > Peat | place...
CATCCTAGCCTAAGCTGGAGACGAACTCCCCACCCTTCGAAAACCGCGAAGGGTGGGGCAGCCATCGCTATACTAGCTGGTACCAAATGTGAAAGGTGGCCCAGCCCGCCTTCAGCAGAAAGGCTCAGAAGCTGGAGTCCCAGCCGACGTTGAAGCTGCCGTGGGACGGCGACGCCGCCGGGCAGCCGTTGGGGATCAGGAGCAACTGGGGGCCAAACCCCCTCTGCCCGACGCAGTCGAGGAAGTAAGATTCGCTGTCGTCAATCATTCCTATGTCGTACACGGCCCCGTCCTGGAAGCCTTCGATCCTGGTGGTCTTACCGCCGGACGTCAGAGCACTGTTGAAGAAGCCAGTCTGGAAGAAGTCCGCGAGCGAAATAAACTGGAAGCCGAAAGGCAGCTCGAAGGCCGCGCGCTCCACGATCCACTCGGCGCTCGAATCGAGGCAGGTGGACGGGTCGCAGGCAGCCGCTACCGAGAAGCTCTCCTGCGGGCGGGTAAAGTCGGTGAGCGACAGGGTGTAATTACCGCCCGCTTTGACGGTCACCGAGGCGGTGATCTGGTCGCCGGGCTGCGGGCAGTCGATGTTGTTGTTGATTCAGGCCGCCGTGCCCTCGAAGACCTCGCCGTTCGGGAACATCTCGTACCAAACGTAATAGTACGTGACTCCCTCGAAGCACTGCGTGGCAGTGCCAAGCTGCTCCACTGTTTCGTCGCTGAAGCCGTCGAGGCCGACCCACTGCGCGATGATGGCGTCCTGGTATCGGTAATTGCCGCTGGGGCACTGCACGTATGGGATCACCCAGTGGCCGCTGACCGACGAGATTGTGTTCGCGCCGCCCTCGACGTCAGCGAAGCCCGACCAGTTGAACGACCCCAACTCGGTGGCGCCTCCGGCGGCGACCCGCGGCAGCGCGTTGCTGCGCACCATTGGCCGGTGCGAGGACATGTACTTGAGGAACGCCGCCCGCGCCCTCGCGACGGTCGACGCGTTTTGCTGTGTGGAGTCTGGCGTACCCGCGCGGACAGGACTGGGCACCAGCATGCAAGCCACAGCGACGAGCAGTGCCGTAACGACACCCACGAGCCGCTTGTTTCCTTTAGAAGGGCTGGATGATTCGAAGACGTGCGCCTTCGAGGACCTGTGGGTGTCGCGAAGGAGCGAAATCCTGATCTTGCTAAAAGGCTTCATTTTAATCTCCTGGGAAGAGCGGCTCCGAACGGGGGAAACCCGCGCGGGACGCCGGAATTGTACACTTGCCCAGCAGATTTACAAGGGCTATTTCAGCTCGTCATGCAGGGCCTTTGCAGGGCCTTTTTGGGGAATCCGCCCGGCCAATTGGCCGGCCCGCGTTTTGTGAGAACTATGAAGCGATCTCGACAGCCGATACCAGCATCTGTGGGACGCTGCCCGTAATGCGTCCGCACTTACCCGGTCTGCCAGTTGATCAAGAACGTTTGAAAGTTGTAGCAGAACAAAACTCAGACAGCTCCGCTGTGACAATCGCCATTGCAGCAATCGCGGCAGTCTCGGCGCGAAGGATGGTGTTGCCCAAAGAAGCTGCCATCCACGCAGCGCCGCGGAAGGCCTCGAGTTCAGTTTCTGTCCAGCCGCCTTCCGGGCCAAAGGCGAGGACGATATCATCACTTGCGCGTTCCAATGCATTTTTCAGACTTAATTGCTCTTCCGCTTCCGAAAGAACAATACGAGTTCTGCCAGGCAGTGCCAGAGCATCTTTAAGTTTCATGGGGAGTGAAATTTCCGGCGCTGATGCCCTTCGCGACTGTTCCGCCGCTTCCTGTGCGATCCGCCGCCATCGTTCCACACGCTTGGCCGCGGCTGCCGCGAGATGTGACTCGGTTCGCTGCGCAATCACCGGAACAATCCGCCACGCTCCCAGCTCCGTGCATTTCTCAATCGCCCATTCCATTCGGTCAAACTTGAAGATAGACAGAGCGAGCGTAACGTGAAGCGAGTCACCCGCCGGAACGGATTCGCCTAACTCGAACTCAACGCGCTCTGGCGAGATGCTGACAATCCGCCCCCGACGTACTTCTTCGCCCGTGGAGACATCGAATTCCTGCCCGAGGCGGGCGCGGAGTACACGGGAAAGGTGCTCGGCGTGGGAACCCAACAAGACCGCGCGATTTCCGGAAACCTGATCGGCGATCCAGCGGCGGCGTGTCATTCATAATGGATTTAACCACAGGGGACCCACAGAACACAGAGAACCGCGCGGACTAACTGAAGATGTCTTTCACTTTTCCGATCAAAGTCCGGCGTTGGGGCTTGTTTTCGATTTTGGTGCTGCCCTCGAGTTCATGCAGCAGTTCGCGCTGGCGCTTGGTGAGCTTTGACGGGGTCTGGACACGTAGCTCTACAAACAGATCGCCCTTGCCATGGCCATTTAATACCGGCACGCCCTTTCCGCGAATGCGCATGATCGTGCCCGACTGCACGGCTTCGGGAATCTTGAGGGTGTGCTCGCCGTCGAGAGTCGGGACGCGAATCTCAGTTCCCAATGCTGCCTGAGTGAACGAAATCGGAATGATGCAATGCAGGTCGGTGCCTTCGCGTTCGAAAAATGGGTGCTCTTTGACGTGAAGGACGACATACAAATCGCCTGCCGGGCCGCCAAATGCGCCCGCTTCCCCCATGCCTGAGAAACGGATTCGCGTTCCATCTTCTACCCCGGCGGGAACCCTGGTCTCTACGATCTTTTGCCGCAAGACCCGGCCCTCGCCCCTGCATTTGGTACACGGATCGGTGATCACGCTGCCCGCTCCCTGGCAAGTCGGGCAGGTGCGCGCCATGGTGAAGAATCCCTGCTGGTATCGCACCTGACCGCGTCCACCGCACGAGCGACAAGTCACCGGGGCTTTTCCCGCAGTTGCTCCTGAGCCCCGACAATCCTCACAAGTTTCGTGACGGCGAACGGTGACCTGCGTTTCCTTGCCGAATACGGCCTCTTCGAACTCAAGGGTGAGATCTTCGCGCAAATCGGCGCCGCGCTGGGCACGACTTCGCCGGCGCCCACCGCCTCCGAACAAGTCTCCAAATCCGAAGAAATCCCCAAAGATCTCGCTGAAATCCTGGAACACGGTGGGATCGAAGCCGCCGCCCGCAGCCCCGCTCACCGCCGCATGTCCAAAGCGGTCATATGCGGCGCGTTTATCGGCATCCGCCAAAATCGCGTAGGCCTCGCTGCATTCCTTGAACTTCTCTTCCGCGTTGGGATTATTGGGATTGCGGTCAGGATGAAACTGCAGCGCCAACTTCCGATAGGCGCTTTTGATTTCCTGGTCGGATGCTTCCCGACTAACTCCGAGCACCTCGTAATAATCGCGTTTTACGTTACTGGCCAGAATGTTCTTTGAATCCTTCCGAATAGTAATTCAGTCCTCGGTGCTATGCACTGCACAGAAGGACCGGTTGAATATCAGTGCTTTGGGTTGCTTGCGACCTTGACCATCGCAGGCCGCAATAGGCGATCCTTTAACTTATATCCACGCTGCAGCTCTTCCACTATCTGGTGATCGGGTACATCGGTCGTTTCGACCATCTCGATCGCTTCGTGCAGACGCGGATCAAACGGCTCCCCGGTCGCCGGAATCGTGCGGAGGCCCAATTTAGTTAGCGCGTCTTGCAGTTGTTTGTAAATCAGTTCGACTCCGCTCCGAAGGTCGGATTGTTTGCCGCTCGTCTGCAACGCCCGTTCAAGGCTGTCTAAGCTCGGAAGCAAAGCTTTAATCGCGTCTGCCAGCGCGTAGTCGCGAAACTCCTGCTGCTCACGAGCAGCCCGCTTGCGTGAGTTCTCGAAATCCGCCTGCATTCGCGCCAAGCGATCAAGCAAAGTATCCCGCTCTGCTCTTAGCTTCTGGACTTCAGCGCTCTCGCCGCTCGCACGGGCATGAGGCACCTCGGCACCGACCGACTGTGGGTTTTCCTCGCCCTCGTCGGATGCCGGCAGTTCGTGATCAGTATCCAGTTCCTGCGGTTCTACTTCCGATTTTCCATTTGTTCTTGCCATATGACTTATCATTCCGATTCGTTCAAGATTTTGTCGAAGAGGCGCGCGATATATGACACGGCAGTGATCGTGTGTTGGTAATCCAGCCGAGTCGGCCCAAGCACCGCCAGCGAACCCATCACTTCCCCACCAACCCGCGCCGGGGCGCCGATCAGAACGAAGTTCCGCATCGACGGTAATGCCTCGTCCAATCCGATCACCACTCGCACCGCCTCCTGCTTAGTATCCAGGTACGCGTTCAACAGTTGTACAACTTTTTGCTTCTCTTCCAGAGTTTGGAGTAACTCCTGCAACCGTTGCCGGTCCTGCTCGCCCGCAACTAAGTTGGCAGCGCCCTCCACGTATACTGCTTGCGTGCCTTCGTCCGCTAAAGCGCCTCGCCGGTACAGCTGCTCAACCGAAGCCATGAGGCGATCGTACTCCCCTCGCTCCTGCTCCAACCGGCGAGCTAACTCTGCTCGCATCGCCTCGATCGTCCAGCCCCGAAAATTGTCGTTGAGATAACGACTCGCCATGTCCAGATCGGCCTGCTGAATATCCAGGCGCAACACCCGATCCCGCACCAGCCCCGATTTCGTAACCACAACGGCAAGGACCTTCTGATCTCCCAAACGCGAAAAGTACACATGTTCCAAGGCATTCTTGGGACCGCCGAGGGCCACGGCTACTCCCACGTTCTTAGAGATTAGCGACAGAACATGCGAGGTACGCTCCATAAACTCCTGCACATCTGTGATGCCTTGAAGTGAACCGTGGATGATACTTTCATCCTCGCTCGAAATTCGAGCGTTTCCAGTGAGTTGTTCGACATAGTAGCGGTACGCTTCCGGACTAGGTACCCGCCCCGCAGAAGTGTGCGGCTGCTCAAGAAAACCCGCGTCCGCCAGATCAGACATAACATTGCGGATGGTCGCAGGGCTGAGCCCTTCCCGACTCGAGCGCGCGAGGGTACGCGAACCCACCGGCTCACCGGTAGCAATGAACGTCTCTACGATAGCGGTGAGTATCTCGCGCTCACGCTCGCCAATCTGGGATCCTGCCGTCATAGACACTCTCTATCAACTTGAGCTAGCTTCCCTGACCGCGTGTATCTCCGCTAAGTTATTTAGATGCAATACTTAGAATGAACGATGCGCCACGCCCCTAGCCGAATTTTAGGAAGCTTATGGTTGTGTGTCAAGGATTAGCACTCAGGACTCAAGAATGCTAATTCGGTTCATGTGGAGCATTTCTGATATTTTCTTCGAGCCAGCTTGTACAGCAAACCTCATGTCGTCGTGGTCGGGGCCGGAGCGTTCGGCGGATGGATCGCCCTCTATTTGCTGCGGCGCGGCGCGAGGGTGACACTGCTCGACGCATGGGGAGCGGGAAACTCCCGATCGTCGTCTGGCGGGGAGAGTCGGATCATTCGCGGCACGTACGGTCCGAAGCAGCCATACTCGCGAATGTCAGTCCGCGCGTTGCAACTTTGGAAGGAGCACGAACAGCGCTGGAACGTACAGCTTCTGCACCGCACCGGCGTGTTGTGGATGGCGACCGAAGGGAACGATGAATATGAACGGTGTTCGTTGCCGGTTTTGCGCGAAGCGGGTATTGCCTACCAGGAACTCTCAGCCAATGAGCTAGTCAGACGGTGGCCCCAGATCAATTTCGATGGTGTGCCCTGGGGAATTTACGAGCCGGGCGGCGGTTTTCTCCGCGCTCGCGTCGCCTGTCAGGTTGTGCTGGATGGATTTCTGGCTGAAGGCGGAGAGTTCCGCCTGCACGCCGTCCAGCCAAATGGTCTGGAGTACGGGTGCCGTGATGGTTTGTTAGTCTCCGATGGCTCGAAGTTGATTGCCGACAAATATGTCTTCGCCTGCGGTCCCTGGCTTGGAAATCTCTTTCCCGAAACCATTGGCAGCAAAGTTAGTGCAACCCGGCAGGAGGTATTTTTCTTTGGACCGCCCGCCGGAGACGACCGCTTCTCAGAAACGAACTTGCCGGTTTGGGCAGACCACGGAGATCGTTTCATCTATGGGATGCCTGCAGGCGATGGGCGAGGGTTCAAGGTAGCTGACGACACTCACGGACCGGAGTTTGATGCGACCTCGGGGGATCGCACAGCAAGCGCCGAAGCGCTCCAGCTTGCCCGCGATTACGTCGGCTTTCGATTTCCGGGGATGAAGAACGCTCCCCTGGTAGAGACGCGAGTCTGCCAGTATGAGAACACTCCGGACAGCGATTTCATCATTGACCGTCACCCCAGAGCTGAGAATGTTTGGATCGTCGGTGGCGGCTCGGGACACGGTTTCAAGCATGGGCCCGCGCTGGGCGAGATGGTTTCGGAGTCAGTTATTGAGCAGAAAGAACCGGATGCCCGCTTCCGGCTCAGCCGATTTGCCCGATAGTGACAGAGTTTGTTTCGAGCGCTTACCTCAACCCTTCGACAACGTAAAGGTAGGAGAGCGTGCGGCCGACGTCGTATACATAGAAATTTCCATCCGGCGTAATGTTGCCAGAACCCACGCCACCGACTCCGGCAAAATCGGCGGGAGCATGTTGATGATGTAACCGGCGCTGACCGGTCTTAACGTCGACAATGTAAACCTTCACGGTATTCGAGGAATTATCGGCTACGTAGAGAGATTTGCTGTCAGCCGTCCATCCCACAATTGGCTGATCCAGGGGAATGAAAGGCAAGGGTTGCAGGGTTTGGTCATTTGCGACAGCAACCATCGCGTGAGCGTCGCGTGTGCGTCCTGCCACCCATTGACCATCGGGAGATATCCGGAATCCGCGAAAGTCTTCCGGCCCAAAGGGCTTCGGCGGCGAGCCGTCCGACATCACCAGATAGGTGCGCGGAGACTTTCCTTTTTCGGTGGCGAGCATGAGCAGGCCTTTTCCGTTAGGCAGAAATCTCATGTTTGCGGTATGGAACAGTTGCCCGTCAGCCAGGGTAATAGGCTGTCCGGCGCCGGCCGGAAGCAACACAGTAGGCGAGGGCTGTTTAACGTTCGTGGAGGCTACCCACTTGCTATCCGGGGAAATGTCCGTCCCCATCCCGTTGCCCAGGCGGATCGCAGGCGACCCGTCCGTCTTCCGAAGAAATACGGTGTAGTCGGGCCCTCCCCCCTCGCCGTCTTCTTCCAGCACCGCCCATTGACCGTCGTTGGAGAGGCTGCGCGCCAGCGTCCAGTCGAACCAGGAGAGGTCGATGTCGCGCTCCTGGCCCATGCGATGACCGTAAGTCTCTTGCCGGGTGGCCTCGTTTGTCAGCAAGACCTGCTCTTCTTTACTGATGTCGAACATGTGCAGTCGGCCCGGAATATGCAGCAGGTCCCGCAACTGAGTTTTCAGATTCACCGCATAGAGAGCGCTGTTGATTCCGGAATCGCTGCCCGTGAACCAGATTTCGTCTCCCGAGCGGGACCACGCCAGACCCGTGAGATCAGCCCATTCTTTTGTCAGCCGGGTCGCGTTTCCCGACAAGTCGACCGCTGCTACGAAGCCGCGGGTGTCACCGGCATTCGGATGATCAAAAAACGCAATGCGCTTGTTGTCGGGAGAAATGGCGATATCCGAAACATATCCGGTGTTTGTGGTGAAGATGGTCTTGCCGACAGGGTACTCCAGACGACAGTCACTACCCACAAAATGAACGGCCGCCAATGAATCACCATCCCGGCTCCACGAGGCTTGGGATACATCTCCGAGCAGTTCGCGAGGCGCTCCTCCTGTTAACGGCACGACCGAGAGCATGCCCCGGGGAATGATGTTGTTATCCGTCTTCTGCCGAATCGCCATCTCGCCTTTGGAAGAAATGCTCAGGACTTCGCTGTCGAGCAGATCAATAGGACGGGACATCAGAGCGTCGGTGCGTGTCGTATAGACCTGCTCCTTGTCAGCACCATTCCAGGCCGCGCTGTACAAAATGCTCTGGCCATCTGGAGCAAACTTTGCCCCATAGATGGAACCCCGCTGAAACGTGAGCTGATGGAAGTGAGGCGTAAGAGTGGGCGCGCCACGTCGTGCCGCGACGTAAGTGCCTGCCAGCGCCATCAACACCACGAACACCGCAGCCGCTTGCTTCCAATAAGAACGCCGCTCATCGACGACCGCGCGCAGCCGCGAGCTTGTGCCCGACTGGCTGGAAAGCATCTCCAGATCAAAAGCAATATCGCTGGCCGACTGAAAACGCTGCGCCGGATTCTTTTCCAGGCAGTGGTGCACCACGCGATCCAGCCCCGGTGTCACATTAGGAATCGTTTCCTGCAGATCCAGCGGCTCTTCCTTGAGAATGGCGTTCATGGTCTCAACACTGGAGTCACGCTTGAACGCTCGCTTCCCGGTCAGCATTTCGTAAAGAATCGTGCCAAAGGCAAAGATGTCTGTGCGCTGGTCCGCGGCTTGGCCGCGCACCTGCTCGGGGGCCATATATCCCACCGTTCCCAGGACCTGGCCGGGAATCGTATTCGACGTGTGATCCATGGTCTGGAGTTCCGGAGTAGCAGAGACCGCCTCATCCCGTGTCAGCTTGGCCAGTCCAAAATCCAGGATTTTTACGCGCCCGTCGTGGAGGATGAAAATGTTATCGGGCTTGAGGTCACGATGGACGACGCCCTTTTCGTGCGCCGCTGCCAGCCCGCGCGCAATCTGAATCCCGTACTCGATTGCCTTGCGTTGCGGCAAAGCGGCTGCCTCGAGATGTTTCCGCAAAGAGTCGCCGTCGAGCAGCTCGGAAACCATGTAGCGCGAGCCGTTGTAACTGCCAATATCAAAGACAGCAAGAATATTGGGGTGGTTGAGCGCACCCACCACCCGCGCTTCCTGCTCAAAGCGGCGCGAACGGTCTACGTCTTGAGCGAACGCCGGCGGCAGGATCTTGATTGCCACGTCCCGCTGCAGGCGGGAATCGCGCGCGCGGTACACTTCTCCCATGCCGCCCGATCCCAGCAGCGACACAATTTCGTACGGCCCGAGCTTGGTGCCAGAAGTTAGTGCCATATCGGAGTGTGGATTATAGCTTGCCTACCGCATCCGGTGACAGTAGTTCGGCAGCCTGGGCTGAATTTTGGACACGATGCGCAAGACTTTGAATCCGAGTCGCGCTGGTGGCAATCTGAAGCCTGCAGGTTAGCGTTGGAGCGAAACGATGATCGATGAGCAGACAGTAACGTCGGTCTTGCCGACGATTGATGAAATCAGAGAAGCACAGCAACTAGTCTATTCCTTGATGCAGCCAACCCCGCAGATCGTCTGGCCGCTGCTGTGCGAACGGCTGGGGACGGAGGTGTGGGTCAAACATGAGAACCACACCCCGATCGGCGCATTCAAAGCCCGCACCGCAGTGGTTTATGCGGCGGAGTTTTTCCGCAAATCCAATCAAATCACAGGCCTGGTGACGGCAACCCGCGGGAACCATGGCCAATCCGTAGCGGTGGCCGCTCACAGGTTTAATGTTTCGGCCCATATCGTCGTGCCTCGCGGGAACAGCAGCGAAAAAAACGCCGCGATGCGAGCGCAGGGAGCGGACCTCATCGAGTTTGGCGGCGATTTCCAGGAGTCCAAGGAACATGTGGCCCAGCTCGCGAGCGAGCATGGCTGGCATTTTGTTCCGCCATACCACCCCAACATCGTGAAAGGAGTCGCCACCTATTGGCTGGAGTTCTTCTCTGCAGTCTCTGACTTGGATATCGTTTACGTGCCGATCGGGCAAGGCTCGGGGATCTGCTCTTGCGCTGCGGTTCGCAATGGGCTGAACCTGAAAACAAAAATCATTGGCGTGGTCGCGGAGGGTGCTCCTGCTTATGCGCTATCGTTTGAAGCCGGCCGCAAGATTTCTGCTCCAGTCACGACTAAACTCGGTGACGGCATGGCCTGCCGCGTTCCCGACGACGCGTCACTCGAGGTGATTCTGGAGAACGTCGATCACGTCGTGCGTGTCAGTGAAGACGAGCTCCGGAATGCCATGAGGATCTTCTTCACCGATACCCACAATGTTGCAGAAGGAGCCGGCGCCGCGGGTTTGGCTGCTGCCCTGAAGGAAAAACCGGCTTTAATGGGTAAACGCGTGGGTTTGGTAATCACTGGCGGAAATGTTGACAGGCCTGTCTTTGCCAGTGTGCTCGCCGACTAGACGTTTCTCTTTATTGAATCTGGATTACGCTTTCCGGTGCCGCGGACTTGATCTCATCCACCCGTGCCACGACTTTCCGCGCAAATTCGTATAGCCCTTTGGCGTGCGGAGAATTCTCGCCTTCGAGCACGGCGGGTTTCCCGCTGTCGCCCGCCTTGCGGATGTCGGGATCAAGCTGAATGCTCCCCAGAAACGCAATCCCGAACTGGTTCGCGGTCTTCTCCGCGCCACCACGCGAGAAGATGTCGATTTCGTGCTGGCAATGAGGGCATACAAAGTAGCTCATGTTCTCAACCATGCCCACGATGTCGACCTTCATCTGGCGGAACATCTCGATGGCTTTGCGGCCGTCCTGCAGGGAAACATCCGAAGGCGTCGAAACTACGATCGCACCGGTGAGTGGCACCGTTTGAATTAGCGACAGCGAAACATCGCCGGTCCCAGGAGGAAGATCCACGATCAGGTAATCCAGCAATCCCCACTCCACCGAGCCCAGAAACTGCCGAATGATGGAATGCAGCATCGGCCCGCGCCAGATCAGCGGCTTGTCGCCGGGGTTCAAGAGACCAACCGAGATGACTTTTACGCCGTGGACTTCGAGCGCCTCGATTCTCTGATCGCCGACAACTCTTGGTTGCGCGCTCGTACCCAACATAAGCGGCACATTCGGCCCGTACACATCGGCATCGAGCAGGCCGACCTTGTGCCCCATCTTCGCAAGCGCCAAGGCCAGGTTGACGGCAAGGGTGGTTTTCCCAACTCCGCCTTTTCCGGAGCCCACGGCAACGATGGCCTCAACTCCGGGAAGAGGTTGTGGGCCCGGCGGCGGTTGCCCGGGACGAGGAGGCATGTGAGCGCTCACTGAAATGACCTTTCACGTCGATTATACAGACGTCACAGGGCAGTGTGACGAGGCGCCCGGGGCCTGATGAGTTCAACCGCCAGTGGGCAAACGCAGTCTTCTCTTCGCCCTCAACCCATATCGGGAAGGACTTTAGGCCAAAAATCACGCTGCTTTGCTAGTCAGCCTACCTTCCGCGCTA
>Ga0187780_10003907_pt1 | contig 11189 bp, 14 predicted proteins | sample 1015_Q2_SP10_20__FD_132429 | JGI IMG/M metagenome (GOLD analysis project Ga0187780, IMG submission 132429) | Tropical peat soil microbial communities from peatlands in Department of Meta, Colombia - 1015_Q2_SP10_20_MG | ecosystem: Environmental > Terrestrial > Soil > Wetlands > Peat | place...
CATTCTTCATCATGGCGCCCTTGGCGAGGTTGCCATCATGACAGCTCAGGCAGGTCAGGAGGTTGGCGACGTCCGGCCGAGTGGTATCCCAGGTTCCCGGCAGAGGCTCCGAGTAACTTCCGTGCTCGCTCTGGCCAAAAGTAAGAGTCTGGCCGAACAGGCTGCCGACGTCCTGGCCCCACAAGGCGATGTTGCCGGCGGCGCCGTTTGCGGTCTTCGCCGCCCCGTTGCCGTACGCGCCGCTGTGCGGAGCGTGGCAGGCGGGACAGCCGCGCCCGTAGTTCAGGTGCGCGCCGAGCACGTCGGTGCTCGGGCCCGCAAACTTCTGAGCCATCGCCACGCCCGATGCGAACAAGCAAATCAATAAAGCCAATCCGATTCTTTTCATGACGTGTCTCCTATTACTGATAATTCCTCTCCTTATCAGCCTTGTTGTTGTGACCCACTCTTAGTGTCTGCCTCCCTTCTCGCGGCCTCCGCTATTTGCCGGTTCCGTTGCATCTCGGTGCTTGTTATCGCCTGGAAGAAGGGGTTCTTTCGCGTCTTCCTGCCGAGGTCGGTCATAGCCAGCATTCCTCGCATTTCTGCAAGATTTCTACCTCCGACATCGTTTCCTGTCCGTGCGCCGCATCACTTTCGTGCGTGACGCCGGTCATGCTTCCTGCGTCCTAAACCACCTATTACTGCTCGGACGCACAAAACTGTCACCCACCAATGTGTCCGGCCGTCAGTTTTCCAGGGTCTGCGTCCCGGCAGCCAATGAAGTAGTCGCGGCAGACTCGCAAACTGGAACGAGGCACAGGCAGCACTCGACGAAGTGCAACAGGGGTTGACGCGGTTTGGCAGCGAGGAAGTACGGCTACGGAATCAGATTGCCGGACGGCCCTTCCCGGACCCGAAAACAAGACGCCATTACAGGCGATGATTGACTCTGGTTTCCAGCGACAAGCGATCCGAGCATCGAAAACCCCCGAATAGTGCTTGTTACACGTCCAGGGGCTCGACGGGTCATCTAAACGGCCTCCCCGGACGCCAGCGCCGACCGAATCGCACGGGCCATTGCTGTCGTGTTTTACTCGCTGCCATCGCGTGCTTGACGGCGATGAGCGGGTCGCATGGATTCTGTGGGGAGTAGTAGGGCATCCCTCTGGCCCATAGTGGAAGGTCGCCAAGGGGGACAAGTGCCGGGCCGAGCGCGCAGCCATTAGCTTCCGCTGCTCGCCGCCGCATCTGGGATTCCGTCGGCACGACGGCCTTCATCTCTTGGCCCTGCAACTTAAACCTCACGAGCTTCCACCGGATCGGCCCCCGCAGATCACCCCGCTCCCTATCTCGCCGGGTGAACTCTCTCGCTCGCTCCGCCTTCTCGAACGTGGCTGGACCAAGGCTGGCCTGGATTCTCCTAATCCTGTCAGGATCGGCCTTGAACTTCCGCACGAGCTTCTGGACGTATGTGTGGCTTACGCCAAGCCAACGCGCTACGGCGCGTTCCGACCACTTGCGGGGCGCACAGTCGTTGAACCACTGCCAGACTAGCTGTTCGATCACACGCGATTCTTTGTAGCTCCGCCAGGGCCGAGGCGGATGCGACCAAGCTGCCCGTGCCCTTTCGAGATTCCTCAGCGACGCTTCACGCGACGGCATGTCTGCTGACTCTTATTGTTCTCAGGTTTTGCGGCGAGTTAGCCGTTTTCTTGTGTTCGGCGCGGGCGCGTTTTAGCGGAGTTGCCAGTGACCCTCTGTGCCGATCTAAAGGACTTAGCCGATTGAGAATACGTGCCGCACAAAACGCACGAAGTAATTCGCCATCACCATGCTCCGTACCAGTCTCGAAAAGTGTTGCGTCGGGTTGCTGCTTTTTCATAGGACTCCGCCCTCCCTCGGTCTCCCGGAATCGGCCTCGTTTTTTGGCATCATTTTGGTATCAAAACCCCGGTTAGCTGGCGTGGTTTTGGGGCGAACGGCAGGGTAAGCGCAACGGTTTTACTGGCGGTTAGTGTTTGTCCCTCGTTTTCAAATCCCATCGCTCACCCGAGCTATCCTATTGAATATAGTGGCCTGCATTCTCCGATTCAGGCGCAATGGGCTGTAACGCGCTTCCTGAGTAAGGCGCAAGGACACAGCCACCTTCTCTACTGCATTTCTGTGCAAATCCCCGGCCGCGTGTGAGTAGATTCCCAAAGTGACGCGCGGATCGGAGTGTCGCAACTGTTCTTGTGCAACCGTGGGCGGCGCTCCCAACTCCCAGCCGCTGATTCTGCCGCATTTGCCTGTCCCAGTGCTTGAGGCAACAGCGATAACCCAACTCGACTTCAACTTGCCCGGCTAGCCAAGGTTTAGGTGTAGAGCCGCCCTCCCAGTCTGGCTGCGACGCGGCAGTTTGCGTGACTAGAGTCACTAGCCTTGGTGATGTAAGTCACTTTCGTTCGACCCCATCAAGTGTATAAGAAACTTCAGGTTAGCGTGTAGCCGACCTTTGTCCTGTGGGCGACACGCGCCAATTCCATGAGCGACATCCCGCCGAACATCGGGAGCATCGAGGCCGTCCGCGGCAGCGTCGTAGACGCCAGCTTTCCTGAGCGCATTCCCTCGATGTTCAATATCCTGAAGGCAGGTGAAGAGGGAAAGGTCGTGATTGAGGTTGTATCCCACCTCGACGCCCGAACGGTACGCGGGATTGCTCTTTCTTCCACGCGGGGACTATCGCGGGGCTCGCCTGTGACGGACACGGAGCAGCCATTGAAAGTCCCCGTCGGCGAGCGTGTGCTCGGGCGGATGTTTAATGTTTTCGGCGAAACGATCGACCGCAAGGAGCCAGTGGAGGGCGGCGAGTGGCGGTCGGTTCATGCCCAACCTGTTCCACTGATGCGCCGGCCCAGTACCTCCGAAATATTCACCACGGGGATCAAGGCGATCGACGTGCTGGCGCCACTTGAGCGCGGCGGGAAGAGTGGCCTGTTTGGCGGAGCGGGGGTCGGCAAGACCGTCATAATCATGGAGCTAATCCACAACGTGATTGGCCTCTACAGCGGCTGCAACGTCTTCTGCGGAATAGGGGAACGGTGCCGTGAGGGCGAGGAACTGTATCGCCAAATTCTGGCAGCTGGCGTCCTTGACAAAACCGTGCTTGTCTTCGGACAGATGCACGAGCCGCCGGGATCGCGGTTCCGGGTCGGCCACTCGGCACTGACGATGGCGGAATATCTCCGCGACGACATGCGACAGGATGTCCTGCTTCTGATCGACAACATCTTTCGGTTTATCCAGGCCGGCTCTGAAGTATCCGGGCTGATGGGCCAGTTTCCTTCGCGGCTCGGTTACCAACCGACTTTGGCCACCGAGCTCGCGGAGCTCGAAGAGCGAATCTGTAACGCACCAACAGGTGCGATCACCTCCGTGCAAGCCGTGTACGTTCCCGCAGATGACTTCGGAGACCCTTCGACCGTACACACATTTGGGCACTTAACGGCTTCGATTATTCTCTCCCGCCAGCGGGCTAGCCAGGGGCTCTATCCCGCGATCGATCCGCTGCGTTCGGGATCAAAGATGGTCACGGCGCGAATCGTCGGCGCGCGGCACTATCGCATCGCGCAAGAAATGCGAAAGACGCTCGCGAGCTATGAGGAACTGAAGGATATCGTGGCGATGCTCGGACTGGAAGAGCTTTCACAGGAAGACAGGCGCACCGTGCATCGCGCGCGCCGTCTCGAACGATTTCTCACGCAGCCGTTTTTTCTCACCGAACAATTCACGGGCAGGCCCGGAAAACTCGTCAGGCTCGAAGATGCGCTCGACGGTTGTGAGCGGATTTTGAACGACGAATTTGCCGACTATCCGGAGCAGGCGCTCTACATGCTTGGAACAATCGACGAAGCCCGCAAGGGCGAGAAGGCGATGCTCCCATGAGACTGACCGTGTGGCTGCCGACCGAGATTCTGATGCGAGAGGAAGTCGTGCGGATCAGAGCCGAAGCGGAGAACGGCTGGTTCGGCATGCTGCCCAAGCACATCGATTTCGTCACGGTGCTCGTGCCTGGCGTGCTGATTTTTCAAGCGCAGGACAGGCCGGAAGAATACCTCGCGATCGATCACGGGATCCTGGTGAAGTGCGGGCCGGAAGTATCCATCTCGACGCGCAACGCCGTCCGCGGCACAAAGCTTGAGCAGTTGCGAAAGGCCGTCGAGGAGCAATTCATTGCTCAGGAAGAACGAGAGAAGAAAGCGCTGGCATTTGAAGCGAAGCTCGAGGCCGATTTGGTGAGGCGTTTATTGGAGGCGGAAAAGCATGCCTGAACCGGATGCAAAACCGCCGAAACTGCCGCCCTCGGCCGAACAAATGATCCAGCGGGTCGGATTGCAACAGGCCCGCACTGAGCGGGCGCGCAGAAACGCAAGGAGCATTTGGAGCTCGATCGCAATTCTCGGTGTGGTTGGCTGGTCCGTCGCGGTGCCGACGCTGATCGGCGTGGCCGTCGGAACCTGGATCGATCACCGGTGGCCAAGCCGGTTGTCCTGGACGGTCATTTTGATGGTTCTCGGCCTGATTCTCGGCTGCACGCACGCCTGGATGCGCATTAAGGGAGGTCAATCATGAACATTATTCCCATGGCGTCTCGCCTGATGCTGGGACTTGCGCTCGGAATCTTTTTCTATGCCGGACTCTGGTTCACGGTGAAACGCCTTCCCAGCGCGCGGCACTCGGCGTTGTTGGCGCTCGGCAGTTTTTGGGTGCGAATGATCATCGTTCTCGCGGGTTTTGTGGTGGTGATCGAGCACCGTTGGCAATACGCGCTCGCCGTCTTCGCCGGATTTGTTGCCGGACGGCTACTGACCTCTCACTTTTTAGCGTTGCCCCGGACGGCCGCCAAATGAATCTGACACCCGATCATATCGTGCTGTGGCAGTGGGGTTTCGTCCACTTGAACGCGACCATCCTGTTCACGTGGATCCTGATGATCCTGCTAACGGTGAGTTCGTGGCTTGCCACGCGCAAATTAGACGCCGGAGAGCTGCCGCGCTCGCGCTGGCAAAATGCGCTCGAAGTCCTCGCCGAGTTCGTTCGAGGACAAATCCGCGGGATTTGTGCGCAGCGAGCCGACGATTTCTTGCCATTCATCGGAACATTATTCTTCTTCATCGCAACCTCGAATCTGATGGAGATCGTCCCCGGATGGCATCCGCCGACCGGATCGCTCTCCACGACAGCGGCGCTGGCGATCTGCGTCGCTGTCGCCGTGCCTGTGTTTGGAATCATGCGCCAGGGCGTGGGCGGGTACATCCGCCACTACCTGAGCCCCTCGGTCTTCTTGGCACCCATCCGTCTCTTGAGCGAAGTCACGCGGACTGTTGCGCTCGCCGTCCGCTTGTTTGGAAACATCATGAGCGGGTCAATCATCGTCGGGCTGCTACTTGCGATTGCGCCACTCTTCGTGCCCCTGTTGATGCAAATCCTGGGGATGGTCATCGGGCTGATCCAGGCCTACATCTTTTCGATTCTTGGGATGGTTTACATCGCCGCCGCAGTGCAATCGCAGCGCGGCCAGGAGGGAAGCTGAAATGGATAACACCACCATCATTGGTCTCGCATCAATTGCGGCGGCGACATGCAGCATCGTGGTCGGCTCGATCACGCCGGCGATCGGCGAAATGAAATCGATCATGCGGGCGCTGAGCGCCATCGCGCGACAGCCCGACGAGGCCCCGACGATCAGCCGCACGCTGTTCGTCGGCCTTGCGATGATTGAATCCATCGCCATCTATTGCTTCGTGATTTCGATCGTGCTGATTTTCGCGAACCCGTTTTGGAACCAGGTCATCGCGAGAGCCGGGAAATAACTCATGCTGATCGACTGGTTCACAGTCGTCGCGCAAATCATCAATTTCATAGTGCTCGTCGCGCTATTGAAGCGCTTTCTGTGGGGCCGCTTGGTCCATGCGATCGACGAACGCGAGAAGCGCGTCGCCGACCGCTTGTCTTCCGCCGGGGAAACGAAAAAACAGGCCGAGCAACAAATGGAACAAATTCGCTCGCAGGGGCGCGAATTGGAGCAGAAACGCGGCCTGATGATCGCCGAGGCGAAGCGCGACGCCGACGCGCTCAAAAACGAATTGACGCAAGAAGTCCGCGAGGCCGTGCGGCAGCAGGAGTTGAAGTGGCACGAAGACCTGGAACACGAACGGGCCAATTTTCTCAACGTCGTGCGCCGCCGCGCGGCAACGGAAATCCTCGAAATTGTGCGGCGGGCACTGGCGGACCTCGCGTCTTCCGACGTGCAGCATTGCGCGATCGAAGCTTTTCTCGAAAAGTTGCGCACCGTCGACGTGGCTGAATTGCGCGATCTTTCAAACGGCGAACTCGCCGTGCGCAGCGCGCAAGAAATCCCCGAGGACACGCGGGAGAAAGTTCAAAGGGTTCTGGAGGAGCGCCTAGGCGCCGCTGTGCGCCTGACATTCGAGCGTGCCCCTGAAATGTCGTGGGGTATTGAACTGCGTGGAAAGGGACGAAGGATCGGCTGGAACCCCGAGAGCTATCTCGATTCGCTGCAAGAGAACTTGAAGGACGCCCTCGAACGCCGCGCGGAGTAAGCGCCCCGACCGAGCATGAGGTGAAAGACCCGTAATGCGTGCCCGATCCCAACTCGACTCGGCTCTTGCTGAAACTTTCGAGGCCCTCGATCGCGTATCGCGAGAGCGCGTTCTCGAGCCCGCTTTACAGGAATTTGGCGTGGTCACGTACGTCGGCCAAGGCATTGCGCGCGTCCACGGACTCCCCAACGTCGAGGCGGAAGAACTGGTCGAATTCGAAGGCGGGGCACTGGGAATGGCCTCCAACCTCGAACCCGAAGAAGTAGGCGTCGTTCTGCTGGATGAAGCGATCGGCGTCGAATCCGGAACGGAAGTGCGGCGAACGCGGCGCTTTCTCGATGTGTCGGTGGGCGAGGGACTTTATGGACGAGTGATTGATGCGGTCGGACGGCCACTCGACAACGCTGGGCCGGTGAAGGCACAGCTTCGCATGCCAATCGAATGCGAGGCGCCGTCGATTATGGACCGCGCGGCCGTGAAAGTGCCGCTTGCCACGGGCGTAAAGGTCGTGGATGCGCTCATTCCGGTGGGCCGCGGGCAGCGGGAACTGATTCTGGGCGACCGGCAAACGGGCAAAACTGCGCTTGCGGTCGATTGCATTCTCAACCAGAAGGGAAAGGATGTTTCCTGCATCTATTGCGCGATCGGACAGCGCAGCGCATCGGTTGCAAGCGTCATCGCCGACCTGCGACGTTCCGGCGCGATGGATTACTCGATCGTCGTAGTTGCGGCCGGCGACACGCCCGCAGGATTGCAGTTTGCCGCTCCCTATGCGGCGATGGCGATTGGCGAATACTTCATGCGCCAGGGACGCGACGCCCTTGTGGTGTTTGACGATTTGAGCTGCCACGCGCGCGCCTATCGGGAATTGTCGCTGCTTTTGCGGCGGCCTCCGGGCCGGGAGAGCTTTCCGGGCGATATTTTCTACATCCATTCACGTCTGCTGGAACGGTCCACGCATCTGGTCCAAGGACTGGGCGGCGGGTCACTGACTGCGCTTCCGATTGTCGAGACTGAAGAACAGGATATCGCGGCGTACATTCCGACCAATCTCATTTCGATTACCGACGGGCAAATCTACCTGAGCCCGGTTCTATATCAGAAGGGCATGCTGCCGGCAGTGGACGTGGGCAAATCGGTTTCGCGCGTCGGCGGCGAGGCTCAGCTTCCAGCGTACCGCGCGGTAGCCGGAGACCTACGGCTTTTCTATTCCCAGTTCGAGGAATTGGAAGTTTTCTCGCGGTTTGGAGCGCGGATCGACGAACGCACGCGAATGACCCTCGCCCGAGGACGCGCCGTCCGCGAGGCGCTCAAGCAACAGCAGTTCGACCCTCTGACCCCAGCGGAACAGATCGCGATCCTCGTGACTTCGACGGCGGGCCTCTTCGATAACTTGCCGTCCGAAGCTCTTGTCGATAATTCGGTTCGGCTGCGCCAGCTCCTGCCGGACCGGATGCCGCTGCTGCACGAGGCGATCGAGTCCGGCAAGCTGCTGAGCGACGCCGATCGCGACGCGATCCTGAGGCTCGCCGAGGAAGTGATCGCAGCGAAATGGAAACCGCAGAATCGCTAAGGCGCGCCATTGCGGTGACGAACGAGCTACAGTCCCTCGTGAAAACGATGAAGGCGCTTGCGGGCGTCAACATCCGGGCGTACGAGCGCTCGGTGCACGCCGTGGCGGAATATAACCGCACCGTCGAAATGGGTTTGCAGATCGCGCTTCGCAAGCTGCCCGAGCATCTGGTGCTGCCGAAGTACGGGCCGGGCCGAAAGCTGGGCGTGGTCGTTTTCGGCTCCGATCATGGGATGTGCGGCCAATTGAACGATCTAGTCGTGACGTACGCGTCGCGTGCGTTGCGAAAGCTATCGGCGCGGCGCGAGACGCAGGTGGCGATCGCTGTCGGCTCTCGGGCGGCTGCGCAACTTGAGGCGCTGGATCGCCCCGTCGAAACGTGTGTGCGAGTTCCGAGCTCGATGGCGGGGATTACGGACGCGGTGGAAGAAGTGCTGCGCAAGATTGACGAGTGGCACACGCAGCGTGGCATCGAACTGATCGTGCTGTTTAACGCCAGACCGGTGTCGGGCGCGCGGTATCGAGTGCGTGGCGTGCGCCTGTTGCCGGTCGATTCGCAATGGATCAATAGCCTCAGGACGAAGCGGTGGCCGTCCAAGGTGATTCCGACGTTCACTATGGACGAGACGCGGCTCTTTCAGGCGCTGATTCGAGAATATCTGTTTGTTTCCTTGTACCGCGCGTTTGCAGAGTCGCTCGCGAGCGAGAACGCTAGCCGACTGGCGTCCATGCAAGTGGCCGAGCGGAACATCGAGGATCGCCTTCATGTGCTCACAACGGAAGCTCGGCGGCTGCGACAGGCTTCGATTACCCTGGAACTGCTGGATATCATCGCGTCATTCGAGGCGCTTCGAGGTAAAGCAAAGGATTGACTGGGTCGCCACCCCGCACAACCGTGTCGAGGCAGGCGAGAATTTCACCGAGAAACGCCTTTGTGTGCGGGAAGACTTGGGCGAGGTCCGCAGGAATCACGCACTCGCGCGCGAACAAGCGATGTCGCCCGCAGAGCGGCTGCGCTTAGGCTCAACTCTGCCGAATCTCCGCAGCACGTAACTGGCTGGCAGGCTTTCGCCCTCGCCTTCCCGCGATACGGACTAGAAGCTCATCGGCCCCGCGCGCGTGGTTGAGTTCCGCACTTTCCTGGCTTTTCTTAGCCAAGCGATTCGTCCTCATGACCGCCCATCCCTTGTTTTTCCCGCTGCGAAAACTTGGGCGCAAAATGGGCGCAAAATTCCGGCCCTGCAAGCTCAAATCGAGGGTTTGTCGGTGAGTAAGGCCGGCCGAATCAGCGTGAATTTTGGGGAGTTATGGAGCGGGCGATGGGAATCGAACCCATGTCCGAAGCTTGGGAAGCTTCTATTCTGCCATTGAACTACGCCCGCTCGGCGCGCAACAGCGCACAGAATAGCATCCCCCTTCCGCTGGGCGCAAGAAATGGCCTGACTCTGTTGAAATCCTTGTCGGGAGCCTTTGAAGTTGAGTGGAGGCGTCCGCCGTTCCGGCCCGCCTGCCGGCGAGGCAGGCGCCGAGATTCCTCAGACCTCGCCACAGCGCCCGATTTCCGCGCAATGGGAAGAGCTAGTCGGGGAAATCGGGCTGGTCGGAATTCGGAATGACAGGGTGGGTGGGGCGGAGCAGGGATGCGGGGAATTGATGGATTGTAGTACCAGAATAGTGTTGACAGCCTACCCCCTCCGCCGTAGAATGCACGCGTCGAATGGCGGACCCGCACGAATTAGCCGTAAACTTCGCCACACGCGACTGTGAGGGCGTTGAGCCAGCCCGCTATTCGACAGCGCCGCGTTGCTTCGATTAAGCACGCGCCGGACGGCGTCAGGGAGGTAAGAACGGTGGCCACCACACCGGTTCAAGAGCTGACCAAGCTCGATGCGATTTTTGATTCTTGCCGCGAGATCGCCCAGGACGCGGAGTTTTCCGAGGCCAAGCGTTGGCTGGCCGAACGTCCCGGCCGCAAGGCCATCGGATGTTTCCCGGTCTATAGTCCGGTCGAGTTGATTCACGCCTGCGGGATGCTGCCCATGGGCATCATCGGCGCGGGGAATCAGATTGAGATCACCCACGCCGACTCTCGTTTTCAATCCTTCGTCTGCTCGATTGTGAAGAGCACCCTCGAACTGGGCCTCACCAACCGGCTCAAATTTGTTGAGGGCATGCTCTTTCATTCCATCTGCGACCCGGCGCGCAATCTCTCCAGCGTGTTTCAGAGGAATTTCCCCGGCATGTTCGTGGAATACATTCATTTCGTCCAGAATTTTCACTCGCCGCTGGGCCGGCAGTATCTTCGCACCGAATATCAAAGGATTCTCAACGGCTTGCAGGAAAGGGCGGGCCGCAAACCCACCACACAGGACCTCAATCACAGCATCCAGCTTTACAATCGCATTCGCGCGGCGTTGCGCGAGCTGTATCAGATTCGCGCCGAGAAGCCACATCTGCTTTCCGCCGCAGAGTCCTTCCTGCTGACCCGCGCCGGCACGCTGATGGCGCCGGAGAAGTGGATTGAGATGCTCGAGGAAGTTCAGGCGGCGCTCCCCACGCGCCCGGCGCGTCCCAAGGACCGCATCCGGGTGGTGCTGGAAGGCTCCTTCTGCGAGCTCCCGCCCATCGGCTTGATCGAGACCATCGAGGAGGCCGGCTGTTACATTTTGGACGATGATTTCCTGCGCGGCTGGAGATGGTTCACGCAGGACGTGCCCCTCGAGGACGATCCGCTCCACGCTTTGGCAGAGAGTTATTCTGAGCGCGCCTATTACTCCGGCACGAAGCACGATTCCCGGGAGACGAAGGCTGCCCATCTGATTCAAATGGCCCGGGACAAGAAGGCGGATGCGGTGATTATCCAGGCGGCCAAGTTCTGTGAGCCGGCTCTATTCGACTACGCGCTCTACCGCAAAGCCCTCGACGAAGCGAAAATCCCGCACTTGCTTCTGGAGTTCGAAGAGAAAACCTGGATTTTCGACCGCGCCCGTTCTGAGGCGGAAACGTTTGTGGAATCCCTGCTGTTTGACTGA
>Ga0187780_10003908_pt1 | contig 11187 bp, 6 predicted proteins | sample 1015_Q2_SP10_20__FD_132429 | JGI IMG/M metagenome (GOLD analysis project Ga0187780, IMG submission 132429) | Tropical peat soil microbial communities from peatlands in Department of Meta, Colombia - 1015_Q2_SP10_20_MG | ecosystem: Environmental > Terrestrial > Soil > Wetlands > Peat | place...
GACAACCAGCTCCGTGGTCGTGCCGGGCGTCAGGGGGATCCTGGATCATCCCGCTTTTACCTGTCCCTCGAGGACGACCTGATGCGCATCTTCGCCAAGGAGTGGGTCTCGAATCTCCTCCAGCGATTGGGTATGGAAGAGGGCGTTCCGATCGAGTCCCGGCTGATCTCCCGCCGGATTGAGAAGGCGCAGGAGGCGGTCGAAGCGCAAAACTTTGAAGCCCGAAAACATCTGCTCGAGTATGACGATGTCATGAACAAGCAGCGGGAAGCCGTCTACGGTTTGCGCCACGAACTGCTGGAAGGAGTCGATCAAAAGGAGCTGATCCTCGAAGACTATGTCGCCGGCATTCTCGGGGATTTGATGGATCAATTCTGCTCCCTGAAAGCCCATCCGGCAGACTGGGACATCAAAGGTTTGAAGGACGCGGTTTTTACCCGCTTCGGTGTCGATATTCTCGCCGAAGGAATCAAGCCGGAAACGCTGAACCGCCAGGAACTGGGTGATGCCATTTTCCACAAGCTCAAGGCCCGCTACGAGGCGAAGGAAACCCTCATCGGGGCCGAAGCCATGCGCTACCACGAGCGCATGATCATGCTGAGCGTGATCGACGCGCAATGGAAAGATCACCTGCGGGACATGGACCACCTAAAAGAGGGGATCGGCCTGCGCGGCTATGGCCAGCACGACCCTCTGGTCGAGTACAAGCGCGAGTCCTTCGACATGTTCGAGGCGATGATGCGCCGCTTCCAGGAGGAAACGGTCCGCTATCTCTATCTCATGCAGATCTTGGAACGCCCGCAGGTGGCTCGCGGTGGAGGGTCGGATCAGGGGCCGGATGCCGGAGTCGCAGTGGTCACGGCCGGGAGTGCGGGCGATGGAGACGGCGTTCGTCGCCCGCGAGCCTTGGTCACCTCCGTCGATGAAGTCGAGGAAGCCTTCCAGCGCAAGAAGCGCCGCGAACTGGAGCAGGCGCGCATGGCCGGCGCGGGAGATCTGCAACCTGTCCAGCAGGTCGTCCGCAACGCGGCTAAAATCGGGCGCAATGATCTCTGTCCCTGTGGCTCCGGCAAGAAGTACAAAAGGTGCTGCGGAGCCAATTCGTAGTGGTCCCTAAAATCTGACCTGCTGCGGCTGACGGCTGCCTCGGAGGCGTTCCTCTACCGGGCCGACCGGCTCATCATTTCTGCGCGGGTAAGATGAACGATTTGACCACGATGTTATTGGGCTGAATGCCGACCGGGATCATGGTGAGCAGGGAATATTCGCCGGGCTCGAACTTCTTCTTGGGGGTTCGTTTCTGGATCACCGTAATGTCGCCTGACTCGGAGTCCAAGACCAGCAGATAGTTCTCACTCGCAGAAAGCGCCAACCCGTCGGGATGGCTGCCCACGGCGAGGGCGACAATCATTTTTCCCTGGTCGACGTCATAAACGGCCACCGTATTCGATCCAAAGTTGCTGACGTAAAGTCGGGAATTGTCCGCGGTTACGATTCCCCGCGTGGGGTGGGTTCCGATCAGGTAACTCCCTCCTACCTCATCGGTCGTGGTCTCGATGATCGAGATGCTGTCGGAATCGAAGTTACTCACCACCAGTTCGCCGCCATCCGGCTTGAGGGCGAGGTGGATGGGCGTCTTGCCCACGTCGAGAAGAGCCAGCAGCTTGCCGCTGTTTAGATCAATCGAAGCGACTTGCGCGGACCCCGTGCAGGCGACAAAGGCCTTGCTGTTGTCGGGAAGAATGGTGATGTCCTCGGGCTGCTGGCAAGCCGGAATCGTGCTGCGCACGGTTAGGTACTCAGCGTCAATTTCAGATACCGTACCGTCCCCCCGATTGCTGACCACCACGGTTCGGCCATCGGGGGACACTCTGGCTAAACCGGGCGATGCCCCAACCCGGACATTACGAATCACGGTGCGCTTGTCCAGGTCGAGGACAGAAACATTGGCGGAGCCCGAGTTGGCGACATAGCCCCGCTTCCCGTCGCGGGAAACATCGATGAAATACGGCTTGCCGTGCACACCGATGGCGGCCACGACGGCGTTGCGCTCCGCGTCGATGACGCTGACATTGTTCGATCCCGTGTTCACCACGTAGATTTCATTCTTCTTACTGTTGGCGGCGACTCCGGTTGGCTCAACACCCACGCGGATGGTTTTGGCCAACTGAAACGTGCGCAGGTCGATCACGCTGACCGTATCACTCTTGCCATTGGTGATGTAGGCGTACTCCCGGTACGAGGGGGCGTAGTCGACGAGCTGGCGCTCGTGGAAGTACCACCAGGCGACGCCGACCCCAATCGGGACAAAGACAACGACGAGGAGGAGCTTTCTCAAGAGAGCGATCGGGCAGAAGTTTCGATCTTGGACAAGGGTGCTACGGCTTGATCCACCAGCGGTATCGTTCTCCCCACCACGGGTGCGATCTGTCGTACCTGGGCCATGAGTTCGTCGAATTGATCGGGATAGAGCGACTGCACGCCATCGGAAAGCGCTCTGTCCGGGTCCGGGTGGACTTCGACCATCAGTCCATCGGCCCCAACCGCCACGGCCGCTCGTGACAACGGCGTGACTTTGTTCCGCTTCCCGGTGCCATGGCTGGGATCGACCACAATGGGCAAATGGCTGAGTCGCTGCACCGCGGGAACAATGCTGAGGTCGAGCGTGTTGCGGGTGTGATCGGCAAAGGTTCGCACGCCACGCTCGCAAAGGATCACGTTGTAATTGCCTTCGCTCATCACGTACTCGGCGGCCATGAGCAGTTCTTCGAGCGTCGCCGACATACCGCGTTTTACCATCACCGGCTTGCGGGCGCGCCCGGCCCGCCGCAGCAGCGAAAAATTTTGCATGTTCCGCGCGCCAATTTGGATGATATCAGCGTATTCCTCAACCAGCTCCAGCGACTCGTTATCAATTGCCTCGGTCACGATTCGCATGCCGAACTGGTCCCGGATCTCCGCCATGATGCGCAGGCCATCTTCACCCAGGCCCTGGAAGGAATAGGGAGAGGTTCTCGGCTTATAGGCGCCGCCGCGAAAGAACTGGGCCCCAGCCCGCGCCACTCGCTCGGCCACTCGGAACGCCTGCTCCCGGCTCTCAATGGCGCACGGTCCCGCCATGATCGCCAGTATCGCGCCACCGATCGTAGCGGTTGATCCGGGGAAGCGTATGACGGTGTTATCTTCCTTGATGTCACGGCTGACCAGCTTATAGGGTTTGGTGACACGAATGACTTCCTGCACACCCGCCATCTCTTCGAGCGTGCCAGGCTCGACTTCTCCCTGGTTTCCGGTGACCCCGATGGCGGTTCGCTCCGCTCCCGGAATCGGGTGCGCCCGGTAGCCGAGCGACTCGATCTTTTGGCAGACGGTGCGGATCTGGTCTTCGCTGGCGTGCGCCTGCATCACCACTAACAAGATGTCACCTCGAAAAACTTAAGTTTATCTTCAACCCTGGGAGTGCGGCAAACCAGGCTTTCCTGTCCCAGGCCTGGCCGTGTGTCCTGCCTCTTCCTAATCTCTTGGAGACTGGCATCCCTGCCCTCACCGTTTCTCATCGTCCGGGCGGTTCGCGTGATGCGGGCAAAGCCGAATCGAGTGTCCCGACGAAGCGCTCGCCTATGGTGCCGGCGGAGGGTGATCAGCCCCATGATTCGGGCCAAGCCTGGCGAGCGCGTGGCCAACGGGAGGTGCGATTTCACGCCGCCAGCACTCTCCATTCCTGCCCGCAAGGCGATAGTACGCCGCTTGGGTTAGCCCGTTGTACGGGTGAGAGGCACCCACTCATGCGAAGGACCTCCGATTCTGTCTGGCGTACAGTTAGGGCAGCATTGGCCGAGCCGCAAGAGCTTGTATTTCATCGATATCGAGAATCATCTTGGAGGAACACATGAAGCAAAGCATTCTGCTCACAATCCTGATCACAGTCGCAGTGGTTTTGCTTGGGGTAGGTCCGTTGTTCGCGCAGTCGCCGTCGGCATCGCACAACGAACCGCTGGCGGCCGGAAGCGGCATGGGCGCTGCACCGTCCACCCCGATTCCTCTGGCGAAGGCGACCGAGCAGCAACTGGTCGACCAAAACATAAAGGATATTCATTTCGATTTTGCCCGAGCCGAATTGCGGCCTGAGGATCGCTCCATTTTGGAATCGGATGCGCAATGGTTAAAGGATCATCCGGGTGTGATTGTCACGATTGAGGGTGATGCTGACGAGCGCGGAGAGATCGTTTACAATCTGGCACTTTCCGATCAGCGGGCGACCGCCACCAAGGATGCGCTGGTATCACTCGGCGTCCCCGCCGATCAGATTGTGCACGCGGTTGGATGGGGGAAGCTCTATCCGATCTGCATGCAGTCGGAGGAAAGCTGCTGGGAGCAGAATCGTCGCGCCCACTTTGAGGCCTGGTAGGCAGGCTCGAACCCAGCCCGTCCGTGAACCGAGCCGGGTGAGAATCAGGGATTCAGCGAGGTGCGCAGCAGCGCGATTTGTCCGCGTCTGAGAACGCGAATTAGAAAGTATTCGTTGAAGGGCCGATCATCCTGCATCGCCGGAGTCTGGGGTGAGGCGGCGATCACTTCTGCCGGCGAGTGTTCCCCGAGCAGCACGGTCAAGAAAATATGCTCCGCATCAAAAGACGGCAGCCATTCCACAATGTCGCGCCGAGCCGAGGCCGGCATTCGCTGGACTAGCTCCGCGGGCGAGCGCTGGGGGATCGGGTGGTTGCTGGCGAGGAAGTGGTAGCCCCATTGCGGGCTGTAGGCAAACACTCGCACGTAAGGAAAGGATTCGGTCAGGGCGCGGGTAACCGAAGCCCGGACCTCCGGGTCTCCTTCGGGCAGCCACTGCTGCAAGATTCCGCCGGGAGCCAACCGCTGCTGGATGATTGCGTAAAACTCCTTGGTGTAGAGAAGGCTCGATCCCGCCGCTTGCACCGGGGGTGGAGGATCGACGGTGATGACGTCGTAGTGCGCGGAGGAGCGCTCCAGGTAACGCCGCCCGTCATCGATCACGATCTTCGACCGCGGAGAACGCAGCCATTGCTCGGCGTCGGGATGAAAATATGGAAACATCTTAGGCACGCTCGGCACCAATTCGGCCGCGGTCACCGAAATGCCCCAGGAGAGCAAGGATCGATAACTGGTTCCCATGCCAAAACAGATAACCAGGGCGCTTTGCGGCGGATGGTCGAGAAAGGCTAAGGGAAGATGGGCCATCATCTTGGTGATCGGGGTGAGTCCCGTCATGCCCACTCCGTTGACCAGCAGGTGCTTTCCTGCACCCTCGCCGTAGGCGATTACGGTTGCCGTGTTGTCCCGCAGCACCCAACTGCTGGCAGGAAACCTTTCCTGATAGTCCCGCGCTAGTACTACCAATATCACCGCTTCCACCAACAACGCGTAGGAGAGCGCTCGCTTGCCAACCGAAGCCCGGTAAGTCTCGCTGGATGACCAGGCCGGGTAGGCTGCCATAGCCAACCATGGCAGCGAGAAGACCGCCTGCACCCAGTGCTCGGTCAAATAAGGAAGAAGCAGAAAGCCGGCCAGCAGCGGACCGAGAATGCAGCCGAGCACATTCACGGCGTAGGCGGTCCCAGCGCGGTCCGGATCGCCTGCTGACCAGCGATCCACGAGCAGCGGGGTAATAAATCCCAAGACTCCGGAAAAGGGGCCAATGCCCAATACGACTCGGAGCAGCGCCCCAAGGTTCCAGTGAGGGTCGGCCATCACCACCGGCAGAACGGCGAACAGGGCCAGCAGCGCCCAGGTCAGGGGTCCTTCAAACTGATTCCTCCGCCTTCGCTGGCGATAGAAACAGGAACCGGCAAAGGTCGAGGCGAGATAAACCGCAAGGATTAAGGCGAACGAATACACCATGGTGCCCAAGTAGGGGGTGAACTGCCGGATCCAAACTACCTCCATGCCCATGCTGGTCAAGCCGGTGGTGAACAGCAATAGGAGGGCGCGTACGTCCGGGGAACCCTTGGAACTGCCGGGAAGGGATTCCGAGACTTGAGGGACGGCACTGGCGCTCTGCTCTTCGAACCTGCGGGCGGAAAGCGCAAAAGCGGCAACGCCGAGAAGATAGTTGAGCACCATGCCGACGCTCAGCGTTCCGTGAAACCCAAAGATCTCTACCAACAGCGGCGGCAACAGGGCACCGCCCACCGCACCTAATACGTTAGAGAAGTATAGATAGCTGAACGACCCCGACGACTCTGCCTGAAAGCGGCGCCCGATGGCGACCATGGCAACTGGAATGGTGGCTCCCATGCAGGCACACCAGGGGATCAGGGCTAGCCCGACGCAAACACCCGAGGCGACATAAAAGGCGGCCGAAGACGAGAGCCCAACCCATTCGAGAAGTGCGCGCCCCCAAAGCAGTTCGTGCGGCACCAGCAGAGCCGAAGTCCCGATCAGAAATTCGGTAAGCGCATAGATCCGAAGCGCCGGCAGGGCGGCAACCTTCCCGTATCGCCGCATCAGGCGGCCGCTAATCCAAGAGCCTAGGCCGAGCCCGGCCATAAACACGGAAAGCACGATGGAGACCATGGCGCTCGTAACCCCGAACTGTGCCATGGCGAGCCGCAGCCATACGATCTCGTAGAGAACGCTGCAGAATCCCGACACCAGAAAGAATAGAAAGAACCACAGCATGAGCGTCCTCCAGGGACACGGATGCGAGTGCCTGCCCTCTGATGAATTCATCTGAGCATACGGTCTACCCTGGATCAACGACGCAGTCAGGTTTGACAGTACGAGAGTAATCTCGCGGCGAGAACCGAACTCGGGGTCAGCCATGGTGGTCCCAGAACATCCCGCGACCCTAGCTATACTGGCTCGATGCCCCATTCCCTGGCCCGCGAGCAGGACATCCTCAAAGGCGTGCCGCCCAAGCGTCCGCCGCGCACGAGCTTGCGCCGGATCGGCATTCATACCTCGGTGGCCGGCGGGGTTGAAAACGCCGCCGAGCGTGCCTATCGGCTCGGATGCAACACCTTGCAGATTTTCTCCTCGAGTCCCCGCCAGTGGGCTGCCTACGAATTAAGCCGCCGGCAATGCGACGAGATGTGCCGCCTGCGGGATCAGTTTGAATTGAAGCCTTTGGTGATCCATACCAACTACTTGGTGAATCTGGCCGCAAGCAACCAGCTGTTCCTCGAGAAATCGATCGTAGCGTTTCGGGGGGAAGTCGAACGCGCCCTGGCCTTGGGCGCCGAGTATCTGGTCTTGCATCCGGGGTCTTTCCGCGGCACCGATCGCGAAGCCGGACTCAGGCAGACTGCGGCGGCCATCGCCCTGGCCACCCAAGAGCTTGATCTTGCCAAAGGCAATCTCACGATTCTGATCGAAAATACGGCGGGCGCAAAATACTCGTTGGGGGGTAGTTTCGAACAGGTGGCCGAGGTCTTGGCTCGATTACGAGGGCTTATCCCGATCGCCGCCTGCATCGATACCTGCCATACCCATGTCGCGGGATACGATATTGTGAGTGCCGCGGGATGGGGTAACACGTTGGCGAACTTGGAGGCGACCATCGGTTTGCGGCAGGTTCGGGTGTGGCATTGCAACGATTCCAAGGCCGCTCGTGGATCTAGGCTCGACCGGCACGAGCACATTGGGAAGGGGGAGATCGGGCTCGAACCCTTTCGCCGCTTGCTGAACGACCCTCGCCTGGGTCACGCTGCTTTCATTGCCGAAACCCCGATCGATGCGCCGGGAGATGACCGCAGAAATGTGGCAGCGCTCAAGAGGCTGGTGGCCACCCAGGCCCGACCCGGGCGGTCGGAGCTGCCTCGGCGGAAGGCGTAAAGGCAGGCCGCCCGAGGAGTGACAGGCCGAACCTGGCCGCTAGGCAGCCGCGTCCTTGCTCCTCTCATTGTAAAATTACAGCTTATCTAGGCTATCTGGCTATGCCGCAGGAAGAAACCACATCGCTGGCCCACGGGAATCGCAATGGCGATTCCCATCGCGACGAACGCTACGACCCGCAGCGTATCGAGTCCAAATGGCTCGAGCGCTGGCAGCGGGATCCGTCCCTCTATGCGGCCGAGCCGAGTTCCACAAAACCCAAGTATTACGTTCTCGAAATGCTGCCCTACCCTTCGGGCGTGCTCCACATGGGCCACGTCCGCAATTATGCCATCGGCGATGCGCTCGCCCGCTACATGTGGATGAATGGCTACAATGTGCTGCACCCCATGGGCTGGGACTCGTTTGGGCTTCCCGCCGAGAACGCTGCCATTTCTGCCAATACCCCGCCGCGCGAGTGGACGCTTCGCAATATCGAGAATATGAAGCGGCAGATGACGCGCTTGGGCTTCGCTTACGATTGGTCCCGGGAGGTGACCACGTGCTTCCCGGAATACTACCGCTGGAATCAGTGGTTTTTCTTAAAGCTTTACGAAAGGGGTCTTGCCTACCGCAAGAAGAGCAAGGTCAACTGGTGTTCGAAGTGTGCCACGGTCTTGGCCAACGAGCAGGTCGTCGACGCCTGTTGCTGGCGCCACGAAGACACGCCCGTCGAGCAACGCGAGCTCGAACAGTGGTTCCTCCGCATTACCGAGTACGCCGAGGAGTTGCTTCGCGATTTGGAAAAGCTCGACGCTTGGCCGGAACGCGTCCGCACCATGCAGAGGAATTGGATCGGTCGGAGCGATGGTACGTTGGTGGATTTCCGCCTGGAGGGGCCGGCCGGCCGGGCGGGTGCGAAGATTCCGGTCTTCACCACCCGGGTAGATACGATCTATGGTGCCACCTCGGTGCTGCTGGCTCCGGAGCATCCGTTGGTTGCCGACTTCATCGCCCAAGACCCCAGGCTCGGTGTCAAAGTCGATCAACTCGTCGCCGAACAGCGCAAAGCCAAAGAATCGGGCGACATCAACGCCATCGAGAAGCACGGTGTCAATACCGGACGGTACGCGGTCAATCCCTACAACGGCGAGCCGCTCCCCATCTGGATTGCCAACTACGTCCTGACCGATTACGGCACGGGCGCGCTCATGAGTGTGCCCGCCCACGACGAACGCGATTACGACTTTGCCAAGAAGTATGATTTGCCGATTCGGCTCGTTATCCTTCCCCTGCCCGAGGATCCCGAGGAAACTACGGTGGATCCGCTGCTCCCCTACACCAGCCACGATGGAATGTTGGTGAATTCCGGACCGTTCAGCGGCCTCGCTTGTGAGGACGCGATCAAGAGAATGTCAGCCCATGCCGAAAAGCAGGGCTTCGGTAAATTGACCGTGACCTACCGGTTGAAGGACTGGGGCATCTCCCGCCAACGTTACTGGGGCACACCGATCCCCATGCTCTATTGCGAGAAGGATGGCATCGTTCCCGTTCCCGAGCGGGACTTGCCCGTCCTCTTGCCGGAAAACGTGGACATTACCTTGACCGGCGGCTCGCCTCTCGCCCGGGTTCCGGAATTTGTGAATACCGTCTGCCCGAAATGTGGCGGACGGGCACGGCGCGAGACCGATACCATGGACACGTTTGTCGATTCCTCCTGGTATTTCTACCGTTACACCGACGCGCACAACGCCGAGGCGCCTTTTGATTCGAAGGTGGTGGCCTATTGGTTTCCCATCGATCAATACATTGGCGGGGTCGAGCACGCGATTCTCCATCTTATTTACTCGCGCTTTTGGACGAAATTCATGCGGGACATGGGTTGGGTGAAAAACGACGAACCCGTGGAGCGACTCTTTACCCAAGGCATGGTGATCAAAGACGGGGCCAAAATGTCCAAGAGCCTCGGCAATGTGGTTTCTCCGGACGATATGGTGCGCCGTTTCGGCGCCGACAGCGCGCGTTTGTACAGTTTGTTCGCCACCACGCCCGATCGCGATCTCGATTGGAAGGACGACGGCATTGCGGGCATTTATCGATTCCTGGGAAAGGTGTACCGATTGGTAACGCGGCATGCCCATTGGCGAGCGACGCAGCCGGTTGCTCCGACCGGCGTTCGTCGGGAAAGCTCGGTCCCCGAGTTGCAGCCCGAGGCCCGGGCTGTGCAGCGCAAACTTCATCAGACCATCCGGCGTGTCACCGTCGATTTTCAGGGGCGCTGGCACTTTAACACCTCGATCGCGGCCATCATGGAGCTGGTGAATGAGTTGCAATCGTTCGAAGAGGTTGGGATGCGGGCGGGCTCGCCCGCCGAGGCCGCTCTCTTGGCCGAGATCGAGCGCAATCTCGTGGTGCTTCTCGCACCCTTTGCCCCCTACCTAGCGCACGAACTCTGGGAGATATTGGGGGAGAAAGAAACACTCTTGCGGATGCCCTGGCCGAAGTACGATCCGGTTCTCGCCAAAGAAGAGGAAATTGAGATTCCGGTTCAAATCAACGGGAAATTGCGCGCCGTGGTCCGGGTTGCGGCGGGCTCCTCGGAAGACCGAATTCGGGACACCGCGCTAGCGGACGCGAAGATCAAGACCGCGATCGCAGGCAAGAGGATCGTCAGAATCGTCGTCGTTCCCGACAAACTGGTGAATGTTGTGGTGGGGTAAACCTTTTCCTCCCTTCAGGCGGAGCCTTGCCCCTGAGATAATGTTCTCGGATGCAATCGCGCTCTCCTACTCTCGAAGGCTTCAAAGCCATGCTCGCGCGGCCGTCGGTCGGTCTGGCGGAGATCGCCTGGCGCTGGAGCTTCGGTGCGGCTTGTGCGACTCTGGTTCTGGTTTCCCTGGTGGAATATCTTGATACTTTGCCGGTCAGTCCCGGAGATTCGTGGTTATTGAGAACCGGGCAGCCTCGGCTGATCTCGCAGGCCATGGCGCGTATCCTCAGCGGTAGTGGCTGGCGCGCGATGGAAACCTCGATTGCGCTGGCTGTGGCCCTTTCCATCGGGTGGCTGGGCGTGGCGTCCCTGGGACGAGGAGCGACCATCCAAGCCTTGTCGATCTATTTTCGCGGAAGCCAGAGTTTAGACAGAGAAGACCTGCGGCTATCCAATTGGCGCTCACTTTTGGGACTCCATTTTCTGCGGGTGGCGGGGACGCTGGCGGCCGTCGTGGGCGGCCTCGCCGCCTTGGTAATTGGCGGAGCCGTATCTCCGCTTAAAAATTCGCTCCCGGCCGCGGCCTTTCTCATCTCTCTCGCGGTCCTCGTACTGGTGTGGTGGGCTTGGTCGGTGGTGAATTGGTTTCTTTCGGTCGCCGCGATTTTCGTGGTGGTCGAAGCCCGGGA
>Ga0187780_10003909_pt1 | contig 11184 bp, 2 predicted proteins | sample 1015_Q2_SP10_20__FD_132429 | JGI IMG/M metagenome (GOLD analysis project Ga0187780, IMG submission 132429) | Tropical peat soil microbial communities from peatlands in Department of Meta, Colombia - 1015_Q2_SP10_20_MG | ecosystem: Environmental > Terrestrial > Soil > Wetlands > Peat | place...
GGCACGCGAAGCGTGACGGGGTGGTTCGGCGTCAGTCGTCCTGGCGCCCCTCAGCCGCGGCCGTCAGTGCAGCAAGATCCAGGATCTCGGTGCGGTCACGTTCCTGCTTCAAAATGCCGGTTCTGGTCCACTCGCGCAGTTGCTTGTTCACGCTCTCTCGCGTGGCGCCAATCAGGTCACCCAATTCCTGCTGAGAGAGGCGGAGCTCGATCCGCGCAGCAGACCCGCTCGCGCTCCCGTGATGCTTGGCGAGCCGCAGCAACTCCTTGGCGAGTCTTGCCGACACATCGAGGAAGGCGCGATCCTCGATGCGAGTAGTGAGCTCCCGCACGCGCCCCGCGAGCACGCCAAGCAGCTTTACGGCGATCGACGGCGACGAGGCGAGCACCGAGTTGAACGCCGGCTTGTCCACCACCGCGATCTCGCATTCCTCGAGCGCCGTTACTGTTGCAGACCGGGGCTGGCCATCCAGGATGGCAATCTCCCCAAACACTTCGCCGCGACCCATGAGATTCATCGTCGCGTCGGCCCCTTGTGCGCCTGGCGCACCCACTTTTGCACGACCGCGCAAGAGCACGAACACCTCGTCGGCGGCGTCTCCCTTGCGGACGATGACCTCTCGCGGTTTGTAAACCTTTGTGCGCGCCAGGCGTGACAGACGCCCGAGCTCTTCCTCTGAGAGCCCCTCGAGAAGCCAGACCCTCGAAAGCGCATCGCTGAGATCAGCGCTCACCGCTCAAGTGTGACCCATTTCATAGGACATCGAAGGATTGCAGTCGTAGACTGTGATAATGAGACTTGTTTTCCTCGGTTCAGGCTCAGCCTACACCGTGGGGGGGGACAATTTCCAGTCCAACATGCTGCTGCTGGCCCCAGAGGGGCAGCGGCTGCTGATCGACTGCGGGAGCGACATCCGCTGGTCGCTTCCCAGGCAGGGTCTATCCTATCTCGACATAACGGACATTTACGTAAGCCACCTGCATTCGGATCACGTAGGCGGGCTCGAATCGATCGGATTCCAACGGAAGTTCGACCCGCGCTGTAGCCGGCCCCGGCTGTATGTTGAAGCATCGCTGGCGGACCCCCTGTGGGACCACTGCCTTCAAGGGGGCATGGGTGTGATCTCGGGAGGCAAAACGACCTTGGAGACTTTTTTCGAAGTCCGAAGGGTCAACCGGCATGAGCCCTTCGAATGGGACGGAGTTCACCTCGAGGCGGTTCCAACGATTCACGTTGCCGCCGCCAACGCCAGTGCCGCCAGCTACGGGCTGCTCATCGAGAGCGGCAACCATCACAGCTTCATCACCACCGACACTCAATTTACACCGGACCACCTGGCTCCCTACTACGCCAGGGCGGACTTGATCTTCCACGACTGCGAGACCGGACCAGCCAAAACCGGAATCCACGCCCACTACGACGACTTGTGCCGGCTGCCCGACTCTGTGCGCGCCAAAACCTGGCTGTACGACTACCAGCCTGGGCCTCTGCCCGACGCGGTGGCCGACGGCTTTCGCGGTTTCGTCCAGGCGGGCCAGTCGTTCGAGCTGTCCTCCTCAAAAAGCCCAAAGGCATAGCGCCGTCGCGACTAGCTCTCCGCCGTATCGCTTAGGAGCAGCGGCATCGCGAGCGAAGCTGGATTAGACTGACCTCGCCCATGCCATGAGGCGATGCGGCCGACCAGCTCGCAGCAGTCAGTGATGTCCTTTTCAGAGCGGCGATGATGCGGGAGTGAGCGCCATGAACCACACGGCGAACGTCAAAGGCGTTAGTCAACCCAGTCGAGCGCGTGCGCGAAACGGGGCTGGGCAAAGCAAAACGAAGAAGTCCGCGGCGAGTGCAGAGCGCCTGTTCCAGCTTTCCGCCGTGATGGCCGACGCGCTCCCGTTCGAGCAGCAGGTTGAAGAGGTGCTCCAGGCCGCGCGCGATGCCGTCGGCATCGACCGTATCGTCGTCTGGGCGACCGCACCGGCCGGTGATTGCCTGGTTTGCGTCGCGGCTTCGGGTCTATCAAGGACCGAAGCACGTTCTCTCCCCCGCGGCACCGAGATCCCGCTCGCCCAATCCGGCGCGCTGGCAAAGGCTTATCGGAGCAAGACCCCCCAGGTTGTCGACGGTGCGCATCCACTCCCCGGCAAGCTCAAACTCAAATCGCGGTACTCGGCCATCAGGGCGCTGCGGACGAACAGCTTTGTCGTCGTCCCGATCGTTGCCCATGGCCGTGTTCTCGGCCTGCTCGCGGCGGACAACAAGTACAGCCGAACTCCGTTGCCAGCTGAGCAACTGCACCTGCTTCCCGTCTTCTCACTCCATCTTGCAACCGCGGTAGGCAACGCGCGGCTGTCCACCCAACTCGAAGCAAGCAGGCGAGAGTTGACCGAGTCTCTGGAGCGGCAGACGGCCACCAGTGAGATCCTGCGAGTCATCTCTGATTCTCCAACGGATACGCAGCCCGTATTGGACGTCATCGCGCGCAGTGCCGCACGCCTATGCGATGGTTTCCAGTGCGGCCTGTACCTGATTCAGGATGACCGCCTCACCTTCGTGGCGGGGCACAACATCCCCGGCGGCGGACTGGACGCATTTCGCAAAGCCTTCCGCGGTAGCCGAAAAGGTATCTTCTACGCGGACCGCTGCCTGGAACAGCAGAAGGTCCTGCACGTTCCTGATATCGAGACCGATCTAACGGCCACACCAGAGGCGCGTGCGCTCGCACAACTGATCGGATACCGCTCCCTGCTCCTAGCTCCCCTGCTTCAACGCGGCACGGCTATAGGTGTCATCTCCGTGGCACGAGTGGAGGCAAGGCCCTACTCCACAGCCCAGTTCGAGCTGCTGAAAACCTTCGCCGATCAGGCTGTCATCGCGATCGAGAACACGCGGTTGTTCAACGAGCTGCAGGAACGCAACAAGTCGCTTGCCGAGTCGCTGGAGCAGCAGACCGCGACGAGCGAGATTCTGCGGGTAATCAGCCAGTCGCAAAAAGAGGTGCAGCCAGTCTTTGACGCGATTACCGCCAGCGCTATAAAGCTATGCAACGCTAGCTTTGGCGGAGTTAACACTTTCGATGGTGAGCTTCTCCACCTGGCAGCCGCGCAGGGATTCAGCTCAGAAGGTTATGAAGCGCTGCGGCGCAGCTACCCGAGACCATTGAGCCGCGGCGGCGCCTCCGGTCGAGCTATTCAGAGCCGTAACGTCTCCTACGTCCCTGACGTCCACCAAGATCCCAGATATGAATTTCGAGAGATGGCCGATACAGCTGGTTTTCGCAGTACCGTTTCAGTACCAATGCTGCGGCACGGCGACCCGATTGGCGCTATCAATCTCACCGGCTCGGAGCCGGCCATGTTCTCAGAGCGGCAGATCGCGATGCTTCAGACGTTCGCCGATCAGGCCGTCATCGCAATCGAGAACACGCGACTGTTCAACGAGCTGGAGGAAAAGAACAAGTCGCTCACCGAAGCGCTGGAACAGCAGACCGCGACGAGCGAGATTCTGCGCGCGATCAGTAGCTCGCCAACGGACGTGCAGCCCGTGCTGGACGCCGTCGCCGTCAGTGCCGCGCAGCTTTGCGAAGCGCTCGACGCGATCATCATGTTGCGCAATGACAACACGCTAAGTCTTGCGAGCAAGTACGGGGACATGTCCGGCATCGGCATCGGATTTACGGTACCGGTACTCCGCGACGTCGTTACTGGCCGGGCGGTTTTGGATGGTGAAATCGTCCACGTCCGCGATGTGCTCACCGAGGCGGACACGGAGTTCGGGGCGAACAAGGCAATCGCTCGAGCCACTGGTGCTCGCACGCTTCTTGGCGTGCCGCTGATGCGGAAGGGCACTGCGATCGGCGCCATTGGCCTCTTCCGGAAAGAAGTGCGGCCCTTCACCGCGAGTCAAATCGCGCTCGTCAAGACCTTCGCTGATCAGGCGGTGATCGCGATAGAGAATACACGCCTGTTCAACGAGCTGCAGACTCGCAACCGAGACCTTACCGAGTCGCTAGAGCAGCAGACCGCTACCAGCGAAATCTTGCGGGTCATTAGTCAATCGCAGCGCGATGTACAGCCGGTTTTCGACACGATCGCGACGAATGCGAGGAAGCTATGCGGAGGTGCAACTGGCGCGACATTCACGTTCGACGGCGAGCTTATCCATCAGATAGCTGCCGACAGTATCAGTCCTGAAGGGCTGGAGGCAGCCAATCGAGCGTACCCGATGCCGCCGAGCCGCGGCGGCGCGACTGCTCGCGCCGTGCTCACAGGAGGCGTTGCCTATATACCGGATGTACGGGAGGACGCCGAGTATCGCCTGGCCACCGTTGCTCAGGCGATCGGCGTTCGCAGCATAGTCTCTGTCCCCATGCTGCGCAAAGGCAGGCCGATCGGGGCAATCACCGTCACAGGTATTGAGGCCGCGATGTTCTCCGAGCGCCAGATCGCGATGCTCCAGACCTTCGCCGACCAAGCTGTGATCGCGATAGAGAACACGCGGCTGTTCAACGAGCTCCAAACACGCAACAAGGACCTGACCGAGTCTCTGGAGCAGCAGACCGCAACCAGCGAGATTCTGCGGGTAATCAGTCAGTCGCAGCGCGACGTACAGCCCGTATTCGAGGCGATCGCGACGAACGCGCGCAAACTGTGCGAGGCCACAACCGGCTCCGTTAGCACGTTCGACGGCGAAACGATCAGTCTCGTCGCCTCCGAGGGTCACACTCCGGGGCAACTCGAGGCGGTCCGTCAAAGCTATCCAAGGCTGCCGGGCGCTGGCAGTCCGACCGCTCGCGCCATCCTGAACCGAGCTGTCTGCTACGTACCCGACCTTCGCGAGGACCCTGAATATAGCCTCCAAAACCTGGCTGACGTGGCGCGATATCGCAGCACCGTGGTTGTCCCCATGCTTCGAGATGGCAACCCAATCGGGGCAATCAGTGCCACCGGTGATAAACCCGCGATGTTCTCCGAGCGTCAGATCGCGATGCTCCAGACCTTCGCGGACCAGGCGGTGATCGCTATCGAGAACACGCGGCTCTTCAACGAGCTGCAGACGCGAAATCGCGATCTCACGGAATCTCTGGAGCAGCAGACAGCCACGAGCGACATCCTGCGCGTGATCAGCCAATCGCAGAGCGACGTGCAGCCCGTATTCGAAGCGATTGCTGCGAATGCGCGGAAGCTCTGCAACGCCACCACGGGGTCTGTCAACACGTTTGACGGCGAAGCCATCCATCTTGGCGCGGCAGAGGGGTACAGCGCAGAGCAGCTTGAGGCAGTTCGCCGAAGCTATCCGCGGATTCCGGGCCGTGGTGGCGCGACCGCTCGCGCGATCCTGACGCGGTCCTTCTGTTACGTCCCGGATGTTCGCGACGATCCCGAATATCGCCTCCTGGACTTGGCTGAGGCCGCTGGATATCGAAGCACTGTGGTAGTGCCAATGCTTCGCGACGGCGAACCAATTGGAACCATAAGCCTCACAGGCGCCGACCCGGCGATTTTCACTGAGCGGCAGATCGCCATGCTGCAGACCTTCGCCGACCAGGCCGTGATCGCGATCGAGAACACGCGACTGTTCAAAGAAACCAAAGAGGCGCTCGAGCAGCAACAGGCATCGGCCGAAATCCTGCGCGTGATCAGCAGCTCGGTCGAGGATACGAAGCCGGTGTTCGACGCCATCGCCAAAGCATGTGAGGGCCTCTTCGCAAACGACCACGTCGGTATCAACCTGATCGATAAGGACGGTGGCCTTCTGCTGGCGGCGAGCACATTCCCGCCAGGCCAGGAGCACATGAAGGAAGCTCTCGTGCGGCATTTCGAGACGGCGCCTAGCCGCAAAATGGGTTCTATCATCGCCCTGCGCGGCAGCGTCATGGATTTTCCAGACGTGGAAGCTGCAGGTGTACCAGAGGAAGTCCGGGACGCATGCCGCGTCCCCAACAGCCGCGCCATCACCTTGGCACCGATGGTATCTGCAGGCAAGGGCATCGGCTCCATCTGGGTCGCGCGCGACGCAGCCGGCCCGATGTCGGAAAAGGACAAGACACTACTCAAGAGCTTCGCGGACCAGGCTGTCATCGCCATCCAGAACACGCGCCTGTTCAATGAACTGCAGACGCGCAACAAGGATCTGACCGAGTCGCTCGAACAACAGACGGCAACCAGTGAGATCCTCAAGGTAATCAGTCAATCGCAACGGGACGTGCAGCCGGTATTCGACGTGATCGCTGCGAACGCACGGAAGCTGTGCCAGGGCAATACGGGAGGCGTCTACATCTTCGATGGCCGCGTGATCGACGTCGCCGCCATGGACGGCGTGAGTCCCAAGGGCATCGAGACCATCAAGGAAGCCTGGCCTGCGTCGGCAACCCGTACGGGTGGATCGGTTCCACGCGCTATTCTCTCGCGGACGGTGGCGTATATCCCGGACGTGCGAGAGGATCCCGAGTATCGACTGGGGGATCTCGCGGAGAAAGTCGGTTTCCGCTGCTCTTTCTCCGCGCCGATGCTTCGCCACGGCAACCCGATCGGAGCCATCGCCATCACCGGCGCTGAGCCTCGGATGTTCACGGAACGCCAGATGGCGATGCTCCAGACCTTCGCTGATCAGGCGGTGATCGCGATCGAGAACACTCGGCTGTTCAACGAGCTGCAGGAGCGCCTCGAGCAGCAGACGGCCACCAGCGAGATCCTCAAGGTAATTAGCCAGTCACAGCGCAATGTGCAGCCGGTGTTCGAGACGATTGCCACGAACGCACGCAGGTTGTGCGACGGCACCTCGGGATGGGTGATCACCTTCGACGGCGAAATGATGCACGTCGCGGCGGCCGACAGTGTCAGCTCCAAGGCGCTCGACAAACTCAGTGAGCTGTATCCCCTGAGGCCGAGCCGCGGCAGCTCTACTGGTCGGGCAGTCCTGACAAGAACCACTGTCCACATCCCGGATTTCCAAAGTGACTCCGAGTATCGTCTGGTGAGTTGGGCCGAAGAAGTTGGATTCCGGAGCGCCGTTGCAGTCCCCATGATTCGCGACGGAAGCCCGGTCGGAGTGATCAATGTCGCTGGCGCTCGACCAGGAATGTTCTCCGACCGTCAGATCGCGATGCTCCAGACCTTCGCCGATCAGGCGGTGATCGCTATCGAGAACACGCGTTTGTTCAACGAGCTTCAGGAGCGACTTGAACAGCAGACAGCAACCAGCGACATCCTGCGCGTGATCAGTCAGTCGCAGCGAGACGTGCAGCCGGTATTCGACGTGATCGCTGCCAGCGCTCGCAAGCTGTGCCAGCCCAGTATTGCTGGCGAGATCTTCATATTCGACGGCGAACTTGTCAGATATGCCGCTGCTGACAGCGTCAATCCAGCAGTGGTCGAGGCGATCCGTGGAACCGCTCATCCACCGGACCGCAGCAGCGCGATCGCGCGGGCTATTCTTACGCGGGACGTCGTCCACATCCCGGATGTGCGCGAAGATCCAGAGTATCGACTGCAGACCCTCGCCAAGACGGCTGGCTTTCGCAGCATCGTGGCCGTTCCGATGCTCCATGAGGGAGGACCCATCGGAGCGGTCGCGGTGATGGGTGCCGAACCGTCGATGTTCACGGACCGGCAGATCGCGGTGCTGCAGACTTTCGCCGACCAGGCCGTCATCGCCATCCAGAACACCCGGCTGTTCAACGAGCTGCAGGAGCGCCTCGAGCAGCAGACCGCAACCAGCGAGATTCTGCGCGTGATCAGTCAGTCGCAGCGCGACGTGCAGCCGGTCTTCGATGCGATTGCAATGAACGCAATGAAGCTGTGCCGCGGGACATCGGGCTGGGTATTCGAGTGGGCCGGGGAACTCATCGAGATCGCCGCTTTTCACGGTTTGACCTCACAGGCGATCGAAGTCGGGCGCCGCGCCTACCCGATGCCGCCAAGCCGGGGCGGCGGGACCGCACGCGCCATCCTCAGCAAGACCGTGTCTTATGTGAGAGATGTTCGCGAAGACGCTGAGTACCAATTGCAGGATATCGCCGAAGCAGCTGGTTTTTTGAGTGTGCTCTCTGTGCCTATGCTGCGGGACGGTAGTCCGATCGGCGCGATCACGGTCAACGGGCCAGAGCCCGCGATGTTCTCCGAGCGGCAGATCGCCATGCTCCGGACTTTCGCCGACCAGGCAGTGATCGCGATCGAGAATACGCGGCTGTTCAACGAGCTCGAAAAGCGCAACCGGGATCTCACCGAGGCCCTGGAGCAGCAGACCGCCACCGGTGAGATCTTGCGCGTGATCAGCCAGTCCCCTCGGGACGTGCAACCCGTTTTCGACACGATCGTAGACAGCGCCGTACGCCTGTGCAACGCGTTTAGCAGCAGCGTCTATCGCTATGACGGGGAGTTGATTCATTTCGTCGCAGAAAGCAACTTCACTCCAGAGGCGCGCAAAGCCACGCAGCAGCTGTTTCCCACCGCTCCAAGCCGTGACAACGCTACTGCTCGCGCCATATCTGATGGTGTTGTCGTCCACATTCCAGATGTGCAGGAGGATCTCGCTTATCGCACGCAGGAATGGGCGAGCGCAATCGGGGTCCGGAGCGTGCTTTCCGTACCGATGACGCGCGAAGGTCGTCCCATCGGCGTGGTCACGGTCAACAAGACCGAGCCGGGGCTCTTCCCTGACAGTCAAGTCGCACTTTTGCAGACGTTCGCAGACCAAGCTGTGATCGCGATCGAGAACACGCGCCTGTTCAATGAGCTGCAGACTCGCAACCGGGATCTGACCGAGTCGCTCGAGCAGCAGACAGCGACCAGCGATGTGTTGAAGGCGATCAGCAGAACCACGTTCGATCTGGACGCAGTGCTCACGACTCTGGTAACCACGGCGGCGCGGCTCTGCCAGGCCGAGCAATCGAGCCTGTTTCGACTGGAAGAGGGCGAATACCGCTGGGCGGCAGGGTGTGAGATACGACCCGAGTATCTCGCCATCGAACGCGCGGCACGCATCAAGCCAGGGCGTGGAAGCCTGGTTGGGCGCGCTGCTTTGGAGCGGAAGACGATCGAGATATTGGATGCCTGGACCGATCCCGAGTACGAGCTCAGAGAGGAAGCCAAAATCGGAGGGGTGCGCTCCATGCTCGGCGTGCCGCTGATGCGAGACCAAGTGCCAATCGGCGTGTTCGGTCTCGCGCGAACCCGAATCGAGCCGTATACAGCGAAGCAGGTCGAATTGGTGACAACGTTCGCGGATCAGGCAGTGATCGCGATCGAGAACACTCGGCTTTTCAGCGAGCTGCGGGAACGCACCGAAGAGCTCGGGCGCTCCGTCGAGGAGCTCAAAGCGCTCGGCGAGGTTGGCACTGCGGTCAGCTCGACGCTGGACGTCGATACCGTGCTGAAGACCATTCTCACCCACGCGAACAAGCTCGCCGGGACGCACGCCGGGCAGATCTTCGACTACGACGAGGCGACTGAAGAGCTGCACCCGAGGGCGACTGTAGGCTATACGGAGGATATCGACGCGGTCATACGACGCACGCCGATCCGTAAAGGGGAAGGCGTCACCGGGCAGGCAGTGGCCAGGCGGCAGCCCGTGCAAGTCCCCGACGTAGCGGTGAAGGGGGCCTACGACAGTCGCCTGCGGGACCTGCTGATTGAGAGCGGTTACCGCGCGCTGCTGGCCGTGCCGCTCATCCGGGAGGATCAGGTCATGGGGGCTCTGACCATCGCGCGCACGGAGCCGGGTGAGTTTCCGCGGCAGGTGGTCGACCTGATGACCACCTTCGCCAGCCAATCCGCCTTGGCGATGCAGAACGCCCGGCTGTTCCATCAGCTCGAGATCGCCAGCCAGCACAAATCCACGTTCCTCGCGAACATGTCGCACGAGTTGCGCACGCCGCTCAACGCCATCATCGGCTACAGCGAGATGCTGCAGGAGGACGCGGCTGACGAGGGCGCGGACACGCTGGTGCCGGATCTCAAGAAGGTCAACGCGGCAGGCAAGCACCTGCTCGAACTGATCAATTCAATCCTCGATCTGTCGAAGATCGAAGCCGGCAAGATGGAGCTGCATCTCGAGGACTTCGAGGTGCCGGCCATTGCCGCAGACATCGCAGCGGTCGTCCAGCCGCTGGCGGAGAAGAACGGCAACCGCCTCGAGGTCAAGTGCAACGCGGAGGTGGGCAGCATGCACGCCGATCTGACCAAGGTACGGCAGGTGTTGTTCAACCTGCTGAGCAACGCGTGCAAGTTCACCGAGCGCGGGGCGGTGTCCCTTGCAGTTCAACGTGATCAGTCGGCGGACGGCGGCTGGCTCAGCTTCAGCGTTATGGATACCGGTATCGGCATCAGCCCCGAGCAGCTTGGGCGCCTGTTCGAAGAGTTCTCGCAGGCCGACGCCACGACTACGCGCAAGTACGGCGGAACGGGTCTTGGCCTGGCGGTAAGCCGCAGGCTGTGCCGGTTGATGGGCGGCGACATCACCGTCACGAGCGAGCCGGGCAAAGGCAGTACCTTTACGGTCCGCCTGCCGGTCGACGTGAGGCATATCCGTCAGAATGCAACCGAAGCGCCAGGTATCGCAGGCACTGTGCTCGTTATCGACGACGAAGCGGTGGTGCGCGAGTTGATGCAGCGCTTCCTGAGCAAGGAGGGATTCCGCGTGCTGACGGCGTCCGATGGGGAAACCGGGGTGCGGCTGGCGCGCGAGGAGCGGCCCGACGCGATCACCCTCGACGTCATGATGCCGGACACGGACGGCTGGACGGTGCTGTCTGCGCTCAAGGCTGATCGGGAGCTCGCCGACATCCCGGTCGTCATGCTCACCATCGTCGACGACAAGACGATGGGGTACGCGCTCGGCGCGTCGGACTACCTGACCAAGCCGATCGACCGTGCACGGCTCACGGCGATACTCACAAAATACCGCCGCGATCTGCCGGTCCTGGTGGTAGACGACGATGTGAGCATGAGGCTCATGCTGCGGCGAATCCTGCAGGAAGAGGGCTACGCCGTGATCGAAGCGGAGAATGGCCGCGCAGCTCTGGAGCGGCTGAGCGAGGCCGCGCCAGGCGTAGTGCTGCTGGATCTGATGATGCCCGAGATCGACGGCTTCGAAGTCCTGGCCGCGATGCACGCGCGCGAAGCGTGGCGGCGGATTTCCGTCGTGATCGTCACCGCCAAAGACCTGACTGCCGAGGATCACGAGAGGCTCAAC
>Ga0187780_10003911_pt1 | contig 11180 bp, 14 predicted proteins | sample 1015_Q2_SP10_20__FD_132429 | JGI IMG/M metagenome (GOLD analysis project Ga0187780, IMG submission 132429) | Tropical peat soil microbial communities from peatlands in Department of Meta, Colombia - 1015_Q2_SP10_20_MG | ecosystem: Environmental > Terrestrial > Soil > Wetlands > Peat | place...
GCCGCAATACCTGTTCTCGACCACGACGCTGCTCTGGCTGCGCGGCAAGGCGCTCAACCTGTCGGTCTACGCCGGCGGCCCGAACGGCGCGCCGGACATCGAATGGCTGAAGGCCGTCACGCAGCGCTGGGTCGAGGAGCTGCAGCGGCTCAACGCGCGCTGAAAGGCCCGCATGCCCTCCTTCGACATCGTGTCCCAGGTCGACCGCCAGGAAGTCAAGAACGCCGTCGAGCAGGCGAACAAGGAGATCGCCAACCGCTACGACTTCAAGGGCTCGGATGCGCGCATCGAGCAGGCCGACCTCGCCTTGAGCGTGTTCGCCGACGACGAATTCAAGCTCGGACAGGTGATGGACGTACTGCGCCAGCGCCTGGCGAAGCGCAATGTCGATGCGCGCGCGCTCGAGCTCGACGCAGTGGAGAGAATCTCCGGCGACAAGGTCAAGCGCGCCGTTACGGTGAAAGTCGGCATCCCCGTCGAAAAAGGCAAGCAGCTGCAAAAGCTCCTCAAGGACGCGAAGCTCAAGGTGCAAGCCTCGATCCAGGGCGACGCGGTGCGCGTCAGCGGCGCGAAGAAGGACGAGCTGCAGGCCGCGATCCAGCTCGTGCGCAAGAGCGTCGCCGAGCTGCCGCTGCAGTTCGTCAATTTCCGCGACTGAGCCCGCCGATCCAGCGCTCGTAGAGCCGGTCGGCGACGCGGTGCAGCGCCTCCAGGCGCGGTTCGAGGTCGCGCTCGATCTCGCGCGGCTCCTGCACCGCGGGGCTGGAGGCCGAGGCGCGGATCTCCTCGGCGCCGCCGCGGCACCAGTCGCGCACCAGCTCGGCCGTCATCTCGACATGGCATTGCAGGCCGAGGTGCTTGCCGAGCGCGAAGCCCTGGTTGGCGCAATACGCGTTCTCCAGCACGCGCACGGCGCCGTAGGGAATCGAGAAGGTCTCGCCGTGCCAGTGGAAGGACTCGAAGGCCGCCAGGTCGCCGAGCCAGGCGCGCGCCGCGCCGTTGTCGGCGGCGCGCACCTCACCCCAGCCGATCTCCTTGACCGGGTTGCGCCGCACCGTCCCGCCAAAAGCGCGCGCCATCAGCTGGGCGCCGAGGCAATGGCCGATCGCGGGCAGGTCGCGGCGCGCGGCGTCGCGGACCAGCTCGAGCAGCGGCGCCACCCAGGGCAGCTCGTCGTTGGCGCTCATCGGGCCGCCCATCACCGCGACGCCCGAGAACGCGCCGGCGTCGCGCGGCACGCGCTCGCCGGCGTCGAGCCGGACCAGGCTCCACGGCAGCGCCCTTGCCTCCAGAAAGCTGGCAAAATAGCCCGGCCCCTCGCTCGAAGCGCAGCGGAATATCGCCACCGGTTTCATGTTCGCGTCCCCTGTAATGCGGAATTTTATGGCCTTGGCCCTCGCGCTCCTAGCACTGCCCGCGGCGGCGGAGGTGAGCCTGATCGGCGTGATCGGCGACAAGGCCGCGGTGCTCGCCATCGACGGCGGCAACCCGAAGACGGTCAAGGTCGGCCAGACCTGGAGCGGCATAACCGTGGTCGCGGTGCAGAAGAACCAGGCCACGGTCGAGATCGACGGCAAGCGCCGCGTGCTGCAGCAGGGGCAGGGCTACCGCGCGGCGGCGGCCGCGCCCGACAGCCGCGCCAGCGTGACGCTTGCCGCGGACGCGCGCGGGCACTTCGTCGCGGAGGGCCTGGTGAACGGCAACCCGGTGCGTTTTCTGCTCGATACCGGGGCGACCACCGTCGCGCTGCCGGCGGCCGAGGCGCAACGCCTGGGCATCGATTACCGCAAGGGGCAGATCAGCTTCATGCAGACCGCCAACGGCGCGACCGCCGCCTGGCGCGTGCGGCTGGACAGCGTCAAGGTCGGCGACATCGAACTGAACGGAGTGGATGCCGCCGTGCTGGAGGGCGGCCTCGGCATCGCGCTCCTCGGCATGAGCTTCCTCAACCGCGTCGAGATGCGGCGCGACGGCCAGACCATGGTGCTCACGCGGCGCTTCTAGCGCGCGGGGACCAGCGGCACGAAACGCACCGGAAGCACCGCCCTGCGCTCGAAAGAGCCGTCGGCGCGCTTGGTCAGCAGCAGCATCTCCTGGGCTGCGGCATCGGCGCCCACCGGAATGACCATCCGGCCGCCGGGTTTGAGCTGATCCAGCAGCGCCGGCGGAATTGCGGGCGCCGCCGCGGTGACGACGATGGCGTCGAACGACGCCTTCTCGGGCCAGCCGAGATAGCCATCGCCGATTCTCACCTCGACGCTGTTGTAGCCGAGGAGCTTCAGCCGCGCGGCGGCTTCAGTTCCCAGCGAGGATAGGATTTCAATGGAAAAAACCTTGGCAACCAGTTCGGCGAGAACGGCGGCCTGGTAGCCGGAACCGGTGCCGACTTCGAGCACGACGTGGTGCGCCTCGGGGGCGATCAGGTCGGCCGAGAGCGCGACGATGAACGGCTGCGAGATGGTCTGCCCCTGCCCGATCGGCAGCGGGCGATTGCGATAGGCCAGCGGGCGCAGCGCGGCCGGCACGAAGCGGTGGCGCTCGACCTTGCCCATCGCCGCGCGCACGCGCGGCGACATCGCGGCGAGCCCCGTCAGGGGGCGCGTTTCGGCGTAGGTGGCGTCGATCTCGTCGAGGAGCCGCGCGCGCTCGGCGGCGAAATCCTGCGCCTGGGCCTGTCCGAGCAGGAACAGCCCCGGCAGCAGGCGGGCTAGCGCGCCCGTTTATCCCTCTCGATCATGGCGTAGGCCGAGTGGTTGTGGATCGACTCGAAGTTCTCCGACTCGACCACGTAGGCGGTGATGCGCTCATCGAGGTTGAGCAGCGCCGCGACGTCGCGCACCATGTCCTCGACGAATTTCGGATTGTCGTAGGCCTGCTCGGTGACGAACTTCTCGTCCGGGCGCTTGAGCAGCCCGTAGAGCTCGCTCGAGGCCTGCTTCTCGACCAGGTCGACGATCTCCTCGATCCAGACGAAGCCGTCGGTGTGGGCGGTCACCGTGACGTGCGAGCGCTGGTTGTGCGCGCCGCGCTCGGAAATGCGCTTGGAGCAGGGGCACAGGCTCGTCACCGGCACCAGCACCTTCATGGCGAAGCTGGGCTTCCTGCGCCGGATCTCGCCGACGAAGGTCACCTCGTAGTCCATCAGGCTCTTCACCCCGGACACGGGCGCTTTCTTCTCGATGAAGTACGGAAAGCCCATTTCGATGCGGCCTTCCTCGGCCTCCAGCCGCTCGACCATCTGCCGCAGCATCAGCTGGAAGGTGTCGACCGTGATCTCGCGCTCCTGCGCCGCCAGGATCTCGACGAAGCGCGACATGTGCGTGCCCTTGAAGTGGTGCGGCAGGCCGACCACCATGTTGAAGGTGGCGACGGTGTGCTGCGCCCCGCCTGCTCGCTCCATGATGCGCACCGGGTGGCGGATTGCCTTGATGCCGACCTGGTCGATGGCGAGCTTGCGCGAATCGGGGCTCGCCTGGACGTCCGGGATGTTCTGCAAGTCGCGAGCTTTCATGGCTGGCATTATAACATCCGAGTAATTTACTCGGATATTGCCGTTTCGCTCGATTTCTAGTATCGCCGCGTCAGCGTGAGGGTCGTTCCGCTGCGCTGCATCTCGACATGGTTGAGAAAGCTCATGCCGAGCAGCGCCGTGTCGAGCCCGGTCTCGAGCACGATGGCGTCAATGTTGGCGAGCCGGATCTCGCCCGCCTGGACGCTGGCCAGACGCACCTGCCAGGCCGCAACCGTGCCGCTCGCCGTGCGCGTGGTGACCGGGAAACCGCGTCGATACTCGATCCCCATCCGCGTCGCATCCTTCGCCGGCAGCGCGATGCTGGTCGCGCCGGTATCGACCAGCGCGCGTAGCGGCGCGCCATTGACCAGCGCATCGACATAGAAATGCCCGCGCGGATCGGCCTGCAGCACCACGCTCGTCGCAGTGCTGGAGCCCAGGCGCATCTGCCAGCGCCGGCCGTCGACTTCCACCGTCGCCGCGCCCTGCCGGATCTCGACCAGGTAGACGCCCTCGGGCGAGACCTGGCCGGTATATAGCGTGCGCAGCGCGGTTCCGTTGACGAGCAGCTCGGCGCGATCGTCGGTGAGCAAGAGCACCTTCACCGTGGTCGCCGCCTGCGCCGCGAGCGCGCACAGCGCCAAGACGGCCGCGAGCGGCGCCTTCATTTCCCGAGCGCGGCGCGCACCGAGTCCAGGACGCCCTGCGCGTCCAGCCCGACCGAGGCGAGGAGCTTGGCAGGATCGCCATGCTCGACGAACCGATCGGGCAGGCCGAGGAGCAGGATCCTGTTGCGCAGGCCCATCGCCGCCATCGCCTCGCAGACCGCGGCGCCCGCCCCGCCCATCACCTGGTGCTCTTCCACCGTCACGATCAGGTCGTGCGCTGCGCAAAGCTGCTTCACCAAATCCATGTCGAGCGGCTTGACGAAGCGCATGTTCGCCACCGTGGCGTCGAGCGCGTCGGCCGCCTCCAGCGAGGGTTTCAGCATCGAGCCGAAGGCCAGGATGGCGACACCCTTGCCGGAACGGCGAGTTTCGCCTTTTCCGACCGGAACGTTTTTCATTTCCTTGTCAATTTCCTTGCCGATCCCGGCTCCCCTGGGATAGCGCACGGCGGCCGGGCAATTCATCTGGAAACCCGTGTACAGCATCTGCCGGCACTCGTTCTCGTCCGAGGGCGCCATCACCACGAGATTGGGCACGGTGCGCAGGTAGGCGTAGTCGAAGGCGCCGTTATGCGTCTGGCCGTCACCGCCCACCAGGCCGCCGCGATCGAGCGCGAACAACACCGGCAGGTTCTGGATCGCGACGTCGTGGATCAGCTGGTCGTAGCCGCGCTGCAGGAACGTGGAGTAGATCGCGACCACCGGCTTCAGCCCTTCGCAGGCGAGGCCGGCGGCGAAGGTCACCGCGTGCTGCTCGGCGATGCCGACGTCGAAGTAGCGTTCCGGAAACCGCTCGGAGTAGCGCACCATGCCCGAGCCCTCGCGCATCGCGGGCGTGATCGCGACGAGGCGCTCGTCCTGCGCCGCCATGTCGCACAGCCATTCGCCGAACACCTGCGAGTAGGTCGGTTTGCCGCCCGCGGACTGCTTGATGCCCTGCGCCGGGTCGAACTTGCCCGGCCCGTGGTACAGGATCGGGTCCTCCTCGGCGAGCTTGTAGCCCTGTCCCTTGCGCGTGATGACGTGCAGGAACTGCGGCCCTTTCAGCTTCTTGATGTTGTCAAGAGTCGGGAGCAGCGTGTCGAGGTCGTGCCCGTCGATCGGCCCGATGTAGTTGAAGCCGAACTCCTCGAACAGCGTGCCCGGCGTCACCATACCCTTCACGTGCTCCTCGGCGCGGCGCGCGAGCTCCCAGGCGCCCGGCACGCGCTTCAGCAGGTGCTCGCTCGCCCGCCGCGCGGTGTCGTAGATGCGGCCCGAGAGCAGGCGCGCGAGGTAGTTCGTCAGCGCGCCCACCGGCGGCGAGATCGACATCTCGTTGTCGTTCAGGATCACCAGCAGGTCGACGTCCGTCGCGCCGGCGTTGTTCAGTGCCTCGAAGGCCATGCCGGCGGACATCGCGCCGTCGCCGATCACGGCGATGCAGTGGCGCTTCTCGCCCTTGCGCTTCGCCGCCACCGCCATGCCGAGCGCCGCCGAGATCGAAGTGCTCGAATGCGCGGTGCCGAAGGCGTCGTAGACCGACTCCGAGCGCCGCGGGAAGCCCGAGATGCCGCCGATCATGCGCAGCTTCGCCATCGCCTCGCGCCGGCCGGTGAGGATCTTGTGCGGGTAGGTCTGGTGCCCGACGTCCCAGACAATGCGGTCCTCGGGCGTGTCGAAGATGTAGTGCAGCGCGAGGGTCAGCTCCACCGTGCCGAGATTGGAAGACAGGTGCCCGCCGGTGGCGGAGACCGACTCGAGCACGTAGGCGCGCAGCTCGTCGGCGAGCTGCGGCAGCTGCTTGCGCTCGAGCCGGCGCAGTTCGGCGGGACTGCCGATTGTCTTCAGCAGCTCGTACATCGCCGGATTGTAGCCGCCGGCCGCCAGTTCGCCGGTAAGCGTGGTCATGGCTAGAATTTTCTCAGCACGATGAAATCGGCGAGCTCGGCGAGGCGGCGCGCCGCGGCGCCGAGCGGCGCGACGGACTCGCGCGCGCCACGCCGCAATTCCTCGGCGAAGGCGCGCACCGCCCCCGCGCCAAGCGCGGAGACGTAGGTCGGCTTGCCCTGCTTCGAATCCTTGCCCGCGGTCTTGCCCAGCGTCGCGGTGCTCGCCTCGGCGTCGAGCACGTCGTCCACCACCTGGAACGCGAGGCCCACGCGGCGCGCGTACTGCTCGAGCGCCTTCGGGCAATCCCCGCCGCACAGCGCGCCCAGGCGCACCGCGGCCTCGATCAGCGCGCCGGTCTTGCGGATGTGCATGAATTCGAGCTCCACCGCGGGGAGCTTGTTCCCGGTGGACTCCAGATCGATCTGCTGCCCGCCCGCCATGCCGCGCGAGCCCGCCGCCGCGGCGAGCGCGCGCGCCATCTCGAGCTGCCGCGCCGGGTCCTCGGCGAGCCGGTGCTCGGCGAGAAGCTGGAAGGCGAGCGCCTGCAGCGCGTCGCCGGCAAGAAGCGCGGTCGCCTCGCCGAATTGCACGTGCGTCGTAGGCTTGCCCCGCCGCAGGGTGTCGTCGTCCATGCAAGGCAGGTCGTCGTGCACAAGCGAGTAGGCGTGGATCAGCTCGACCGCGGCGGCGGCGACCTCGACGCGCTCGACCGGCGCCTGCGTCACCTCGCCCGCCGCGAAGGCGAGCAGCGGCCGTACGCGCTTGCCGCCCTCCAGCACCGCATAGCGCATCGCCGCGTGCAGCCGCGCGGGGGCGAGACCGGACGCCGGTAGCAGGCGTGCGAGCGCGCCTTCCATGCGCGCCTGCACGTCGGCCATCCAGGCCTGAAAATCGGATTCAGCCTTCATCGGCTCCGCGGTCGGCGGCGGCGAGCCGGCGCAGCACGCCGTCCTCCAGCACCTTCACCTGCTGCTGCGCGGCTTCCAGCCGCTGCTGGCAGAACTTCGCCAGCTCCAGCCCGCGCCGGTGGGCCTCCAGCGACTGCTCGAGGGTGAGGTTGCCGCCTTCCATCTGCGCCACGATCTTTTCCAGCTCGGCGAGCGCCTTCTCGAACGTCGGCGCCGGAGCGCTCTTGGCCATGGCCGCACGTTAGCCGAGAGGCCAATGCGCGGTCAAACCCCGGCTGGGGTACAATGCGCGCCTTTTTTCGCCCCACCCGAAAGCTTGTCCGACATCGCGAGTTTTCAGCAGGTCAAGCCGGCCCAGTGCCAGCTGCCGGTGGCCTGGTACTTCGACCCCGAGATCTTCGCCCGGGAGCAGAATCTCCTGTTCGACGCCGCGCCGCGCTACGTCGGGCACGAGCTGATGGTGCCCAAGGCCGGCGACTATTGCACGCTGGCCTGGACGGACCATGCCAAGGTGCTGGTGCGCAACCGCCGCGGCGTGGAGCTGCTCTCCAACGTCTGCCGCCACCGCCAGTCGATCATGCTGGAAGGCCGCGGCAACGTCGAGAACATCGTCTGCCCGCTGCACCGCTGGACCTACGACCTGCGGGGTGAGCTCCTGGGCGCGCCGCACTTTCCCGAAAGCCCCTGCCTCAAGCTCGATTCGACGCCGCTGGTGAGCTGGAACGGACTCTTGTTCGCCGGCCCGCGCGATGCGCGGCGCGAACTTGCCGCGTTCAGCCGCGCCGCGGATTTCGACTTCTCCGGCTACGTGCTCGACAAGGTTCACATCGACGACTACGCCTTCAACTGGAAGACTTTCATCGAGGTTTACCTCGAGGTGTATCACGTCAATCCGTTCCACCCAGGACTGGGTAATTTCGCCGACTGCGACAACTTCCACGTCGAGTACGGCGAGCATACGTCGGTGCAGGTGGTCGCGGCGAAGAACGGCTTCGCCACGGCGGGCACGCCCGTCTACCGCAAGTGGCACGAGGCCTGCCTGAAATTCCTCGACGGCCGCGCGCCGAAGTACGGCGCGCTGTGGGCGACCTATTTCCCGGGCCTGATGCTGGAGTGGTACCCGAACGTGCTGATCGTGTCGCACCTGATTCCGCGCTCGTCACAGTGCACCACCAACGTGGTCGAGTTCTATTACCCCGAGGAAATCGCGCTCTTCGAGCGCGACTTCGTCGAGGCGCAGCAAGCCGCGTACGTCGAGACTGCGCGCGAGGACGACGAGATCTGCCGGCGCATGGACCGCGGCCGTAGAGCGCTGTGGCAGGAGGGCCGCGACGACGCTGGCCCGTACCAGTCGCCGATGGAAGACGCCGAGGTCCACTTCCACGAATGGGTTCGCCGCGGCCTGGGGCAATAGCCCCGCTCCTTTCCACGTCGGAACTCGCCGCCCAGCTCGCCGGCTGGCGCGTTTTCGATTGCCGCCACGACCTGGCGAAGCCCGACTGGGGGCTCGAGGAATTCCGCAAGAGCCACATACCGGGCGCGCGCTTCGCGCACCTCGACCGCGACCTCTCCGCGCCGAAGACCGGCCGCAACGGACGCCATCCGCTGCCCGAGCCGGCGGCGTTCGCGGCGTGGCTGGGCGCGCAGGGGCTGGAGGCCGCGGACCGCATCGTTTGCTACGACGCCGGCAACGGCACCATGGCCGCGCGGCTGTGGTGGATGCTGCGATGGGTCGGACACGAGGCGGTCGCTGTACTTGACGGTGGACTGGCGAAGTGGATCGCCGAGAGCCGGCCGTTGACTTCCGAGATCAAGGCATTTCCCGGAACTGTTTTTCCTTTCAAGGTTCATCCTGAAATGGAAATCCGGGTGAAACCCCTCGAGACCCGTTCCGAGCAGGCGCTGCTGCTCGACGCGCGCGCGCCGCAGCGCTTTCGCGGCGAGCAGGAGCCGATCGACCCGGTGGCCGGGCACATTCCCGGAGCGGTAAACCGTTTTTGCACCGAGAATCTCATGCCGGATGGAAGTTTCAAGTCTTCCAGCCGGCTGCAAGAAGAATTCAAATCTCTTTTGCAAAACCGCACACCCGAAGAAGTCGTGCATTACTGCGGCTCCGGCGTCGCCGCCTGCCACAACCTGCTGGCGATGGAAATCGCGGGCCTTCCGGGCTCGAGGCTGTACGCCGGGTCGTGGAGCGAATGGATCGCCGATCCGCGGCGGCCCATCGCGCCTTGAGCGCGATCCTCGATTGCTCGCTGACGCGCTTCTCGTCCTCCATTTCCTGATCGCCGCCTTCATCGTCGGCGGCCTGGCCGCGGTCTGGATCGGGCATTTCCTCGGCTGGAGATGGATCCGCAACCGCGCTTTCCGCTACCTGCATCTCGCCGCGATCGCGCTGGTGGCGTTCGAGAGCGTGGTCGGCATCGCCTGCCCCTTGACCGTTCTGGAGGATTTCCTGCGCGGAGGCATCCGCCCGCAATCCTTCGTCGGTCGCTGGGCCTTCCGGCTGCTCTACTACGAAGGGCCGGAATGGGTGTTCGCGCTACTCCACGTCGCGTGGGCCGCGGCGACGCTTCTCACGCTACGCCTGGTGCCGCCGCAGCGCCCAGGCGACGTGCTCGCGCACCAGCGGTGAGGAATGGTTCCTGCGGTTCTTCAAGGCCATGAGGGTTTCCGGAGAAGACGGCGCGTTGCCAAGCCCGACCGCTAGATTGCGCAGCCAGCACTCGTAGCCGATGCGCCGGATCGGCGAGCCGCGCAGGCGGCGCTCGAACTCGGCTTCCGACCACGAGAACAATTCGATCAGCGCGGCCCGATCCAGGCCTTGGCGCGCCTTGAAGTCTTTCTCGGCCGAAACTTTCGCGAATCCGTTCCAGGGACAAACCAGCTGGCAGTCGTCGCAGCCGTAAATGCGGTTGCCGATCAGCGGCCGCAGCTCCTCCGGGATGCTGCCCTTCAATTCGATCGTGAGATAGGAGATGCAGCGGCGCGCGTCGAGACGGTACGGGCCGCGGATCGCGCGCGTGGGACAGACGTCGATGCATTTCTCGCAGCTGCCGCAATGCTCTTCGGCCGGCGCATCGATCGGCAGCGGCAGGTCGCAGTAGATCTCGCCGAGAAAATACCAGGAGCCCGCCTCGCGGCTGAGGAGCAGCGTGTGCTTGCCGCGCCAGCCGATGCCCGCCTTCGCCGCGAGCTCGACCTCCAGCACCGGCGCCGAGTCGGCGAACACGCGGTGGCCGAACGGCCCGGCCTCGGATTCGATCCGCTCGCAGAGCTTCTGCAGGCGATCGCGCAGCAGCTTGTGGTAATCGCGGCCGCGTGCGTAACGGGCGACGTAAGCGGTGTCGGGTTTTTCGGCAAAATCGAATTTTTCCTGGCCGGGGGAATCCAGGTAATCCATGCGGCAACAGATCACCCTCACAGTGCCGGGAACCAGCTCCGCCGGCCGCGCGCGGCGCGCGCCGTGGCGGGCCATATAATCCATCTCGCCGTGCCAGCCCATCCCGAGCCATTCGGCGAGGCGGCGTTCCGCCGCGCTGAGGTCGGTATCGGCGATCCCCACCGCCTGGAAGCCGAGCCCGGCACCCCAAGCCTTAATGCGGGCGGCGAGCGCGGCCATGTCCATGGGCGCTGATGTTAGCTTCGAGCTTGCCGACGAGGCGGCGACGCGCCGGCTGGGCGCGGCGCTGGCGCGGACGCTGCGGCCCGGATCGGTGCTCTTCGTTTCGGGCGAGCTCGGCGCGGGGAAAACGACGCTGGTGCGCGGCCTTCTCGAGGCCTTGGGCTACCGTGGCCGGGTCAAGAGCCCTACCTTCACCCTGGTTGAACTTTATGGCATTTCGAGCTTAAACTTGTATCATTTTGATTTATATCGCTTCAAAGACAAGGCAGAATGGCTGAGTTCCGGCTTTCGCGACTATTTCAACCCGGACTCGGTCTGCGTCGTGGAATGGGCGGAGCGCGCCGAGGGCCTGCTGCCGCCTCCCGACGTGGATGTACGCCTCGATTTTTCGGGCACCGCGCGCCGCGCGCGCGTCAGTTCGCGCTCGCCCTTGGCCTTGTCCTTTCCCTAGCGGCCGCGCAGGCGCAGGTCCTCTCGGCGCGCATCTGGCCCGCGCCCGACTACACCCGCGTCACGCTGGAATCGAAGCAGGAGCTGAAGTTCACGCTGTTCTCGGTGAAGGATCCCGAGCGCCTCGTGCTCGACCTCGAAGCGACC
>Ga0187780_10003912_pt1 | contig 11180 bp, 11 predicted proteins | sample 1015_Q2_SP10_20__FD_132429 | JGI IMG/M metagenome (GOLD analysis project Ga0187780, IMG submission 132429) | Tropical peat soil microbial communities from peatlands in Department of Meta, Colombia - 1015_Q2_SP10_20_MG | ecosystem: Environmental > Terrestrial > Soil > Wetlands > Peat | place...
GCATGTCCCAGCGGGCGTGCATCTCGTCCTCGGTTACGTAGTCAGGCATGCGCGCGAGTGCCCGCCTCCAGGTGGCAGCATCGGCGGACTTTGATTCTGGTAGCTCCTCCCATAGGGCGTGCGCGAGGATCATCGCGGCTCGAGGGTGTCCGCGCGCGAGGTCGAGCAGCGGCTCGAGCGCCTCCCCGACGTCTCGGTTGGTCGCCGCGAAGCGCGTCTCGATGTAGCTGCCTAGAGGCGCGCGGGGAAGTGGGCCTAGGGCCAGCGGATCGGCTTGGCGATAGAACGGGCTGTCGGGATGCTCGAACAGCTCGCCGAGCAGCGTGGGCAGTGAGCCGCAGAAGAGGTAGGCGACGGCCTCGCCGTGGCGTTGGGTGACGCTGCGGATCACTGCGTCCAGCCCGCCAGGCCGCGGTCGGCCGCGGCGGTCGCGCTCGGCGCCGCCGGCCCTCAACACCTCCTGAAACTCGTCGTAGCAGACGACCACCGGCCCTGCGGCGGCGAGTTGGCCGGGAAGGTCGAGGGCGTCGAGCAAGCGACGCTCCGCGTCCTCGGGGCCGAGCTGTGCGCCCCCAAGCCCTGCCGGAAGCTGCATCCCGCCGCCACGGCGAGCGAGCTTCGCCTTTGCCTTGGTCCAAGCTCCGCCTGCTCCACTCAGCTCGCGCTCGAACGCCTCCTCGATTCGGCTGCACAACGTCATCCGGCTTGTGACTCCGTACAGGTCCACGCGCACCGCGAAGGCTCCCTCCTCACGTGCCCGCGCGAGCGCCGCCTCGGCGAGAGTTGTCTTGCCGTAACCCCGCGGTGCGGCCAGGCGCACACGACCGCCCTCAGCCATCCGCCGGACCAGCAGTGCAAGCTCCTCGTCGCGGTCGATCAACTCCGACGCGGACGCATGAAACCTGTGTGTAAAGGGATTTCGCATAAGTAGGGTAGAAGCCTACCAAAAGGTAGGGAACAAACCTACTAACTACCTACGCGGAATGCCGCTGGGGCAACCCGAGTCGGTATCAATTCCGCCCGCTACGTGCCTGACAGCGCGCGCAGCGGCGCCATGCGCGTTACCCGCCAGGCGGGGTAAATCCCGCCGAGCATGCCGATCGCGACGCCGATCAAGAGCCCGCGACCGAGACCCCAGGCGGTGATCGTGGGGGAGACGTAGGTGTCGACGCCTAGCGCGCTGACCAACAGGCCGCCGCCGATCACGCCGAGCAGCAAACCTCCGGCGGCGCCGACCAAGCTGACGCCGACGCCCTCGCCGAGGATCAGCGTGGCCACGCGCAGCGGCGACCAGCCGACGGTGCTCAGCAGGCCGAGCTCGCTGCGGCGTTCCATCACCGACATCGCCATCGTGTTGGCGACGCTGAGCGTGCCGACGATCAGCGCGATCACCACGATCACGAGGATCGCCTTGGAGATAAGCGTTGCGTTCGCGCCGGCGCGCAGCGCCTGTTCGGGGTCGGTGATCACTTGCGTGCCCGGAAACGCGCGTTCGATCGCCTTGCCCGCCGCGCTCGCGCGCACACCCGTGGCGAGTTGCACGACCACGTCGGTCTCCTCGCCGTCGCGACCGGCGATGCGCTGCGCGAGCGGCAGCGCGAGCACCGCGCCGGCGTCCTCGAAGAAGATGCCCGAGTGGTAGACGCCCGCCACCGGGTATGCGTGCCCGGCGATCGTCACGACGCTGCCGACGTGCAGGTGCAGCTGCGAGGCCAAACGGTCGCCGATCAGCGCTGCTTCGGCGCCCACCGGAGGTGGGGTGCCTTCGAGCATCACCAGCTGGCGGCTGAAGAACCCCTTCGGGTCGGCGCCGAAGACGATCGAACCCGGGTCTTCCTTGACGGCTTCCACGGTCAACAGCAGCGGCGTGGCGTCAGCGATCTGCGGGTTGGCCTTCAGGCGGCCGACCATCGATTCGGGCAGCAGCGACGTGGTCGGGTCGCTGACGTTGGCCTGGAAGACTCCGAGGCCCGAGCCGCCGAGATGGGCGAAGCCCGCGGCCGTCTGTTTGAGGCCCGCGGTGAACGACAGCAGCGCGACGACCATGCCGACGCCGACCGCGATGCCCGACGCGGTGAACACGGTCCGCGCGGGGCGCCTGAAGAGGTTGGTGGCGATGATCTGGAGCATCTGCGGTCGCTGGTTGCGCCTAGGCCCGCGCGGGGGTTGCGATGGCGCCGTCGATCAGGCTCACGGTGCGGTCGGCGCGCGCCGCGACCGCGTCGTCGTAGCTGACGATCAGCAGCGTCATGCCGCGCCTGTCGCGCAGGCGGAAGATCAGGTCGAGCACGGTTTCCGAAGTCGTCGTGTCGAGCGCGCCCGTCGGCTCGTCGGCCAGCAGCAGCCGCGGTTCGTTTACGAGCGCGCGCGCGATCGCCACGCGCTGGCGCTCGCCGCCCGAGAGCGCGGCGGGGATGTGGCCGGCGCGATCGGCCAGCCCGACGTCCGTGAGCAGCTCGAGCGCGCGGCGGCGGCGCGCGCGGCGGTGCATGCGCGCTCCGATCAGCGGCACTTCCACGTTGGCGCACGCGGACAGCGTCTCGAGCAGGTGGTGGCGTTGGAAGACGAAGCCGATCAGATCGCGGCGAGCGCGTGCCTGCTCGTGCTCTCTCCACACGGCTCTGCCGTCGATCAGCACCGTGCCGCTGTCCGGCTGCTCGAGGCCGCCGACGAGCGCGAGCAGCGTGCTCTTGCCCGAGCCCGAGCGCCCGGTGATCGCGAGCGCCTCCCCGGGCGCCGCCCGCAGCGAGACATCGCGCAGCGCAGCGATCGGCCCAAAGCGCTTGCTCACGTTCTCCAGCACGACCTCCGGGCCGACGCGCGGCGCGGCCGCGACGGCCTGGGGCGCCGCCGGCTCCATCACTTGACGACCTGCACCGGATAGTCGAGGTCGATCGTCACCCCGCTTGCGACGATCACCGCCCGGAACGTGAGCGGATAGCCGACCGCCTCGTTTGGCCAAAGGAACGTGTCGGCGAAGTGGCCGTGGAATGTGTAGTGCGAGCGGTGCGCCACGACCTGGCCGCCGAACAGGTACTCGTAGCTGACGCTCGCCTGCAGCGGCTTGCCGGCGCGGGTCACGGTGAAGCTGATCGGCCACGGGTGTTCGGCCACCGGGTGGTGGGAGTGCGGGTGCATCGACGCGGTGATGCCCTGCTTGGTCACGGTCACGACCACGGTGTTCGCTTCGCTGGTCGTGCCCGCTGGTGCGGTCTGCGTGGATCTCGTCTTCGGGGCCGCGGGGGCCGCCGTGCCCGTAGTGGTGGGCGTGGACTTGCTGGACGAGCTTCCGCACGCGGCGAGCGCGAGTGCGCATACAACTCCGGCGACGGCTGGTGCGAACGGATGCGCGAAACGTGTTGTTTTCATAGCGCCAATCTAGGACGCGCACAGCGGGCGCGGCATCGGCCGCTTTCACCCTCGCCCGTGCGTGGAAACTACCCGCGCAGTCGGATCGTCCCCATGCACGTAGCTTTCCGCAGTGGTGTGCGGTCCGCTACCGAGGTTCGCTCCCGCGCCGGATGGAATCTTGGGTCCTATGACAAACGACACCATCACATCACCAGGGCAGGCCACCTCAGAGTGGATCTCGTCGCACAAGTTGATTGATCTGACCGGCAAGACGGCGATCGTCACCGGCGGCGCTATGGGCATCGGCCTTGGCATCGTGCGTCGCCTGCACGAGGCGGGCGCGAACGTGCTGGTCGCGGACCTCGACGAGGCCGCCGCCGAGAGCGCGGTCGGCTTGCTTGCCGGCGTACGGCCGGACAGCGCGGCGGCCGTGCGCACCGACGTCAGCGACCCGCAGGACGTGCAACAGATGGTGCATGCCGCGGTCGAGAGCTTCGGCGGGCTTGACATCCTCGTCAACAACGCGGGCATCTATCCGATGGTGCCGGTAAGTGAACTCGACGTCGAGACCTTCCGCCACGTGATCGACGTCAACCTCACGGGCCTGTTCCTGTGCACGAAGGCGGCCTCCGAGCGCATGATCGAGCAGGGTGGCGGCGGGCGCATCGTCAACGTCACCTCGATCGACGCGCTGCACCCGTCGATGATCGGGCTCGCTCACTACGACGCCTCCAAGCACGGCGCGTGGGGCTTCACCAAGAACGTCGCGCTCGAGCTCGCGCCGCACGGCATCTGCGTCAACGCGGTCGCGCCCGGCGGCATCACGACTCCGGGCACCGGCGAGATGGACCCCGAGATGATGAAGGCATTCGAGGCGCTGATCCCGATGCGGCGCATGGGCGTGCCCGACGACATCGGCCGCACGGTGCTGTTCCTCGCGAGCGAGCTCGCCAGCTACATGACCGGCACGCAGATCGTCGTCGACGGTGGCAGGCTGCTCGACTGAGATGGTCGTCGAGCCCGCAAGCGCCCGCGCGTCTGCGCCAGTCGCAAGCGCGAGTGGAGCGGACGTGGCGATCCGCACGGCGGGTCTGTGTAAGCGCTACGGGCAGACGCTCGCGCTCGAGGACCTCGACCTCTCCGTCGCGCCGGGCGAGGTCTACGGCTATCTGGGACCGAATGGGGCGGGCAAGACGACGACGATCCGACTGCTGCTCGGCCTGCACCGCCCGAGCGCCGGGCGCGCGGAGCTGTTCGGCTGTGACGCGTGGCAGGACCCGGTCAGCGCGCACCGGCGCGTCGCCTACGTGGCGGGCGAGCCGTCGCTGTGGCCGGCGCTGACGAGCGCGGAGACGTTCGCGTTCCTGGAACGTGTGCGCGGCGGCACCGACGCCGCCTACAGGGACGTGCTGGTGGAGCGCTTCCAGCTGGACACGAGCAAGAAGATCAGGGCGCTGTCGAAGGGCAATCGCCAGAAGATCCAGCTGGTCGCGGCGCTCGCCACGCGCGCGGAGCTGCTGCTGCTTGACGAGCCGACCAGCGGCCTTGACCCGCTGATGGAGCTCGCGTTTCGCGAAAGCATCCACGAGGCCAAGGAACGCGGCCAGACGGTGTTCCTCTCCTCGCACATCCTCAGCGAGGTCGAGGTGCTGTGCGACCGTGTGGGCATCCTGCGCAAAGGACGCCTGGTCGACGAGGGCACGCTGTCTGAGCTTCGCCATCTGAGCTCGCAGTCGGTGGAGGTCAGCTTCGACGGTCCCGCGCCCAGCCTGGACGGTATCCCCGGTGTGCACGTGGCGAGCGCCGGCGAGCGCACGCTGCGCCTCGAGGTCAGTGGCGTGATCGCGCCGCTGCTTGAGGCACTCGCCGCGTACCCGGTGCGCACGCTGGAGAGCCGCGAGCCCTCGCTCGAGGAAATCTTCCTGCACCACTACGACAGCTCCGATGGCCGCCGCGGCGGGTAGCGCGCTCGTCGGGCGCCCGACGTATGCGCAGGGCAGCCGCCGCTCAGCCGACGTCGCGATCGTACGCCGCACGCTCGCGGACGGACGCGTGCGCACGCTCTGCTTCGCGCTGCTGTTCGCGCTCTCGGCCTACGCGAACGCGGCCGGCTACAAGAGCGCCTACCCGACGCTGAAGGATCGCCTGGACTTCGCGCACAGCTTCGGCACCAACAAGGCGCTGCGTCTGTTCTACGGCGTGCCGCACGACCTAATCAGCAGCGGCGGCTATTCGGCGTGGCGCATCGTCGGCTTCTTCTCGATCCTCGCCGGGGCATGGGGGCTGCTCGCGGCGGTAGCGGCGCTGCGCGGCGAGGAGGACGCCGGGCGTGCGGAGCTCGTGCTCGCCGGGATCGTGGGGCGGGGTGGGCAGTTCGCGGACGTGCTCGTCGCGATCGTGCTCAGCGCTGCGTGTATGTGGCTGGTGATGCTGTTGGCGCTGATCGCGGGCGGCCTTGAGGCAGAAGGGTCGGCCTATGTGGCGCTCGCGACGCTCGCGCCGGCGATCGTGTTCGCGGGCGTGGGTGCGCTGATGAGCCAGCTCGCGTCGACCCGACGTGTGGCGCTTGAGCTCTCGAGCGCCGCGCTCGCCGCCTCGCTGGCCGTGCGCGTGATCGCCGACACGGCCTCCGGTGTTGGCTGGCTGCGCTGGGTGACGCCGCTCGGCTGGAGCGAGGAACTGCGCGCGTTCACCGGCACGCGGCCGGCGGTGTTGCTGGCGCCTGCCGCTGTGAGCGCGCTGCTGTTCGTGCTCGCGGGCGCGATCGCGCGCCGACGCGACGTCGGCAGCGGCCTGCTGCAAACCAGTGACAGCTCGGCGCCGAACCTGCGGCTGCTGTCCTCGCCGGCGGCGCTCGCGCTGCGCGAGGAGCGCGCCAGCCTCGCGGCGTGGCTGGCGGGCACGGCGCTGTACGCCGCGGTGATCGGCGCGTTGTGCACGAGCTTCAACTCGCAGAGCATCTCGACGAGTCTGCAGCGCGAGATCCGCAAGCTCGGCGCCGCGTCGATCACGACGCCCGCTGGTGCGCTCGGGTTCTACTTCCTGTTCTTCACGCTCGTCACGTGCCTGTTCGTGTGCGCGCAGGTCGCCGCGGCGCGGCGCGAAGAGGCCGACGAACGCCTGCAGACGCTGTTCGCGCTGCCGTTCGGGCGTCACGCTTGGTTGACGGGCCGGCTCGCGCTGGCGCTCGCTGGCACGGTTGCGCTCGCGCTCGCCCTCGCACTCGTGACGTGGGCGGCCGCTGAAACCCAACACGCGGGCGTCTCGCTGCCGCGGATGCTCGAGGCAGGCGCCAACTGCGTGCCCGTCGCGCTGATGTTCCTCGGCATTGGTGCGCTGGCTTTCGCGCTGCTGCCACGCGCGGGCGTCGGCATCGCCTACGGCCTGGTGACGGTCGCGTTCGTGTGGGACCTGTTCGGCTCGTTGCTCGGCGCGCCCCACTGGGTTGTCGACCTCACACCCTTCCAGCACATCGCCCTGGTGCCCGCTCAGCCGCTGCGCGTCGGCGCCACGCTCGTGATGCTCGGCATCGGGGCGGCCGGTGCGCTCGCGGCCGGCTTGGTGTTTCGCCGACGCGACCTCACCGGGCACTAGCTCTCGAGGAAAGGCTGCAGCCCCTCGCGCACCCACTGCGGCAGCTGCGTCTTCTGCCAGCCATCGGTCGAGACGCACACGTGTCGCAGCTGACCCGCGACCAGCAGATGCCCGTCGCGCAACACGTCGATCTGGGTGGTGATCGCGGTCGTTCCCAGGCGCACGATACGTGCTTGCAGTTGCAGGACGTCGTCGTAGCGCGCGGGTGCGTGGAAGCGCAGGTTGGCCTCCGCCACGACCGTGTCATAGCCGCGGTCGACCATCGCCTGCCACGGTCCCACGCCTGCGCGCCACAGCTCGGTGAAGGCGACGTCGAAATACAACAGATAGTTGGCGTTGAAGACGATGCCCTGGGGATCGCACTCGCCGTAGCGAACGCGCAACTCGTGGACGAACGGGGCTGGCATCGACGGAACGCTATCTCGCCCGGAGGGCTGTGTTGCGGGGACCGCACAAGGACTGCGGCAGCCGCCAAGACGGACCGCGAATGGACCGCGACATTGCGCACGTCCGCCAAGCGCCTCTGGGCCGTACGAAGAGGCCAGGGAGGGGCTAGCATTAGTCGCGTGAGCGACAGGTCCAGAACACACAGGCAAGAAGCCTTCGCGATCGGCGCCAGCTCGGCGTTCGACATGAGCGGCCTTCGCTTTCTGCGTCACGATCTTTGCCCAGCGCCCGTATGGACCGACACGGACGCTACGGGCGCTATCGGCCGCGATTTCGCCAGGGTCATGCGTAATATACGCAGTGCTACGCGGTGTGCCGCGATAGCCCTTGACGCGGGCGTTGATATCGAGCACCTGGCGCCCGGATGCGCAATGCGCATGGCGGAGCCGTGGGGGACGCCCGAGGCAGCGCTTCGTCGAAGTTGACGGACGAGGAACTACAGCCGCAGGGCTCACCAGAAGGGAGCGGGCCTGAGGTGCTCGACCCAGACGCTACGGGGGGCGCACGCCGGGTCACCGGCGAAGTGATGACGTTCACGCTGCGGAGCTCGCCGTACCCGACTCCGGAGGATCTCGCGGCATACGAGCGCATTCACCCCGGTTTCACGGACAGGATGTTGACCCTGACCGAGCGAGAGACGGATCACCGCATCTCACAGGAGCATCTCCAGACGCGCGCAACGATCCGGCTTGCCGGCCGTGGCCAGTTCATGGCATTCACCGTCGTCATGATCCTCGTGGGCGGTGGCATCGCGGGCGTGTTGACCGGGCACTCGCTCGTCGGCTTCGCCGGCATTTTGGTCGCGGCTGCAACCCTCGTTGGGGCGTTCGTCGCCCCAGATATCTTCGCCCGTCGACGCCAGAGACGTGACGAGCGAGAGCACAGCGACATCCCATCGGGTCAGGCGCCAGAACTTGAGGCGGGCGAGTAGCGGTTATGCAGTTCGTCCACTACGACCTCGGACAACTGAGTCAAGGGCAGATCGTTGAGGTCACTCTGAGCATTGCGGCGAACGTGCGTCTCGTCGACCCCACAAACTTCAATCTCTATCGCAGCGGGAGCAGCAGCAAATACCACGGTGGCTACACAGATAGAACGCCATATCGGGTGCAGGTGCCGGCATCTGGCCACTGGCATCTCGTAATCGACCTTGGCGGCCGGTCTGGCACACTGCGGTCATCAGTACAGATCCTCAGTAGCTGATACAGAGCAATCGTCAAATGTTGTGGATGAGTAGGTGTGGCGTCAGGCGGCGACCTTCTCTGTTGCTGTGGTTTTGTCTTCTGTGGCTTGGATTCCGTCCTTGTACTTGATGCCGGCGAGCACGTCGGTGACGAGTTCGTGGCCGTTGAGGCGTCGCCAGCGTTCCTGGGCGGCGTCCATGAGCTTGTAGGCCATCGCGAGTGCTGCCTTCTTGGAGCCGGCGCCCTTGGTGGCGCGGGTGCGGAGCTTGACTGTGGCGAAGCTCGACTCGATCGCGTTGCTGGTGCGTATGTGCCGCGAGCCGGCGGGGCGCTACGGTCGGATTTGAGTCAGCACCACACGGGTCTGACGCGCGATCTCTGCGTCCTCGCGCGTGTGCAGCACAAGCGTGTGCACACTCGCTCCGGGAGCACTCACGTCGGCATCGAGTTCGGCGTGACCTCCCGCGCCGAGCGCCTGGTTACGTGACGTCTCGATAGCCACTCCGAGGAAGCCAAGCCGCTGCGTCGCGCGCGCGCGCACCGCCGGTGAGTGCTCGCCGACGCCGCCGGTGAACACCAGTGCGTCGAGGCCGCCGAGCGCCGCCGCCATCGTGGCGATGCCGCCACAGAGGCGGTGTATGTAGACGTCGAGGGCGAGCTGCGCTTCATCGTCATCTTCGTCCGCGCGTCTGACGACCTCTGCCATGTCCGCCACACCGGCCAGTGCCAGCAGCCCGGAGCGGTGCTCGAGCGCGTCCGCGAGCTCGCCGACAGGCACATCGCCCCGCTCGAGCAGCCACACGAGCAGCCCCGGGTCGACGCTGCCCGAGCGCGTGGCCATCACCAAACCCTCGAGCGGCGTGAAGCCCATCGTCGTGTCGAGCGAGCGTCCGGCGGCGATCGCGCACAACGATGCGCCCGCGCCAAGGTGGCAGCTGACGATCCGCAGCTGCGATGGGTCGCGCGCGAGTAGCTGCGGCGCGCGCCGCGCAACCCAAGCATGAGAGAGCCCGTGAAAGCCGTAGCGGCGCAACCCCCAGCGCTCACGCCACTGCGCGGGCAGCGCGTAGGTCGCCGCGGCCGCGGGCAGCGTCGCGTGAAAGGCGGTGTCGAAGCACGCGACCGCTGGCAGGTCGGGCAGCACCGCGCTCACCGCGTCCAGCGCCGCGAGCGACTTGGGCTGGTGCAGGGGCGCGAGGTCCACCAGCGCGCCCAGCTCGCGCCTGACCTGCTCGTCGATCTGCACCGCCTCGCGGTAGCGCTCACCGCCGTGCACGATGCGGTAGCCGACCGCGTCAGCCCGCCCGAGCGGCGAGCGCAGCGCGCTCTCCAGCTCGCGCGGGTCCACCTGCGCTCGGGGCGCGTCGAGCTCGCGCGCGGCGAGCACGTGATCCTGGTCCTCGGTGCCTCGCGCGGGCTCAAGCAGCGAGAGCTTGAGGCTGCTCGAGCCGGCATTTACGACCAGCACGCGCAAGTCTCAGACCCCGGGCCAGCGCCACTCGGCGACCTCGGGCGAGTCGGCGCCGTGCTCGCGCGTGTACGCGCGGTGGCGCAGCCGCTCGTCTTCCATGTGCTGGCGCAGGTGTGCGGCGCGCTCGCCGAGGCTCGGCACGCGGTCGATCACGTCGATCACCAGGTGGAAGCGGTCGAGGTCGTTGAGCATGACCATGTCGAACGGCGTGGTCGTGGTGCCCTCCTCCTTGTAGCCGCGCACGTGGATGTTGTGATGGTTGGTGCGCCGGTAGGTCAGCCGGTGGATCAGCCACGGGTAGCCGTGGTAGGCGAAGATCACCGGCTGGGTGCTCGTGAACAGCGCGTCGAACTCGCTGTCGTGCAGTCCGTGGGGGTGCTCGCTTTCGGGCTGCAGGCGCATCAGGTCGACCACGTTCACGAGCCGCACTCGCAGATCGGGCAGGTGCTCGCGCAGGATCGCCGCCGCGGCGACGCACTCGAGCGTCGGCACGTCGCCGGCGCAGCCGAGCACGACGTCCGGCTCGTGCTCGCCGTCGCTTGAGAAGTACTCCCAGATGCCGATGCCGCGCGTGCAGTGCGCGACCGCCTCGTCCATCGTCAGGTAGTCGAGCGCGGGCTGCTTGCCGGCGACGATCACGTTGACGTAGTCGCGGCTGCGCAGACAGTGATCGGTGACAGACAGCAGGCAGTTGGCATCAGGCGGGAAGTACACGCGCACGATCTCGGCCTTCTTGTTGACGACGTGGTCGATGAAGCCCGGGTCCTGGTGGGAGAAGCCGTTGTGGTCCTGGCGCCAGACGTGTGAGGAGAGCAGATAATTAAGGGATGAGATGGGTTGGCGCCAGGGGATCCCGCGGGTGACCTTCAGCCACTTGGCGTGCTGGTTGAACATCGAGTCGACGATGTGGATGAACGCCTCGTAGCTGTTGAACAGGCCGTGGCGCCCGGTCAGCAGGTAGCCCTCGAGCCAGCCCTGGCAGAGGTGCTCTGAGAGGACCTCCATCACGCGCCCGTCTGGCGCGAGGTGCTCGTCACTGTCCAGCCGCACCGACTCCCAGGTGCGGTCGGTCACCTCGAACAGAGCGCCCAGGCGGTTGGAAGCAGTCTCGTCGGGTCCCATCACGCGGAAGC
>Ga0187780_10003913_pt1 | contig 11179 bp, 5 predicted proteins | sample 1015_Q2_SP10_20__FD_132429 | JGI IMG/M metagenome (GOLD analysis project Ga0187780, IMG submission 132429) | Tropical peat soil microbial communities from peatlands in Department of Meta, Colombia - 1015_Q2_SP10_20_MG | ecosystem: Environmental > Terrestrial > Soil > Wetlands > Peat | place...
GCACGAACAAACCGCTGCTTATTTGTGAAAGGAGATGCCAGTGAGCCGCGAGACCGTTTCCCCCCAAGCATTCGCTTCAGATCGTGAGTCCGTAAGGCGGGCCCAGCAGGGTGATACCGACGCATTCGCCGCCATCTTCCATGCCCACAAGGCCAGAATCTATTCGGTTTGCCTGCGCATGACCAACAATACGGCGGAAGCCGAAGATCTGACGCAAGATGCCTTCCTGCAGGTGTTCCGCAAGCTCGCTACCTTCCGCGGAGATTCAGCCCTTTCTACCTGGCTGTATCGTATCGCCGTCAACACCGTACTGATGAGCTTCCGCAAAAAAGCGCTCCGCCAGATTTCACTTGACGAACCTGCGAAGCAGAACGCCAAATCGGCGCCGCGCGAATACGGAAGGACCGATGATCGCCTAACGGGCTCGATCGACCGCATTGCCCTCGCCCGGGCTATCCAGGAACTGCCGGATGGTTATCGCACGATCTTTCTCCTCCATGAAGTGGAAGGCTATGAGCACCAGGAAATCGCGGAGTTTCTGGATTGCTCGGTGGGCAACTCAAAATCGCAGCTGCACAAAGCCAAACTGCGGATCCGCGAGCTGCTGAGACGCGCCAAGTCCGCACCTGAGGAGCAGAAACAACGGCGGGAGGCTGGCCACTCCCCGCTGCCAGTTTCACCCCTGCCGCACGAGTCGGAAGGGAGAGGACATCGGGATCGCGAGCCCATCGGCCAACGTAAGCTTTCGGCCATTCCCCGGTTTTCACCCCTTTTCGCAACCCATCTCTAAGGAATGACCGCTGGCCAACACAACCGGGCCCCCGGGACCACCGAAGACCCCGGAGGCCGTGAGGGGAAGCACCTCCCTCAACCGAATAGCACCCACCTTTAAAGTCGTCCGGCTGGTTTAGCGCGCTCGCATCGAAGCAGTCCAAGCATGTGAGAGCTAGACTCCGGAGCTGCCCCTGCGTCCTAAATGCGAAGCCAGTGAGATCAGGAACAGCACCAAGAAGATGACGAACAACAGCTTCGCTATTCCGGCGGCTGCCACTGCGATGCCGGTGAAGCCAAAGATCCCGGCGATAATCGCGATAATCAAGCATATCAATGCCCAGTAGAGCATGTAGCCTCCTTGTGGTGGGCGAACTCGTGCGATCCAGAACGAGCCTAGCGCCCCAGCCTCGTCTCCGACCATCGGGCTGAGGCTGTACTCGGGATTTCAATTTGCTGTAGGGCGATCGACGGCGATCAGGCATGGTGAATGCGGTCAGGTGTATCTCGAATCTTTGCCGTAGAATCGCATCTTGGGGCCGCCCGATCGAATGAACATCTCGCACCAAGGCAAGAGCATGCGACTGTGGACCGGAGCACCCGCTCCGGGCTTCGACTGGCGGGCGGAGGATGTCTCTTGCCCGGAACCAGCTCGAAGTATCCCTCTTCGGCGTATTTCGGGTCTTTTCTTGTGTTTAGCAATGGCGGCAACCGTACCTGCGCAAGAGTCCTACCAAGAACTGCAGGCCGCCTACGAGGGGGAGACCGTAACTGCGGTCGACCTAGTTGCCAACCCACACGTTGACACCGAGCCCTTGCGAGCGCTGCTGCTGCAAAAGACAGGACAGCCCTATTCTGCGAAGGAGGTCGATGCCAGTGTTGCCGCTCTGAGAGAGACCCACAGGTTCGAAAGCGTCACCCTCGACGTCAGCCCCCACCCCGATGGCTTGCGCCTCAGTTTTATCCTTGAACCGGCGTATTACATTGGCATCCTAGACTTTCAGGAAGCGGAAAAACGCTTCACCTATATCCGTCTACTTCAGGCGGCCAACCTTCCGGATCAACAGCCCTTTGACAAGGCGCGAATTCCGGAGGCGGAAGCGAACTTACGGCGTCTGTTCCGAACCGAGGGCTATTTTCAGGCGCAGGTGCACGCTGAGACCCGACTCGACGACCCCAATCAGCTTGCGAATGTCATTTTTCACGTCACGTTGGGGCAACGGGCGCGCATCGGTGACGTAAGCATTGAGGGGGCAGGAGAAGAGACAGCCCGGCTGTTGCGTTCGGTCGGGTCCCTGCGAGCGAGGTTGAACGGAGGCCTGCTGAAGCGCGGCAAGCCTTACTCATCCTCGCGGCTAGAGGACGCGACCAAGCTCATTAAACGTGCCCTTCGCCAGCGTACCTACCTGGCCAGCAAAGTAACTCGCAACCCCCCGCACTACAACCCGGACACCAACCAGGTGGATATCTCTTACAAGATCGATCTGGGCCCTCTGGTAAAGATCAAAATTACTGGGGCCAAGCTCACGGTGCTTCCCTTCTTGTCCGGCAAACAAGCTGAGAGTCTCATTCCCATCTATTCGGAGGGGTCGATCGATCCGGATCTTGTCGCGGAAGGCCAGCAAGCTCTCGTCGATTATTTCCAAAAGAAGGGATACTTCGAGGTCAAAGTCAACACCGATTTCGAGACCCAGCCAGAGGGAGTCTTGCTCACCTATCAAATCGATAAGGGAAAGAAGCTCAAAGTCGACCGAATCATCTTCCGAGGCAACCAACACATTTCGAGCGGGGATCTGGCAGCAAGCATTCCGGTTCACAAGTCTCGCATTCTGAGCCGCGGCTCCTACAGTGACAAGCTGGTCCAAACCAGTGTGAGCAATGTCGAGGTCGTCTATCGCGACAGGGGTTATGAGCAGGTCGCGGTTACGGCGAACCGCGTCGATCATGGGTCTAAGATCGATGTGATCTTTGATATTGCCGAGGGTCAGGAAACCCGAATCGATACCGTTGAGGTCACCGGCAACCAAAGCATCCCGCAAAATCAACTTGCCGGATCGCAAGGATTCCAGCTTCGTCCAGGCTCACCGTTTTCTCCCGGCAAACTGGCTACCGACCGCAACCGCATCGCCGCAACCTACTTGGACCGGGGATACCTGAACTCAGAAGTCAAGGCGGCGGTCAAGCGCCATGCCGAAGACAAGTATCAAGTCGACGTTACCTACAACGTCACCGAGAACCAGCTGGTCCGGATCAATCGAGTCGTTTACCTGGGGCCGAAACATACGCGAATGTCACTGCTGGCAAAAACCACGGCGCTCGAGAGCGAACAGCCTCTGAGCCAGCAGAAGCTTCTTCAGTCCCAGTCTCAGCTCTATGACTTACAGATTTTTGATTGGGCCAGTGTCGGGCCAAGGAAGCCAATCACAGCGCAGAGCGACGAGGAGGCGCTGGTGAAGGTTCACGAAGCCAAGAGAACCGACATCGCGTATGGATTTGGCTTCGAAGTCTCGCGTCGCGGTGGCAACAGCCCGGCAGGAACCGTTCCCGTCCCCGGGCTGCCGCCTGTGGACATCGGCAATCACAGCGTCGTGTCGAGTCAGGAGCTTTTTGTCGGCCCACGCGGCTCGCTCGATATCACCCGCCGCAATATGCGCGGCCGGGCGGAAACCGCGAACATTTCGCTGCTGGGCTCGCAGCTCGACCAGAGGGCGCTCGCTTCCTACACAATTCCGAGTCTTCACCGAACTCGCTGGAACGGGCTGACCTCGATTTCCTTCGAACGAACCACGGAAAATCCCCTGTATACCGCCCAACTCGAAGAGGGCACATTTCAGCTGGAGCGGGTCCTGCACCGGCAAACCAACACCCGACTCCAGGTACGGTACACCTATAACCACACCACCCTGTCGGATCTTTTGGTTCCGGAACTCGTCTTGCCCCAGGATCGCAACGTCCGGCTCTCGACGGTTTCGGGCAGCCTCATTCGAGATACCCGCGACCATCCCCTCGATGCTCACCGGGGAACCTTCACAACGGTGAACCTCGGCATTACGCCCACGGCCTTCGGTTCGAGCGCCAACTTCGCACGACTGTTTGGGCAATATAGCTTCTATCGTCCGCTCCGCGGAGTAGTGTGGGCCAACAGCTTTCGGTTGGGGCTCGCCAAAGCATTCCTGGATAGCTTTGTCCCGACGAGCCAATTGTTCTTTGCCGGCGGCCAGACTACGTTGCGCGGGTTCTCCATTGATCAAGCAGGGCCCCAACGCATCGTACCCTTCTGCAACGTGCTTACCGGCACCACAGGGTGCGTCCCCGTCACGGTCCCGACCGGCGGACGGCAGCTATTCATTTTCAACAGCGAGCTGCGGTTTCCTATGAAGATTGTGTCGGCCTTAGGCGGAGTGGTCTTTTATGACGGCGGAAATGTCTATTCGGCAATCAATTTCAATGATTTCGTGAACAATTACACCAACACGGTTGGGTTTGGGTTGCGTTATTCTACTCCCATAGGACCGATTCGTTTTGATATCGGCCGCAACTTGAATCCGGTCAAGGGCCTCGATGCGACGCAATTCTTCATCACCGTAGGTCAGATGTTCTGAGGAATAGTCATGAGGAGAGAGCAGGTCATTCGGTGGGCGGGGATATTCGTCGCGATCCTCATCCTCCTCGTGGTTTTCGCCGGCTACATCGTTCTCCAGGCACCGCAATTTCATCAGTACGTTCTGGCGAAGGTCGTCGAGCAAGTCGAGAGAACCACGGGCGGCAAGCTGGAGGTCGGGAACTGGGATTTTCATCTCTCCCCGATGGTCGTTAACCTCTATGGAATCACACTCCATGGAACCGAAGGTCCAGGACGGAAGCCATTGCTCGTGGCCGAGAAGCTAACCGTCGGGGTTAGCGGGCGCGGGTTGTTGCGTCGCAAGGTGCAGTTGACCGAGCTTCTGGTTCAACATCCGGTCGCGAGTTTCGAGGTCAATCAGGATGGTACGACCAACATCCCTACTCCGAGCGAGAAGACCAGCGCGACGACCACCATCACGGTGTGGGATCTGGCGGTCGCCCATGCGCTCCTGAGCTCCGGCGAGGTTTATTACAACGACCAGCAAAACAAGTTCAGCGCAGAATTGTACGATCTCCGACCCGAGGTTCGTTTCGATCCCGCGACCACAGGTTACACGGGATCGGTATCGTACCGCGATGGTCGGCTGCAATACGGGAAGTACGCTCCGCTCCTCCACAACCTGGACGCTCAGTTCAGCGCAACTGCCTCCGGCGCCTCTTTGCATTCACTGGTATTTACCATCGGTTCTTCCCGCATTTCGGTTCAGGGTAAAATGCGGAACTACAGCCAGCCAGAGGTCGACGCTTCCTACGACATTTTGGTCCACACGCAAGATTTCGCGGCAATGTCTCGCGGGGCAACTCCAGCGGGAGACCTGCGACTGGCGGGGACGTTCCGTTACGCCAACCCGTCCAACCAGCCGCCGGTGAAAGCCATCGTGCTCGATGGCACCGTAGACGGCGGCCTACTCCAAGTTGCTGCCTCTGCCGGGCAGATCGATTTTCGTCGATTGAAGGGCGAGTACCACTTAGCCCAAGGTAATCTCAAGGCTCCCGCGGTTGCGGTGGACCTGCTGAACGGCCGACTGACGGCCGAGGCCAGCATCGAGCACCTGGAGGCGACGGCGGTGTCGAAAGTACACGCATCCTTCGAACACGTTTCGCTCGAAGCGACGAGGCAGTCGATGAGGCGGGCGGAAGTGCGGCATATCCCGCTAATGGGAACCCTGGATGGCACCCTCGAAGCGTCCTACGCGGGCAGCGTGAAGACCTTCCGCTTGGTCTCTGAACTCGCCGTCCACGGTGCCATCTCGGACCTATCCGCTAAACCGGCTTCCGCGACCCCGATCAACGGGATCGCCCACCTCAGCTACGACGGCTCGCGCAAGATCCTCGAATTGCGTCAAACCACGTTCAAAATTCCCTCCACCTCGGTGTTTCTGGACGGGCAGCTCAGTCAGCATTCCAATCTAACCGTGCATGCGAACGCAAGCGATCTCGATCAACTCATGCAGGTGGCGGCATCCTTGCGGAAGGCGCTTGCGGGAACGGCACCGCCCCTGCCGGCAGTCTCTGGATCAGCCAGGCTGGATGGCGTCGTTCACGGCTCGATCGAGCAACCGGCGATTCGCGGACAGCTTAACCTCGAAAACCTTCAGGTCGAAGGCAGCCCGTGGTCAAGCGGGCAAGTGGCATTCGAGGCCAATCCTTCTCAATTTGCGATGCAGAACGGCTCGTTGACCAACGCACGACAAGGCGTTCTTTATTTCAGCGCCCGAGTCGGCTTAAAACATTGGACCTATACTCCCTCGAGTCCAATCACGGCGAACCTCACGGCGAGAAGAATCCCCCTTACCGATCTTGAACACCTGGCCAACCGGAAATACCCCATTTCGGGCAATCTATCGGCCGATGTCATGCTTCAAGGCTCGCAGCTCAATCCGTCTGGACACGGTTCGCTCGAAGTTGTGAAAGCTACCGTCTACAACGAGCCCGTCCAGAATCTCGGCATCCAGTTCCAAGCGGCAGGTACCGCGATCGACGCCAAGCTCAACGCTAGCTCGCCGGCGGGTTCTGTGACCGGCGGCCTAAACTATGTCCCCACAACGAAGGCCTACCAACTCGAACTGAGCGTCCCCGGCATCACGCTCGAGAAGCTGCACACGGTCCAAGCGAAAAACATGTCCTTGAAGGGAACTCTGGCTGCCTCGGCCAATGGGGCGGGAACGTTAGATGATCCGCAACTGACCGCCAGGTTCGAAATGCCTCGGCTCGAAATGCAGCAAACCACCATCAGCGACATCAAAGCTCAATTGCATGTGGCCCATCAACACGCTGACTTCAATCTCGGTTCCGACGTTGCCGAGGCTCATGTCCAGGCCCACGGAACCACCGAACTCAGGGACGGATACTACACCGAAGCCGCGCTCGATACGAGCAAGATCCCGCTCCAGCCGCTGCTGGCGGCGTATGAGCCAAGCACTCCGCAGGAATTCGAAGGGGCGACCGAACTTCATGCATCCTTCAAAGGGCCGCTCACGGACCGATCTCGCATGACAATAGAAGTGACGATTCCCTTGCTGACCGCAAGCTATCAAGGCATGCAAATCGAGAACGCAGGACCGCTCCGCGCCGACTACGCCAATCGCGTGGTTGAGCTTCAGCCAGGAGAACTCCACGGCACCGATACTTCCCTCCGCTTTCAGGGGCGCATCCCCCTCGAAGGTCAAACGGCCATGAGCGTCAACGCGCAGGGCTCGGTCAATCTACGCTTACTGAGCATGTTCTCCCCAACCATGAAAACCGCGGGTACGCTCGACCTTGATGTGCGCAGCACTGGCAGCATTCAGAATCCTGACGTGCAAGGGCAGATACGGGTTGAAAATGTTGCGTTGGCGAGCAGTATGACACCGTTCAGAATGGACAACGTCAATGGAATCTTGGACGTCACCAAGGACAAGCTGCAGGTCCGCAATCTTACCGCCCAACTGGGAGGCGGGCAGGTTTCGCTTAGCGGGTCGATCGCCTACCGGCCCGTTGTGCAGTTCAATCTGGCTCTCCAGGAGAAATCCGTGCGCTTGCTTTACCCGGAAGGGATTCGAACCTTACTCGATGGCAATCTGACCTTCACCGGGACTAGGGAATCCTCGATGCTGGGTGGGCGGCTGTCGATTACCAGCCTAAGCCTCACACCCGATTTCGACCTCACCACTTTCTCGAGCCAATTCAACGGGACATCGCTTCCTACATCGGGCGAGAGCTTCGCCGACAGGGTAAAGCTTCGAGTCGCCGTGCAATCGAGACGAAATCTCGCCGCCAGCAGCAGGCAGGTTAGTGTAGAAGGGGCGGTGAATCTCCAGGTGGTCGGGACGCTCTCGAATCCGGTCATCATTGGCCGGGCCGACCTGACCTCGGGCGAGTTGTTCTATCGGGGTTACCGATACAACTTGGAGCGCGGCTTTCTGAGCTTTGATGACCCGAACCAAACCCGGCCCGTGCTCAACGTGCAGGTTACCACCACAGTCGAGCAGTACAACCTGACCATTACTCTGACTGGGCCAATCGATAAGCTTGCGACCAATTACATGTCCGATCCTCCCTTGTCTACCGCCGATATCATCAGTCTTCTCATTCGCGGACAGACCACTACAGAGGCCGCCGCTGCCGGAACCAGCACGGACGCGATTCTGGCGGGCAATGCTACGGGAAAGTTCAGTAGCGGGATCCAGAGGCTGGTCGGGATTTCCAGCCTGCAGATCAACCCCGTGCTAGGTGCCAATCCGAGTGCACGCGTCGCCTTACAGCAACGCGTTACCAAGAATTTCTTGTTCACCTTTACCACCGACGTCAGCGAACCGGGGAGCGAGCAAATACAGGGAGAATATCAATTCAACCCGCGCTGGTCGCTCAGGGTCACGGGGGATGAACTGGGCGGCGTGGCCGCCGACGGCCGCTATCACACGAAGTTCTAGGCCGAAATGAATCCGGCGCGCCAGATGTCGGCATGATATCGGCGCGAGGCTCGGCGGATCCTGCCGCCGGCAATCGCCCACTGAACTCTCTCAGACGAAAATTGCGATTACTTCGGATTGGCAAGCAGTTCAACCCTGAAGCTCTTATCCGAGCCGTCGAGCCCGACAGCCCTGGCACGTGATTCCGTACACCCTCAGGCACTGTCCTAACACGGGACCGTACCTGCGCATATCGCCCCTCCCAGCCTGCACCTTCGTTAGTTGGTGGTGGGTCTCGAAACGTTACATCCTGATTGAGTCACAAACCGCATTCCAAATACGACCATGCACAAGCAAAGAATGGCGCTCCTCCACTTTGCACTTCTGGCGAGCGTGGGCCTCGCGGGCTGTGGCGGTTCCGCTGGTTCCAGTTCGAACTCGAGCTCTCCCCCTCCTCCCGGAAGCGCATCTTCCATTTCGAAAGACGGCATTACTTGGACCTTTCGTCAGCCGGTTCCGGTGGGGCAATTCGTGAATGGCGACTATTACGCTGTAGGTCCGGTCACGATCACCGCCATAAACCCTGCCCCCACCCGCTCTGCACCGTACGAGAACGGCTCAGTCCGCAATTTGCCGACGGCCAACAGCAAAAGCGGGTTTGATTCGCGCCTGAATGACGGAACCGACGAATCCTGGTGGTTTGATGCGACGCTGCGATCCTACCCGCCAATTAATCTGAAGCCCGGGGACGCACTCGTCTCTTCCATCAGCCTCGCGCAGATTCACTCCGTGCCGGAGGTGATGCGCGCTACCGACATGAGCGCAAGCCCGGTGGCCTCCGTATCCGTGCTCACCGTGCTTGCGACTGCGCCTTCGAACGATGCCTTCCGGCCCTCCTACTGCGACAGAAGCCAGACCATTTATCACGCCAATTCGTTAGAGAGAGATCTGTTGCCATCGCTTGCGCCCCCCGATCCTTCCGGAACACCCACGCTCGCCCAATTTGAAGATCTCTACCGTCGGCCTTGGATCGACACCAACCCGTTCCTGTTCGATGCGCCAGCTGAGTACATGCCGAGCTACGGCCAACACGTTGCTTTCGCCGACTCCTATGCTTCCCTACTGCTGATGCTCAATTTTCCCGACGCCCAAAAGGTTAACCTTACGAACTACCTGGTACAGTACGGCATCGATCTCTACGGTTGCTTGCAGGCCGGCTATGGATGGCCGGCGTTCGGCGGCCATCGCAGCGGCCGAAAACTGCCGATCATTCTTGCCGGTATCCTGTTGAACAACGATGGCATGAAGAACGCGTCGACCAGCTACCCGAATAAATTCGGCGAGGACATGCAGACCGTTTACGTTAACAAAATTCCCGGCGGCTATCAGCAGGCTTGGCAGGGAGCCACGGTGATTTACGGTGGGCACTATGGCGTCGAGATAAACGGCACGCCGATTAGTCCTGGCTTGTATGGGCCCTATGAGCAACTTCAGCCGGCGAGCTGGCCGCTTCTCAACGGCAACGAGCAACTCGGCGAAGCCTATCGCCGGTGCTGCACATCCGTCTCATGGGTGGGTGAAGGGCTGGCGATTCATATCCTCAAGGCCGAAGGCGTGTGGAACTATCCCGCGTTCTTTGACTACCTCGATCGCTGGATGACCGAAGATGACACCCAGGCGGTGGCCGAGATCAAAGCCCAAACTGGCTTCGACTACAGCGCCAACTGGGAGCGCCAGAGGCAAACCCGATATTGGCTGCAGGGAGAATTTCCGCAGTACACATTTATCGACGACATGTGGAGCGCCTACCGATATTGAGATCGCACGAGACTGCTAGCATCCGGCAGATCCTTTCGACGCTTTGGCCGCCTCTGCGAACCAACCCATTCCGCAAGCTCAAAACCTGGGTATTCCACCACTTACTGGCCTGATTTCCAGAGCCACCAGAGGGGGGTAGCAACCCCTCCGGGCTGTGGCATTTTTCCTCAATGCGTATAGCCCTTGGTCGGTGTTGACCCGGCTGCGGCCCGGGCCTAACATATCGCCGAGTGCGCTTCCATGATCGGCCAAACGGTCTTGCATTATCGCATCCTTGGCAAAATCGGTGGCGGAGGCATGGGAGTGATCTACGAAGCCGAGGATGTGCGGTTGGGGCGTCGAGTGGCGCTTAAGTTTGTGCCCGACAGTGTGCTCGGCGACCGCAAGGCTCTGGACCGCTTTGAGCGAGAAGCGCGGGCGGCCTCCAGAATGAACCATCCCAATATCTGCACCATTCACGATATCAACGACAACGCGGGCCATCCCTTCATTGTCATGGAGAAGCTCGAGGGCGAGAGTCTGAAGCAGCTTCTGAAGGGAAAGCCCCTCGAAGTTGAGAGCCTGCTGGGCATCGCCGTACAGGTTGCCGACGCACTCCAAGCGCTGCACGCCAAGGGCATTATCCATCGCGACATCAAACCCGGAAACATCTTCATTACGCAAAGCGGCCAAGTCAAGGTTCTGGACTTTGGACTGGCCAAATTGTCGCGTGCGGGAGTACCGGCGGCAGAAGACACGCCTTATGAAGATTCGCTGACTATGGTAGGGGTCATCCCCGGCACGGCACTCTATATGTCTCCTGAACAGGCGCGGGGGGAAGAACTGGACCCGCGCAGTGACATTTTTTCCTTTGGTGTCGTGCTCTACGAAATGGCAACCGGTCAAAAACCATTTCGAGGAACAAATACCGTAACCACCCTGGACGCCATCCTGCATCAAAAGCCCGCTTCTCCGCGGTCTCTGAATCCCGCTCTCCCCCCAGCTCTCGAAGGGGTAATCGGGAAAGCCATGGAAAAGGATCGCAGCCGACGCTACGACAATTCGACGCAGATGAGAGCGGATCTGGTGCGGCTGAA
>Ga0187780_10003914_pt1 | contig 11178 bp, 7 predicted proteins | sample 1015_Q2_SP10_20__FD_132429 | JGI IMG/M metagenome (GOLD analysis project Ga0187780, IMG submission 132429) | Tropical peat soil microbial communities from peatlands in Department of Meta, Colombia - 1015_Q2_SP10_20_MG | ecosystem: Environmental > Terrestrial > Soil > Wetlands > Peat | place...
CATCTCCTCCAGCGAGGCGGCCCCCTTCTGGTGAAGCCAGCGGTACAGCTGGCGAGCGCGATAGGGCTTCTCCCCGAGGCCCTCGACGAAGGGGGCGACCACCAGGTCAGAGGCATAGGCCGGGTCGAGGAAGCGGGTGCTGCGCTCGCCCCGGCGCGCACCATACCGGTCGTGGAGCGGGAAGCGGGCCAGGGTCAGCTCCTCGTGGGCCTTGGCCAGGAATCGGAAGTCCTCTGGCACCGCCTCTGCCCAGGCGCGGAAGCTGTCGGCCGGGACGGGGCCGTAGAACGTCCGGTCGATGCCGACGGTGCGGAGCAGGGGATGCCGCGCGTAGGCGGGGAGGCCGGAGCGCGCCAGGACGGCCTGGCTCGCGTCGGCGGCATAGACCAGCCCCGTCCAGCCGGGGAAGGACCAGGAGGAGGTGCCGAGCCGCAGCGCCGGGGGAAGCCGGGAGCCGAGCTCGAGCAGCTCGGGCGGGACGCGCGCCGCCTCGGGGAGCATCCCCGCGTCCGGTTCGGCCACGCCCGGAGAGGGCGCGAAGAGCTCGAGCTGGGGCGGCCGGGCCACGGGGTGCCGCTAGCGCTGGGCGCCGTCCGGCGTCTGGGGCGGCGGGGCGACGGCCTGCGCGGCGGCGGTGGCGGCGATGACCTTGGCATTGACGTCCTGGATGACCGCGCAGGCGCCGGCCTCTTCCGGCACCTTCATCTCCTTGAGGGTGCAGAGGGCGGCGTAGGCCTTGAAGATGTCCGGGCAGTCGGAGGCGCCGCTCACCGCCACGTCCTCGAGGCAGCGGTCGCGAAGGATCTCCGCCACCCGGGTGTTGGCCGCCGGGGCCTTGACGTCTCCCCGCAGCCCGCCGATGCCCGGCTGCTTCATCAGGGTGTCCCGCAGCGGCCGCCGCACGTTGCGGAAGTCGTCCGGACGCTTGGAGCAGACCTCGGCCGCCTGTCCCACCAGGCGGCGCACGTAGACCCGGAAGACCTCGCCGGTCTCGTCCACGTCCCCGTAGGTGGCGTGACGCTTGGCCACCTTGTCGAAGCTCTTCGCCGCCCGCTGGAGCGCATGGCAGTCGCTCGAGTCCGCCAGGGCGGTGACGATGGCCACCACGGCGTTGCGGTGTGGCTCGTCGATGCCCGCCTGCGTGTTGCTGCGCAGCTCCTGCACCAGCGACTCCTCGAGCATCAGGGTGGCCTTGGTGTTGTAGGCCTCGTCCCGGACGAACTCCTGGAGCAGCGCATACCCGACCAGCCGCTTGTCGGCGTTGGTGGCGTCGGTGGCGAGGAGGCTGGACTCGAAGAAGGAGCGGTACTTGTCCGCCTCCCGCGCGCGCTGGAACTCCTTGTCCCACCGCTCCTGGTCGACCTTGGCCTGCCGCTCCTGGTTCTGCTTGTTGACGTAGCTCTGGTAGGCGTTCACCAGGAAGCCGGCGATGGCCACCCAGCTGACCAGCACCTGGCTGGCGATGGCGAACCGGTTCCGGGCCTGCCGCCGCTTCTGGTCGGCCTCGATGAGGTCCGTGGCCCGCTTGAGCCGCTCGAGCTCCTCGGCGGAGCCGGCCGAGGCGAGGGCGAAGGGGTCCTGGCGCTGGAGGGCCGAGCGGACGTCTGATGGGGGGTCGGAGGGGCTCATCCGCGCGATGATACCGACCGGCCAGCTCGCCGTGCTCGCCCTCGTCGCGCTGGCGGCCGGGGTGGTCGACGCCATCGGGGGCGGGGGAGGGCTGCTCACCGTGCCGGCGCTGCTCGCCTGCGGGCTGCCGCCCCACCTGGCCCTGGCCACGAACAAGGGGCAGTCGGTGTTCGGCGCCGGGGCGGCGCTGGCGAGGTTCGCGCGAGCCGGGCTGGTGCCCTGGAGGCGGGCCCGCTGGACCTGGCCCTTCGCGTTCGCCGGGGCGCTCCTCGGCGCCGGGGCGGTCCTGCGGGTGCGCCCGGAGCTGCTCCGGCCCCTGCTCCTCGTGCTCCTCGCCCTGGCGGCGCTGTTCCTCGTCCTCGGACGGGTCCCCGAGCCGAGGCCCGGCGCCCGAGCCGGGGGACAGGCGGTGGCCAGCGCGCTGGCGCTCGCGCTCGGCGTCTACGACGGGTTCTTCGGCCCCGGGACGGGGACGTTCCTCGTGCTCGGGCTGGCGCTGCTCCTCCGGCTCCCCCTCACCCAGGCCTCGGCGGAGGCGAAGGTCATCAACTTCGCCAGCAACCTGGCGGCGCTGCTCCTCTTCGCCCGCCGCGGGGTGGTGGTCTGGCCGGTTGCCTTCCCCATGGCCCTGGGCCAGGTGCTCGGGGGCTGGCTCGGAGCCCACCTCACCGTGCGGGGCGGGGACCGGGTGGTGCGGTGGGTGGTGCTGGCGGTGGTGGTGGCGCTTCTGGGAAAGCTCGGGGGCGACTGGATGCGCGCCGGGTGACCCCCGGGGGGCCGGCCCGGGCGACGAGGGCTCAGCGCCGCCGAGACGCCGCCAGCGGGGGCCGGCGGAGGTCGGCGTCGCCCACCTTCTCCAGGAATTCCTCGTAGGTGCCCCGGAAGTCGACCAGGCCGGAGGAGGTGAAGGCGAAGAGCCGGGTGGCGAAGCTCCCGATGAGGTCGCGGTCGTGCGAGACCACCAGGGCCGTGCCCGGGAAACGCTGGAGGGCGTCCCCGAGGGCGATGATCGATTCGAGGTCCAGGTGGTTGGTGGGCTCGTCGAGCACGAGGACGTTGTCCCGGGTGAGCATCAGCTTGGCGAGGATGAGCCGGACCGCCTCCCCGCCCGACAGGGCGTCGGTGGACTTGAGGCCCTCTTCGCCCTTGAACAGCATCCGCCCCAAGAGGCCGCGGATGTCCTCGTTCCCGGCCCGCGGATCGACGTCGTGGAGCCAGTCGGCCACCGTCGTCCCGCGGGGGATGTCCTGCCGGTGGTCCTGGGCGAGGTGGCCGACCTGGCACTCGTGACCCCAGGTCACCGTGCCGGCGTCGGGGGCGAGCTCGCCGAGCAGGAGGCGGCAGAGGGTGGTCTTGCCCACGCCGTTGCGCCCGATGACGGCGAGCTTCTCTCCCCGCATGACCAGCGCATCGAATCCCTGGCAGACGGTGACGCCCGGCCAGCGCTTGGTCAGCCCCTCCACCACCAGGGTCTGCTTTCCGGAGGGGCGGCGCGGCTCGAAGCGGATGAAGGGCCGCTCGATGTTGCTCTTCTTCAGCTCGGTGAGCTGGAGCTTCTCCAGCGCCTTCTTCCGGCTCTGGACCTGGCTGGCGCGCGTGCCGGCCGAGAAGCGGGCCACGAAGTCCTGGAGCTGGGAGATCTTCTTCGCCTTCTCGGCGTTCTCCTGCTCGATGCGGCTCCGCACCTCGCTCTTGGCGAGGACCATGTCGTCATAGCCGCCCGGGTAGAGGATGATCGTCTGGTAGTCGATGTCCGCCACGTGGGTGCAGATGGCGTTGAGGAAGTGGCGGTCGTGGCTGATGGTGACCAGCACTCCGGGGTAGGACTGGAGAAAGCGCTCCAGCCAGCGGATGGAGTCCAGGTCGAGGTGGTTGGTGGGCTCGTCCAGGAGGAGCGCGTCCGGCTTACCGAACAGGGCCTGGGCGAGGAGCACCCGGAGCTTCCAACCGCCGGCCAGCTCCCGCATCGGCCGGCGGTGGCTCGCCTCGGGCACGCCCAGGCCGCTGAGCAGCTCGGCGGCATCGCTCTCCGCCGTGTACCCGTCCTCCTCGGCGATGATCGACTCGAGGTCGGCGAGTCGGTGACCCTCCGCGTCCGACAGGTCGGGCTTGTGGACGAGCGCCTCCTTGGCCTGGAGCGCGTCCCAGAGCACCCGGTTGCCCTGCATCACCACCTCGAGGACCGGCTGGTCCTCGTGAGCGAACTGGTCCTGGCCGAGGACCGACGTCTTCCTCGGGCGGGAAACGGTGCCTGCATCCGGCTCGAGCCCCCCGGCGAGGATGTTCAGGAAAGTCGACTTTCCCGAGCCATTGGGCCCGGTGAGCCCGTACCGGCGCTGCTCGGAGAAGACGACGTCCACGCCGTCGAAGAGGCGCTTCTGGCCGTAGGCCTTGCTCACCCCGGTGGCTTGAAGGCTGGGCATGGGAAGCAGCGTCAGCGCCGGGCGGCGGCCCGGAGCGCGTCGAGGAAGCTGCGGATGCGTCGCGCGTTGGCGCCCAGGTCGTCCCGGCCCAGGCGCGAGCGGCTGCGGACGTCGATGCGACTCGTCGCCCCGGCGGCGCGGACGCGGATGGTGACGTCGTCGCGAAAGCGCAGGAGCCTCGTCGCCGCCACCGCGGTGACCAGCCCGGCGGCCCGGTCGACCCGCCCGATGGACCAGCCCGGCTGGGCGCGGGCCGTCGCCTCGGCCAGCGCGAGGGCCGGGTCGGCGCCCATCTCCAGCGTCAGGCCGCCGAGCAGGTCCGGGTAGGCGCGCCGGGACTTCTTCCGGCGCTCGGGGCTCATGGGCGGGCCTCCGGCCGGGGCGCCGTCCCGTCCGTCGAGCGGTGGCGGGTCGTCGACGTCGGTGCTCACGTCGTTGAGGGGGTAGGCGGCGAGGTGCGAGAGCGGGTTCACGGCAAGGAGCGCGGGTCTCTAAACGCCCACGCGCCGAAGTTCAAGCAGGGGACGGTCGGGGAGCGGCCCCTCGGGGTCCAGGATGCGCTGCTTCGCCTCCCAGGTCCGCGGTCCCGAAGGGCGGACGAGCGAGAGGTGAGGGCGCCGCGCCTCCGGGGTCAGCACCACCCGGGCGTGCTCCTGGAAGTAGGGCGCCATCTCGGACTCGAGGTCGGCGGCGGTCCAGCCGTGGCCCGGCGCGAGCGAGGCGAGCGCCTCGTCCCAGGTCCGGGCGGCGAGCGCCCCGAGGAGGCGATGCAGCTCGGCGCGAAGGCGTGCCACCACCGCCCGCTGGGACGGGGCGGGCGGAGGGGCAGCCGGGGCTTCCGGCTCCACGCCCGGAGGGAGCTGCATCCGCTCCCACTCGTCGACCAGGCTCGAGTCGACGTCCGACAGCGCCTGGCGGAGCGCGGCGATGAGCTCCTCCAACTCGTCGGTGCGGTAGGACTCGGGCACCGTCTGGACCAGGGCCTTGTAGACCTGCGAGAGGTGGCGGAGGAGCACGCCCTCGGACCGGCCGAGGTCGTACTCGCGCACGTAGTCGGCGAAGCTGCAGAAGCGCTCGAGCATGTCGCGGGCCACGGACTTGGGACGGATGCTCTCCTGGCCCACCCAGGGGTGCTGGGCGGCGAAGGCATCGAACGTTCCGTAGATGAAGTCGGCCAGGGGCTTGGGATGGTCGATGGCCTCCAGCTCCTTCATCCGTTCCTCGTATTCCACGCCGGCCGCCTTCAGCTCCGCCAGCCGGGCGGACCGGAGCGAGTCGCGCTGCCGGTGGAGCACCACCTCCGGGTCCTCGAGGATGGCCTCGACCAGGGTCACCACGTCCAGGGCGTGGGTGGGCGAGGCCCGGTCGAGCGATTCCAGCGCGGCCAGCAGGTAGAGGGAGAGCGTGTGGTGGAGTGAGAAGTCGCGCTGGAGGCCGGGGGCGACCTCCACCTCGGCGGCGCGGGCATGGGGATGCTTGAAGGTGGAGACCAGCCCGGTCCGCCGGAGGGTCCGGAAGAGCATCGCCGCCCGGCGCAGGAGCTGCCGGCGCTGGTGCTCGGAGCCGTGGCTGAGCCGGACCAGCCGCACCAGCCGGCCGTAGCCTCCGCCCCGCTCGGCCGGATCTCCCTGGAGCAGGTTGAGGAGCATGCCGAAGGTCACGTCGAAGCGGGAGACCAGCGGCTCGGGTTGCCGGCCGACCAGCTTCTCGAAGGTGGAGCGGTCCCAGGGGACGAAGCCCCGGGGGGGAGGCTGGCGCTTGACCACCCTCTTTCCGGCGGCTGCCCTCTGGGCGAGCCGGAGGTTCTCGATGACGTGCTCCGGAGCCTGGGCGACGACGAAGCCTCGCTCGTCGAACCCCTTGCGCCCGGCCCGGCCGGCGATCTGGTGAAAATCCCGCGCCGACAGGAGAGCCGTCTTCTCCCCGTCGAACTTGCAGAGCTGGGTGAAGAGCACGGTGCGGAGGGGAATGTTCACTCCGACGCCGAGGGTGTCCGTGCCGCTGACCACCTTGAGCAACCCGGTCTGGGCCAGCCGCTCGCAGAGGCGCCGGTACTTGGGGAGAAGCCCGGCGTGGTGGAGCCCGATGCCCACCTGGAGGTACCGGCGCATGTCCTTGCCGAACGGCGAGTCGAACCGGGCGCCCTCCAGCGCGGCCCGCAGGCGCTCCTTCTCCTCGCGGGTGGTGAGGTTGACCGAGGTCAGCGCCTGGGCCTGCTCGACCGCCGCGCGCTGGGTGAAGTTGACCAGGTAGACCGGCGCCTTGCCCGCGGCGGCCAGCTCCTCCAGCGTCTCGTGCAGCGGCGTCTCCCGGTAGGAGAACTCCAGCGGCACCGGGCGCGCGCCGCTGGCCACTCGGGCCACCGGCCGCCCGGTGACGCGCTCCAGGCTCTCCTCGATGTGGCGGGTGTCCCCGAGCGTGGCGGACATGAGGAGGAAGGTGGCCCGGGGGAGGGCGAGGAGCGGCACCTGCCAGGCCCAGCCGCGCTCGGGGTCGCCGTAGAAGTGGAACTCGTCCATGACCACCGCGTCGATGGCGGGCTCGCTCTCTCGCAGGGCGATGTTGGCCAGGACCTCGGCGGTGCAGCAGAGGATGGGAGCGGAGCGGTTGATGGACGCGTCGCCGGTGAGCATCCCCACCCGGCCGGGGCCGAAGAGCTGGCAGAGGGCGAAGAACTTCTCGTTGGCCAGGGCCTTGATCGGCGTGGTGTAGACGGAGGTCTTTCCCTCGGCCAGGGCCTTGAAGTGGAGGGCGGTGGCGACGAGCGACTTGCCCGAGCCGGTGGGCGTGTTGAGCACCAGGTGCTTGCCGGCCATCAGCTCGAGGAGCGCCTCCTCCTGGGCCGGGTAGAGCTGGAGGCCGGTCTGGGCCACGTGGCCGAGGAAGCGGCCGAGGAGCTCGTCGCCACCGGCCGTGGGCGAGGCGGGGAGGAGCGCGGCGAGCGGGGCGTCGGAGCTGGACACGGGCGGAGGCGGGTCGCGGGCCTCAGCTCGAGGGCACGGTCCGGACCGGCGCCGGCTCCACCGGTCCGGCCGCGTGCCGCAGGAGCGCGTCCGCCGGCTTCGGCTCGTCATGGCGGCGGACCAGCTCGAGCGCCGCCATCTGGCTCCGGAAGGGAGACGCCCCGGCCGGGACCGGGACCGGGACGTAGCTGCCGTCCGCCCGGAGCTCCATGGCCTTGGCCGTGTCCCGCAGGCTCAGGCCGAGCACCTCGTCGAGGAGTCGCTGCCGGAGCGCGGCGTCCTCCACCGGGACCATGACCTCGATGCGACGCAGGAAGTTGCGCGGCATCCAGTCCGCCGAGGTGAGGAAGACCTCGGCCCGCTCGCGGGCGCCGAAGGAAAAGATGCGGGCGTGCTCGAGGAAGCGGTCCACCACCGAGGTGACCCGGATGTGCTCGGACACGCCCGGGAGCCCGGGGCGCAGGCAGCACACCCCGCGCACCAGGAGGTCGATGTGCACGCCGGCCTGGCTCGCCGCGTAGAGGGCACGGATGACGGAGGCGTCGACCAGGTTGTTCATCTTGGCCACGATGCGGGCCGGCTCTCCCCTCCGGGCGCGGTCCGCCTCGCGCTCGATGAGCTGGATGAGCCGCTCGCGGAGGTTGAAGGGCGCCACCACCAGGCGCTTGAACTTGGGCGGCACCGAGTAGCCGGTGAGCATGTTGAACAGCGCGGTGATGTCGTCGGCGATCTCCTCGCGGGAGGTGAACAGCGAGACGTCGGTGTACTGGCGGGCGGTGTGGCTGTTGTAGTCGCCGGTCCCGAGGTGGACGTAGCGGCGGATGCCCCCCGCCTCCCGGCGCACCACCAGCGCCACCTTGCAATGGGTCTTCAGGCCGAGCAGCCCGTAGACGACGTGGACGCCGGCCTCCTCCATGCGGCGGGCCCAGGCGATGTTGTTCGCCTCGTCCAGTCTGGCCTTGAGCTCGACCAGGACGGCGACCTGCTTCCCGTTCTCCGCCGCCCGGCTCAGGGCCCGGGCGATGGGGCTCTCCGCGCTGAGCCGGTACAGGGTCTGCTTGATGGCCAGCACCGCCGGGTCGTCGGCCGCCTCCTCGATGAACCGCACCACCGGGTCGTACGACTCGTAGGGGTGGTGGAGCAGCACGTCGCGCTGGGCGAAGACCGGAAACTGGCTCTCCACCTCCCGCAGCGGCGGGGGGAGGGCGGGGGTGAAGGCCTCCACCCGGAGCTCGGAGCGCGCGTCCCGCTCGCCCAGGGCGGCCATGTCCGAGAGCTGGAGCGGAGCCTCGGAGCGGTAGACGTCCTCGGTGCCGAGGTGGAGCGCCTTGCGCAGCATCTCCTCGAGCGCATCCGAGGCCCGGGCGTCGAGCTCGAGCCGGACGGCGGCCCCGCGCTCGCGCCGCTTGAGGTCGTCCTGGATGGAGGCCAGCAGGTCCTCGGACTCCTCCTCGTCCACCGCCAGGTCCCAGTTGCGGGTGACGCGGAACGGCGCGGCGTGCTCCACGGTGAAGCCGGGAAAGAGGTCGCCGAGCGAACGGCCGATGAGGTCCTCGAGAAGGACGTAGGCGTGCCCGACCAGCGAGGGGAGCGGCACCAGGCGGGGCATCACGCTCGGCACCGGGACCACCGCCAGCTCCGTCTCCAGCACCTGGCCGCGGGTGCGCCGCTTGGTCTCCCGCCGCAGCACGGCGGCGATGTTGAGCGACTTGTTGCGCAGGTGGGGGAAGGGGTGCCCGGGGTCGACCGCCAGGGGGGTGAGCGCGGGAAAGACCCCGGTGACGAAGTGCTCCCGGGCGGTGGCCTTCCAGGTGTCGTCCAGAGCGGCGGCGGCGAGCACCGAGACCCCGGCCGCCGCCAGCGCCGGGACGAGCTCCTGCAGCCAGATCCGCCCCTGCTGCAGAACCAGGGCGTGCGCCCGCTCGGAGATGGCGGCGAGCTGCTCGGCGGGCACCATCGGGTCGGCGGCCTCGGCCGGCGAGACCCCGCCGGCGAGCTGCTGCTTGACCCCGGCCACCCGGACCATGAAGAACTCGTCCAGGTTGGCGGCGAACAGGGTGAGGAACTTGAGGCGCTCGTAGAGCGGAAGGCCGGCGTTGCTCGACTCGCGCAGCACTCGCTCGTTGAAGGCCAGCCAGGACAGCTCCCGGTTGATGAACAGCCGGGGGTCGGCCAGGTCGACGGAGGCGGCTGTCGGGGGCGGTGCGGACACGGCCAGGTCACGAATAGGTGACGGGACCGGGGTCGGGCAAGGCCCGGGGTCGCAAGCGGTCGGACGGTCCTGGTAGATCCACCCACACGTCCGACCACCGATGCGCCGCACCCCGTTGACAGAGCTGGTCCTCGCCGCCATCGACGTGGGGACCAACGCGGTGCGCCTCGAGCTGGCGCGCCGGGTGTCCAACGGGGGGCTGGTCCCCCTGCACAGCGAGCGCGACCCGGTCCGGCCGGGGGAGGGGGTCTTCCGGACGGGGGCCATCCCGCGTGACGTGGCCGACCGCCTGCTCTCCACCCTTCGCCGGTACGGGGCGCTCTGCCGGCGCTACCACGCCGAGGTCCGGGCGGTGGCCACCAGCGCGCTGCGCGAGGCGAAGAACCGGGACGAGATCGTCCGCCGGGCCCGCGAGGAGGCCGGGCTTCGCCTGGAGGTCATCTCCGGCATGGAGGAGGCCCGGCTCACCACCCTGGGGGTGCTGCGGGGAAAGCCGGCCTCGGCCCGCTCGCTGTGCGTGGACATCGGCGGAGGCTCCACCGAGGTGGCGGCGGCCACCGGCGAGAACCCGACCGCCATGTGGAGCGTGGCGCTCGGGGCAGTCCGGCTCACCGAGCTCTTCGGCACCTCGCGCGGGATGACCGGCAAGCAGCTCAAGCTGATGCGCGGCTATGCGGCGGAAGCGCTCACCGAGTCCCTCCCGGCGAGGATCGCCCGGGCGCCCCGGAGCGCGCTGGGGAGCAGCGGGACGATCAACGCGGTGGTCGCCTTCGCCGCGGCCGAGGGCACGGCGCACGCCACCGCCCGGCAGCTCGGCCAGGCGGTGGAGGACCTGGCGGAGATGTCGCCGGCGCAGCTGCGCAAGCGCTTCGACCCGCAGCGGGCGGAGATCGTCTGCGCCGGGGCGGTGATCCTCGAGTCGCTGGTGCATCACCTCGGCCTGGAGTCGGTCACCGCCGTGCAGCGCGGGCTCCGCGACGGCATCCTGGTGGACCTGGTGCGCCGGCTCGAGGCGCCGGCGGACGACCACAGCCTGGCCGACGCGGCAGAGCTCATCGGGCGGCGGTTCAACTTCGACGAGGCGCACGCCACCCAGGTCACCCGGCTCGCGCTCCAGCTCTTCGACGACCTGGCGCCCCTGCACCGCCTCCCGGCCTCGGCCCGGCCGCTGCTCGAGGTGGCGGCGCTCCTCCACGACGTCGGCAATGCGGTGAGCTACAACCGCCACCACCGGCACAGCTACTACCTGATCCAGAATTCGGAGATCCCCGGGCTGCGCGACCGCGAGCGCGAGCTGGTGGCGCGCATTGCCCGCTACCACCGCCGGAGCCCCCCGGACGCGAGCCATTCGGGCATGGACGGGTTGCAGGCGGCGGAGGTGCGGCTGGTGCGCAAGCTGGCCACGCTCCTCCGGCTGGCCGACTCGCTCGACCGGAGCCACCGCCAGACGGTGCTGCGCCTGGCCGCGCGGGTGCTCCCCGGCGCGGTGGTGGTCAAGCTCCGCGCCCGCCAGGCGGTGGACCTGGAGCTGTGGGACGCCGGCCACGAGGCGGCGCTCTTCCGGCGGGTCTTCGGACGCAAGCTCCTCGTCACCGCCGAGCGCGCCTGGCGCGGCATCGAGCGCCGCCGCCTCCGTGCGCCGGCACGGGTGGCGGCCCGCGTGGCCGTGGACCGCCGGTGGCGCTGACCGCCGAGCCCCCCCTGGGTCCCCCGCCGGAGCGGCGCCGCGAGGCCCGCATCCCGGCCCGGGTGGAGGTCCGCTTCGCCGACGCGGTGCACGCCGCCCGGGTGCTCCACGCCTACTCGCTCAACTTCTCGCTCGGCGGCCTGTGCCTGCGGACCCGGCGCGCCTATGCCGTCGGCCGGCGGCTGTCGCTGAGCGTGGTGGTGGGGGCGGAGAGGCTCCCCCTGGAAGCCGTGGTGGCCTGGGTGCGGCCGGCGGACGCGGCGG
>Ga0187780_10003915_pt1 | contig 11178 bp, 13 predicted proteins | sample 1015_Q2_SP10_20__FD_132429 | JGI IMG/M metagenome (GOLD analysis project Ga0187780, IMG submission 132429) | Tropical peat soil microbial communities from peatlands in Department of Meta, Colombia - 1015_Q2_SP10_20_MG | ecosystem: Environmental > Terrestrial > Soil > Wetlands > Peat | place...
CACGTTCCCGGCACCTGAAACGAAATTCCCAGCAGGGTGCTCGTGAACGTGACGATGGAGCGGTTCTCGTCTGCGGACCACGCCCGCCGCGCTTCGTAAATTGTCTCCGGGGTGGTCGCGGTAAAGCGATCCTGCGCGATTTTCAACAGAGCGTCGCGATCGTCCAGGTCCGGCGCTTGGAGGCTGTGGAGGTGGTCTCCAGCTCGCAGCGCATGGGCAGGAACGTTCGCGACGATCGCGCATACGATGTAGTCGTCCCAAAAACCGGGCGCGAGTTGACTCCACTGGTGCTGGCTCTCGATGGAAAGAAAGTCCACCATCCCCTGAACGCTCTGATTGGCCTCGCACTTGTGAATCGCTAGAAACCAGGCAGGCCGATAATCGTCGGGCGCCAAGGCATGGGCCTTCTCGAGCGAGGCGACCGCCACGTCGTAAGCGCTTTCCACATCCAGGTTGTACGCGTAGTGAGCGATCAGCCCTGTGAACAGCAGCAGCTCTTCGTTGTTTGGGTCTGCCGCGAGCGCGCGCCGGGAGTCCGCGAGGCTCGTTTGCAGCAGGGAAGCGACGTCCGCCTTGGGAGTTTCCGACTTCCACTCTGGACTCCACTGGCGCACCAGGCGCTCAATGGCTGAAACCTGCTCATACGCTTTCTTCAGCGCGGCATCAGGAGGCAGTTTCTGCGGGTCAATGTCCTTGATTCCCGCCGATGCGGGAATCACGACGAAAAGAAGGCCGGCCAGCACCAGAAATCTCCGGACGATGGGCACGTTGCTTTGACCCCCTATGGAAGTGCTGCGCAGGTCGCTACCTGGCCGGCCTTCGGGTTTATTCTACACGCCTATTGTCCCGACTCTTTGCGATGCAGATTCGTGCAGATGTCGATCGCATTGGTCGGATCGATGGCGCCGTTGCCTTCCTGGACGTGCTGAATTTTGCCCTGTTTGTCCACGACGAACGTGGTGCGATTGGCAAACTGAAACTGGTCGTTCAGGATGCCGTAGTCCTTCGACACCTGCCGCGTCATGTCGCTCAGCAGCGGGAATTTCACTCCGATTTTTTCGGCGAAGGCTTGATTGGAGGGAGGAGCGTCAATACTGATGCCGAGGACTTCCGTGTCTTTCAGGTCGATCTTGCCCGAGTCGATACCAGACTGGTATGCCTGAAGCTCCTTGGTTCAACCGCCGGTGAAGGCCAGCACGTAAAAGGCTAGGATCACGTTCTTCTTGCCGCGGTAGTCGCTCAGCTTCACCATCGCTCCTGCATCGCTGCGCAACGTGAAATCGGGCGCTGTGTCTCCGACCTTCAGAGACGTGTGGGCGATCGCCGGCTGAGGCGGCTGCTGCGCGCGTGAGGCAGGCGCAGCGAAGATCCCGGCCAGACACAGAGCCGTCACGAAGGGTAGGATTCGTTTTCTCATGTCTCGTCCTCTCTTTGGTTTTTCGTGCTACAGCCGGCCGCAGTATACATCCGGCGGCGAAACCGAAGCGATTCGCGCGCAGCTCACCGAGCTCGCCGACGCCGGCGGCGTCCGCGAAATCATGATTACTGGGACGACCCGCATGCACTCCGACCGCCGCCGCTCCTCCGAACTCCTCGCCGAAGCCTTCGTTCTCCAGCCAGCGAGCGCTTCATCCACCTCATCTTCGTGAGTTCGAACTAAGGTAATCTGTGTCAGTAGATTACATGTACGGCAGAATGCCGGTTTCTCCCTTGACATGTACGGTAAAATGCCGTAGAGTCACCACGCAGATGGAGGCTCTATGGCTAGGGCACTGAAAGCGACGCGTGTCGAACGGGTCGAGATCCGGGCGACGCCAGAACAGAAGCGACATTTGGAACGTGCGGCCGAAATCCGCGGCACCACTCTGACTGGTTTCATTCTAAACGAAGCTCACGAAGCAGCTATGGCTGCCATCAACGAGTTCGAGTTCATGCAGCTTCGCAACGAGGATCGTCGGGTGTTCGTGGAGGCGTTGTTGAATCCACCAAAGCCCAACGATGCGCTGAGAGCAGCCGCAGCCCGGCATAAACAACTCGGGCTTTAAACGTTGGACCGTAACTTCAGAATTGAGCCGCTCGGTTCTCAACACGACCGGGCGGCTTTTTCGTGCGGCAAAGAATCCTTAGACAAGTACCTTAAAACGCAGGCCGGACAAGCAGTGGCCAAGAATTTGGCGGCTGTGTTCGTCTATACCGACGGCCAGCAAATTGCGGGCTACTACACGCTTTCCTCTTTCGCGGTGAAGCTTGACGAAATCCCCGACGCACTTGCGAAGAAACTAACAAGAATGCCGGTCGTCCCAGCAACCCTAGTGGGGCGCCTCGGGCGGAATCTGGAGTTCCGCGGCCAAGGCGTCGGCGAAATCCTACTCATTGATGCTCTCAAGCGGGCGTATCACAACAGCAAACATGTTGCATCATGGGCCGTTATTGTCGATGTGAAAGACTCCGACGCCGAACGGTTTTATTCACGGTTTGGATTTATCAAGTTTCCGACGATCGACAAGCGCATGTTCTTGCCTATGACTTCGATCGCAGAGCTTTTTGCTGAAGAAGATGCTCCCGGCCCCAGCATGGTCAAGTCTTCGGATCGTGAACCACCTAGCCATTCGCCGGAAGATCCAGGGTGACCCTCTAGCCGTTGGTTCGTCCGGTTGCAACCGCGGCCGATCTATGGTATAAACGTATTGCGTTTGTTGCTCTTATGTCGAGATTCGCGATGAAATGAGGCTGCCGGGCAACTGTCCGACAGCCTTTTTTGTTGTGCGCTCGGGTGTGAGGGTGATAGACAGCTTTCTGGGCGGCCAAGAGCCGCCTTATGAATGAATTAGGAGTAGGTAAAGTGGCTACAGAACAGGGAACTGTGAAGTGGTTTAACGCGGCCAAGGGCTATGGCTTCATCCAGCGCCAGTCCGGCGAGGACGTCTTCGTCCATTTTTCGGCGATTCAGTCCGATGGATACAAGTCGCTCAATGAAGGCCAGGCCGTCGAGTTCGAGGTCAAGCAAGGCCCCAAGGGTCTGCAGGCCGAACGCGTAGTGGCCCTCTAAGCACCCGCCTGAGCGGCACAATTCTAGGGTTCTAACCGGAGGAGGCGAAATGCAGGTCCTGTCCGAGGGGCAGACCGTCCGCCACCATCAATACGGCCTTGGCACGGTCACCGAATCGAACATCGAGCGCACCACCATCGATTTCGACAACCACGGCGTGAAGAAATTCGTCACGTCGATCTGGACTGCCGAAATCGTGGGAGAACCGCCCGAGGGGCGTCCGGCGAAGCGCCGCGGCCGCAGAAAAACCGCGAAGAAGTAACCGCATCAACGAGTGTAGCCCCGCGGCAGGCGCGTCATTGCGTCCGCCGCGGGGCTTTTTTTATTTTCCCGCCTGATCTAAATTCGCAAGAAAAACTCGAAGTCTCGGTCAATCAGCTCGGCGAGGATTCTGCATCCGAAATGCCGGCGCGTCAGTTTGAAACGTTCGCGCCCGCAAGCGATCGGATGTAGATGACCATTTGCCAGATTTGGTCCGGTGTGTTTTGGTCGTGGTAAGCGGGCATCTTGCCGCGGTTTGTACCCTTCCCCTGATCGATGATGTAGAACAACTCGCCGTCGGTGAAGCCGGTTTGAACGGAGCGATCGCGCCAATTGTGCAAGTTCATACTCACATCCTTGGCCAGTACGCCCTTGCCGTCGCCATTCTTGCCGTGACAGATCACGCAGCCGGCGCCTGCGTACAGCTCGTTTCCTTCCGCAATCGACTGCGAATTAGCGGGAAGAGGATTCCGCTGACTCGCCGCTTCGGCCGGGATCTTGAAGTCCCGTGGCGGATTGGTGCCGCAACCGACGAAGGCGGCGCTGATCACAGCGCAGAAGACGAGCCCACGGATTACGGATTTTCGTGTTGGTCCGTTTGGCATACGGTCGAGATGAGCTTGAGTCGAATTAGAAATCTGACGCGAAACAAAGCGCCGTGATGCGGATCACAGTCCGATCTATTCTACAGGTTCACACCGGTCCCGCGTTTGCCGGCAGTTGCAACCTATTGGCCGTTAACCCGCTGCGAACGGAGCTTTCATCGGCTCGCGGAGACGTCACTCGGATTCATCTTCCTCGATTTCCGTGATCAGATAGACTCCCGGCCAATGTACCTTCAAGGCCCGCACGAGCGATTCGGCTTCCTCGCGGTCGCTATGGGTCGCGACCTCCACGGTCTGCCCGTCGCTAAGTTCGCGGAGTATCTTGAACGCCATAGCGCATATTCGGTCCTGCGCGCAAAAATGGCGGTGACTGCGATCACCGCATCATGGCGCACGGATCACTGCCCATCCGGCACGGTTTCGACTAGGCTAAGGAACGCTAATCGGAATCACGATGCGTCGTCGCAGGTCACCCGGCCAGATACTCGAGCGAGCGGAAGGAGGAGGCCAGCCATGATCGTACGCGAAATGAGCGACGAAGAGTGCCGGGGCCTGCTGGCGCGGGTCGATTTCGGCAGGCTCGCGACCGTGTACCAAAACCAGCCTTACATCGTTCCCATCTACTTTTCGTATGAGCCCGAACATCTTTACGGCTTCACAACCTTGGGACGCAAGGTGGCATGGATGCGTGCGAACCCGCGAGTCTGCGTGGAGGTGGACGACGTGTTGAGCCATTTTCACTGGTCGAGCGTTCTCGTTTTCGGGCGCTACGAGGAACTTCCCGACACGTCGGCATACCGGGAAGCGCGGATTGAAGCCCAAATCCGGCTCGAAAAGAGGGTGTTGTGGTGGCAAACGGCGTATGCGGCAGGTCAGGCGCGGAGTTCGGTCCAGCCGGCCGACGCGCTTTTCTATCGCATATGCATCGACGAGATGACCGGTCGCAGGGCGACGCCGGATCCTGTCGAGTCGGCAGTTGGACTTTCCAGCGCCGCACGCCCCGTACGCGAGAAATGACCGAGACGTTCCCCCAAGACCAGCCGAATGCCCTGCCGCCTGTTTCAGGCTCCGATGCGAACACGCGATTCGCTTTGCGCCGCGTTCGCGAACCCAGTGCGAATCTTTCAAATGGTGCCCGACCAACCTGGTTGCCGGACAAATTGAGTACTGGTAGAGAATGAAGATGTCCGGCTTACGAAGGAGCCGATGAACTGTGAATCACACAAGCGAGTACTATCAAGACAAAGTCGCTGTCGTGACCGGAGGCGCATCAGGCATTGGCTTGGCTCTCGCAGAAGCGATGCTCTCCCGCGGGGCGAAGCAAGTCGTCCTGGCGGACTTCGATGACGGCAAGCTCAATCGGGAAGCTGCGCGGTTGAACTCGGTCTATCCCGGGAAGGTGCTTGGAATTCACTGCGATGTCACGAAGGAAGAAGAGGTCCAACGAATGATTCAAAAAGCCGTCGAGTTTGGCGGGCGTATCGATCTCTTGTTCAACAATGCGGGTGCCGGCCTCGGCGGATCTTTCGACAAACAGACGAACGAGGATTGGGAGAAGGCCTTCGCGCTGAACTTCTACGGGGCGCTTTACGGCATCCGCGCCGTGCTACCGATCATGCGCAGGCAAGGCAGCGGGCATATCGTCAACACAATTTCCGGCATTGCGCTCGCGCCGATGGCCTACCAGACAATGTACTCGGCGACCAAGGCGGCGCTAAATGGGTTGACGCTCGCCCTGCGCTACGAACTGTGGGACGAAAATATTCGCGTGACGTCCGCGACGCCGGGCACAGTAGCAACCGCAATCTGGCAAGGTAGACAGGCACCTCCGGGTGCGCAATCCCCGGAACAGTCTGCTCATACCATGCTTGCCGGAGTGGCAAAGAACGAGCGGCTCGTTCTCGGCGACCCACAGGACGTTTCAGGTGCAAAGCACTGCTTCGACCCGGACGCCGCTGCGGCCATGGACGATTACCTCCTAAAAGTCGCCCGCAAGCGCAGTCGCGGGGAATGGGTCGTATGATTCAGAAGCAAGAACACCAGCGAAGAGGATTTTTCTGAAGCGCGCTGCGCGGCGGGATGCACTGCTGCAGGTACGAATTGATGTCATGTCCCGGTAAGCGGGCTAACCGGACAAGTTCGGTAAATCGAAAGGGATCTGTCCGGTTAACCACCTAGGAGGACTTAGTGCGTTCCCGTATCGGGGCGGATTATGCCTTGAGAGACGAGCCGTTCGATAACGGATTCTTTCACGGCGCTGCCAAAGAAAATGCAGCCGGGATGAAAATTGTCATAGGCTCCGAACTCGAGACACCCGTTCTTTTCGATTTGGATGTGAATAACCGCTCGGGGAATCGTGCCTCCCAAAGCCGCAATAATTTTCTTGTCCATGGACGGTTCTAGCGGAAGTACGAAGAAGTCTTGCTTGGGCCAAAGTGTGTTTCTCTGCAGAACCGAGGAGGGTTGGTCGGAAATTCCGGCCAAGGTTGAAAGGTGTAGTCGGCACAGCTCTCCTTCAAAGGAGATATGCGCGTCTCCGGCGAGCTCCTCCATCATAACCGCCAACAACTGAGCCTTATCGCGGACTTCCCACTGTTTGCCCCCGGTTTTCACGCACGAATAGTAGCATCGCTACTCGATCTCGGTCGTAATCTGCTCCCCAGGCCGCGCATAAGTCCCGATTAACGCGGTTACCGGACAAGTTCCCCGGGGCCGGCACGGAATGTGTCCGGCATGCGACTCACAGGGCGCATGTTAACAGCAACGACGCTGGATACGCGAAACCAAGACAAGAAAGCTGTGGCAAAGCCAGTCCGGACTTGGCAGTAAGCTCTGATTAACGCGGTTGCCGCACAAGTATAGTTTTAGTGTGGAACTTGTCCGGTTATCCGACTCATCAGGAGTTATGCCGGCCAGAGACCGGAGAGATGATCACTAAGCCTGACCGTGTCGAAACCAGTCACAAAAGCGGTACGTCACTCAAACTGATAAGCGTTGGCCGGCAGATTTTGACTCCACGGACGAGAGTCACCGGCTCGGGAGAACGCGATGAAGCCGAGCTCGTCGTTTCTCACGCTGCCCGCTAGCCTGGCAGGAGTTGTACTCTTGGTAGCCAGCGCAACCTACGCTCAATCTCCGCCCGCAGAGAACGCCGCTCCGTCGCCGAGCCTCCCGCTCTACGAGTCCCTGAAGAAGTTTGACCTAAGTGGCGAGGCGGCGGTGAGAGGCGTCTCTCTGCAACGTGACAGGGTGCAGATGACGTTCACCGGCACTTTCTACTTTGAGTCTCCCATTAAGGGGCAAATTCGCGGCGCAGTTTTCATCGGCAACGGACAAGTCCACGCCGACCCACCCAACGACGACTTCGAAAAAGCAAACGTACGGCGAATGATAGGCGCGGACGCAGTCGATTCGACTTTCAAAACAGCCGTCTTGCGTTTCTCTGACGATACTGTAGAGACATTGGGAGTCACCCCAACGGCGGCACTACAGCTTCCCTCGCGGGCGCATGAACTCGCCTCCGGTTTTTCTCGCCTTCTCCTCCGCGAGACGGGGGTAAACGTGAACGCGCGCATCGTCGTATCGATCCTGAACGGCGAATCGCCCGGCTTTTTCTGTGCGGAATTCGACGGAGGCTCGCGCGGCCGCTTCGGTCTGGTTCTTGACTATCAGGCACGCATTCCTCAAGCGCATTTTGGACTGGACGGTGGCGAGAAAGGGGTTTTCTTTGCGTACGACGATTCCATATATCGGTCGGACGTGTGGATGGCCTTTGCGTCGCGGGAAGACGAGGAAAAAGGGATCCACGAGAGTTCCGATGCATATGCGCTCGCAAATATCAGCCGCTACAACTTGGATATCGATCTGCGGTACGGCGGAACGATGAAACTGGAGGCGCAACTGAGCTTCACCGCACTGGCCGATGGCGTGCGAGCCGTCCCCTTGGTGATCAACGAGGATCTCGACACAGACTTCAACCATCGCCGCGACAAGGCCTTGCGTCTTACAGGTGCCCGACTCGCGAATGGCGAACCCGTCGTCGCGATTCAGGAGAGCTGGGACGGCAGTGTGACTCTTGTGCTGCCGAAACCCGTAACGAAAGGCCAGGACTTCGAGCCGATCCTGGATTTCAAGGGTGAATACTTACTCGGTGACAAGCTTCAGGGTATTCCTTTTCGTCCTCGCGGCCGTACTTGGTACCCGCGCACCGTGCCGACATACCCTTCCGCGTTCGACCTCATGTTTCATCATGACAAGGGGACACTGGTCGACTCCATCGGCAGCCGAGTAATCCAACAGCGCACAGCAGACGGAAGCATGGTCACCGAATGGAAGATGGACACACCGGTGCGCGGGGCAACCTTCGTCGTGGGATATTACAAAGCCAGATCTGAAACTACCAAGCTGAGCAGCGGTAACAACGTCGATCTGGAATACTACGCGTTACGTAAGTACAGCGATCCTACCTTCCATTTTGTCCTGTCGGAGTCGGGCAACTGCGTTCGCTACTTCAGCACGCTCTATGGCCCGTATCCGTATTCACGGCTGAGTGCCATAAGCCTCCCGTACCAGCCCCACAGAAGCCTGCCGACGATGCTTATGTTGCCTTTTGAAAATAACGGGGATAGGAACACGTTTTTGCTAAACGGACGGGAGGTATCTCATCAATGGTGGGGCGGCCTCATCACGTGGAACTCCTATCGCGATCAGTGGCTGGACGAAGGCCTCGCCGAGTATTCTGGACTGCTCTACACGAGCGTGCGCGATTCGGTCGGGGACGAGGACTACCTGATCGGTTTAATGCATGACGAGCTGGCGTTTAATCCGAGAACTCTCGCTGGCCTCGGCCCGGGCCGCCTCGTCGACGTGGGACCCATCATTATGGGGCGCCGGCTCAGTACACGGCAGACCTTTGGTGCGTGGGACGCTCTGGTGCGCGACAAAGGAGCACTCGTGGTACGTATGCTTGATTTCCTATTTTCCGACTTGCACACGGGCGATGATTCGGCGTTCTTCGACATGCTGAAAGACTTTGTCACCCGCTACTCCAATAAAGTTGCGAGCACCGACGATTTTGTTGCCGTTGCCAACGCGCACTTCGCAGACACGCCCATCGCGAAACAGTACAAGCTGAAAAATCTCGACTGGTTTTTCGAGCAGTGGGTGTATGGGACATCGCTTCCGAGCTACGATCTGTCCTACTCCATCACCAAACAGGCGGATGGCTCAGCCGTCCTCCAGGGTACGATCACCCAGCGAAACGCGCCTGATCAATGGATGATGCCCCTGCCCTTGGTCGCCAAATTCGGCAAAAACAAAACGATTACAGACATCGTGGTCGCAGCCGGCCCTTCGTCCACGACGACTCTCACCTTTCCACAGATGCCACGGAGTATCTCGCTCGATCCCCAACGATGGGTTCTCTCACAGAGGACCACGACTAACCAATTGCCAGGGAAGAACTAATCAGCATCTGAATGTGAGATCGGCTTGGTCTGGGCATCGAACATGCTTGATCAACGGGGTTACCGGACGAGCTCCGCGGCGCCAGCACGGGATGTGTGCGGCATGCGACTCACAAGGCACATGAATGCGAGTGAGTCGCCATGGACATCGGCCAGCAGGGAACCCGATCACCGCAGCCGGTCCCGGCCTGTAGCTTCGTTGGACCTCTCTACAGCGAACGCAGAAAGTTCAGGAGGTCCTGCTTCTGCTGGTCGCTGAGCGAGTTGAACAGCATGATCACGCCGTTGGCCTCCGAGCCCGAGCTGGCGTGGGCCTGGATCGCGGTGAGCAGTCCTCCGTTCGCGGGGGTGGCGCGGCCGTCATGCAGGAAAAAGATGCGCTGTCCCACTCCCCATAAAGGAGCCGTGCGGAACTCATCGGGCCCAGCCGCGCCTTGAGACACGCGGTCGGCCAGACCGGCTCCCATGTGGTGCACCAGCAGGTCAGAGAACGGCGCGGCATTCTGGTTGCCGAGCGCCGGCGTCAGCGCGGAGCCGAATGTTCGCAGCACCGGCGTGTGGCACAGGTCGCAGTGCACCTGCGAAAAGAGGTTTCGTCCATTCTGGATCGATTGCGCCGTCGGATTGCCCGGAATGCCCTGGGTGGAGGGCGCGGGCGGCGCGAGAAAGCGCATGAAGGTTGCGAATGCGACGATGTCGCTCGGGATTTGCGCGCCGGACTGATCGAAGTTCGTCGAATCTTCCGGCGTGGGATTGAAGAGGCAAGAGGCAGGGGGATTCCCGCGCTCGTTCGGAAACAGTTCGTTGGTCACGCCGATCTCCACGTTGTAGGCCTCGCCGGCGAAGATCTCCAGCGATTTGTTCTGCGCCTTCCAGCCGAATCGCGTGATCGTTCCATCGTTGCCGCTCGTGTTCGGGTGGCCCGAAATTCCCAGGCTCCGCTTCAGCGGAGCGTTCGCCCCCATGTTCGCGAGGATCGTGCCATCCGGAATATTCTCGATCAGGCCGGCGCCGAAAAGCGGCGTGGGAATTCGGAAGATCACATTATTCAGCTGAAGCATCTGGTCGAAGTTAGGCTGGGCCAGATGGCAATTGGGCGCGTCGGACCGGCCCGCTATGGTGAAGACGTCGTGGACGCCGCCATCCGCAGTCGAAGTCAGCCTTCCGCTCATATCGACCACGAATGGGAAACGCGCTTCTCGCACGGGCCCCTCGGCGGTCACAAATGACGGCAGCACATTGGTGGCTCCGGCATCAGAGGCAGCCAGCACCTGCGGGTTCGGCCCGATATTGGGGAATTGACTTGCGCTGGGGCTCGAGCCTCCCACGGTCGGCTGCGCGTGACAACTGCCGCAGCTATTGGAATTGAATCCCGGCCCGAGGCCGTTTCCCGGCTCGCCCGGCACCGTTCCGCCCACGGAATCGACCTCCACAAACCGGGCCAGGCCATCCTGAAAGAATTCGATCTGTGCGGAATCCAGCGTGGAGAGCGCCTGTCCCGCGCCAATCGACCCGGCGCGTACGCCCGGATCGTGCGCTGTCGTCCTGTTTTGCGCTTGCACGAATAGCGCAGCGCCAACTGAAACTGCCGCGAAGCTTCCAGTGACCGCCAACAGCCTCCAGATTTTCATGGCTTGCAGCTCCCTCGCTCGTCCGCAAAGCGACCAGACACACCCGTGCGGACGAATTCGTATCGCTTTAGGCTGGGAATGCGGCCTGACGATCGCCAGGCGGCGCATGGATGATTCGCGGCGTGACCACGGGGATTGGGTCCGCGAATCTCGCGGCACAATACGCG
>Ga0187780_10003916_pt1 | contig 11177 bp, 12 predicted proteins | sample 1015_Q2_SP10_20__FD_132429 | JGI IMG/M metagenome (GOLD analysis project Ga0187780, IMG submission 132429) | Tropical peat soil microbial communities from peatlands in Department of Meta, Colombia - 1015_Q2_SP10_20_MG | ecosystem: Environmental > Terrestrial > Soil > Wetlands > Peat | place...
ATCCGACTTGGAATACCAGGTCAACGTGCCCTTCTGGACCGCCATCCGCGGCGGCGTCATGCGACTGAACGTTACCCGCTACGACACCTGCAGTGACTGCCATGGGCAGGGCTTCATTGAGTCACTGGGGAAATGTCCCGAGTGCAATGGGACCGGCCAGGTGACCCAGACCGGCGGGCGCATGAAGTTCAACGTGACCTGTCCACGCTGTCACGGCACCGGCAAGAACATTTCAACTTGCCCCGTGTGCCATGGCGAAGGCGTGATCGAGCGTACTGAGCCATTGGAGGTTCGAATCAAACCGGGTACGCGGGATGGGCAGCGTATCCGCATTCCCGGCAAAGGCAACGCCGGACCCCATGGGGGTGCACCGGGAGACCTTTATGTCATCATTCGCACCGGAACTCATCCCATCTTCCGACGCGAGGGTGATGATATCTACCTGATGGTGCCGGTTACGGCTTCGGAAGCGGCTTTAGGAGCCAAGGTCGAAGTCCCGACCATTGACGGACGGGCGATGCTCAAGATTCCGCCCGGAACGCAGTCCGGTCAGAAGCTCCGGCTACGAGAAAAAGGTGTACCTTCGGCAACAAAAGAAGGCACGCGCGGAGACGAAATCGTCGAGATCAAAATTACCGTGCCCATGCCTCGCGACGAGAAGACAAAAGAACTGCTGCGAGAGCTCGCCAAGCTGAATCCCGAGGACCCGCGTGCCGAGCTTTGGAGCAAAATCTGAACTCAGGGCCGGGCCACCTGGCCCCGGCCCTCCTTCCTGCTACTTCTTGCTGGGATCATCCGCTGGGTTGATGTAATTGAACTGCACCGGGGATGCACCGTGGATCTGGATTACAGTTTCCCCCGATGCGGCCGCGTAGTGATGCATGCTGGGGTCAAGATAGGCAAAGCTGCCTGACCCAAAGCTCATCATCTTGGCCTCTTCGAACTTGTCGCCCATCCCCACTTTCAGGGTTCCCGAGAGAACAGTCACGTTTTCCCGCTGGGGATGCGTGTGAGGGGCAATCTTGTAGCCGTCCGGCATCTTCAGGCGGATTGTGTAGTCACCGGATGAGGCCATTGGATCACCCTCCAGAACCGCTAATTGGGCGCCGGGCGGGATAAACGGCGGGGCTGGTCCGAACTTCACCTGGCTAGGGGTGAAGGCATTTTGAGCTTGCGAAGTCTGCGTCAAAGGCAGAGCAGTGAGAGTAAGAGCGATTACGAGCAACGGTAGTTTCACGGGGGCCTCCAAAGTGTTCGCGGCATGATAACGATTCGGAATGCACCTAACAAGTTGGTAACGGCGATTCGACTGGCGACGCGGGCTGTTTCATTACTCCCGTACCAGCCCGCCTGCTTACAAAATTTTGCAAGAAATTTGTTGCATCTGTGGAAATTTGCCGTAATCTCTAACCTGCGAACTAACTTCGGCCCAATGCCCGGAATCTAAGTCACCGGGAGCCTCGCAACAAGGGAGACGAGGTGGCCGAGAGTGATTCGCCCGAGGGAGGAAGCCATCGAAATTGGCAACCGCTACTGCTTCGCACCAACCGCTTGAATCGCCAAGTCTAATTGTTTCCAGGAAAAAGTCTGTTCGGCTCACGCTCTGGCCGCTGGTGGCTGCCACGTTTTTCATGGTTTCCGGCGGCACCTATGGTACCGAAGACATCGTGCACGGCGCCGGCTACGGGCGCGCAATTCTCATCCTTCTCCTCACTCCCATACTCTGGAGTTTGCCGACTGCGTTCATGATTGGCGAGCTTTCGAGCGCACTGCCTTATGAAGGGGGCTACTACGCCTGGGTGCGACGCGCGATGGGAAATTTCTGGGGATTTCAGGAGGCCTGGCTCTCGCTCGTCGCTTCGATTTTTGACATGGCGATTTACCCGACGCTGTTTGTACTTTACCTCGACCGCTTGTTCCCGTGGTTCGCTGTCGGACATCGTGGCGTGATGGTCGCACTGGGCGTGGTGATTGTCTGCGCGTTGCTCAACATAGCCGGAGTGCGCGTGGTTTCGACGACTTCGCTTTGGCTGTTCTTTGCGCTATCGGCGCCTTTCATCGCGATCGTTTGCATCGCGCCGTTCAAGGTTGGCGCACTTGCCGCCGTGGTCAAACCGGCAAATGCCAATGTGGATATTCTGACCGGGCTTCTGATTTGCATGTGGAACTACATGGGCTGGGATAACGCCTCGACCATCGCCACGGAAGTCGAGCGCCCGCAGCGCACTTATCCTCGCGCGATGTTAGTTGCAGTGATGATCGTGGCTCTCAGCTACATTGTTCCGGTCGCTGCGATGTGGATGACTGGACTTTCCCCCGCCGCCTGGGATACCGGATTCTGGGCCGACATTGCGGGCATGCTGGGAGGCTCGCTTCTTCGGTTTGGCCTGGCTCTGGGCGGAATCATTAGCGGCTTCGGAATGTTTAATGCGCTCGTGATGAGCTATTCCCGGCTGCCGCTCGCCATGGCGCAGGATGGCATGCTGCCCAGGTTTTTTGGCAAGCTGCATCCGCGTACGCGGGCGCCGTGGGTCGCAATCATTGCCTTGGCCATCTGCTGGGCGATGTGTCTTGGCCTCGGCTTCGAGCGGCTGGTTACACTTGACATTCTTCTCTATGGCGCCAGTCTGGCGCTGGAATTCGCCGCGCTGGTGGTACTTCGCGTTCGCGAGCCGGATTTGCCGCGCGCCTTCCGTGTCCCCGGGGGAATGCTGGGAGCCATTGGCGTCGGTATCGCCCCAATGCTGCTGTTGGGTTTCTCGGTTGTTCGCAGCGAGAACGAGCACGTACTCGGCATGAGCTCTTTCGCTTTCGGAATGCTGCTGATCGCCGCCGGCGTGGTCGCATATTTGCTCAATCATGCCCTTAGGCCTGAGGGATGGGCGCCCGCACCTCAGGAAAGACCAGTCACTTAGAATCTAACCACAGAGGTCACGGAGTTTTTCACAGAAGAAGCCCGCTGCGGTCCTCTGTGCCTCTGTGCTTTGCCTGCAGGATTCCGCCTTCCGCTGCCGCTTATGTTTTAATAATTGCGGAGCTTTGCTCCGCCGGACAGCCGAGGGCAGCTGTCCCCGCGTGGTCGCACAAGCATGACGAAGCGAAAATCCAAGGGTGCCTACATGTTGAGCCGCTTTGCGGGCGTGAGCGCAGCGGGAGACCGCAGGCGAAATCCCGAGCGCAGCGAGGGAACCCCGTGACGAAACGGAAGTCTAGAGGCGCCTACATGATCTCGGCGGTCGCCGAGATGTATGGCATTCATCCCCAGACCTTACGTCTTTACGAGCGCGAAGGGCTGCTCAAGCCCTCACGAACCGAGGGCAACACGCGGCTTTATACGGATGAAGATTTGCAAAGGCTGGAGTTCATCCTTACTCTCGCCCGCGATCTGGCCGTGAACATCAGCGGGATTGCGATCATCCTGCAAATGCGCGAGCGGATGGAGGAGATGCAGCGGCAGATTCAGGATTTCGTGAAATACATTCAGGAAGAGGTGCTTTCTCGGGCCTCCGCGGCGGCCGATCCGTCACGCGGCGCCATTGTCCCCGTCCGGCGCCCTATGGTAGCTCCTGCGTCTCCGAACAATCGTCGAAAATAAGCCTGCGCCCCTCGACGAATCCCTCAGGGCTCGTAAACGGAATTCCCATAACCCTGCTTGCGAGCGGCTTCTTGCAGTTCTTCTAATCTCTTTTTCTGCTGTTCCAGTTCGGCCTGCGCCCGTCGCACTTCATCTTGCTTGTCAACCTGATGTTGGTTGTATTGCACGCAATTGCGCACGCAATTTCCGGGAGCAAAGTGAATCGACGAGTTCAGTTGCTCGATCTGGGCCTGCAGGCTCGCAACCGATTGCTTCTGTTCCTGGATTTCCTGCTTCCACTGCTCAGCCGGCTTCTTTTCGACCGAATCCGCCGCTGGGTCGTCGTCTTCTGTGCTGCGGGACGTATCATCCGCCGCCTCGGGATGCTCGGGCAGATCCTCGTTGGTAATAACTTTGTGCGCCGCTTGTTCCTTAGCGGCCTGCTGTTTTTGACGTTGCTCACGCGCCACATCGCCGAGCGATTGCCCGTAACTCAGGGCGGAAGTTGAGGCCACCAACGCTGTAACCCAGATGAAGTGTTTGATTGGAGTCATGCCATCCCCACAATGCAGAGTCTGAGGCATGTTACTCCGCGCCATGCGAGCTGACGATATTACCTTCGTACGACCGGGCAGTGACTCTGATCTCGATGCTAAGCTGGTTCTGATCAGAGGGTTGCGGGCCGCTCGGGCTGCGAGACGCGGTTCTGCTTAGGCAATGCCGAGAATAAAGGAGCAGTAATCCCCAGTCTTCAAACGTCGGCATTCACTCTTCTCCGATATCTTCGTTCCAGATTTCCGGATGTTGGCGAATGTAATCGGCCAGCAGCTTCACACACTCTTCGGAGTTGAGATCGATTACGTTCACACCGAGGGACCGGAGCCACTCCACGCCACCCTGGAAGTTCCGGCTTTCACCCACGACGACAGTACGGAATCCGAACTGGCGCACCAGTCCGCTGCAGTACCAGCACGGAGCCAGGGTGGTCACCATAATGAGATTGCGGTAGCTGCGCTGACGCCCTGCATTGCGGAAGGCGTCGGTTTCGCCATGCATGGAGGGGTCGCCGTTCTGCACGCGGCGATTGTGGCCTGCTCCCAACAGGCGCCCGGATTGATCGAAGATCGCTGCGCCAATCGGGATACCGCCTTCCGACAGCCCTTTCCGCGCCTCGCCGATCGCAGTCGTCAGCATGGCTGCATAATTCGGTTGTGCATTCATTGCAGCGATTGTACTCGGGACGGCTAGCATTAGCGTAGTCTGGTTTAGTTTTGTTTGATCGAATGTCGTCCGCGCCGTGCGGCTTCGAGGAAACTGGAAACGTGTAGGGCGGACATTCTTGTTCGCAGCTGATTCAAGCCACGGGGGACGCGGGCAAAAATGCCCGCTCTACACAAGATGGAACGATCCATTTAGAATCCCTAGTTCCGCGAACCGCAACCCAATGTCGCAGTTGCCGTCGAATGAAATGAAAGGTCAGAACAGGTGATTCCGCGTTACACACGCCCGGAAATGGGCCGCATCTGGAGTGACGAGAACCGCTTTCGCATGTGGCTCACGGTAGAGGTCGCGGCGACCGAGACGCTGGCTGCGGCCGGCATCGTACCGCAAGATGCCGCTAAGGCGATTCGTGATCGGGCCGATTTCGATCTTCAGCGTATCCACGAAATAGAAGCCGAGGTTCGTCATGATGTCATCGCGTTTACCACGGCAGTTGCTGAAATCGTCGGACCGCAGGCGCGATGGTTCCACTATGGCCTGACTTCGAACGATGTGGTGGATACGGCGCAGGCGTTGCTGATCGGCCAGGCTTCGCAGGTCATTGCCGCTGACCTGGATCGATTGGCGGCTGTCCTCAAGCGCCGTGCGTGGGAGTTTAAAGACACGCCCATGGTGGGGCGAACTCACGGGGTGCATGCAGAGCCGATCACATTTGGACTGAAGCTGGCTAACTGGTATTCCGAAACGCAGCGCAACATTGAGCGCTTTGCGCGGGCTGCGGAAGACATGCGTGTAGGAAAATTTTCCGGGGCCGTCGGCACGTTCGCTCACCTTACGCCCGAGCTGGAAGAAGCGATTTGTGCGCGGCTGGAATTGAAGGCCGCCGCTATTTCTTCCCAGGTGATTCAGCGCGACCGTCACGCATATTACCTGGCAACGCTCGCGGTCATCGCCAGTACATTGGATAAGATTGCAACCGAGATTCGGCACCTGCAGCGAACTGAGGTGCGCGAAGCCGAGGAGTTCTTCAGCAGCAAACAAAAGGGGTCCTCGGCGATGCCGCACAAACGAAATCCCGTCACTTGCGAACAGATCAGCGGATTAGCGCGCGTGGTGCGCTCCAATGCTCAGGCGGCATTCGAAAATGTCGCTTTGTGGCATGAGCGTGATATCTCCCATTCATCGGTGGAGCGAATCATCATTCCCGACTCCACGACTCTGGTTGATTACATGCTGCAGAAGACCGCCAACCTGATCGACACGATGTTCGTCCACCCGAAGCGCATGCTGCAAAACCTCGAGAGTACGGGTGGCCTGGTTTTCAGCGGCCAGCTTCTACTGGATCTGGTGGAGCACGGCCTGTCCCGGGAAGATGCCTACCGTCTGGTACAGAAGCATGCGATGCGCGCCTGGCAGGACGGGAAGAATTTTCGCGAGTCGGTTCTGAAAGATAAATTCATTACTGGCCGTGTTCCAGCCAGGCAAGTCGAGCGAGCTTTTGATTTGAAGCGGCAGTTGAAAAATGTAGACAAGATCTTCGCGCGGGTATTCGGGGAAGCTTCAAAGAACCGCGGACGGTCCGGCGGACGCCCTCGCCGCGGCTAGGGTCCCGGGGCTGCCTTCCTGCGCAGCGCGCTCACGCTCAGGGCCCCAGCACCAGACAACATCAGATCAATATTGGCCGCCAGGAGCAGCAGCGGGAATTCCACACCGCCCTTGGACGCAAAGAAGCCATTCTTGAAATGAACGAGGATGATTGCGGCCAGCATGTCGATGGCCAGCATTGCCGCGACATAGCGCACCAGCACACCAAGAATCAGGGCGATTCCGCCCAGCAGTTCGACTAAGGTAAGCACCACCGCTGCCACCGTCGGCATGGGTACGTGAAGCGAACCCAGAAATTCAGCGACGTGCTCGAATCCCCAGGAAAGCTTCTGCCAGCCGTGCATCACGAAGATCACACCCACCACAATCCGCAGCACCGCGAGCCCACACGAGCGCAATGTTGATCCCTTCATCTTTTCCGGCATCTTCGAGTCTCCTCCGGGTGCGGACAGGGCTGGCCAACCGAACGCACGTGTGCGCCCAAACCAAGCCTGGTCAGGTGAATATACAACAACTATTTACAAGCCCTACAAATCTTTACGAGCGCCCCGCTAATTCCGGCATCCAATCAATTAACTAACCGGTTAATAAAACTTTTGGGAAGCGGGTGGGTTTATCCCAGCGAGGATGGGAGGAAAACAATGAAAAACATTCTTCGAGTTGGGAGCTTACTGCTGGCAATCTGCGCTTTCGGCGTGGGGCTGAGCGCGCAGACCGGAGCGGCCCGTTACGATGGGTCGATCCAAAGCAAAGTTACCGAGAAACTGGCAAGCAAAAAGGAATTTCACGACGTTCATACCACCGTTGAGGATGGCATTGTGACCTTGACGGGTAGCGTCGACGTCTACCAGCAAAAGCTGGACGCGGCAAAGAGAATCCGCAAGCTGGCCAACGTCCAGGGTGTGCGCAACCTGATTGCCGTGGCCGGCAAAGACGTTCCGGATGCTCAACTGGCGGCGCAATTGGATCGCAAGCTTTATTACGATCGTATGGGCTACGACAACCTGTTCAATTACGTAACCGCATCCGTCCAAAACGGAGTAGCAGTTGTGAGCGGCGATGTGCGGACCGATCATGATCGCGATTCCGCTCTGGCTTTGGTTAACAACATGCCCGGGGTGAAGGATGTCGTGAACGATATCCGGGTCGCGCCAGCGTCGATCTTCGACGATCAGATCAGAATCAAGGCGGCGCGTGTGATCTATCGTGACCCGGTTTTGAGCCGGTACGCGATTGATCCCGCATATCCGATTCGCATCGTCGTGGACAATGGCAAGCTGAGCCTGTTTGGCACGGTCGCGACACAGATGGATAAAAACGTTGCTGGCATCCGAGCCAACCAGGTTTTCGGTGCATTCAGTGTGCAGAATTACCTGCAAGTGGAACCACAAAAAGCTTCGTAAGAGGTTGGGATCGGAGGAAGGCGCGGCTCTTGGCCGCGCCTTTTTTTTCGCCGGGAACTTGGGCCGCGGCCGTGGCCAACTTAGCGCTGAGTCATTACAGCCGATTAATCAGCGACGCAACGTAGCCCGCCCCGAATCCGTTATCAATATTCACCACGCTGACGTTGGAAGCGCAGGAATTCATCATGCCCAGCAGTGCGGCGACTCCTTTAAACGCCGCTCCGTACCCGACGCTTGTCGGCACGGCAATTACTGGAACTCCGACGAGGCCGCCGACGACGCTCGGCAACGCGCCCTCCATGCCTGCACACACGATCAGCACTCTCGCCCGGGCCAGGGTCCTTCGATTCGCCAGCAGACGATGAATCCCGGCCACGCCGACGTCATATAACCGCTCGACGTCATTTCCCATGACTTCGGCCGTGACCGCAGCTTCTTCGGCTATGGGTATGTCGCTTGTTCCTGCCGAGACCACGGCAATAGTTCCCTTCCCATATTTCTTGGGATCCCGCTTTAAGACGATGGCGCGTGCCGGTTCACGAAATTCCGCTTTTCGAATCTTCCTTCTCACGGCCGCATATTGCTCGCGGGTGGCGTGGGTTGCCAAAATATTGCCCCCACGCCGAGCCAGTCGCGCGAAGATTTGGGCGACCTGCACTGGCGTTTTGCGTTCGCCAAAGATCACCTCCGGCATTCCCGCACGCAGCACGCGATGGTGATCCACCTTGGCAAATCCCAGGTCTTCGAAAGGAAGATGACGCAACCGCTCAACCGCTTCGTCCGGCGATAGCCTTCCTGAGCGGACTTGCTGGAAAAGCTTGCGGATGGATTCAGCGTTCAAGAAAGACACCAGTCGGCATTCAACGCGTTACATAGACTAGCACCTTCATTTGGGCTTCTTTTAAAGCGCTGTCAGAATCTCTGGATTGGAATCAATTCTGGCTGGCTACCGCACCGACGCGCACGGCTTTTTCCGGCTGGAGCCGATGCGGCGAATGATCTCCCGGCACAAGTTTCGAGCCGCGCCGGGCTGATCAAGATGGGCCAGGAAGTAGCGCCGGAGAACTGTCCGGCTGACGGCTCCTCGCAGATAAGCGTCGTAAAGCTGGCTGCCCAGCCGGTATCCAAGCAATTGTGCTTGATCATCCAACTTTTCGACGCGCTCTCTGGAAAGTGCTCCGCCGGCCAGTTTGTCACAGGCCTTCAAAGAAAGCTCCATCCCGCTTTCATCTTCGAGAACCGGACGCAAGGGGTAGAGGACTCTCGACCCGAAGCAAGCCAGGGCGTCTTCCACGGTACGAGCATAAAAAAGGTCGTAGCGAGTTCCCTCAGCGCAGGCAAGGCCGGTGGATCGACGATGCGGCAAACCGCGGCAAGCGTGATGAAGGAAGCGCGTCACTTCTTCGGCCGTATACATCATCTGGAATTCGCGGACGTAGATCGCGTTCAGCGATGGCAGATAGACGCAGCCGCGAACGTCGATCATTTCGAGCGCTTCTTTCACATCCTCTGGATTACGCAGCGCGCGCAACAGCAACTGCCGCAGCCGCGACTCGGATAGTCCGCTGTACACCTCGGGCAGGAGATCCACCAGAAATCTTGGCTGAGTAGTGTTGTGGGACGAGTAGCGATTGATATCGAGAAAGCCGGCCAGGCTGTCAATCAGGTTATAGGTCGTAGGCGCCGCGTCCGCCTGGCCGTCTCTTCCCTGGCTCCAGCGGGTGAGACACAAGCGGTAGCTCTCATATTTCTCCAGAGGTGTCGAATTGAAGACGCAGACAACGTCATCGCTGACCTTCACTGCAGCCACGGGTTGCTTGTGTTCAGCGCTAACTGCCCAGTAGAGCGTGTCCACATTCTGGAGAATAGTCAACAATCGCTGTTCCGGCATGCTCTTATGGAGCAAGCGGGGCAAGTGATGCGGTGCCAGGTGAGACTCGCCAAACAGGACCGCAATTACGGCGTGGGGATGAAGTTTTCTGATCTCCTCGATTTTCTCGACCGCATGGCGGTCCCGCGCGGCGATTTTTCTCAAATCCTCACGCGGCATGCAATCCAACCCGTAGATGGCCTCGGCGTGTTCCCGGGCGGTCACCAACAGGTCGTTGAAGGGCGCCCAATCGTATCCCCAGTCCACGTCAAAACGAATGCGCTCCTGCAACTCCTGAGAGTCGATCTCGCGCCTCCACCACTCCTCGAGTACGTGCTGATGGCGAGAAAAGATACTTTCAACCCCGAGAACCACTGGACGATCCCCCAGTTGCGCCCGCTGCTCCAGCAAGCTGGCGGCGAATCTCTGCGCGGCCGGCAGCGCATGGTAATCGGCAACAAGGATGATGTCGGCCGCATTGATCGTGCTTGCGAGTTGCTGCCCGGTGATTAGCGATTGATAGGAGCGAAACGCATCGCTGAAATCGCGCAGATATTTTCTTCGTCCGCAGGAATCATTGGCTCGCAGTTCGCGCTCTACACCCGCCAGCGCGCGCATTTGCGCGGCGTTGCGACGTGATCCCAGATTGGACGGACTAGCCATGCGGTTTTTCTGGTGTTCGCAGCCTTGCCGAATTCCTTTCTATTGCCGCGCTCCTTGACTTCCCGTGGGTGCTCTTCCTATGCTCAGGACTCGCCAGGAGCCGGCTTGCTCAACCATTCACCTCAGAACCTGACGGTTGCCACTACCGGTGCGAGTGGCAGCCTATTCTTGAAGCATCTCTTGCTTGCCGTCGAACGCGACCAGCGCGTCCAGACCGTAAACCTCATCGCCTCTGACAGTGCCCTTCGAGTCATGGCGGAAGAGCTCGGTCTTCGCGGCCGTAGCAACCTCGTTGGTCAACTCATCGGCAGAAGCAAAGGCAAAATTCACCAGCAAGCCAATGCCGACATCGGCGCGAACGTCGCCAGCGGCTCCTATCCCGCTGGCGCCATGATTGTTATCCCTTGCAGTGTCGGAACCCTCGCGCGCATCGCTAACGGCATCGCCTCCCACTTGATCGAGCGCGCCGCCGACGTCTGCCTGAAAGAAAAGCGCCCATTGGTGCTGTGCATACGCGAAACACCTCTCAACAAAATCCATATCCGCAACATGTACCGAGCGGCCGATGCCGGCGCCACGATCTTTCCTTTGATCCCTGCCTTCTACAATCGGCCCTCGAGCTTGGATGTGATGGCGCGCGAATTCGCTTACCGCGTTCTGGCCCACATCGGCCTGCCACAGCCTGACGCCTACCGCTGGAAGGAATGACTTTTCAGTCACTTAGCGGCGCACTGTATTTCGGGGAGTATCTCAGTGTAGGACTTCTCGGACGATCATGGGCAGATTACGAATGGAACGTGTCGTCCGGGGCTTTCCTGCATATGTTTCGCTCCGAAACACG
>Ga0187780_10003917_pt1 | contig 11176 bp, 12 predicted proteins | sample 1015_Q2_SP10_20__FD_132429 | JGI IMG/M metagenome (GOLD analysis project Ga0187780, IMG submission 132429) | Tropical peat soil microbial communities from peatlands in Department of Meta, Colombia - 1015_Q2_SP10_20_MG | ecosystem: Environmental > Terrestrial > Soil > Wetlands > Peat | place...
AACGCCTTACTTGCACCTGAGCAATCCGTTTCCCGCCGGTTTGATTCAGCCCCCCGGGAATTCTCTTGGACTATTGAACGATGTAGGCCTTACGGCGAACGGAACCATCCGCACCGCCGCCGCGAACCGCACGCCACAGGAACAAAGCTGGACTTTGGGAATCCAGCGCCAGCTGCCTTGGAACATCGTTGTCACTGCGGATTACATCGGAAAGAAGGGCACCTATCTTCCATTCGCCGGCTCGAACACTCCGGATATTCTTGGGCCATGGGTGGAGAAGTACGCCGGGAATACGCCGCAAATGAACACGCTGAATAGCTACGTGCCCAATCCGTTTTTTGGAATCATCACCGACCCGAACAGCAGCCTATCCTCTCCGACAATCCCGGCTTATCAGTTGGAGGTTCCCTATCCGCAGTTTGGCCTTGCCCAGGGCGTCTATACCGACGTTCAGATGATTGCGAACTCCATCTACAATGCACTGCAGCTCACCGCAGAAAAGCGCTTCAGCAACGGCCTGGAGTTCCTGGTGAACTACACCTGGTCAAAGTCGATCGACGACTCCTCGCAGGCGGACGACAACGTCACCTGGCTGGGGAGCTTCACCAGCCTGCAGGACCCGAACAAACCGTATCTCGAACGGAGCCTGTCAACCTTCGACACGCCCTCGGTTTTAAAATTCAGCTACAGCTACGATCTACCATTCGGGCGCGGCAAGGAATTCGGAGGCGACATGCCGCGGGTGCTCGACGCGATCGTCGGTGGCTGGACGACCAACGGAATATGGTCAATCTCTGACGGCCGGCCACTTACTTTTATAACCGGTATATCACCAATACCCACCTACGGCACGGTGCGGCCCAACATAACCGGCACGTTGAGGCGAAATTACGGTCACGATTGGGTGGACGCCTTCTTTGCCAATCCGGGTGTCCTCCAATCTCCACCTCCGTACACTCTTGGCGACGTGCCACGGTCTCTGGCGGAGGTTCGTACGCCCCTGTTGTTTGCGGCTGACTTGTCGTTGATCAAGCAGTTTCTGCTGTCCCCGGTACATGAAGGAATAAGGTTGGAGCTGCGGCTCGAGGCTGCGAATGCGTTCAATCATCCCACGTTTAGCGTAGGTGGCCCGGGGGCCAGCACAACCTCAGTCGGGGATCCCAATTTCGGAGTGATCAACAGCATGTCGCCCATCGGCCCGCGGCAGGGTCAATTGGCTTTGAAAATACTCTTCTAGGGCTTGAGGTGCGCTCGAGAACGGAGAGCGCCGGCACTGAAAATTGGTGCGTCTCCGAGGCGGATTTCCGGGAAGGTCGAGCGTCGTTGCCGCACTTAAATGACTCCGCAGCCGACCGCACCGCCACAATTCGTCGAGCCACCGCCTGTGGTAGTCCCGTAGAAACTTCCATCGCTGCCGAGAGTAAGAAGGTTGGGACCGGCGCCATGCGGGAGATCAGAGTTGTAGAGAACGATTATAGGCCGCTCGACCGCGCAGCAACACAGATACCGACTTTCGCCGGCTTTCCGTCGCAGCTCGGTGGAGACACGGCGGGCTCGAGGACCGCCACTGCGACCGAACAAGACTCGCCGCCGAATCGGACCGCACAATCCGAGGAACACCAAGGTGAGACTCTCGCGGCTTTGTCCACGTCTTTTCGATAGATGCTTGAATGTGATGGTGACGCTCAGGCCATCAGTGCGACCGCAAGACGGCTGCGATGTTCCGGATGTTTGCAACAATTTCTTGCGCTGTCACTTTTGCCAGTTGTTATTTTTCTTGAAGAGCTTGATCGTGAATAAAGCTGATTAGCTCATTTGTTGTCTCGAATCACTCTCTCCAACCACGGGCTAGAGAAACTCAGTAACCAAGCTCGGCCCGGTGATAACGTCCCACTTTGTTCACTGGGACATGCGATGACCCAATGGACTCGGATCAGAAGATCGCGATTCGAGTCGGAAACAATAGCCCATTTAACCAAGACAGGAGTATCGCTATGAATCTGACGCCTGAACAACGTGATCAGGTGGCTGCTGAATTGAAGAGATTTGGCGCCGACCTGCAACTCAGTGACGACCAAAAAAGCAAATTGCAGGATTTCCTAGCTGAGGCCCGCACCAAGGTTGCGGAGTACCAGCAAGCCAATCCCAATGCTACGAGGGCCGACATCATTAAGCAGGTAGCCGCCAATCGCGATCAGCTTCGCCAACGACTGGTGAACTTCCTGAACCCGGAGCAATTGAAGAAGTGGGATGCTGAGGTCAGCAAGGCCAAGGAGTTTCTTGGCCAACAAATCGCTGCATGAATGCCGGCGTGTATCTCGGTGGCCTCCAGGAAGACTGGCGGCCACCGGCCTCCGGCCTGCCATCTGAAAACAGGGCAGGTCGGGCCTGATCTCCCCCAGTCGGTTTTCCTTTTTTGGCTTAGCTCACGACTGGTCAACGACGTGCGCCGCTGAAATTTGAGACGCGAATCTGAGCACGGAGGTCGGATCAGAACGGATTTCTTCACTCGATCTTTGGATACGGTTCGTCTCCCCCCCATAACGCACTCGTGGGGAAAGTCATGGGTATGATGACTGCCCCCTAGTCCCGCTGCGTCGAGAAAAATCTGTTCTCTCCCCTGGCTCGAAACTGTGCGTTCCACTGCGATCTCCCGCAAAGGTGAGGCTGCCAGGATGGCAGCAATGCCGCAAACGGTCAGGCCAGCTCGCGGGCCTCGTGGAGCATGTGACCTCGGGAAAAACCGCTACTTTCGAGTCGGTTCAGGAGCTTCCCGAGATCTTCGAGCCAATGCTCAAGGACGTGCAAGTCGCAGACTTCCGTGCCGGCTCGCGCCAGGAAAGGAGCGGGCGGTGAAGATAGACATTCAGGATCTTCGGCGTGCGGTCCACGCCATTTTGCCAGGACGAGAAATCGCAATCGGGACCTCTCACGGCCTAGCATCGCCGAGGAGCCTTCCTATTTGCAGCCGTGCTGCCAAAGGTGAAGTGCTTCGGGGTTTTTCTCCGGGCAAAATCTCGCTGGCAATCCAAGTCGAGAAGGGAACGCATCCGTGCTTCCCAACTTGCTTACCAAAACACTACGGCAACACTACCACCCCATTAAGGAGAACTCCAATGAAATTGTTCATTCGTCTGCTGTTCGTTGGTCTAACCGCGAGTTTGGCAAGCGCCAGCGCAGCCGCTCAGAACATTACTTTTAACATGGTTCAGTCCGCCGGCGCGGCAGCGGCAGACTGCATTCCCAACGCCAAAGGTCGTGTAACCATCAATTCCATCGGCATTGCCGAGGCCATGCATGTGGAGGCGACCGGCCTGCCGGCCAACACTGGTTTCGATGTCTTTGTCATCCAGCTGCCGAGCGCGCCTTTTGGTCTTTCCTGGTATCAGGGAGACCTCAACACCGACGGCACTGGCAAGGGCGTTGCCGACTTCGTCGGACGCTTTAGCGTGGAGACGTTCATCGTAGCGCCCGGCAGCGGGGCAGCTCCAGTGGTATTCAATAAGCAGCCCTTCCCGGATGCCAGCTCGAACCCTGCCACCGGCCCGATTCATACCTATCACGTCGGATTGTGGTTTAACTCGCCCACAGATGCCGCCGCCGCAGGCTGCCCGAATACGGTCACGCCTTTTAACGGTGAACACAACGCGGGCATCCAGGCAATCAGCACACGCAATTTCGGAAACCTGAACGGTCCATTGCGCAAACTCCAGTAGAACCCGAACTTGTTGGGCAGCCCCGACCTCAGGTCGGGGCACTTTCGCTTCGCGGCGGGTTGTGGATTGAGTTGCGACCGAGCTTTTCCGGTGTCGACGCGACGGGCGTGCCACATTGCCCTGGCCAGAGCCTCGAAAGATTGGGCAGCCTTGACTTCACTAGAAGTGCGAGAATTGCCCTTACCAAAAAGGCGGCGATCCGGCGATCGGGCCATCCTTCGGAATCGCGACCAACGGGAATAGCCTTTGTCTACCTGGATTGATTCCTCGGTCCTGGTCGCCGTCGCCTCACCGCTTTGCCGGGTGGCGTACAAGGAGGGGACCTGATGGAACCCGACATAAGGACACGACTGGAGGGCGTGGCGACTCGGCAAACTCTGACCCTGACGCATTACGGCCGCAAATCGGGCAAGTCCTACATGGTGACGATCTGGTTTGTCGTAGATGACGGAAAGTTCTATATCGGCACCGCGAACGTGAAGCGCCAATGGGTGCGGAACGTGCAGAAGACGCCGCAGATCAGGCTGTCCATCGGAGGCGAAGCCTTCGAGGGCGCAGCACGATTCCTCGTCGACCCCGCCGAACACGGGCGCGCTATGGCGGCCATACGGCGGAAGTACTGGATGTATACGCCAATCCTGGCGCTGGGGCGTGTTTTGTTTGCGATAGGCGTGATGCGCGACAACACGGGATCGTTCGAGGTGACTCTGACAGGATAGAGGATTCCGTTTGAAAGCTTGGACGGAGTCGTCGCACCAGCGATCCGGTCAGTTTCCGGCATCCATCCCATGCAAACTGGCATAATGGCTCGAACGTGGCCTCGCTCCCCTGCACGCTGTATGAGGGAGACCGAGATGAGGAGAGGAGTTCACTCCCGTATGGCAACTTCTAAAAACACGCTCATGGAACGTCTTTCCCGCTATCAACAGATCCAGCTCAGCGTCACGGGTCGGAGGACCGGGCAGATAATTTCGAATCCGGTCTGGTTCGTACTCGCAGGAAAGAAGCTGTATCTCCTGCCGGTGAACGGATCCGACACGCAATGGTACAAGAATGTACTCAACAACCCATCGATTCGGATTGATGCGCGGGGTTCAGAGGCACAGCTCGAGGCGATTCCTATGACAGAGCCCCAGGCCGTAAAATCGGTGATCGAGATGTTCCGGGAAAAATACGGAGCCGCGGACGTGAAAAAGTATTATTCGAAGTTCGATGTCGCGGCCGTAGTCGAGATGGGTTAACTCGAGGAGCGCCGCCTTGGTGGATTTGTCGATCGCGGAAGGCAAACTGATGTTGAACGTGCGGGGCGCCGACAAGCTCTGGGCTTTCAGGAGCAGTCTTGAGATCCCGCTGGTGCACATCGCGGGCGTGCGAGCCGACCCCGAGGTCGCACGCGGCTGGTACCACGGCATCCGGATGCCCGGAACCAACGTGCCTGGAGTCATCACGGCGGGAACCTTTTATCGCGACGGGAAACGAGTCTTCTGGGACGTGCACCATCCCGAGAGAACCATCGTGATCGATCTGCACGATGAACGGTTCAATCAATTGGTGGTGGAGGTGGCTGATCCCGAAGCCGCAGTCAAGCTGATTCAGAATGTACTATGAATCCCCGATCTCCCGGGGGTCGCTTCGCAGACCCACGCCCGGTTATCGTCCACCAAGGACTCCGAGCGGGGCCATCAGATGATCCCGTCCCCGCAATCGCCACCCTCATGAGGATTGATTGGCGCTAGGAGCCAGCCCGCTTTTGCCCTTTATGCGAGAGCAGTTGCTGTTTGACCTAGTTCTCAACATGCGCCCGATGGACGCCGAATGCGATCAGCCACGCTGGAATGTCTCGGATCACGGGTATGCGAAATAGAAGCGGAACCAGTGCCGGGATTCTTACCGCGTTCGGAGAGCTCAGCACATTGGCGATGATCCGATTTTGCACTGCGGACTGCACCGCTTGGATGATGCGGGTCGGCCATTCTCTGTCGGATTGCACTTTGGCAAGATCGTTCAATCCCACGTGGCCAGCCTTCAACGGCGATGCCAGCAGATTGGAAGCCACGGTCGCATCCTGAATTGCGTAGTTGATCCCGACGCCGCCCACCGGGGACATCACGTGCGCGGCGTCGCCGATCAGCAGCAACCCGGGCTTGTACCAGCGCGGGCAGCGGCTCGATTCTACCGACAAGAGCGAAAGCTGATGCCAATCGGTCAAGCAGCGGACGTGCTTGGCAAAGTGCGGCTCGATGGCCACGATTGAGTTGCGCAGGGGTTCGAGTCCCGCCGCCCGTAAGTCTTGATAGGTGCCCTTAGGAAAGACATAGCCCACCTGCCAGTAGTCGAAGCGGTCAAAAACCGCCAGCATGCGCCCGTTCGCAAACCCGCCCCTCACCCGCCCCGCATCCTCCTGGGGATCTTCGGGCAGGTGCGGCAGGCGAAACCAGAGAATGTCCATGGGCGCCGAGGTCCTGATCGGCTCGAACCCGGCGAGATGCCGGACCTTCGAGAAGCGCCCATCGGCACCGACGGTTAGCGTGGCACGCACCTCGTGCCACCCGTCGGTGCTGAGGTAGCGAACGCCGCAAACCGAGCCACTCTCCTCAATCAATGACTCCACGTTCGCAGTCATCTTCAGTCGAAACTCCGGATACCGGCTGGCATGGTCTCGAATGAACTCTAAGAACTTGGTTTGCGGGATGAGCATGATGTAGGGGAACTTTGTCCTCAGCCTGCGGAGATCAATCGGGTTGAAACTCGTGTTGGCGGCTCTCAAGGTCGGACCGAACACCTTCACGTGGCGCAGTTGGTGGAGAGGCTCCGCCAGCCCTATCTCGTCGAGGATTTCCAGAACGGAGGGATGGATCGTGTCGCCGCGAAACTCACGGTCGAAGTCCTTGTGTGCCTCGAGCAACATGACGGGAACGCCTTTCCGCGCCAGCAGCAGCGCGAGCATCATGCCGCCCGGTCCTCCTCCCACAACGCAGCAGGTGGTTTGCTCGGAATCCAGGACGGATTCAGAGATTCCGGACTTCGGCTGCGGGATCACATCCGGAGCCATGCTGGCCCTCCTAGCCGTGAGTTCATCGAGACGGCCAATGTACCCTGCTCCTGAACCCAGCCGCTTGGCTTTCGCTTAGAATGCCCTTCTCGCCCTGCCGGCCTTCACGGGTGGAGTCATTTTCATTCAGGCTGACGGTTGATCGCCAGGCTCCTCGTATCTGCCGCTCAACCAATATCAGCCAGCGAAGTAAACCCCGGATTCTCCCCCAGGTAGTGGATCGAGTCTTCGGGGACGATGGCTTGCTCCTTGGGGACCGAGTCACTAGGTGAAAAGATGATTCTGAATTGCCATGGGTTCGACCGGTCGAGCGCATTCCTCATCGTCATTCGCCGGGTCATTGATCCGGCTGCTCACCGGATAGCAGCGCATCGGCCGAGCATCGTAAGGCTGCAACAGTTCGGAAGCAGCCGCCGCATTCCGCATTCCGGGATCGAGCCACCGATCGTAGCTGCCTGGCGAAAGGATGACTGGCATGCGATGGTGGACGGCGGAGGTCACAGCATTCGCCGTCGTGGTCAGGATGGAGCAGGTTGTTATCCACCCACCCCCGGGGTCCTTCCAGCAATCCCATAGTCCTGCGAACGCGAACAACTCGGCGTCATTCACCTCGAAGCAGTAAGGCTGCTTGGATTTCCCCGTCCTCAGCCACTCGTAGTAGCCGTCGGCGGGAATGAGGCACCTGCGGAACTTCAGCGGCTCGCGGAAAGCGGGCTTCGTGCTTGCGGTCTCTGATCTTGCGTTAATCATCATCGCCGCGCCGGATGCATCTTTCGCCCATGAAGGGATCAATCCCCAGCGCATGCGCGACAGTTGGCGGACCGGTTCCTTTGCGCTCTGGCGAATGACCGGGACTGGCTGGGTAGGAGCAAGGTTGTAGCGGGGATTCCAAACCTCTTCCCCGGAATCGCTGCCAAAGTATTGCTCGATAATCTGCTTACGGCGCGACAGTCGGTAGCGTCCGCACATCGAGAAGATTATGGCAGATTCGCCCTGTGCGCAGTGGTCGACTTCGGAAAAACTGCTTCTTCATTGCCCTTGGATAGACTTCGTGTTCGAACCGGAAGCACCGCCTCGAGCATTGGCCCCGGATGTCTCCACCTAGGGGCCTAGGTGGCCGGCGGGCCGCTATTGCCCCACCGGCTTGTTGATCGTTACATCGGTGCTCACTCCCCACGGCCGCGTGATCGTCTTGCCGGTGCTGGTTGCAAGCACGTACCAGGTTCCGTTCGAAGGCCGCCACACCGCGAAATCCGTCGTCCTGGCGCCATCGTAGTCCCGCGGAACCGGCACGTCACCCTTGCTGCCCCACTGCTTCTCGATAACCTTGCCGTTGCTGCTGGCAATCGCGTACCAGGTGCCGTTCGACGGCCGCCACACTGCGATATCAGTCCTGCCGTCCCCGTCGTAATCCCCGGGTACGGGAATGTCGGTCGACACTCCCCATGACTTTTCGACCACCTGGCCGGTGCTGCTCTCAATCACAAACCAGGTTCCCGTCGAAGGCCGCCACACCGCAAAATCCGTCTTGCCATCGCCATCGTAATCGCCAGGTACGGGAATATCTCCCTTTTCCCCCCATGGCTTTTCGACCACCTGGCCGGTGCCGCTTTCGATCACAAACCAGGTTCCCGTCGAAGGCCGCCACACCGCAAGATCGGTCTTTCCGTCGCCATCGTAATCCCCGGGTACGGGGATATCCCCCTTCTCTCCCCAAGGCTGCGAGACCATCTTGTTCGTCTTGCTCAGAATCACGTACCAAGTTCCGTTCGAGGGCCGCCACACCGCAAGATCGGTCTTTCCGTCGCCATCGTAATCCCCGATCACCGGATGGTCGCCATTGGTACCCCACGGTCGACTGATGGACTTGCCCGAGCCGTCGATCGTGTACCAGGTGCCGTTCGAAGGTCTCCACACCGTGAAGTCGGCCTTTCTCTCCCGGAAGTAATCCGCCTGCTCGCCCAGGGCCGGGAAATTGAACAGCCCCAGAGCAAGGCTGAACACCGTGCCCGAGGCACTGGTTCCACCACCGGCCGTGGTCCCATAGAGAGTCCCGTTCATAGCCTGCACCAGCCCGCGAGAATTCTCGCCATCCGGGCAACCGGTTTGGGAGCAAAAGCTGTAGAGGTAGAAAATCGATATGCCATTGCCCTGAGTGTCGAGTTCGAAGACCGTACCATGGTCCGCGTTTCCACCGATCGCAGTTGTCCCGTAGAAGTTGCCGTCATTGCCTACCACCAGACCGGTAACCGGATTGCCGCCATCCCCGCAACCCTGTTGGTAGCAAAAGTTGTAGAGAGTGACCAGTCCCGCCGGGGTCACTTCGAAGACCGTGCCAGCGCCATTATTCCCACCACTCTCGGTTGTCCCGTAGAAGTTGCCATCGCTCGCTTGGACCAGACCGGCATAAGGAAATTCGCCATCCGTGCAACCGGTTTGGGAGCAAAAGCTGTAGAGAGTGGTCAGCATCCCCGCCGGCGTCATTTTGAAAACCGTGCCTGCGCTATTGTTCCCGCCACTCACGGTTGTCCCGTAGAAGTTGCCATCACTGCCTTCGACCACACCGGCAACAGGATCTTCGCCATCCTTGCAACCGGATTGGGCGCAAAAACTGTAAAGCGTGGTCAGCGTCCCCGCCGGGGTGATCTTGAAAACCGTGCCGTTATAGCCGCCGTTGGCCCCGCCTCCATTGGTTGTCCCGTAGAAATTGCCATCGCTCGCTTGAATCAGACTGGCGAGAGGATTCTCGCCGTCCTTGCAACCCGATTGGGCGCAAAAACTGTAAAGCGTGGTCAGCTTCCCCGCCGGGGTGATTTTGAAAACCGTGCCATAGTTGCCGTTGGCCCCGCCTCCATTGGTTGTCCCGTAGAAATTGCCATCGCTCGCTTGGACCAGACCGGCAACCGGATCCTCGCCATCCTTGCAACCCGATTGGGCGCAAAAACTGTAGAGCGTGGTCAGCTTCCCTGCCGGGGTCATTTTGAAAACCGTGCCAACGCCATCGTTCCCGCCATCCTGAGTGGTCCCGTAAAAGTTGCCATCGCTCGCCTGAATGAGAGTACCGGAGGGAATACTTCCGTTAGCGGAATTGAAATCCGCCAAAGTGGTGAAGGTCTGTGCTGGAGAGGCAATCACGGTTGCCGCCGAGACTACCAGCGCAGCCAAGGCGGTTCTCCAGGCGCTATGCTCTCCCAAGGTTTTCCGGTCGAATGCCCGTGCCCAAGTCATGCTCTCCCAGATTCGTCGTGTGTTCATTTCAATCCCCCCGACTCGTAGGTACCCGCTGGTGGCGTCTGGCTGATCCTGTCTCACCGTGCATCCTCGCCTCTTGCCGTCCTGCATCCCAGACCACCATCTACTGGTAAAGGCGCATTTCCGTGGTACACCAGATCAAAAAAGTGGTCCACGCCCGAACCGTCCTTTCCCCAGGCGCGAGCCTTTCCCATTCCCGCTGCCTTGTCGTGGTGAGCAACAACTTGGTTAGGGCAATCTTTGCAAGCACTTAGAGTGCAGGAGCCGCAGTTTGCGAAGCTACAGAATGCCCAACAAGGGGGTGAGGAGCGGCGCGGAACGCCCGGTTCGCCATAGTTTTCTTCCCTTTTCACCGGAATCAAACCGGAAACCGGCGCCGTGCCTGAGAGTGAACCTCTGCTGCTCAGCCAAGGATCTCAGTTAGCTTGGGAACCGCTTTGGCAGTCTTTGAGTACCGGTGGAGGAAGCAGCGATACCCGCCGGACCGGCGCCTGCAGGCACAATCTCGTTGCTCGACTCGGGCATGAGCATCCGCCCGGGCTGGCATTGCCCAGTGTCGAACACCCTACCAGCCCTCCAAGTTAATGGGTATGTGAGGACTTGCGCACGGTCGTTACCCACTCACTTCTCCGGGCCCGCTATTGCCCCACCGGTTTGTTGATAGCGATATCGGTGCTCACTCCCCACGGTTGCGCGATCGTCTTGCCGTTACTGCTCTCAATCACGTACCAGGTGCCGTTCGACGGCCGCCACACCGCAAAATCCGTCTTGCCATCGCCGTCGTAGTCGCGCGGAACCGGTGCGTCACCCTTGCTGCCCCACGGCTTCTCGACCACCTTGCCCGTGCTGCTTTCGATCACGAACCAGGTCCCGTTCGACGGCCGCCATACCGCAATATCGGTCTTGCGGTCCCCGTCGTAATCACCGGGTACGGGAATATCGGTGGACAGCCCCCATGGCTTCTCAACCACCTTGCCGGTGCTCGTTTCGATCACAAACCACGTCCCACTCGAAGGCCGCCACACCGCGAAATCCGTCTTGCCGTCGCCATCGTAATCCCCGGGGACCGGAATATCCCCCTTCTTCCCCCATGCCTTCTCGACCACCTTGCCGGTGCTTCTTTCGATCACAAACCAAGTGCCATTCGAAGCCCGTC
>Ga0187780_10003918_pt1 | contig 11176 bp, 10 predicted proteins | sample 1015_Q2_SP10_20__FD_132429 | JGI IMG/M metagenome (GOLD analysis project Ga0187780, IMG submission 132429) | Tropical peat soil microbial communities from peatlands in Department of Meta, Colombia - 1015_Q2_SP10_20_MG | ecosystem: Environmental > Terrestrial > Soil > Wetlands > Peat | place...
GCAGAAGATCGAAAACTGCTTAACAAATTCAAAGACCGAATGCAACGTGCTGGTCAAAGAGATGTCGACGCATATCTTAAGGCGCATTCGGAGGATGTTGAAGCCAAAGCGATTCAGCATTTACTGGAAGTTGCTAGGCAAACTAACATGCGAATTCATTTCTGTCATGTCACAACAGAGCTTGGATTGAACACGGTAATTGACGGAAAAAAAAGAGGAGAGCTTGTTACTTGCGAGACAACGCCGCACAATCTATTACTAGCGACGGAGGACATGAAACTAATTGGCGCAACAGCGTTGACCATGCCGCCACTACGAGACAAGCACAACATTGAAGCCTTATGGGAAGGAATCAGGAATGGTTCTATAGACATTGTAGCCTCAGATCATGCTCCTCATATGTTAAAGGAAAAGGAGACTAAGAACGTTTGGGAAGCTAAAGTGGGTATCCCGGGATTGGAAACTATGCTGCCATTACTTCTTACCGAAGCAAGGAAAGGACGCCTATCTATAAGCGACATTGTGAGGTTAATGGCTGAAAAACCGGCTGAAGTATTCGAGCTGAAAGGTAGAGGTTTTCTAAAGGCAGGAAACTGGGCGGATTTGACCATTATAGATTCCCGTAAAAAAGGCAAGATTGATTCTTCGAAATTTCGTTCTAAGGCCAAATTCTCTCCGTTTGACGGCTGGAAGATTGAAGGAATGCCTGTCAAGACCGTGGTTAACGGGCGTCTGGTTATGGATGAAAATGAGATAATCTCAAAAACTAGAATCGGCATGGTTCTTTAGTGAGAGCAGACTTTGAAGTTTCTTGCTGACGGAATGTTAGGAAAGCTTACTCACTGGCTTAGGATGATGGGGCATGACGTTGAATACTCAATCAGATTGGACGACAGGAAACTCCTTTTAATCGCCAAAGAAGAACGTCGCGTGTTGTTGACCCGTGACTTGGAACTCTACAAGGAGGCAACTGCAAAAGGAATAGACTCTTTCTTTGTTGCGGGAGAGAGAGAGCAGGAAAGACTAGCCCAACTGTCGAAACGTTATAGCATCCCATTGGAAATTGACATGTCATCGTCAAGGTGCCCCAAATGCAACACCCTGGTACGTTCCATACTCAAGGAAGAGATCAAAGATAAGATTGAAAAGAACACCTATGAACATTACAATGAGTTTTGGACTTGCCTCAATTGCCATCAAATCTACTGGCAAGGAGCGCACTGGACAAAAATAAGGGAGACACTGGTTTCTGCAAAACTAACTCTGAAGGAAATTAAAGACAAAAAATAGGAAAAGATCAAGTTTTTTCGGTCAACCACTTTAACGGAATGTCCTCATAAGTCCCGTCTGGGAGCGTTCGCCTTATGGTCATCGGCAGTATGCCTGTGCCTAACTCGTTCAAAGCGATATCTATAGGGCTACCTATCGCTTCTGATGCTTCTATCAGGATTGGTGCCCCCATAGATATTTGAAGGGCTCTTGCGCCGACGATGCGAGCTTTTTCAAAGCGGGTGAGCTTTGGTGGCCCTATTAGCGGTTTCTTCCGCGTCTCAGACGTGTTTTAATACTCCCCCATTCCAGGATAACCGCCACCCGGAGGCATTCCACCCATCCCACCTGGGCCACCTGGCGGCATTGGAGGACCTTTTGTCTTGCCTGCTGCTATCACATCGTCGATTTTCAAAATCATAGTGGCTGCTTCTGAAGCTGATTTTATTATCTGTTTCTTTACCGTTATTGGTTCGAATACTCCCGCTTCGGACATGTCTTGTATTTTACCTGATAGCACTTCTATTCCAGCCCACTTCTCTCCCTTCTCATGACGAACTCTTAAGTCGGAAAGCATGTCTATTGGGTCTAAGCCAGCATTTTCCGTTAATGTGACTGGGATGATTTCGAGTGCTTCTGCGAAGCCTCTAACTGCTAATTGGTCTCTTCCAGGCAAAGTTTCTGCATATTTTTTGAGTTGGCGTGAGATCTCAAGTTCAGGTGAACCGCCTCCTGCTAACACTTTTGGTTCTTGGACCACATCTCTCACTACGCAGAATGCATCATGAAGTGACCGTTCAGCTTCTGCAATGATACGTTCTGTTCCTCCTCTTATCAGGACTGTGACTGCTCGTGGATGTTTGCAGCCTTCGATGAACGTCATTTTATCGTCGCCAATCTTCCTTTCTTCAACGAGGTTTGCGTATCCTAAGTCAGCAGAAGTCAATGCGTCTAAGCTTGTGACGATCTTTCCACCAGTTGCCTTAGCTAGTTTTTCCATGTCTGATTTTTTGTTTCTTCGGACTGCGAGTATTTTGTTTCTCGCAAAGAAGTGCTGAACCATGTCATCTACGCCCTTCTCACAGAGAACGACGTTTGCGCCTGCAGCCATTATCTTATCAACCATTCCTTTTAGCATGTCTTCTTCTTGTTTGAGGAAACCTTCCATTTGTTCTGGGCTCTCGATGTTTATTTTCGCGTCAAACTCTGTTTTCTCGATTTCTAGTGGGCAGTCGAGCAATGCTATCTTTGCCTTCTCCACGCGCTTGGGCATCCCTGAATGTGAAACCTCTTTGTCTAAGACGATTCCTTGAATCAGTTTTGTGTCTCTCATGGATTCACCTGGTTTCTTTTCGACTTTGATGTCATCAACATCGACTTTGAATTTGTCACCGTCTTTTTCTGCGACTTCAAGGACCGCTTTCACCGCTAGGTCAGCAAGGTATTCTTTATAGTCTGCGACAAGCTTGCTTGCCATCGATGTCATTGCTACTTTCTTAAGATAGTCTTGAGACTTCAAATCAACTGATATGGCCATCTTTTCCAAGAATTCCAACGCTTTTTCGGAGGCTTTCCTGTAGCCGTCGATTATTATTGTTGGATGAACGTTCTTGTCGATGAGTTCTTCGGATTTTCCAAGTAGTTCGCCTGAGATTATCACTGCTGTGGTTGTTCCGTCTCCTGCTTCGTTGTCTTGTGTCTTTGCGACTTCAACCATCATTTTTGCGGCTGGGTGCTGAATGTCCATTTCGTCAAGGATTGTGCGTCCATCGCTAGTTATTGTGACGTCGCCGAAGCTGTCGACGAGCATTTTGTCCATGCCTTTCGGTCCAAGAGAGCTTTTCACGGTTTCAGCAACTACTTTTGCAGCCATTAGGTTTGTGCGCTGAGCTTCTTTTCCTCTCGAACGGCTGGAGCCTTCTTTTAGTACTAAAACTGGTACACCACCAGCTTGTGTTGACAAACTTAAACAAACCTCCTTTAATGCGTCACAAACAGAAACAGCATTACAATATAAGTTTTTCTGATGAACCAAACCTAAAGCAGCTTCAAAAGCATTCACCATTCATATACGGATTCCGTAGGGTTTCAACATTGTCTTCAAACCTGAACCAGTCAACACGACCACAATCTTATCCTTCTTAGGGATTATCTCATCTTTGGCCTGCTTCTTGAGGGCAGCGTAAGCTACGGCTGAGCTGGGCTCAACAAAGAACCCTCTCTTCGCAAGCTCTTCAAAAGCACTGATTATTTCGTCTTCCTCAACCATTACCGCATCGCCTTTAGCTTCCTGCAATTTTTTCACCATCAGCTCCAATAGAGGTGGGTTCACGCTTAAGAGGGCGTCAGCCACCGAGCTAACAGTATTTGGTGGAACGTAACTTAGGTTTTTGAATCGATGATAAAGAGGAGAAACTTGATTCGTTTGACATGCAACTATGGTCGGCATTGAAGTGATGATTTTGGATTGGAATAAATGCGAGAATCCCTCTATTATGCCTAGTACCAGGGTGCCTGCCGAGACTGGAACATAAACGCGATCGGGAGGTCGCCAGTTTGATTGCTCAGCTATCTCATATGCGAGGGTTCTGATACCGTCTCTGAACAATGGATGAAGAATATGGCCTATGTAAAATTTCTTTTGTTCCGGTCTTTGTGCGGCTTCGGCAACTATGGCTCTTCCTCCTGAGACTTTTGCAACTTCTGCACCATAAAATTGAATTTGGTTGAACTTAGGTCCTGAAACTGCCTCTGGAACATAAATCTTGGCTTTTAATTCGGCGCGTGCAGCATAAGCCGCAATTGAAGCTCCTGCATTCCCTGAGGAATCTTCTGAGACACAACCACCAGCGTTCTTGACCATTTTGTGTAATGCTGAAACCAGTACAGTCGAGCCTCTGTCCTTAAATGAACCCGTAGGGTTCAAGTTCTCAAGCTTAAAATGAATGTTCTCAGAGAATTTGACTAGTGGCGTCCCGCCTTCTCCTAGGGTAACAATGTTCGTGTCATTCACGTATGGAAAAGAATCTACGTATCGCCAGACACTAAGGGCGCGATCTTTGAGTTTTGCCGTGTCGAAATCAGCTTGAACTTTGATGTTTAGTGGGTTGCCACAAAGAGGACATTTAAAATCAAGAAGACTCGTAGCGCTTTTGCCGCAAACAGAACATTTGATCTCGTAGTCCATCTGAACACCATGTAACTAAACTGATGTGCATTTGGTCGTAGGTTATTATTTTTGCATAAAAGTGATATGCCTTTCGCATTCCCAAGGCTTGAAAGAACTGCCTATCGGTTTGTGGAAGTCTCCTCTGGCTCCCGTCATTATTGTCCTGAGAAGACTTCAGCCACTTTTTGCAGTTCTTTTGTTATTGACATTAGGAACTTAACTCTCTTCTCTGTGTTCGATCTGTGCGACGTGAATATTATCTTCAGTTTCATCATGATTTCGCCAGTTATTTCTATCAGAATCTGATGATTTTCTTGATCGGCTAGATTCAGTACCTCAACTTCCCCATTTTTGTATACCAACACGAGTTGTCCAGTAAGGTAGAGATAAGCTTTGTTTATTCTACCATCGTAGCTTTGGGGAAGTGATGAGACAGAGATCTCCAGTGTTTTGCCAAAAGGTTTTAGGATTTTAAGGACAGAATTAAAGAATTCTTTAACGAGGTTCTCTTCTTCAGCTGCCAACTCACTTATTTGCCCAGCGTTTTCTTGCATTTCCTTTAAGAAGCTTAAGGTTTGTTCTTCGTTGATCTTCTTGTTTTCCGAGGTGGGTGTCGAGTTGGTCAGAGCTGGCTGCGTTGATTCCTGTGTTTGGATTTTAGTCGTTGATGGTGTTGTCTGTTCAGTCATGGTGGACACTCTTTAGCATGCTTAGCGTGTTGTAACCTTCTTTCGGAGTGATAATAAGTATGTGTCAGTGCAGGAGTTGACGTACAGTGACGCTGTACAAATATGGTATATTAAGACATAATACTTTTATCAATCGAACCACATTAACATTGTTAGGAGGAGACAATGAACCAAGAAGAAAAGACCAGCGGCCTAGGATATGCAACAGACGCCATAAAAGGCGTCGCCAAAATGGCGACCAAAGTTGAATCGGTATCGCTGAAGAAAAGCAATTCCAAAATAATAGTCAACATTACGAAACAACGAGAAATGTCACAATCTCCTCATTACCATAAGTACGCCATCTCAAAATACGATCTTCATCCTGGCTATCTGTTCCCGGAGAAACTTCAAAACCTCGTCCCGACGGGAACGCCGGAATACGTTGACAGTGGCCAAAAATACGTTGAAAGAATGATCCGAGCTCTTTACTACTTCAAACAATGCGCCCTAATAGGGCCTTCAGGAACAGGAAAAACTCACATAACATATCTAGTCGCTGAACTCACAGGCTTGCCCGTATGGGAAGTCAACTGCGGTCTTCAAACCTCTTCTTATGACTTAATTGGAAGGTTTATTGGATTAGGCAAAGAAAACTGGATTGATGGCCAAGTGACATCTTGGCTGAGAGATGGAGGGCTGCTGTATCTGGACGAAGCTAACATGATGAAGCAGGATGTTGCAACAAGGCTCAACCCAGTTCTAGACACAAGAGGTCACCTCGTTCTCAATGAAAAAGATAACGAGATCGTTACACGCCATCAATTCGCGTACGTTTTGATTAGCATGAACCCCTTCTCCGCAGAATTCTCAGGTACGAAACCTTTGAACGCTGCTTTTAGAAGAAGAATGAGTGTGTGGATAAACTTTGACTATGAAAGTGTGGGCGACAAAATATCACAACAGGAAGCTGGATTATTAGTCAAACGAGCAGGGATCGCGGAGGGCATGGCTTATAAAATCATAAGAGTGGGAGCGGAAATGCGCAGACAGTATAAAGCAGGCGACCTTCCATATGGGCCATCAATCGGTGACTTGATCCACTGGGCAGTGTTAATAAAAGATGGTTCAGACCCGCTGACTGCAGCCGAAGAGACGATAGTTGCGCTAACTAGCGATAGCGTCGAGGTACAATCTGACGTCAGGAGACTAATTGAGTCAATACTAAAGAGCTAACGGCCTGGCTGCAGGTGAAAAGCTTGGGGTTCCTCGAATATGCTTGGACATTGTTCGTCGAGAAAGATCGTGTTAAGACAAAACTCCTTTTGTCTTCAGAAATTCCATTTCCACGACTGTACAATGATAACAGCGGACTCGTCTGCGCATTCCCTGAACCAATAGTCATACTGACAGATGACGAGAGCACAGTATCGCTGATGGGGAACAAGTTTCATGCAGATGCTAAGGGGAAAAGCCAACTCGTCAGCCTTTTCAGAGCCTCAGTTTTCCATCTCGGTGCCCATGTAATGTGCTCGAATTATGCTGATTATGAAGAATGGAAAAAACGAAAGGACAATCGCCTAACGCGATTTATAATTTCATTGTTGGAAGACGTAGGAGTCAACGCATACATAGCCTTACAGTGCCCAAACGGAATTGCTGACATTGCTTTCGCCAACACACTATCTCTCAAACGACTTAGACGAATAGGCAAAGTCTTCAACCCTGCAACTAGACTCATGGCAGGTCTCTTGATGAAAATGAATACCGGAATCGATTTTGATGAGCTGAAGAAAGAACAGAGTTCGATTAATAACCTTAACGAATCCTTGATTCGACTTAAAGAAAAGTCAAGTCAGCGCCTCACTGATTGTGAGGTGAATTTGAAAGAAGAGAAACTCGCGGCCGCAAATGAAATCTACAACACCCTTGTAAACTTCAGCACAATCATCGAAACTCCATTCTTGCCCCATACTGAGGAATTGGGCAAATGCTCAATCTTTCCCCCATTCAGTTTTATAGACTCAGACGTTACAACGGAAGAAACTTTCAAGAAATGTTTGAAGCATTTAGGCGGAAGTACGGTAGTCTTAGGAAACGAAGAGCAGGCATCTGGGAAAATGGTTGAAACCGAGTCAGTTCAGGTTTTTGACTCATGGCAACGTCAGAAGGAAAAAGATACGAAAACACTGTCTAAGTACGAAAGCCTCTTACCTTTAACGAGTTTCAAGTCGATTGTCATGCCTGAACAGGACTACACTGAATACTTAAGAACGAAGTCAAGGTGCAAGAGTGAAGCCCATAGACTCATAGAAAGCCTGCTTGTAGCACGGGATGCAGTTGATGAGGATCCTAGAAAGCTTTACGGAGTCTTGGACTTGCAGGAAATGATTCAAGTGGTTGCTAGCAAAAGTCCCAGCGTAGATGTTTTCATGCTGGATCAGAATTTGAGCAAAAGCTACTCGTGGGTCATACTTCTGGACGCAAGCAAGAGCATGAAATGCATAAAAGAATTCGCAATGGATATTCTCATAATGCTAGCTGAAGTCGCAGGTGAGCTTCTCCAAGATCAATACTCATGGGCAATGTACGCGTTCAATGACCGATTTCTGGTGCTGAAAGATTTCAGAGATCGTTACAATACTAGAGTTAAGTCGCTTATCGGCGGTCTAAAATTTGAAGGGTTCACTTATATGCCTGATGCACTCAAGCTGGCTGGGCAGGTAATAAAATCAAGAACTGACAACATGCGACTGATCTTAGTTATCTCTGATGGATGGCCTTATGGCTATTCTGACATGAGCATGGCACTGTCAGAAACATTGAAGACGCTTGCAGGAGGGAACATCTCAGTGATAGGAATCGGCGCTCAGAGCAAACAAATGGAATTCTACTTCAAGTCCTGCGGCACTGTCTACACGTTGCGAGATTTGACAAAAAAATTTTCTCATCTCTACATGGAGGCCAGCAACACCATTGCTGAATCATAACCGTAGCTCCCGGGTTGATTGACGCACGTATTGAGAGAATGTCCTAATTCTTGAGGGCTCACAAGCTCTAGGTCGCGAATCCCTTCCTTAGAGATACTTCTCGGCTGTCCGCTCAAGCAGCATTATGATTTTAGTCACACTTGGTTCCTTATCATCAGTCGGTTTTCGGCATGTTTTTGACACGGAAAGCTCGTTTAACTGCTGCCTAGTGTTGATTTTTATTAGTTAGTTATGAATGGGGGCGGTTAGTCCATGGAAGACAGGCTTGAGAGCCATCCAGAAAATGCGAGGCACGTTATCCTAAGTTACGCAAACAAGCTGTATTATGTTAGTAGTGTAAACATAAGCCTTCGGCAAGGAGAGCTTATGCAAAAAGCAGTTTTTCATGCGCTGGGGATTATTGACAACAGAATCGAAGACCTCGAGTTGGAGATTCCGAAGAACATTTACGAAGTCCTTGTTAATTATGCAAAGCGTAATGATCCTGATCTTGTTCTCGCACTGTATGTTGAAGACGGCGAGTTCAAATGGACTACCATGAGTGAGACATGGCTCAGACATTATATTAACGAGAGCCACGCAAAGAATTATGTTATCTAGGGCCGTTCTTGAATATCCTTTTTGCAAATCGTTTGAAATAAGTATTTGAAGTGAAGATCCACATTGGAGTGTGCAACCTTAGTGCTCCTATCAATTCTTGATTGGTTTAGTATGATGGGAAACTTTTAATATCGTAAACTCGAAGTTGTATTTTTCCTAACGAACTTAGGTGGAGACTGATATGAAAAGGATTATTGTATGCTTGAAACAGGCCATTGACGTTACGCAGTTGAAAGTTGATCCTTCGACTAGACAATTGATTACGGCGAGTGCTCCAAAAAAAATAAGCGACTTTGATAAGAACGCACTGGAAGAAGCTGTCAGGGTCAAAGAAAAGTTGGGTGACGCCGAAATCTGCACGGTGACAGTGGCTTCTGAAGATGCGAAAACCGTCTTGAGGGAAGCGCTTGCAATCGGCGCGGATAGGGCTTACATCATTAATGATCCAGTCTTCAAAGACATAGATACTGCAGGAACAGCATACGTCCTTAGCCAAGTGATAAATAAGATCGGCGAATACCACCTCATTCTTTGTGGCGAAACATCTTTAGATAGTTTCTCCGGACTTGTCGGTTCAAGACTCGCTGAATTACTAAATGTTCCTTTGATAAATGCTGTCAGAAAACTGACCGTCGAAGGCAACACAATTACTGCTGAGAGGACACTTGAAGAGGCTTACGAAACGGTCAAAGCGAAAACTCCCCTTGTGATAACCGTTACTCGTGAAATTAACCAGCCACGGATACCATCATTAATGATGATAATGAAAGCCTCGAAAAAGGAAATAATGGCATGGACAATGACCGATCTCGGAATTGAAAAAGACAAGTTAAATTCCAAGATTGAGTTGCTCACAGTTCTCGCTCCGAAAACAGAGCGCAAGAAAATCATGATTACAGGGGAAAACGTGCAGGAAATTGCGGAGAAGTTGGCTAAAGCTTTGATTCAAGAGGGAGTTGTCGGTAGGTGAGAAAAATATGAGCGAAAACAAAGGCGTTTGGGTTTTCTCAGAGGATCTCGACTTAACAATGGAAATGCTTGGAAAAGGAAGGGAGCTAGCAGATAAGCTTCAAACATCACTTGCAGCCGTAGTAATCGGAAATAACCTGAAGAAAAAGGCTGATGGGCTTGCAAAATACGGTGCAGACAAAGTCTATTTGGCTGAAGATCCGGCACTTGAACGTTTCCATCCCGAATCACATCTAGCTGTATTGTTCAATATATTAAACAATTTCAAGCCAGAAATCCTCCTTGTTGGGTCAACGAGAAACGGCAAACCCATAGCAGCTAGACTGGCAATGCGCTTGGGAACTGGTTGTATCCCGGACTGCACTAATTTAGATTTGGATGAGCGGGGAAGACTCGTGTGCGAAAGAGTCACCTATGGAGGAAATGCCGTTGCCAAGCTTGTGTTCAAAACGAAACCTCAAATAGCAACTGTCCCCGCGCGAGCCTTTGACGAACCAGAACCTAAGGACCACAATGGACAATTGGTCAAGCTCGATTTGAAGGTGGAAACGCCGAAAGTCGAAATTGTGGAGACCAAACCGCTTGAAACCTCAAGCGTAAGGATAGAAGAAGCAGATGTGATTATTAGTTGCGGAAGAGGGCTGGAAAAGAAAGAAGACATAAGCATGCTGGAAGGCGTCTCTAAAGTATTATGTGGGCAGATAGGTTGTTCAAGACCTTTAGCGGAAGACAGAAAATGGTTTTCAGAATGGGTTGGCCTTTCAGGACACAAGGTTAGACCGAAGCTCTACGTGGCATGCGGGATATCCGGAGTGATACAGCATGTTGCAGGAATCAGAGAAGCGAAAATCATTGTTGCTATTAACAAAGATCCAGAAGCACCAATATTTGAAGTCGCAGACTACGGGGTCGTAGGCAACCTATACGAAATATTGCCCGCGCTAAAAGAAGCCCTACAAAAGCAACCCTAGCGACGTTTTGAATCTCGCTTGTCAATCTTGTTAAATTCCTGAAGCATTATTGACTTATAGTGGAGCAGATGCTTTGATTTCCGAAAGTGAGGCCCTAGAGCTTGTCAAGAAAACGAGTAAGTGCTCTCATGCCCTAATGGTTTCAAGTATGATGCAGGCAGTTGCTCAGACACTCCATGAAAATGATCAGCAATGGAAACTCGTTGGTTTACTCCATGATCTGGACTATGACGAAATCGCAGGTGACTTCAGCAGGCACGGCATTGTCGCCGCCAAGAAGTTAGAAAGGAGACTCCCAACGGAGTGCCTTCATGCGATTATGGTTCATGACCACAGGAGTGGGTTCAAACCACAAAGCAGACTCGACAAAGCCTTGATTGCAGTTGACTCCTTATCAGTTCTAATAGAACCCGTAATGAAAAAAAAGAGTGAACTAGTTGTGTCACGTTTCCTAGAACAACTCGATAATACTTCTGAGAAGAAACCTTGGCTCAAGCGGAACATTATGACTTGTAAAGATTTCGGGTTGACTCAATACAA
>Ga0187780_10003919_pt1 | contig 11175 bp, 7 predicted proteins | sample 1015_Q2_SP10_20__FD_132429 | JGI IMG/M metagenome (GOLD analysis project Ga0187780, IMG submission 132429) | Tropical peat soil microbial communities from peatlands in Department of Meta, Colombia - 1015_Q2_SP10_20_MG | ecosystem: Environmental > Terrestrial > Soil > Wetlands > Peat | place...
CTCGAGCTTGCGCGCGCGCTCGCCGCGCAGGCCTCGCTCCTTTTGCTCGACGAAGTGCTCTCCGGCCTCAACCCGACCGAGATCGAGCACATGATCGGCGTGCTGCGCCGCATCCGTGAGCGCGGCATCGCCATCCTCATCATCGAGCATTTGATGCAGGCGATCATGAGCCTTTCCGATCGGATCATCGTGCTCAATTCGGGGCAGAAGCTCGCGGAGGGATCGCCCGCGGAAGTCGCCGCCAATCCCGCCGTCATCGAGGCCTATTTGGGCGATCCCGCGCTCGCGCGCGAGCTGCGCGGAGCAGAATAGATGGGTGATTCTCTGCTCGAGGTCGCCTCACTAAGCGCCGGCTACGGCCAGGTACAGGTGCTTTGGGCGATCTCGCTCAACGCGGCACGCGGCCGCCTCACGACCATCGTCGGCGCCAATGGCGCGGGCAAGACCACGACATTGAAGGCGGTCGTCGGCACGCTTTCGCCATGGGAGGGGCGCGTGGTCTTCGCGGGCGAGGATGTCACGAGGCTCCCGCCTCATGCCAAGGCCGCACGGGGTCTCGTGCTCGTTCCGGAGGGACGCCAATTGTTTTCGGCGATGACGGTTGCGGAGAATCTCGAGATGGGAGGTTTCTCGCGGCGAGCCGTGCGCAGATACGCCGAGCGGACCGAGCAGGTGTTTACGCTGTTTCCGCGGCTTGCCGAGCGGCAGCGGCAGATTGCGGGCACCTTGTCGGGCGGCGAGCAGCAGATGCTGGCGATCGCGCGCGGCCTTATGTCCGATCCGGAGATCCTGATCATCGACGAGCTCTCGCTCGGACTGGCTCCGGTCGTCGTGCACCAGCTCTTCGGCACGCTGAAGACGCTGAAAAACGCCGGGCTCACGATCCTCCTCGTCGAGCAGAACGTGCACTTGGCGCTCGCGGTCAGCGACTACGCTTATGTGATCGCCGAAGGTCGCGTGTTCACCGAAGGGGCACCGGCGGCGCTCGCCGCCATGCCCGGGATTCGGCGGGCCTATCTGGGCTTGTAGCCCGGCATGCCTGCTTCTGCAGCTTGACAATTCCTGCCTTCGACCGCACCTAAGACGCGTTGCTTGCGATTGCGGAGCCCCGCGCGACATGGCCGATCGCTTCGAACAGCGTTGGAACGACTACAGCGCCGAGCACCACCACATTTGGCGCACGCTGTTCCATCGCCAGGAGCAGATTCTGGCGAACCGCGCCTGCCCTGAGTTCATCGCCGGCGTTGCCGGGCTCGGCGTTGCCGCCGACGGCATTCCCGATTTTCGCCGGCTCGACGAAGTGCTCTATGCTGCGACGCGCTGGACGATCGCCGCCGTCCCGGGTCTCGTGCCGGACGACGTGTTCTTCGAGCATTTGGCCAACCGGCGCTTTCCCGCGACCTGCTTCATTCGCTCCGCGGCACAGCTCGATTACCTGCAGGAGCCCGACGTCTTCCACGACATTTTCGGCCATGTGCCGATGCTGATGAATCCAGTCTTCGGCGATTACATGCAGGCCTATGGCCAAGGCGGGCTCAAGGCGCTGCATTTGGGCAGCCTCGAGCGCCTCGCGCGCCTTTATTGGTACACGGTTGAGTTCGGACTTGTCGCCACACCGCGCGGTCCGCGGATCTATGGCTCGGGCATCGTCTCCTCGAAAGGGGAATCGGTTTATTGCCTCGAAAGCCCGACCCCGAACCGGCTCCTCTTCGACCTGCCGCGCGTCATGCGGACGCGCTACCGCATCGACTCCTTCCAGCAAAGCTATTTCCTGATCGAAAGCTTCGAGAAGCTTTTCGCGGCGACGCAACCCGATTTCACGCCCTACTACGAAGCGACCAGGCAATTGCCCGATATCGAGCCGGACGAAGTACTGGCGGGCGATGTCGTACTGCAACGCGGAAACGCCTGAACCGCGCCGCTGGCGGCTGCTTTCATCTGGACGGCCGGAGGCGGACAACGCTAGAGTCGCGGGAAATTCATCGCCGCGATAACTCTTTGAGAGCACAGAGATATTAGGGTAAGGCGGCTCTCCCGGAGTGCGAGCGGACGACAGCGCCAATGCGAGGAAGACGTCATGGAACCGTATGAGGATTTTGGTCACATCGGCCCGACGACGCTGGCCGGCCAGTTCCTGCGACGGTTCTGGCAGCCCGTCGCGGTTGGCGACGAACTCGAGGTCGGCCGCCCCAAGCGCATCCAAGTGCTCAATCAATATTTCACCGCCTACCGCGGCGCGGATGGCGTCGCTCGCGTTGTGCAAGACGCCTGTCCGCACCGCCAGACGCAGCTCTTTCTTGGCTGGGTCGAAGGGGACTGCATCCGCTGCTTCTATCATGGGTGGAAATTCGCGCCGGACGGACGCTGTGTCGAGCAGCCGGCCGAGAACGAAGCCTTCAAGCATAAAATCGCGATCCGTGCTTATCCAACGCGCGAATATCTCGGCCTTGTCTTTGCCTATCTCGGCGAGGGCGAAGCGCCGGATTTCCCTCTCATGCCGGAAATCGATCTGGCAAAAGACGGCGTCCTCTACAACCGGCATCCGGTGCCGTGCAATTATTTCCAGCGCATCGAGAACGATATGGACGAGCTGCACCTGCACTTCGTCCACAAGGTCAGCACCGACGAGATCGGGCTCATCGAATTTCCCCAGATCGACATCACGGAAACCGATTACGGGATCCTGCGCCGCGGCCTGCGCAACGAGAACGGGCACAATGTCACGCGTACGGCCTACTGGATGATGCCCAATGTGCTGATGACCTTCACCCCCGGCCGGGCCTCGCGGCCGGAGTGGATGCTGCATCTCGCCTGGAGGGTTCCGATCACCGACGAGGAGATGGCGAGCTTCATCGTGACCGCGGCCAAAGGCGCGGGCACGGGATTGCGGCCTCGCCCCGAGACCAAGCCTGATCCCAATTCCTTGACGGCAGAGGTGCTCGCTGGACGGTTGCGCGTGCAGGACATCGACCCGGACTACCCCGGTCTTTTCAACGTCCAGGACAATGTCGCGCTTGCGGGACAAGGCCGGCTCGTCGACCGCTCCAAGGACCGCCTCGGCCAATCGGACAAAGCCGTGATCTTCCTGCGTCGGCTCTGGGCGCGCGAGCTGCGAGCGCTGGCGGATGGCGGCGAGGCCAAGCATTGGCGCCGGCCGAAGGAGTCGTTTCTCACCGAGCGAAGCAGGGAGCTCGAACTCGCAGGCGCCATCGCCGCCAAGTGACGCGCCGAAGGAAAAGCGCGGCCACCGCATAAGGGGAGGAGCCGATGAAACGGTCGGCGCGAATTCTGGCGCTCGGCGTGATTGCCGCATCGAGCTTTGCGGGGCTTGCGCGAGCACAGACCGTGGAGATGCAAGCGCTTGCCGCCGCGGCCAATAAGGAGGGCGAGCTTCTTCTCACTTGGAGCTCCGACAGTTTGGGCGGCCCCGAGGGCGCCGGCGCCTTCGAGGCAGCGATCAACAAGGCCTACGGCATCAATCTCCACATCGCCTGGACGCCCGGCCCCGCCATGCCCTATGTCGGCAATCAGATCGCCACCACCCATGCCAACGGCCTGCCCTCGCCGACCGATGTCTATCTTGGCTTCTCGCGCGATGTGGCTTCGCTGCTGAAATACGACCTCTTCCTCTCGGCGCCGTGGCAGCAATATGTGCCCGACCGCCTCACGGACGCGGTTGTCGAAAAGGACACTTACGTCAAGAACACCTCGGCGACCTTGGGCTTCAGCTACAACAAGAAGCTCGCGCCGTCCGAGCCCAAATCCCTTGCCGACCTGCTCAAGCCCGAATGGACGGGCAAGGTCGCGACAACGTCTTTCGGCGCGGGTTGGGACCAGATTGCCGCCACCGATGCCTGGGGTCCCGACCGCGCCATCGCCTTCGCCGAGAAGTTCTCGAAGCAGGTCGCGGGATTCATGCGCTGCGGCGAGACGGAGCGCCTCTCGACCGGCGAATTCCTCGTGATGGCGACCGACTGCAGCGACGGGCCCACCGGCGCCGCCATTCGCCGCGGCGCGCCGCTCGGGCGCGCGATCGAGCCGACCGTGCCGCTTGTGAGCTATTTCTACCTCGCCGTCCCGAAGAACGCGGTTCATCCCAACGCCGGGAAGCTATTCGTGGCGTTTTCAACCACCGTCGAGGGCCAGAAAATCATCCGCGACCAGACCGTCACCGATCTGCACCTCTTCCCCGAATCCTCGGAGGGCAAGCGCATTGCCGCTGTGGAGAAGGAGTCCGGCATCAAATTCAAGAGCGCCGATATCGATTGGCAGATCGCCAACACGGCCGGCAACGCGGCGCAGCACAAGATCGCAGACATCATCTCGCACGCCAAGTGACGACATGCGGCACGCCTTGTCGCGACCAATCCGGGCCTAGGCGGTGACCGAAGTCGTTCTCGCTCCGAAACATTCGGATGTTCCTGCTCTGCGCCTCGACCCTTGGGGCTGGGCGATGCTGGGCGTGGTGCTTGCAGCAAGCGCTGTCATCATCGTGCCGCCGGCGATCGTGCTCCTGCTGAGCCTGCGCGAAGGGCGGCCGATCGATCCCGGTGCCGCTTATTCGCTCGTCCACTACCTTGCCGTGTTCGGCGATCCGTTCGTCTACCGCGTCCTCGCGAACACCCTCGGCGTCGCCCTCGTCACGCTGGTCGTGGCGCTCGCCTTTGGCGTTCCCGCCGCATGGCTGGTCGAGCGGACCGACTTGCCGGGCAAGCCGCTCGTTCTAACCACCATGACCCTCGGACTGCTGATCCCGGGCTTTGCCACGGCAATGGGGTGGCTGTTCCTCATCCATCCGCGCATCGGCCTCGTGAACGCTGTCGCGATCAAGGCCTTGGGCTTGACGGTGCCGCCCTTCAACGTCGCGAGCATCCTTGGCATGGGCTGGGTGCAGGGGCTCAACCTTGCGCCGATCGGCTTCATCATGACCGCGGCGGTTCTGCGTGCGATCGATCCCGCTCTCGAGGAATCGGCGCAAACGGCCGGCGCCGGCTTCTCCGCGACGCTGCGTCGCGTGACCTTGCCACTCGCCTGGCCCGGGATTCTCGCCGCGGGCATCTATATTTTCACAATCGGATTCGCCGCCTTCGATGTGCCCGCAATCATCGGCTGGTCGAACAAGATCTTCACCTTCTCGACCTATCTCGTGAACGAGCTCGCGCCCGCGGATGGGCTACCGGAATACGGACCTGCCGCGGCGCTGTCGACCGTGATGATCGGCCTCGCAGGGTTGCTGAGCTGGTGGTACAGCCGGCTGCAGCGGCAGGCGCATCGCTATCAGGTGGTGACGGGAAAGGGCTACCGCCCGCGCGTCCTTCGTCTCGGACGACGCGCTTTCTGGGCTTGGACCTTCCTCGCCACCTTCTTCACCCTGGCCAAGCTCCTGCCGCTCGCTGTCCTGATCTGGGCCGCGCTTTTGCCCTATTTCCAACTGCCCTCGGCCGAGGCTTTCGCCAGCCTCTCGCTCGTGAATTTTCACGGGATTCCCTGGGACCTCGCAATCGCTGCTGCGCGCAACAGCTTGATCCTCACGGTCGCGACCCCGACCGCGACGCTGGCCCTTGCCGTCGCCTTCTCCTGGGTCGTGCTGCGCTCCAACGTTCCGGGACGTTCGCTCTTCGACTTCGTCGCGTTCCTGCCTCATGCCGTTCCGAACATCGTGTTCGGTGTCGGCGTGCTGCTCTTCGTGATTTACGCTGTGCAGCGTGTCCTCCCTGTCTACGGCACGCTTTGGGTTCTGCTCTTCGTCTTCGTGATCGTGCGGCTAAGCTACGCGACCCGCATGACCAACGGGACGTTGATGCAGGTCCATCGCGACCTCGAGGAAGCGGCGACCGTAAGCGGCGTCGCCGTCGGCACGGTCCTGCGCCACATTCTCATGCCGCTGCTTGCGCCGACGCTGGTCTATGCCTGGCTCTGGACCGCGTTGCTCACCTTCCGCGAGCTCACCTTGGCGGTGCTCCTCACCACCCGCAACAACCTCACCTTGCCGGTCGTGGTATGGAGCATCTGGCAGGATGGCGGCTTTGGCAAATCGGCCGCCATCACGGTGATCCTCATGGCGATGATGGTACCCTTGATCGCGCTCTATTGGTGGACGGTGCAGTTAACCGGACTGCGAGAGAGCTAGAGGCAGGAAAAGCGCATAACAAGAATTCGCGCTTTGGCGAGCGCCATCGCGCGTTCTTTGACATCCTGAAAATCGAAGCCCGCGGCTTCCTCCGCCGCCAAAGTTCGAAGCCGCGGAAGGACCAAACCCGCGGCCATAAGTGACCCGAGGAAAGTGCGCCGCCTGATCTGCAAGGCCTTTAACCGGAGAGCGTGCTGCGGGGTACGTGCGCGGCCGGAGGCGGTAACCCACGCAATGCTCTGCCCCTCGTGACACCGTTCTCCGCCGCCACTGCCGCAACAAGCCTCAAGCCGTTTCTTTGTTCCGTCTTACACCGCTCCGCCGCGAACCATACCCGCGACGTTTCAGCGCGGCGGCAGCCGCTTACGACGCCAGGGCCGGGTTGACCACGCGATACGATTGATTCGGCCGCGCGCAAGATTAGACTATGGCACGACCGGTTGGCCCTTGATCCGGATACTCCGCGAGGCGAGCCAGAGCCATGATGACCAAGCAGGAAAACGACCGTCTGACACGCGTCGGCGCGGGCACCCCGATGGGGCAACTCTTGCGGCGCTACTGGCACGCGATCGCGACGACCGTCGACCTCGACCGCGACCCCGTCCGACGGATCCGCGTGCTCGGCGAGAACTTGACCCTCTTCCGCTCGACGAGCGGCGAGCTCGGCCTCATTGCCGAGCGCTGCGCGCATCGCGGCGTCGATCTCGAATACGGAATTCCGGATGCGAGGGGGTTGCGCTGTCCCTATCACGGCTGGCTTTACGACCGCAAAGGTCGTTGCATCGAGATGCCGTTCGACGACCGCGTGCGGCAGGGCAATCGCGGCCGCGCGCAGATTTGTATCGATGCCTACCCAGCGCAGGAGCTCGGCGGCCTGATCTTCGCCTATCTCGGGCCGGAACCCGTGCCGCTCCTACCGCGCTGGGACGTGCTCGCGCGGCCGGAATTCGACCGCGCGGCGCAAATCCACGTGCTGCCGTGCAACTGGCTGCAATGCATGGACAACTCCGCCGATCCCATGCATTTCGAATATCTCCACGCCGAGCTCGGCAACTACACGCTCAAGAAGCAGGGCAAGCCACCGGCGATGAAGCCACAGCGCCACGTCAAAATCGGCTTCGACCGCTTCAAATATGGGCTCATGAAGCGTCGGCTGCTCGAAGGCGAAAGCGAGGATGTTGACGATTGGCGCGTTGGACACCCGCTGGTCTTCCCGAACATCCTGGCGCAAGGCGCCGCACATGCACCGACCCTGCAGATCCGCACGCCGATCGACGACACCCACACGCTGCACTTCGGCTATCGCACGCGCCTGCGCAAACCCGGTGCGGCGCCCAAGCCCTTCGAGGTCGTGCATGAGAAGCTGTTCGACGAGCACGGCAAGGTGATCGCCGATAACATCCCGCAGCAGGACATGCTCGCCTGGGTTGCGCAGGGACCGATCAGCGACCGCACCCGCGAGCATCTCGCAGCGAGCGATACGGGCATTGCCCTCTATCGCCGGCTCCTCGACGAGGCGCTCGATGCGGTGACGCGCGGCGAGGATCCGATTGCGGTGATCCGCGACCCGAAGGAGAACGAGCCTTGGATCAACCTCAATCGCGAAGATGAGACCCTGCGGGCGTTCGATTCGAAATATAAGGGCTTGTTCGACCGTATTGAGCGGATGGGCGCCGCCCCCGGGGAGTAACAGCCGCCCTTACTCCGGTAGCGACACCTGGTGCGTAAGCAGGATTTCGCGGCGCTCGCGCGCCGATTGAACTATGGCATTGCCGACTTCGAGCGTCGCCATCGCCCAACGTCCGTCATGCACGATAGCCTTGCCCTCGGCGATGGCCTCATAGAGCTCCTTCACCTCCAACAGGCCCGAGTCGCGGCCCCCTACCACCGGCACTTCGCGCCGGCCTTCATCCGCATAAACATAGAGGCCGTTCGGCGACTGGCGGATATCGCCGCGCTCGAAGCTCGCCACGGTGAGGCCGAACCACGGAATCTTCGCCCGGGTACCGACTGTCGGCGCAACGGCCGCACCGACGCCAAGACTTTCGAGGTTCGGCGCGCCAGCGCCGAAGCGGAGAATCTCTTTCGCGGCCTCCTGATCAGCCTCGCCGCGGTGCAGCGCACGACGGACGCGGACGCGTTCGGCTTCCCCGTACATGCGGTTGCCGATGCCCCAGGTAAGCTCGGACGTGTCGAAATAGCCGTACCCGCTATAGACGATGGTCGCCGGCGTCCCGTCCTCGAATTCAAGATAGGCGGAGAAATTACCAGGGCAGGGCCGCTCCTTCATCCAGCGCCCGACCGAGGCGCGCACGCTGCGCAGTTTACCGCCGCCCAAGAGCCGGACCGTGTCGATGAGATGCGGCGCATGGCGGTAGACGACGCCGCCGCCCAGCGCCTCGTCGAGCTCTTCGCGCACACGCGGTTTGATGAGCCAGTCCGTGGAGAACCAGACATTGATCGCGATCAGGCGGCCGAGCTCGCCCGAGGCAACGATGCGCCGCATCGCCTGAATATCCGGGCTCATGCTCCAGGTCTGGCCGCATAAAAGCTTCACACCCGCGCGATCCGCGGCGTTGCACATCTCCTCGCATTCAGCGACGGTCAGCGCCATCGGCTTGGTGCAGATAACGTGCTTGCCGGCTTCCGCGGCCATCACGCTATGACGACAGTGAAACTGGTTCGGGGTCGCGATCCAGACGGCATCGACGTCTCGATCCCGGCAAAGCTGCTCGACGGACCCGTATGTCCGGCCGCCGTAACGCGCCTGAAACGCGTCGAGCGCAGCCCGCCGCAAATCGGCCGCGGCTGCGATCTTCGCCTTCGCATAGCGCTCGATGCCGGGGAGGAAAAGCGTGCTAGCAACGCCGAGCCCTGCGATGCCGAGCTTCAGCTCACGCCCTTGGGACTGCGCCATCCTCGCCCTCCCTGCCCAAATTCAAGGGCAAGTATAGCGGGCTCGAGCGTGTGCAGGCTTCGCCAGGATCGGCGCCCCGTTCCGCTATCCCGTTGACGCATCGTTAACCAAACCGACCTATACCACCCGCGTGGCCAGCCGCCCGACCGGCGGCATGACGCATCCGGTTTTCCCGCGTGCTCGCGGAGCGAATTATGTCCGTTGCTGCCGAAGCCTCGGCGACATCTTCGAACGCAGCCACACAAAATCTCCTGCGCAGCTCGCGCTACATCCACCAGATTCCGCTGGATCAAGACCGCGTGCTGCTCGTCCATGCGATCAGCCATTTGCGCCTTGCGGTCAATGCGACAGTCGGCAAAATCGTCGCCTTCTTCAACGAGCCGCGCCCGGTGCCGCATGCTTTCGCCGAGCTGTCGCGGCGTGCAGGCTTCGCGGCGGAAGCGCTGCCGCGCTTCGTCCAAAATCTTACGGAAAGCGGCATTCTCACGGCAAAGACCCCCGAGGAAGAGCTCGCGGAGATCGCGACCAAACTCGGCACCACGCATGGGCGCGATCCCGCTGCACTGCTTGACCGGCACCGCCGCGCCTTGCTCGAGGGCGCGAACCCCGCCTGGGCGGCGGCGAGCGCGCGGACGGTCGAGGATCTTGGCGCAGCGCGAAAGCGCGTCGACGTGTTGCTGTTCGGCGATTGTGAACTGCACATGGAAGCGGATTTCCTTCGCCGCGAGGCCGCGCGGCGCGGCGTCGACCTGCACGTCGCCGCGACCTTCCCCCATGATCTCGAACTTGCGAGCGAGCGCCGGCACGATGCCATCATCATCGGCGCTCTGCCGGCGCGCCATACCATCACCCGTGATCCGGAGTCGGGTCAGCCCCACGCCGCTTATCTCGGCCAGGCCAGCCAGATCCTGACCCGGCTCCGCGAGCGCAGTGCGGCACCCATTCTAATCGACAATTTGCCGGAGCCGACGGTTCAGCCGAAAGGCTTCGCCGAGCGCGGCCTCGGCGGACATCGCACCCGGTTCCGCATGGCCAATGTCGCTCTGGCCAATCTCGCGGAATCCTTCGCCGCCGTGCATGTCATCGACATCGCTGCAGCGCTTGGCGCCGCGGGTGCGGCGCGTTTTCTCGACGACGGACAGGTCGGCTTCACCCATTTCGGCTCGCCGGGCTGGATGCTGCAGCGTCCCGAAAGCGAGATGGAAGCCGTTCACGGCATTTTCCCCGACACCGCGCCGCTGGCGCGGCTTGTCGAGGGAGATCCCTATGGCCGCGAAGCCGTCACGGCGAAGGCCCATCTCGACGCGCTCGTCGTTGCGCTCGGCATCGAGCGCAAAAAATGCGTCATCGTCGACCTCGACGGCGTGCTGTGGCCGGGCGTCCTCGCCGAGACCGGCAGCCCCTTTGCCTGGGAGCCGAGCGTCAGCGGCGTCTTCTCCTATATCGGGCTTTTCATCGGCATCCATGAAGCGCTGCTTTGCCTCAAGAGGCGCGGCATCCTCCTTGCCTGCGTGAGCAAGAACGACGAGGCGACCGTGCGTGAACTCTGGAAATATCCCGGCCACTATCCCCGCGAAAGGCTGCTGACGCCGGACGATTTCGTGACCTGGCGGGTCAACTGGAAGGACAAGGTCGAAAACATTCGCTCCATCGCCGACGAGCTCGGCTTTGCCCTCGATACGTTTCTCTTCATCGACGACCACCCGATCGAGCGGGACCGCGTGCGCCAAAGACTTCCTGAAATCGAAGTATGGGGCGAGAACCTCTTCGCGCTGCGGCGCGCCCTACTCGATGATCCGCGCCTGCAGCTTCCGCAGATCACCGACGAGGCCGCGGCTCGCACCAATCTCGTCAAGGCCCAGCTCGGCCGGCAGCAATTCCGCGCCGAGGCCATGAACGAGGCCGATTACGTCGCATCGCTTCAGATCCGATGCCGCATCGAGCGCGTGACCGCCGAAACCCGGCTCGCACGCATCGAGGAATTGTTCCAGCGCACGACTCAATTCAATACCACAGGCCGCAAATTCACCGCAGGATCGTTGCTGGCAATGCTGCCGAGCCCGTCTTGCAAGATCTTCACGCTCGATGTTGCCGATCGCTACGGCGATCACGGCCTCGTAGGGGCCGC
>Ga0187780_10003921_pt1 | contig 11174 bp, 10 predicted proteins | sample 1015_Q2_SP10_20__FD_132429 | JGI IMG/M metagenome (GOLD analysis project Ga0187780, IMG submission 132429) | Tropical peat soil microbial communities from peatlands in Department of Meta, Colombia - 1015_Q2_SP10_20_MG | ecosystem: Environmental > Terrestrial > Soil > Wetlands > Peat | place...
CCGTTGAACAAGAGCATGGCCACGGCGTACGTTTTCCAGCCCATCTCTTCGTCGGGATGCGTGCCGCAGAGGCGGTAGATGAACCGCTCCACGGGCCCCAGCACCCTATCCAGGGCCAGCGCCTTCCCCTCGTACACGCGCGCCATGTAGGTTCCCAGCGGCTTCGCCAGGGCCAGCAGGACGAGCAGGTACAGGGCGCACTGGAGGGCAAAGTTCCAGGTCATGAGAAAATCTCCGGCTTAAAGAGGGCCACCACGAGATAGACGAGCAGCCCTAAGGCGATGAGGGCACCGGCCCAATAAAGGATCGGCATGGGTCTCTCCTAGCAGGCTGCTGAAAAAGGCCCATCTGCGGCGTTGGCGCGCTCGCGCGGCGCTGCGACGTACGGACCAAGTACGCCTCGCACCTCGCCTCGCGCGCCGCCTTGCACCTGGGCCTTTTTGAGCAGCCTGGGAAAAAGAGAGTTCTTCAGCATCCTGCTACACCCGCTCGAATAGGGCGATCAAGAGCCAGGCCGAGGCGAACAGCACCAGGGCGAGCAGCACGTAGACGATGTCCAAGACGCACCTCCACGAAGGGGTTCCCACCCACACTGGAAGCTAGCACAGGGAATCATCAAAAGGGCATCAAGAATGGGCGAGAGCACGTAAAAGATTCGTAAAGAAGCGTTCGATTCGGCTGGCGACCGGGACGGGATATTCTGTAGTATGAACAATCGCTTATGGCTCCTGCCACGCGGTGCCGGTATCCCACAGGGGCCGGCAGGATTCCACCGGCAGGGTGCCGCCCAGGGGGCTTTGCGAAGGCTGGAGATGGCCAAGGTCGAACTGTTTCGTGGCGCAGGGGCCGCCGGCGTGTGCGCGGCCATGCTGGTGCTCGTCTCCCCGAGGGTCGCGGGGGCGGCGGGACCGGGCGAGGCGGCTCACTTCGGGCCCATTTTGTTCGGCCTCGCCGTGCTGGTCGTGGTGGCCAAGGTCGGTGGCGTCCTGGCCCAACGAGTGGGTCAGCCCGCCGTGCTGGGGGAACTCCTGGCCGGTGTGGCCATCGGCAACCTGCTGCCCTTCTCCTTTGGGTCGGCCGGGATCGCGTTCGTCCGGTCGGAGCCGACCCTCCTGTTCCTGGCCCAGCTCGGCGTCCTGATCCTGCTTTTCGATGTCGGGCTGGAGGCCGACCTGAGGGCCCTGATCCGCGCGGGCTGGCCCTCCATGCTGGTGGCCGTGGTGGGGATCATCGCGCCCCTCCTCCTCGGGTGGGGGGCGATGGCCCGGCTGATGCCCGGGAGCCCCACGCTGGCCCACCTGTTCGTGGGGGCAACCTTGTCGGCCACCAGCGTCGGGATCACGGCGCGCGTCCTGAAGGACCTGGGGGTGAGCCAGCGTCGGGAAGGACAGATCATCCTGGGGGCGGCCGTGGTGGATGACATCCTGGGTGTGGTGGTGTTGGCGGCCATCAGCGGCGCCGTGGTGGGGACGGCCACGGGGGGGCGGGGCGTCTCGGCCCTGGCCATCGCCGGCCTCCTGGTCCGCGCCGTCGCATTCCTGGTGGTCACACTCTGGTTCGGGGGGCTGTGCTCCGGGCCGCTGGTTCGCCTGGCGGCCCGAACCGGGCAGCCCGGCATGCTCCTGGTGGTCGGGCTGGCCCTCTGCTTCACCCTGGCGTATGGCGCGGAGTTGGTCGGCCTGCCCGAAATCGTGGGCGCCTTCGCGGCCGGCCTGTTCCTGGATCCGTACGGGCAGGGGGTGCGGACGGGGGCGGAGGAGGCCAGCCTCTCGGAGCTCATCTATCCCTTCTCTGCCTTCTTCGTTCCCCTGTTCTTCGTCCTCATGGGCATCCAGGTGCACTTGGGGAGCCTGAGCCGCGCCCGCACACTCCTCCTCGCAGGGGCACTTGTGTTGTGCGCCGTGATCGGCAAGTTGGCCTGCGCGGTCGGGGTGCCCGGCAGGGGCCTGAACCGCGTGGCCATCGGCATCGGCATGGTGCCCCGGGGGGAGGTCGGCCTCATCTTCGCAGGGATCGGGGCCAACCTGACGCTCCATGGCCAGCCGGTTCTGGCGCAGGAGGTCTTCTCGGCAATCGTCCTGGTGGTCCTGGTCACCACTCTGCTCGCACCCATCGGCCTGCGGTGGGCGTTCGCCCGCCCCACGGGGCGCAACTCCTCGTCCCCGCCCATGCCTCGCAGGTCCTGAGCGCACCGCCGCCTCCCCGCCCCCCCGGCTCCCGCCCTCTACAGTTTTTTAACGGAAACGGCGCTGAGTTTAATGCCCTCTTAAGCCTTCCTGGCGCTATGCTTCTATTGCGCACGACCAGGGTAAGCCGCCGGCTGCCTGGCAGCGGAGCCAAGGGCAGGGGAGGGCAGCATGGTCACGGTTCGGAGGGTCCTGTTCCCCACGGATTTTTCAGAGGCCTCCGAAGCCGCCTGGCCTTACGCCATGACTCTGGCGGAGCAGTTCGGCGCGGAAATGATCTTCCTCCATGTGGTGCCCGAGGGCATGGGCGAGGTGCACTTTGTGGCGGGATTCCCATGCGGGCACCGGCCGGCCAACATGGCGGCGTGGGGACACGATCGGTTGAGAAAAGACCTGATGGACAAGGCATCGGGGTCCAGGGTCCCCGTGACGCCGCGTGTGCGCGAGGGGTTGGCATCCTGGGAGATCGTCAAGGAGGCCCGCGAGGCCGTCGCGGACCTGATCGTGATGGGAACCCATGGCCGCACCGGCCTGACTCATCTCGTGCGGGGCAGCGTGGCTGAGGCGGTGGTCCGTGAGGCACCATGTCCGGTCATCACGGTGCGCCCAGCGGAGCTGCAGCGGAGTTCCTCGGGCAAGCCCTCCGCTCGTTGGGGCGCCGCTTGGCCTGCCATGACCGGGCGATGGGGTGGGGGTGACGGCACCCGAAATACAGGCGGCAGTTCCTCCAAGCATCCGTCGGGTCAGGCCTCTTGGGCCACGCCGGCGCGGTGATCGGGGCCCGGGCGGCAGAGGCGGGCGGAGCGGAAGAGCCGGGCGCGAGGCGGGGTGAGGGTTTCAGCGGGATGAACTGGAATCGGTTGCAGTGGAAGTGGCGCTTGGCCAGGCAACGCCTGGCCCGCGCAGGGGAGGGGCTGACCCCGCGGGCGCGGAACGGCGCCTCCCACCTGAAGGCCTGCCGCGAGTGCCGGGCCTTGATCCCCCGTTTCTCCCGCACCTGTCCGGAATGCGGGGCCCGCCTGGGCTGGTTCGTGCCCCGGGGGCACCGCACCGGCACCGGCCTCTTCGCCCAGGCCCCGGCCACCGGCGCGCTCCTGGTGACGATCTTCGGGCTTTTTTTGGCCACGTGGCTGGCCACGGGCATGACGCCACAGGGTGGGATGCGCGGCGGGGGCCTCCTCGGGGGGCTCGGCAACATCAGCGGGCGCGTCCTCGTGCGCTTCGGTGCGAACAATTCCGCGGTCTTCGTGAACGGGGAGTACTGGCGCCTCGTCACCGCCATATTCCTGCACGCCAGCATGATGCACGTTCTGTTCAATGCGGCCGCCCTCTATAACCTGGGGGTGCAGGTGGAGTCGGTGTACGGGTGGGCGCGCACCCTGATTCTGTTCCTGGGGGCGGGGGTGGCCGGCAGCCTGGCCTCCGTGATGTTCAACGGCTTCTATCTGGTGGGGGTGGGCGCCTCGGGGGCGATCTTCGGCCTGATCGGGGTGATCGCCGTCTTCGGATACCGGCGGGGCGGGGCCTTTGGCCGGGGGGTGACCCAGGTCGCCGTCCGCTGGGCCGCCTACAGCTTGGTGTTCGGGTTCCTGCTGGGGGCGGACAACGCGGCCCACATTGGAGGCCTCATCGGCGGCGCCGCCCTGGCCCTGCTGGTGCCCCCCGAGCGCGCGCGGGTCGCGCACCTGTGGGACCGCGCCGGCGTGGCGGCCGCCGCCCTGGTGCCGATCGCCTTCGCGTTCGTCATCCTGCACAGCTAGCCGCATGCACCCGGGGCGCAGCGCCCCGGACCCCTCGGTCCACAAACCCGGTGACGCCCTCGCCCCGGCGGCCCGCCCCGCGGGACATGCAGATCATCTCCGGGTCCCCGGTCCGGCCTCCGCCGGGACCGTGAGCGTAGCGATCACGTGGGAAGCACTGGGATGAGGCCATGGCTTTTTTACGGACCCGATGTCTTCTGCCGCCCGCGCCCATAGGCGCGTGCGGTCACTTCATGCACCCTATCTGGTCCCCTGTACGCCTGCGGGGACCGGAGGGGTACTGGCCGGAAGCATGTTCAGGAGGATCCTGGTCCCGCTGGATGGTTCAGCGCTGGCAGAGGCGGTCTTGCCGCAGGCGATGGAGCTGGCCCGGTTGCACGGGGCGGAGGTGGTGCTCCTTCGCGTGGAATCGGCCCCCGACTATGCGGTGGCGCAGGCCGCCGAGGAGGCCCAACATTACCTGGGGGACGTGGCCGCCTCCTTGCGGGAGGCCCGCGTGCGGGTTTCCACGATGGTGGTCCTTTCCGGGGACACGGCTGGGGAGATCCTGGTGCAGGCCGAGCTGACCGCTGCGGATCTCATCCTCATGTCGACGCACGGCCGCTCGGGGGTGGGCCGGTGGATGCTGGGGAGCGTGGCCGAGAAGGTCCTCCGGGCCGCCGTCACCCCTGTCTTGTTGGTGCGCGTGCCGTCCCCCAGGCGCTCCGCGAGCCGGCGGGACTGAAGGGGGTGCCGCACGGCGTGGCGATCCTCCCCGGGTTGCGACGGCTCACCATCGAGAAGGATCGCCGCCGATGACCTGGGCGGAGAGACGCCGGGCCATCAACACCATTCTGACGGGAAAAAGAGGCGCACAGGGATGAGCCAACTCGATGCGGCCAGGACAGGGAATTTTATGTCCAGTTTCCTCATGCCCCGTTCACAACATGACGTAAACCTGTGGGTCGTCCCGCTGAAGATGTCCGTGGGGGCTGTGCTGTTGTTCGCCCTCACCATGATCCCCGACACTCTGGCGGCCTATAACGTCATCCACCTCCCCTACTGGTTCACCATGGGGGGCATCGACGACGCCCGGGCCATCCTGGGCGCCATGATGGGGTGCGTCAGCACGGTCCTGGCGTTGATCTTCTCGGTGGCCTTGCTGGTGCTGTCCATGGTGGCCACCCTGTTCGGGCCGCGGTTGCTGTACCGATTCGTCCAGGACCGGGTCACCCAGGCGACCATCGGCCTGTTCATGGGCGCGTTCATCTATGTCTTTCTCGTATTCCTGGTGACCCACCAGGACTCCACGAGCACGTTCATCCCCCAAGTGTCGCTGATTACAAGCTGGTTCGTGGTCCTGGCGGCATTCAGTTTTCTCGTCTATTACAGCCATCGCGTGGCCGTCTCCATCCAAAACCCGGATGCGGTGGCCCGCATCGTGGACGATTCTCGCCGCGAACTGCACCTCGCCAACAGGCGGGCTCCCGGTGAAGGCCGCGGCGAACCCGTCACCCCTGGTCTCATCCAGCGGCAGATGGCCGAGGGCGGGGTCGTGAGGAGCAGCACGGGCGGCTACGTGCAGGAGATCGAACACCAGCGGCTGGTGGCCGCGGCGGCCGAGGCGGATGCCGTCATCCACGTCCTGTTCAGGCCCGGTCAGTTCGTCTTCGAGGGCGAGCCCCTGGCCTGCGTCTGGCCGGAGCCCCGGCTGGCTTCGCTGGCGCAGCCCATCGGGAAGCACGTGAAGATCGGGCGTCACCGCATCCTCAAGCAGGACAGTGAATTCGGCATCGCACAGATCGTCGAGATCGCCATTCGGGCCTTGAGTCCCGCAGTCAACGACACCTTTACGGGCATGGCCTGCGTGGACTGGCTGGGGCAGACCTTGATGATCCTGGCCGAGACGCCGCAGGGGGGCGGATGCTGGTACGACTCCGACGGCCATCTGCGCGTGCGGCAGCGCGAGTTGAAGCTCGCGCGGCTCGTCAAGCAGGCCTTCGATCAAGTTCGCCAGGCCGGGGCGGACAACCCCGCCATCCTGATTCGCCTGTTGAACACCATCGGGCGGATAGCTCCCAGATTTCCGGACGGGGAGGGACGCACCGCCCTGATGGAGCAGGCCGACGCCGTCTGGGAGACGGCTGCGGCCAGAAACCTGGTGAAGATGGACCGCGATGATATCGAAGCCGCCTGGCGGCAGACGGAGGACGTGTTGCAAGAGCTTCTCGGGCCGGTGCACCCCAGGGCTCAATAAACCAGGGAGCGGAATCGCCGGCCCTTCCGCCTTTCTTCTTTGGCACAGGGTGGTTCTCCATGGGAGAGCTCCGGTGACGTTGGGGGCGTGTTTCGCGGAGGACAGGATTGCGGCGTGGCTCTCCAGGTCGGGGTATCCTTGATCTTGGTGAGTTAGCACGGGGCCTCGGTCGGGCTCGCTGGGCCGAACCGAGGACATGCTTTTATGCTCACTTGCGTCGCTCGCAGAGTGGGCAGGGGCCACGCTTGGTGTGGGAGGTTCAGCGGTTCATGGATAGCTTCTTGCTCCTGATGTGGATCGTCAGTCTTTGCCTGGGCGTATCCTTCCTCAAGGCACGCCTCACGGGCTGGAGGCGGCTGGCTGCCGAATACCGGGCGGCCGAGCCGTTCCAGGGTTCCCGATGGCCCCTGGACTTCCTGGGCATGGGCGCGCGGATACCCGGGTACGGCCGTAGAGTCATCATGGGAGCCAATACCCAGGGGCTCTGGCTGAGCGTCGGGCTCTTCTTCCGCGTCGGCCACCCGCCCCTGTTCATCCCTTGGCGCGGCCTCTCTTTGGTGCGCGCAGAGCAGGTGCGCCGGTTTACTGCCGTCCAGCTGCGGGCGCGGCGGGTCCCCGAGGTGCCCTTCGTGCTCTGGCTCGCGCCGCCACAACGGCGGTGGTTGGCCGCCGCCGCGGGGAGCGCCTGGCCGGGCCCCAGCTTGCTGGACGAGGGTGACGGGCCCGGCTAGGCTGCGGCGACCCCGGCCTCCTCTTTTGAGCCGCGCCCCCCGCACACGAATGTCGCCCGCCCTCTCCCGTCCGGCCCCCATCGGGATCGCCGTTGCATGCGCCCTCTTGGGGCCGGCCCCACAAGGCAGAAGAGGGTACCCTGCCGGTGGAGCCGACCGTCTTCGGCGTTGACAGCATCCGGGGCGGGCCGTAGAATCGGTTGTCGATATCGGGAATCGATAAAGATAGCTGCATGCTGCGCGATCTGTTCCTCGGGTTCATCCGGGTCCACATCCTGTTTCATGCGGCCGAGGCCCCGGTGTACGGGACGGCCCTCATGGCGGAGCTGGGCCGGCACGGCTACCGCGTTGGCCCCGGGACGCTCTACCCCATCCTCCACAGTCTGGAGCAGGACGGGCTCCTGCGTCGGGAGGCGCGCGTGGTGAATGGGAGGGTGCGAAAGTACTACCGGGCCACCCCGGCCGGACAGCGGCACCTCGGCCGCGCCCAGGCGCAGTTGCGGGAACTGGCGGGGGAGGTGCTCCCGCCGCCGGCGCCGCTGAAGCGTCGCGGCGCTGTGGGGCGGGGGCGATGACGGTGGGCGCGCGCGAGGGCGGACGGCCCGGCCCCGGCGCCACGGCGGGGGGCCTGGGGGACCTGGCCGCCTTCTTCCTGAGGTTGGGGGCGACGGCCTTCGGGGGGCCGGCGGCGCACATCGCCATGATGGACGATGAGGTCGTGCGCAAGCGCGGCTGGCTGGACCGGCAGCAATTCCTCGATCTCCTGGGGGCGGCCAACCTGATCCCGGGCCCCAGCTCGACGGAGCTGGCCATTTACATCGGGCGGGTCCGGGCGGGATGGCGCGGCCTGGTGGTGGCCGGGACCTGTTTCATCCTTCCGGCGACGGCGATCGTCCTGGCGCTGGCGGCCGCGTACGTTCGGTATGGGGGCCTCCCGCAGGTCACGTGGGTGCTCTACGGCGTCAAGCCGGTCATCATCGCCATCGTGATCCAGGCGCTGTGGGGCCTCGGGATGAAGGCGGTGAAGGGGCCGCTCACGGCGCTCGTGGGAGCGGGGGTCATCGGGCTTTCCCTACTGGGGGTGAACGTCGTCCTCCTGCTGTTCGCCGCGGGGCTCACGGCGATGGCGGTGGCGAACCTGCGGGAGGCCTGGGCCAGGCGGGCGGGCGCGTTGGCGCTGGCGGGGCCGATCCTTTTCCGGGCGTCCCCCGCTTGCGCCGCCGTGGCCGCGGCCGGGGCCGCCGCCCCGGTCAGCCTGTGGTCCCTGACGGGCTTCTTTCTCAAGATCGGCTCCATCGTATTCGGCAGCGGCTACGTCCTGCTGGCCTTCCTGCGGGCGGACCTGGTGCAGCGGTGGGGGTGGCTCACCGACCGGCAGCTCATCGATGCCATCGCCGTCGGGCAGTTCACCCCGGGCCCCGTGTTTACCACGGCGACCTTCATCGGCTACGTCGTGGCCGGGATCCCGGGCGCGCTGCTGGCCACCATCGGCATCTTCCTCCCGTCCTTCGTGCTGGTGGCCGTCAGCTATCGGATCATCCCGCGGCTGCGGCGGTCTCGCTGGGCGGCGGGCTTTCTCGACGGGGTGAACGTCGCCGCGGTCGGCCTGATGGCGGCCGTCACCTGGCAACTGGCGTGGGCGGCATTGGTGGACGGCGTCACCGTCGCCGTGGGGCTGGTGGCGACCGTCCTGGTGTTCCGGCTGCGGCTGAACTCCGCGTGGCTCGTCCTGGGGGGCGGGATCGTGGGGCTCGCGGCGAAGGCCCTGGGTTGAGATCCCCGGCCGGCCTTCGGACCGTTCGGTTTCGTGGGCTCTCTGAGGGCCGCCCCGGGCAGGTTCTCACCTTCGGCAGCGCCATTCATGGAAATTTCCCCACAGGGAGCAGACGCATGGCACCTCTCAAGAAGAGAATGCGACTATCGCAATGGATAACCGCCGGCATCGGGCTGGGCCTCCTCGGCGTGACTTCCATGGCGGCGGAAGCGCCGGGCGCGCAGCCCGATGTGGCGCCCGCCCCACAGCCTCCCTACTACCTGCCCGGCGGCGCGGCGACGCGCATCGTCACGGTGACCGCCGACGGCCCCGCGGCCGCCGGGATCACCGTCCTGACGGAAGGCGTCGCGACGAAGGAGACGGGCCCCAAGGAGACCGTGGCGCACTTCGGGGAGGTCTATACGTTCTCGCCCTCCCTGATCGTCGTCCGTCGGGATGAACCCACGTCCATCAGCTTCTGGAACCTGCAGGACGATGACGACCACGATTTCATGCTCGCGGACCCGCAAGGCAATGTGCTGATGCACGTGAACCTGCCGACCCTGCGAGAGAGCGCGTTTGTGTTTACCTTCCACCGCGAAGGGTTATTCAGCTTCTATTGCACCTTACACCAGCCTGCGATGAGCGGGCAGATCCTGGTGCTGCCTCCCGCACGCGCCGCCGCGCCTCGCGCATCAGAGCCGCGGCCGCGGCAATGAGCGGGGCCCGCCAGCGGTTGGCCCGGAAACGGGACCGACCGAGGCGGTGGAGTCCGGGGCCGTCATGCCGTGTTTGCGGCAGGGGGCTGCCGGAGGGGGACCAAGGCTCGGCCGTGAGGCCCCGGCCTCATCTCGCGGCGATCATGGTCAGGTGCTCAACGATCGGGCCGAGCGCCAGCGCCGGCAGGAACGACAGCGCGCCGACAAGGAAGACCGTGCCGACCAGGAGGGCCACGAACAGGGGCGTATGCGTCGGCAGCGTCCCCATTCCGACTGGATGGATGTTCTTCCGGACCATCGAGCCCGCGATGGCGAGGGGTGGGATCGTCATCCAGAAGCGCCCGAAAAATAGCGCGAACCCGATGGCGATGTTGTAGAAGGTCGCATTGGCGTTCAAGCCTGCGAACGCGCTGCCATTGTGGCCGTAGGCTGAGGAAAAGGCGTATAGCACCTGGCTGAACCCGTGGGGGCCGGGGTTGGAGATTCCGGCCCGGCCGGCGGCGGCCATGAGCGCGATCGCCGTGCCGGCGAGGATGACGGCGGGCCCCAGGAGGAGGAAGAATGAGGCCATCTTCATCTCGAAAGGCTCGATCTTTTTGCCCAGGTACTCGGGCGTCCGGCCCACCATCAGGCCTGCGATGAAGATGGCCAACAGCACAAACATGAGCATGCCGTAGAGTCCAGATCCGACGCTTCCGAACATCACCTCGCCGAGCTGGATCAGCAACGTCGGAACCAACCCGCCCAGCGGCGTCAGCGAATCGGGTGCAGCGTTCATCGCCCCCCCCGAACCCCCAGTGGTCCCGGTGACGAAGATGGCCGTGGCGACGATGCCGAGCCGGGCCTCCTTGCCCTCCATGTTCCCCCCGGGCTGGAGCGCCCCGGGCTGCTGGTCAACCCCGCCCCACGTCAAGAGCGGGTTCCCGCCCTGTTCGGCGGCGAGCACGACGCCCACGAGGGCCAGGAAAATCACGACCATGGCGGCGAGGATCGCCCATCCCTGGCGTATGTCCTTCACCATCACGCCGAACGTACAGCAGAGCGAGGCCGGGATGAGGGTGATGGCCAGCAGCTCCAGGAGGTTTGAAAAGGGCGTGGGGTTCTCGAAAGGGTGCGCAGAATTCGCGTTGAAGAAACCGCCGCCATTGGTTCCGATGTGCTTGATGGCGATCTGGGAGGCGGCGGGCCCCACGGCCAGGACCTGCTCGGTCAGGGATGTTTTCTGGGTCTTGGGCTGCCCCTTCTCGTCCAGGACCGGCTTCCCACTGAGATCGGTGAGCGGGGCGTCGTAGCTGGTCGGTTGGACGAGCTGCACCTTCGGGTAGGGGCGGAACGTCTGGACGACCCCCTGGGAGACCAGGGCGAGGGCGAGGACCACCGAGAGCGGCAGGAGGATGTACAGGGTCCCGCGCGTGAGATCGACCCAGAAGTTGCCGATGGTCTCTGCCGAGCGGCGCGTCAGGCCCCGGATGAAGGCCATCAGCACCGCCATGCCATTGGCGGCCGAGGCGAAATTCTGCACCGCCAGGCCCAGCATCTGGGTCAGGTAGCTCATCGTGGCCTCGCCGCCGTATGCCTGCCAGTCCGCGTTGGCGGTGAAGCTGATGGCGGTGTTAAAGGCCAGATCGGTGCCGACGGCGCCGAAGCCCTGCGGGTTGAGCGGGAGCCAGGCCTGAAGCCGTTGAAGCGAGTAGAGCAGGAGCGCCCCAGTGGCGTTGAAGAGGAGCATGGCAACGGCGTAGGCCTTCCACTCCATCTCCTGGTCGGGATGCACGCCGGTGAGGCGGTA
>Ga0187780_10003922_pt1 | contig 11171 bp, 10 predicted proteins | sample 1015_Q2_SP10_20__FD_132429 | JGI IMG/M metagenome (GOLD analysis project Ga0187780, IMG submission 132429) | Tropical peat soil microbial communities from peatlands in Department of Meta, Colombia - 1015_Q2_SP10_20_MG | ecosystem: Environmental > Terrestrial > Soil > Wetlands > Peat | place...
CAGATTCATTAGCAACCTGCCATTCAGCTTCCCGATCGGCAGCAGTTGCAGGTTCATCGCGCTTCAACTTGTTCCCGGCTCCAACCGTACTTCTTTAGTTTGTGATGCAAAGTCACGCGGTCAATGTCCAAGATTTCTGCCGCGCGGCTCTGATTCCAATGACACTGTTCCAGGGTGCGTAAGATATGTGCTTTTTCCATCTCATCAAGCGTTTTCGGAGCACCGTTGGAAGAGGCTTTGAATATGAAGTCTTGCGCTCTAATTTCCGGTTCTTGCGCCACCACCATTGCACGCTCGACTGCGTTTTCCAGTTCCCGAACATTGCCCGTCCAGGGTTGCAGTTGCAGAAGATTCATCGCCTCGGGGGCCACACGATTAATTCTCTTGTTCATCTGCAGCCCGAATTTGTGCACAAAGTGGTTCACCAGCAACGGAATGTCATCGTGGCGGTCGCGCAGGGGCGGCAACTCGATACGAAACACATTCAGTCGATAATACAGATCAGGCCGGAACTTACCTTCTTCAATGAGTTTTTCCAGGTCTTTATTGGTTGCTGCCACACAACGAAAATCCACTTTGATAGGCTGGTTGCCTCCCACTCGTACGATTTCATGCTCCTGCAAAACCCGCAGCAGGTCAGTCTGGGTTTTCAGACTGATATCGCCAATCTCATCCAAAAAGACCGTGCCACCTTCGGAAATTTCGAACTTCCCTTTTTTGCGGTACTGCGCGCCGGTGAATGCTCCCTTTTCGTGTCCAAAGAGTTCGCTCTCCAACAGCGTCTCCGTAAGGGCGCCACAATGAATGACCACCAACGGATGGAACCGTCGTGGACTGGCTTGATGAATGGCCCGCGCGACCAGCTCTTTGCCCGTCCCGCTCTCCCCGGTAATAAGCACCGTGGCATCGGTTGGACCGACGGTCTCAACTGCATCAAAAATTTTCTTCATGGCCACACTCTGGCCGACCATTTCCTCCGGACGCGCCACTTCTGCCACGGTTTCGCGCAGCAGCACGTTTTCTTTCTCGGCCTGCTTGTGTGACATAGCATTCTTGACCAGGTGAGCAATCTCATCTGGATCAAGCGGCTTTGTTACGTAATCGTAGGCACCGTTCTTTAAGGCGGTGACCGCTGTTTCCACCGAGGCATAACCGGTCATGATGATGACCATCAGGTCCGGATTCGTTTCATGCATACGTCGCTGCAGCTCGATGCCATCCGTCCCGTGCATCTTGACGTCGACGAGCGCAACATCCCATGGGTGTTCTGCAAGACGCGTCAAGGCCTCGTTGGCGTTCTCTGCCGTGCCAACTTCATAACCTTCCTCGCGAAACCATTTACCCAGCGAATCGCGCACGCTGAGCTCATCATCCACAATCAAAAGCTTTCCTTGTGCGCTCACCTTGATCACCTCGCTTTTGCTGCTTGAACGAATTCGTGCTCTGTAGCAGCACCCAAATCCACCGGCAGGACGACCCTGAATGCCGTGCCTTTGCCCAGCTGGGACTCCACTTCAATGTGCCCCTGGTGCCGCTCAATGATGCTGTGGCTGATTGCAAGTCCAAGGCCTACGCCGTGACCGGATTCTTTGGTCGTTTCAAAAGGCTCGAAAATATGGGGGAGGACTTCGGGAGAGATGCCAGTTCCGTCATCGCGGACTTCAACTTCTACGCTATCGCCTGCCCGGCTTATGCGGGTTCGCAACCACAGATTGCCACCGTGCGGCATGGCGTCAATTGCGTTCATGATCAGCGCCAGCAAAACCTGTTCGATCTGCGCCGAGTCACAATGCAATTTTGGCAGCGTGTCGTCGACGTGAAGCTGCAGCTCGATTCCGTCGAGCTCTAACTGGTGATGAACCAGCCGGACCGCTCGGTCGACGATCAAGTTCATATCCACTGTTTCGATATTCATCGGTGCGGTACGGGAAAACGTCAGCAAGTTGCGAACGATGTCGCCACAACGGCGGCTCTCGCCACCGATCAAATCCAGGCACTCGCCAGCTTCTTTGAGCTTCTCGCCTTGCATTTGGCCGCGATCTACCCATTTGCGCAGCAACTTGGCATAGGTAAGAATCCCGGCCAGCGGATTGTTAATCTCATGCGCAACCACGGCCGCCATCTTGCCAACAGTCGCCATTTTTTCGACCAGCAGCACATGCTCATGCGCCTTCTTCAGTTCGGCAGTCTTTTCTTCGACACGCTGTTCGAGTGTCTTCGCCCAACCCACGATCTGCTCATTTGCCGCCCGCAACTGCAGGCTCATCGCATTGAAAGATTGCGCGAGGTCGCCCACTTCGTCTTGCGACCCAACCGTGATCTGGTACCCGAGTTCCCCTTCCGATAAATGCCGGGTTCCTTCAGCCAATGCGTTAATCGGCTTTCCCACCACGCGAACGATGAAAACCCAGCTCAGAACCGCCACGATCAGCATGGCCGCAAAGGTGTACGCGATTGTGTGATTGTTGCTTTCCGCAAGCTGCACATCTGCCTTGGCGAGCGACAGGTTCGTATCGAGCACCCCCAGCACCTGTTGGCTTGCGGGGTGCGCGTGGCAGGCAGCGTTGGAACACGAGGGTTGGTTCTCAATCGGCGTGATAATTCCCAAGACCCGTTGACCGCCGCCGTTGCGGTAAATGCGAAATCGATCCGGGCGATCGAGCCGAGTCAGCGGTTTGGATTGCGCATGGCAGCCATAACAGGCTTCTGCGCTCTTATCGACGATATGATTCAATTCGCTTGAATCTGTGGAATAGGTGATTCGTCCCTCGCGGTCAATGATCCGAACCTTGACCATGCCAGGTTCATCCGTCATGGTCTGAATGGTGTGGTACAAACCCTCGCGATCGTTTCGCAGCATGTAATAGGCAGTGCTGCGGCGGATCACGTCACTCACCCTCTCGGCGGCTGTCAGGGTCGCTGCTTCCAGATGCTGCTGTTGCAACCGGATATTGAGGTATCCCAATAGACTGAAAATTACGATAAGGCTAGTCACAAGCAGGGCAATCAGCTTGCTGCTGATGCTGTACGTGAGACGCTTCCATCGAGCCCGAGTTCGCTCAATATCCGGCATGTTCTACTAAAACAGAAGCAGGAATCGCCTTACTCGCAACCACCTCAACTGGCCCCTCGACCCCGGCGCGCTCTACCGCCGGGAAGATTGGCAGGTACTTCACTGCCAACCCAAATAGCGCAAAACCCGTCGCGATGATCGCCAGGGTAATCATGAACTCAGTCCACTTCGGCAGGTAATGATGTCCCACCCAGGTTTCAAATCCGGTCACGCTCACGTTGAGTCGATTGGTCACGAAGCCCAACAAGCAGATCACCGACGCCAGATACAGACCATTCGGGGATCGGCGGACTTTCTTAAAACTCAGCAGCGTGATCGGAATCACGAACGCCAGCGTCAACTCAAGCCACAAGAAGTAAGCCTCATAGCTCGGTTTGAGGATATTGCCGATCTGATCGCGATGGAAGAAATCTTCCAGCCGCAGCAGCGCGTTCACCCAAAGCACCACCAGCAGTACGCCGCCAAGCTCAATTAAGACCGGCAACTCCAGCTGACGTCCAAAGGCACGTGAACTCAGCGATGATTCGAAGATCGTCATTGCCAGCCCGACTGCGACTGCAGAACCAAAGAAGAAGAATGGCAAAGCCGGCGTGTACCAGAACGGATGTAGCTTGCTCGGCATGATCAGATACAAGGCGCCTAGCGAGCTCTGGTGCAGCGTGGATAGCAAGATGCCGGCGACGACCAGGCCGGCCATAATTCCTTTCACCAAGCGCAACGGTTTCTTCCAATGCAACCGTTCCAGAACGTTCGGCAGAAATTCGAAGAAAAGTACTGTCGTATAGAACATCACGCAGAAACCTACTTCGAACATCACCGAATGGGGATTCATGTAAATCAGTTGGTGCCAGATGAACCAGGGACGCCCAAGGTCAAAGCACAATCCGACAATCACGAGACAGTATCCGAGAAACGCCGTCAGCACTGTCGGTCGAACCACGCTGTGCAAGCGCTCGATATTCAGCAGATGCACGGCACCGGTGACGATGAATCCGCCAGCCGCCAGCATCACCCCACAAAGCACGTCGAAGCCGATCCAGATGCCCCAGGGGAACTGGTCGCTCATATTGGAGACCGCTCCCAGGCCGTGCGCATAACGGACATAGGCTGAATAAATGCCAAGACAGATAATGACCAGAAACACCAGCTTCCAAAGAGTTGGCTTGAAATTCATCGTGCACCATCCTTCGGCTGCCTCTTTTTCTCTTCTGCTTCTGCGGCTGCGACGTCTTCTCGTCGATGGGTGATCCAGTACACGCCGCCCAGCACCAAACTCCATAGCGGAATAAAATCAGGAATCTTCGACATCACCCGGCCGGTGTATTCGGGCAAAGGAGTCTCGCCCAGTTTGTCCGACTTGGGATATCCAAACGCCTCGAAGGGCACACTGGAGAGCAGCAATACGTTTGTCCCGCCGACTTCGGTCAGCCCGTAGATGTGCGGTATGTAGTTGGACGGACTTTGCTGGATCCGACTCTCGGCTTCTTTGATCAGATCATCGCGTTCGCCGAATTTGGTTGCGCCGGTAGGACATATTTCCGCACACGCGGTTTGCTGTCCGGCTTTCACCCGATCCGGACACATAATGCATTTGCGCACCCGCGGGTTCAGAGATTGCCACTCATACTTTGGTTGCGCGAACGCGCAGGCCACCATGCAGTAACGGCAGCCGATGCACTTCCAGACGTCGTAGACCACGGGTCCTTCGGCAGTCTTGTGAAAGGCACCCACCGGACACACCGAGGCGCATGCCGGATGCTCGCAATGCATGCACAGCCGGCGCATAAATTTCTCTTGTCTTGTCAGGACAACCGTATATTTGTGCTCTGACTGTACCGATTCGGCGGCCACTTCGTCGCTATAGGGGAGCTTGTTTTGCTGCGCGCATGCTACTTCGCATTGCTTGCAGCCAATGCACATGGTTGCGTCATACAGGAGGGCCTTGCTCATGAACTTGTCTCCTTGCTCCTCCCCAAATGGATCTGCGGTCCAGCGGTATGAAATAGGAATGAAATGATGAATTCACCGGAATCCATCGGAGGACGGCACACGCCGACTGCTCAACCCGAACTGAAAGGAAGACACCGGGTCCGGCATCGATGGCCGGACCCGGAAGAGCTGTTCCTGGCAGGAAAGCAAGCAAAGGGGATTTCCGGCTCGCTGCTGGAGGGCGGGTTTTCCGCTCCAGCCGCCGAATTGGGCCGGTCACTCTCATTACTCACCCTGCGCTTTCTTTGGCTGCTCGCCACACTCGTGGCGCACAAGCAGTCTGTGCGGGACCAGGAACAGCCAACACTACTTTTTCTGTAGGTTCCGAATCTCCTCTACCACAGCCTTTACCTGGTCAGGGGTCAGTCCCTTGCTGGCGAAGGCATGGGTAGCTTTCTTGCTCGGACCGCCATTGGCCACAAAATCCGTCAGATCGGCATCCGATAGCTTCTTGGCATCGTCGGAAACCAGGCTGGGAATTTTGGCAGCCGGCTTACCAGCCGCATCGGCGCCGTGGCAGGCCGCGCATTTTGCTTTGTAAATGGCAGCTCCGTCTTCGGCCCACGACAGACTGGGAATAAGAACAAACAGTGCCACGGCGATGGTCAAAATAAGCGCCGCGATCTTGGTAACCTTCATAATTGCTTCCCTCTCGTATGGATTTGTACGACGGCGGGAGAACCGTTGGCCTTGCTGCCCTTTAGTAACTGTTGCGAAATTGACCATCGGTGGCTCCGCTGAATCTTTCAACAAACCGGCAGCTTACGCTGCAGGCTGATGAAATTCTCTGCTATGTGCGCTTTATCTGCTGTGACAGGAATCACTTAAAATCGTGACCCGTGGAGTGTGGCAATACGCTACAGCGCACAAATGAGGCAAAACTCAGCGGCGGGCAACTATAGGGACTCGAACTTCTGTTATGCGAGGGCCGAAACTTTGGAAACGGTTACCGATTGGGGACCGAACCTCGGAAGGATCACGGTTTGCTCTTGCGGGGTATTGCTGATAGCCTTTTGCACTTCGCTCAAAAGCAGCTGTTTCCGCTGCGGATCACGCTCGGCGAAGGCGGCACGATACAATTTTCCGAAATCAACTGGGGTATCGTGTGTCATCACGGAACTCCTTAGGCAGGTCGCCCTAAATCGGGACCGATTCCAGAGCGGCAGACAGGTGAATTTTCACTGTTTCCACAAACTTACCCACATCCCGAGATGCGAGCAATACGGTGCTTGCTGTAGAGACCTTAGTTTTCGCCAGGGATCTAACTGATCACGCTGAAACTCTGACTCTATTTGACTGATTAACACTTAACCATCGGTTACGTGCCATCATCGAGTCCCGTCTGTGCGCACTTGCTCATGAACTGCCGCTATTCAGCGCTGGATGCAAATCCGAGGCTACCGTCTCGCCGGACCCAAGCGAGAACTCCACCTGGAGCAACTACTGGAAGTGCAGTTCCCGTTGAAATCGGCCTGAGGTGCTAGACGGCACACTCAACCTTCGCGGGCAAAGGCATGTACCGCGCTCGGGCCATCTCCACGATCTCGCCGATCAGGTCGGTGTAGGAGCGCCCTGAAGCCTTCGCGGCCATGGCAAATTCCTGCTTGCTGGACAGCCACGGATTAGGATTCGCTTCGATCACGAACACTTCGCCTTTTTCCGTAAGCCGCATATCGATACGGCCGTAGTCGCGCAGCTTCACAGCTTGGTAGGCGGCGAGGCCAGTCTTCTGTAATTTTTCGACCGTCTTTTCGTCCAAGTCGGTTGCCAGATGCGATTTGGTCAGCTTGTGGACCTGGGTTTCTTTCTCGAACTTCACATCGTAGCTGGCGATTTTCGGAATGCCATCGGGAAGCTTCGAGAGATCGAGTTCCACCAGCGGCAGCGCTTCGGCTTTTTCATAACTGCCCAGAATGCCGGCGTAGATTTCGCGACCTTCGATGAACTCCTCGATCAAAGCCGGCGAGTCGAATTCGTCCTGGATGTATTCAACTCGTTGCATCAACTCCTTAACGCTGTTGACCACCGCGCCGACATCAATGCCGATGGAACCATCCTCCCACACCGGCTTCACGATGAGCGGAAAGGAAACGTCATGCGCATGCTCGATCCGGCCTCGGTACGCACTGGCGAAAAACGGCGTCTTGATCCCGTGAAACGCAAACATCTTTTTTGCCGTGGCTTTGTCCTGTGCCAGAAAGTGGGCGTGCGGCCCTCCTCCGGTGTATGGGATTCCCAGCAGATCCATATAGGCCGCTACATTCATTTCTTTGGTGTCGTCCCCTGCAAATGCTTCGGTCAGATTGAACACCAGATCGGCTCCGCATTTCGCGAGAGAGGTGAGGCACTGTGGTGTTCCATCCAGCACCTGATAGAAAGGCTCGTGCCCAAGCTTCTGCAGGGCCTCAAAAATTTCCTCGCGATCTTCTTTTTCTCTCTTGGTCTTGCTACGTGGCTTTTTCTTCTTTTTCGCGGAAACCTTCTCTTCGACCTTCGGGGTCTCTTCCTCATCACCCCACAGGTCATAAAGTACCGCGACTTTCAGCTTTGCGCTGACCATTGAGTCCTCCGATTAAGGATGCGCGCCGAACGCACATTTGATTGCGTCTTCACTCACGGCTGCACCAACTTGCCTTTGCTGATGTAGTTCATCGCCAGTGCCGTCGCATATACCGTGATCTGAACCAGGTGCTCCGCCTGGCGATTCGTATCGACAAACAAATTCAGTTCGCCCAATCTTTTTTCGATCGATTCCACAAGCTTCTTCACAAACGGACGTTGTGCCCCGGTCCAGTAGGTGACTTTATCGGTGACCGTCTTCCGATGCTCCCGGAGGAATTCCTGCGCGGGCTTGGCGTTCCTACGTCTCTTCGATGCATCGAACATGTCCTGCAGGTCGGTATCGTGGAGTACATCCCCGAGCTGAAACTCCTGGCCGTTGCGGTGATAAAAATCCGCAACCGTCATCTCCATTTCATCCACCGTGATGTCCGTCTCAGCCCGCCGGCGAACCGGATCCGCATTTCCCAGTTCCCGGGCGATGCGATCCATATACCGCAACTTCGCCATAGCGCCCCAGCCGCGATACCGCTTGCGCCATCCCGAACGCGGCGTTAACCAAACCGCAAACGTCTCCGCAAAATCCTCATCGGGATGTTTCTGCGCATACCAACCGGGTAAATAGCGAACGTGATTTCTTGAGAACAGAACCGGACGGTAATTGTCGTGGTAGGGCCGCCGAAACGGACCAAACAACTGCTTCCACTCCGGCGTGCGATGCAGCCTGTATGCGTAGTTAAAGGCGTGCCCCGCTTCATGTCGCAAGATCATCATGATTTCGCGCGGTTCCTCGAGATCGTTGGTTTCCTTTTCGAGCTGCGACAATTGTGGATGCGCAAGATAAAAAGGAACGCCGACGATCGGCTCCCCCGAAGGACAGCCCCACTCGTCCGTAAGATAAACCGGCGGCCGAAACTTCATCAGCTTCTTGGATTCCAGTTCGCGATATAACTGCTGCACGAAGCGCTCCAGTGGCGATCCCTCAATTTTGAGCCCCAATTCGCGAATTGGCTTGTTGAGGATCTCTTGCAACTCGGGCCGTGATGGTTCGACTTCCGGCATCTGTTACCAGTAAACACCAATTAGGTGGAGAAGAGATGAGCGAGGAGGGACAGACAGCACCAAGGTAAATAATAGCGATATCAACCGCGAAAACGCAGATCACTGCGGATCGTGCACTAAAGACATTGCAGCATCTTCGATGCAGCGCGGCTCGCTGAAGTTGACGTACGCGGAATGTTTAATGCCGGTATCGTAGTTTCATTGTCATCCCGAGCAAGCCGCTTTTGCGCCACGATGGATCTGGGCGAGCCGCGCGCAGTTGAGGGGTTTTGCGGGCGTGAACGAAGTGGGAGCCCGCAGCCGAAATCCCGAGCGGAGCGAGCGATCTAGTCGCGCGTTCGGCTCGCTTCCTTATGAAACTGCACCACTACTTCGGTATCCTTCGGCTTGTAGCGCTTTCTTGAATTCGCGCAGCAGAAAATTCACATTGTCTTCCGTCGCGAGTGGACCCATGATGCCAACGCGGAAAACTTTTCCGGCAAGCGGACCGAAGCCGCCGGGGATTTCAATCCCTTGCGCGTCGAGCAGGCGCGTGCGCACGTTCGCATCGTCGATTCCTTGGGGAACACACACCGTGTTGAGCGTCCAGATGCGATGCCCTTCGGGAACATGCATGCGCAGCCCCATACTCTCAATTCCCTTCACAAACATCTTGTGGCAGCGAAGATGCCTCTCCCAGCGGTTCTCAATTCCCTCCTCTGCGATCACCGCCAGCGCTTCACGTAAAGCATAGAACATCGAGATCGGCGCGGTGTGATGATAACGACGTGACACGGTTGTGTAGTCGCGAATCAGCTTGAGATCCAAATACCAGGTCCGCGGAGTGGTCGTGCGTTTACTCAGCCAATCCATCGCGCGCTGCGATAAGAACATCGGCGACAATCCCGGCGGACAACTCAATCCTTTTTGTGTGCAACTGTAAGCTACATCGATTCCGGTTTTGTCGGCGTGGATGGGCATCGATCCGAGCGAAGTCACGCAGTCGGCGATGACCAGCGCGCCGACTTCATGCGCGGCAGCGCAGATTGCATCGCCCGGTTGCAATGCTCCAGTCGAAGTTTCAGCATTTACAAAAGCAACTACATCCGGCTTCTCGCGACGGATGAAATCGCGCGCTTCCTGATCACTGAACGTTTCGCCCCACGGCTTTTCAAATCGCACCAGGTTCGCTCCCTGGCGCTTTCCCATTTCGCTGATGCGATCGCAGAAATATCCATTCGCGAAAACCGCAAACTTCTTTCCTGACTCGACGAAGTTCGCGACCGAAGCTTCCATGCCTGCGCTGCCGGTGCCGGAAATCACCATCGTTACGCCGTCGGTCGTGCCATAAGCCATCTTCAGCAACTGCTCGATCTCACCCATGATCTGAAAGAAATAAGGATCGAGATGGCCGACGATCGGCTTGCCCATCGCCTCGTAGACGCGGGGATGCACCATGCTGGGTCCGGGACCGAACAGATAGCGTTTAGGCGGGTGAAGTGGGGACAAGGCTGCGGTCGGAATTTCCTGGGTAGTGCTCATGGTTGGACTCGCTCTCTGTGCGCGTGCGGGACTCTAAAGAATTAGTGTCCCAGAGGAAGCGGGAATAATGCAAGGAGGCGTACTCAGCGGTGGTGTCTTGTTTAAGACAGTACCTACTCAGCCTTTCCCCTTCTGTCATCCTGAGTTGGCTCGAAGGATCTCTGCATATGCTCTCGTGAAAAAGATAGTTTCGTGCAGTTGTGCCTCATCGGCGCCCCGATCGTAAAAGCGGCTTGACGGCACAGCTAAAGCTGTGCCCTACCCGGCTCTTTCGCTCGGCGTGACTGGGTAGGGCACGGCTTCAGCCGTGCCGAAAAGTCCGATATCAACGACGGGCGCCGATGAGGCGCAACCACCGCTGGCCAGGCCCTGTAAAGATGCTTTGCAACAGTAACAACAATGTGATTCCCTAGAGGCACTCGTCGAGGGTTTAAGAAATCCAGAGATCCTTCGTCTGCGCTCAGGATGACAGCACAAACTCTATTCGCCCGTTGCACTGCACGCCAGATCCCTCGCCTCGCTGGTGAAGGCGCGAGGCTTCGGGATGACACTGGGCAAACGGTTGGGGTGCGCCATCCTGTGTAGCGATAGGCCAGCGGTTCCGCGGCACCTCCGATTCGCTACTTCAGCTTCTCGCTGCCCAAACGGCCCTATAATGTCATTCACACATGCGTCCGATCATGAAATCGCGGCAATGGCTTATTTCAATCAGCCTACTGGTGCTGGTTCTCGCAGGACTGGTGGCGCTGTTCCTTACGCGAGATCTCGGGACCCCGCAGCTTGCACAAACTTCGGAAGAAGAATCCGGCCCGCCTCCGCTTGTGGATGAAAGTCCGCTGCAAACCGCGCGAGCCGTACGAAAACTGGCGTCGGAAGGCGATCAGCAACGAGTTGCCGCACAGGCCGAGGAGCTTGCCGACGCCGAAGTCGACCTCGCCTTCCGTGATGCTTCGCGCGATGCCGCCGA
>Ga0187780_10003923_pt1 | contig 11171 bp, 11 predicted proteins | sample 1015_Q2_SP10_20__FD_132429 | JGI IMG/M metagenome (GOLD analysis project Ga0187780, IMG submission 132429) | Tropical peat soil microbial communities from peatlands in Department of Meta, Colombia - 1015_Q2_SP10_20_MG | ecosystem: Environmental > Terrestrial > Soil > Wetlands > Peat | place...
CAGCTCGGCAGCGGCTACAAGGTCACCCCGCATGCAGGCGGTTCCCGCGACAAGCTGACGGTCAGCCACGGAGGCCTGGCGTTCGCCAGCGTGCACCTGGCCCGGAACCAGGATGCCACCACCTTCCACGTGCACGGCGGCGGCCTGATCATCGGCCGGATCATCAACGAGCTCGGCATCGCCCGCACAGTCACCGCAGCGATCAAGGAATCCCTCGGCTCCGCCCAGGCCAGCTGATGTCTGGCTGAGCAGGCAGACGCCGCCGAGCAGGTCAGGGCTTGCCGCGCATGATGACGACCGGGCACGGCGCGTGGTGCACGCAGAACTGGCCGACGGATCCCAGCAGCGCCTCGGTGAGCGCGCCGTGGCCGCGGTTACCCAGCACCAGCAACTCGGCCCCTCCGGCCGCGTCTACCAGCACCGGCCCGGCCGGTCCTTCCACCACGTACGGGTGGACCTCGACCCCGGGGTCGACGGCGCGCATCTCGGTGATCGCCTCGGTGAGGACGGAACGCGCGTCGTCCTGGTAGTCGGGCATGTCGGCGGGCGCCACCCAGCCCGTGCCCGCCGGGACCTGCCAGGTCGTCACCGCCTCCACCACCGCCCCGGTCAGTTTCGCCTGACGGATGGCCCAGCGCAGCGCGGCCCTGGAGGGCTCGAAGCCGTCTACTCCGACCACGATGCGCGGGCGTTCATCGCCGTGTCCGCTGCTCATGCGAACCTCCTCAGGTTGGCGCCGGGCGGCCCTGGTTTCTGACGGCTTCCATCGCGTCGCCGGCGGCGTCCGGGTCGAGGTACCGGCCCCCGGTCAGCGGGCGCAGGTCTGGTCCGAACTGGTAGACCAGCGGGATGCCGGTGGGGATGTCCAGGCCGGCGATCTGATCGTCGGGTATCGACTCCAGGTGCTTGACCAGTGCGCGCAAGGTGTTGCCATGCGAGACGACGAGCACGCAGCCGCCGACGCGCAAGTCGGGGATGATCGCGTCGGACCAGTACGGCAGCATCCGGGCCGAGACGTCCCGGAGAGATTCGGCGCGGGGCCGGGCCTCGGGCGGCAGAGCGGCGTAACGGGCATCGCCGAACTGCGAGTACGGGCTGCCGGCGCCAAGCGGCGGGGGCGGGACGTCGTAGGAGCGACGCCAGGCCATGAACTGCTCCTCACCGTGCTCGGCGAGTACCTGGGCCTTGGTCCTGCCCTGCAGCGCCCCGTAGTGCCGGCCGTTCAGCCGCCATGACCGGCGTACCGGAATCCAGTCACGGTCCGCGGCGGCCAGGGCCAGGTCGGCGGTGCGGATGGTCCGCCGCTGCAACGAGGTGTGCGCGAAGGCGGGAAACAGGCCGTGGGCGGCGAGCAGTGCCCCGGCGCGCTCGGCTTCCCGCTCTCCATCCGCGGTGAGCTCGGCGTTCACCCAGCCGGTGAACCGGCCGAGGAGATTCCACTCACTCTGTCCGTGCCTGAGCACGATCAGAGCGGGGGTGGACGGCCCGCTCATCGGTCCTGCAGCACCGCGATACCGGGCAGGGTCTTGCCCTGGATGAACTCCAGGCTCGCGCCGCCGCCGGTCGAGACGTAGCCGAACAGGCTGTCCGGGAAGCCGAGCGTGCGGAGAGCCGCGCCGGTGTCACCGCCGCCCACCAGGGTGAACGCGCCGCTGCCGACCATCGCCCGGGCGACCGCGAGGGTGCCGTGGGCGTACGTCGGCAGCTCGTACACGCCCATCGGGCCGTTCCAGAACACCGTGCGGGCCCCGCCGATGCTGTCGGCGAACAAGCGGGCCGACTCCGGGCCGATGTCCAGGGCCATCCGGTCCGCCGGGATGGCGTGGGCGGCTACGACCTCGTACGGCGCGCCGGCCGAGCGTTCGGTGGCCACGATGACATCGGGCGGCAGCACGATCTGCTTGCCCGCCCGGGCAGCCTGGTCGAGGTAGCCCGCCGCGAGCTCGACCTGGCTGGCCTCCAGCAGGGAGGTTCCGATCTTGTGGCCCTGGGCGACGAGGAACGGGAAGGCCATGGCGCCGCCGATGAGGATCCGGTCGGCCGCGCCGATCAGGCTGCCGATCGCGTCGAACTTGTCCGCCACCTTCGCGCCGCCGAGCAGCACCACGTACGGCCGCCGGATGTTGGCGGTCAGGTGGGTGAGCGCGGCGACCTCGGCCTGGACCAGGTAGCCGGCCGCGTGCGGCAGGCGCAAGGCGACGTCGTAGACGCTGGCGTGCTTCCTGTGCACCGCGCCGAACCCGTCCGAGACGTACAGGTCGGCCAGCGCGGCCAGCTGGTCGGCGAACGTACCCCGCTGGGTGTCGTCCTTGCTGGTCTCTCCCTCGTTGAAGCGCAGGTTCTCCAGCATGACCAGGCGGCCGGGACGCAGGGACGAGACCGCGGCGCGCGCCGAAGGGCCGACGGTGTCGGCGGCGAGCTTGACCCGGCGGCCCATCAGCTGGCCGAGCCGGGCCGCCACCGGCGCCAGCGAGTAGTCGGGCTCCGGCTTTCCCTTCGGACGGCCGAGATGAGCGCAGACGATCACCCCGGCGTCACGGTCCAGCAGCGTGGTCAGGGTCGGCAGGGCCGCCTGGATCCGGCCGTCGTCGGCGACGCGGCCGCTGTCGAGCGGCACGTTGAGGTCGGCGCGCACCAGGACGCGCTGGCCTGCGACCGCCAGGTCATCGATCGTCTTCATCATCACGAGATCTCCTTGGTCCCAGGCTTCGTGGCGCTTGGGGCCAGCCTGACGCCGCGCCTGCCCGCAGGTCAGGGGCGTTCGCCGCCCGGGCACGGGACCTTCGTCCGTTGCGGGCCCGGCAGAAGCTGGCGCGGTCTGGATCGCGCCAGCCGGGGCAGTCAGTGCACGGCCGCTGAGTAGCCGGTGCGGGCGATCAGCCTGATCCTGGTGGCCTGCAGCCGCTTGGCCAGTACCCGGGTGACCCGCTGGTTCAGCTCGTACCCGAGCCCGGGATCGGACTCACAGCATGCCCGTACCGCCGGGGCGTCGAACTCGAAGGCCTCGATGGGCGTGGCGGCCACGGCACCGAACACCCACTTGAACGGCGGGAACATCCACGACCAGCCGAGCAGCTCGCCCATCCCGATGGTCTCGATGACCACCGGGCCCTCTCCCGGAACGTTCAGGTCTAGCGACACGTGGCCGGACTGGATCAGCCAGAAGCGGTTGGCGTTGCCGCCGTCTTCGAAGATCCGGTACCTGGCCGGGAACGTGACGTCTGAGGCGGCCTCGGCGAGTGCGCCCAGCTGGTCAAGGGACATGCCATGCAGGAACGGATGCGTGGCCAGGGCCCCCGGAGTGACCTCGATCATGGGACATCACCGCCCAGCTTCTTGTCTCCGTCCGACCGAGTCTGACACGGCCCATCCCGTCGCGGCCAGTGCTGTAGGTCACCTGCCCCCCGGGACCAAGGCCCGTGGCGGGATGAAGCCAGACCTGCCGCGCGCGGCATCATCCGGTGGACCAACGTCCCGGCCAGAGGAGGCGGAGGCCACTCGCCGCCGGGCTGCGGCCTGCTGAGGCTGATGGCATGAGGAGCGGCAGCCCCGCACGACAGCTGACAGAGCCGAGGAGGTGAAGCGGCATTGCGGCCTGGGCCCGGCCGGGTCCGCAGCGTCGTGATCCCGATGAGCGTAGATTACCTACCCAGCCAGGGGGAATCCGATGAATGGGCCTGGCCGTCGCCGCCCGACCCGGGTGACCTGAGCAAGCGAATCGCGCGGCGGCGCGCGGAACTGCGGCTGAGCAAGGCACAGGTGGCCGCCCGCGCCGGGATGAGCCTGCGGTACCTGGAGTATCTGGAGAGATATCCGGCCAGGCCGGACGGTGCCGCGCTACGCAAGCTCGCCGCTGCGCTGCTGACCACGCCGGCCGCGCTGCTCGGCGCCCGGGCGGCGGCGCGGCCGGGGCATGTCCGGCTGGTCGGCCCGCCGGTGATAACCAAGCTCCTGCCGGCTGAATGCCGCCAGCTGATCGCCGCGGGCGGCATCGGGCGGATCGCCTTCGGCGCGACCTCTGGTCCGGTCGTGCTTCCGGTCAACTTCGCCGTGGTGGCGGGCACGATCGTCATCAGGACCGGCGAGGGCTCCATCATCGAGGGCCACGCCGACGATCAGGTGGCATTCGAGGTCGATCACATCGACGAGGCCCTCTGCGAGGGCTGGAGCGTGCTCGTGCGCGGGCCAGCGCACCGGGTCGCGCACCCGGCCGAGCTCCGTCACATACGGCGCGAGGCCGCGATACGGCCCTGGCCCGGTGATGACGACCGCGACGTCTACGTGCGCATCATCCCGGACCGGGTCACCGGCCGCCGGATTGAGAGCCCCTGACGCCTGGGTCAGCGCCGAGTCGAAGATGCACGACGCCGGGTCGCCGATGACGTCGCGGGAGATGATGGGACCGGTGCGCCTATCGGCGGGACCATCGGCCCTTGGCAGGTATAGACAGGTACAAAAGAGCCCAAGGTCCCTACCATCCCGGAAGATTGGCCCTGGCTGACGGCACAGCGGTGCCGGATCGTGACAGGCAGCCCGCATAGACCAGGTGGGGTGGAGACGATGAGAGCACGCCGCGGCCACCAAGAGCCCAAGAGCACCTGGCTCGGCAGGCTGGTGCGCGGACGACGGCCCGACCGCAACCCGTTGCGGCGCGGGTCGGATCGGCTGGAAACGGTCATCCTTGGCGTGCTGGTAGCCACGTTCCTGGTCGGCGCCCCGTTCGTCATGCGCGCCGTGGGGAACTGGACCCACGCCGAGTCTGTCCGGCAGCAACAGGCCGAGAGCCAGGCCTGGCGCCAGGTCTCCGCCACCGTGCTCCAGGCGGCGCCCGGCGCGAGCGAGTACGCCAGCGCGCCGGGAGCCGCCCAGGAGGTCAATGCCCGATGGACGGCACCGGACGGGCAGGTGGTGACCGGCCAGATATACGTCACTGGCGGTATCGCGGCGGGCAAGACGGTGATGGTGTGGGTCGACCGGGCCGGCCAGCTGACGGGTTCGCCGCTGGACAGCTCGCAGATCGCCACCCGGGCTGATCTGAACGAAACGCTCGCCGTCGCGGCCCTGGCCGTCGCGCTGCTCGTGATCGGCTGCCTCGCCCGCTGGACGCTGGACCGGCGCCGCCTGGCCGCGTGGGACGCGGACTGGCTGGCGACCGGGCCACGCTGGAGCCCTCGGCGGTAAGACCTGCGCAAACGGTGACTGAGGTCCCGGTGAACTGGTGACATCTGGCCGTGACGAAAGCGGCCCGGCCGGCGGCACAGTCGTAGTTGAAAGCTCAACAAGGCGGCCCCGGGAGACCCCCGGCACCGCACCTTGAAGGAGGCATTACAAATGCGCCGCAACTCTCATTTCACCCTCGCCATCGCGGGCTTCGCCGTCACAGCGGTCCTGCTGGTGGCCGGCGGCCTGCTGCTGTGGGGTTCCACCTACGTGCACAACACCGTGCAGAACCAGCTCGCCGCGCAGCAGATCTACTTCCCCTCGAAGGCCGCGTTCGCGCACCCCAAGGCGGGCACCGAGATCACCCCGAACATGATCCCGTCCGTCTCGCAGTACGCCGGGCAGCAGCTGCTGACCGGGCAGCAGGCCGAGGCCTTCGCTGACCACTTCATCGCCCAGCACATCACCGACATGGCCGGCGGCAAGACCTACTCCCAGCTGTCCGCTGAAGCCATGGCCCAGCCGAACAACACCCAGCTGGCCGGCCTGGTCAACACCGTGTTCAAGGGCGAGACGCTGCGCAGCATGCTGCTCAACGCCTACGGCTGGTGGAAGGTCTCGCAGATCACCTTCATCGCCTCCATCATCAGCTTCGCCCTGGCCGGCCTGGCCCTGATCGGCTCGGTCATCGCCCTGGCCACCGGACGCCGCACCCCGGCCGTCGCCGAGATCCCGCCCGCCAGGCAGGCCCAGTCCGCGGCCGCATGACCCGGCCACGAGCACAACAACCACTGACAACAGCAAACACACACCATCGCCGGTAAACCACCTCCGGCCGGCGGCCCGACAGCGCAGGCCGGAGGCGGCCCGGCTACCGGATTGAGTAGGGAAGTGAGCATGATGGCGCGCACCGACATTCACCTTGATGCCATGCTTCGCCACCTCGGTGCCGCGTACTACGAGTCCTTGCACGGCAGGGCCAGCCGCGCCGACGTGACCCGCGCGCTGGACACGGTGGAGGAACACCTGAACGAGCGTTCATCGCGTTCCGCTCCCGCCCGGGCGTCGGCCCGTCCGCATCCGGGCCGCCAGGCTAAGCAGCCCCCGCAGCACACACCTCACTGGGCCCGCCGGGTCAGGGACGTGATGACGACATCGGTGGTGACCGTGGACCGGATCACCCCGTACAAGGAAATCGACCGGCTGCTGACCGAGCACCGGATCAGCGGCGTACCCGTACTGACCATGGGCCGGCATGTGGCCGGCGTGGTCACCGAAGCCGACCTGCTCGCGGTGCAGGACAAGGAGGCCCGCGAGCACCGCATGGAGACGACTGGCGGCCACCACTGGCTGCCTCACAGGCCACACCACATGAACCTGGTCGCCGAGACGCTGATGACCAAGCCCGCGGTCACCATTCACCCCGACGCGACCATCCCGGCCGCGGCCCGGATGATGAACACGCATCACCTCAGGAGGCTGCCGGTGGTCGACCCGTACGGCAAGCTGATCGGCATCGTCAGCCGCCGCGACCTGCTCAGCGTCTTCCTGCGGCCGGACACCGACATCACGGTTGATGTCCAGCGGGTCCTTGACGAGCTCCCGTTCCCCGATCCCACGGACGTCACGGCGCTGGTACGCAACGGCGTCGTGACGCTGACGGGCACGATCGAGCCCGCGGCGGACCGGCATCACGACGTCGTCCGGCTGGCCATCCGGCTGATAGCCGACATCGACGGAGTGGTCGACGTGGTGAACAAGCTCAGCGTGGTCAAGGGGCCCGAGGAGGCAGCTGGGCCCGAAGAGGTAAACGAGCCCGAAGGGGATCCGGAGGATTTCGGGTCCGAGCCAGCACAGAGCGCCTGATCGGCGTAGCGACATGGGACCGCGTCTGACGCGGTCCCATGTCGCTACGGCCTGGCCCTGATCGGCCCGGTCATCGCCCTGGCCACCGGACGCCGCACCCCGGCCGTCACCGAGATCCCGCCCGCCAGGCAGGCCCAGCCCGCGGCCGCATGACCCGGCCACGAGCACAACAACCCGCACGCTCAGCACAACCAGTCCTCCGGCTAGCGCCTCACCAGGCGCCGACCGGAGGATTCTCGGTCAGGCCAGACGGGTCTATACGGGGTTCAGCGGGGCTATGCGGGGCTATGCGGGGCTATGCGGGGCGGATCCGGCGGCCGGTGATGCGAGTCGGGACGATGCGCACGAACAGCTCCCGGTTCCCGGGGGCCCAGTTCACGACCCCCGCCCGCATGGCCGAGGCGCGCTCGGTCTCCGATTCCACCCGGTGGGCCGGTCCCTGGATCAGCACGCTCCACCCCTGCCGCCCGGCCATGTCGAGTTCGTCAATCTCGAACGCCACCTTGTACTCGGCGTCCGCGATCCCGGTCTGCAGATCCTCGTCGAGCGCGCTGTGCAGGGCGGTCCGGAACACGATCGCCCCGTCGTACAGCATGTAGTTCACCGGGAGCACGGCCTGACCGAACCGGCTCTGGTAGGCGATGCGGCCGATTCCGCCTGGCGATATCAGCCGCAGGCACTCGGCCTCGTCGAGTGCCTCGATCGTGCGGTCAGCAGACATGCCTGATCCTTCCGGGTGCGGGCTGGTCGCGTTGTCATGACCTTAGCGCCCGGGTCCGGGGCCATGACCTTCAACCCCGCAGGAACGGACTTTCGGCCCTGCCATCCGTCGCTGCCGCCATCCATGCTGAACAGGAGAAGTGAAGAGGTGCTGATGATGAAGTCGACCGTCAAGGAAGTCATGAGCACCCGCGTCATCTGGGTGAAGAAGGACGCGACGTTCAGGGAGATGGCCGCCGCCCTTCGCGAGCACCGGCTCAGCGCCTTCCCCGTCCTGGACGACGCGGGAAAGGTGATCGGCGTCGTCTCCGAGGCCGACCTGCTGACCAAGGAAGCGCTGAACACCGAGCCCGACGGCATGCCCGGAATGATCACGGGCATCCTGCGCCGCAAGGAGCAGGAGAAGGCCCGCGGGATCACTGCGGGCGACCTGATGACCAGTCCCGCGGTGACCGTCCGGCCTGACGACACGGTCGAGCACGCCGCCCGGCTGATGTACACGCGCAAGGTCAAGAGGCTCCCGGTGGTCGACAGCGCCGGCCATCTCGTCGGCATCATCAGCCGGGCGGACGTGCTGGCGATCTTCGACCGCTCGGACAGCCAGATCCGCAAAGAGATCACCAGCGAAGTGCTGCTCGGCGAGTTGCTCATCGACCCGAAGGCCTTCAGGGTGACGGTGAAGGACGGGGTCGTGACCTTGGAAGGCGCGCCGGGGACCACCACGGCGGGTCACGAGATCGTGCGCCGGGTCCGGCACGTTCAGGGTGTGGTCGCCGTGCGCGATCGCCTCAGCTACCCGACCCCCGACTGATGCCGGGGCGGCACGAGAAGGGACGCAGCGATGAATGCCCTCGTCAAGGACGTCATGTCGACGGAGGTCGTAGCGGTCAAGCGCAGTACGTCCTTCAAGGAGATGGCGGCCAAGCTCCGTGAGTTCCGGGTGAGCGCGTTTCCGGTCATCGACGACTACCAGAAAGTGATCGGCGTCGTTTCAGAGGCCGACTTGCTGGCCAAGGAGGCGCTGTCCGACGGCCAAGCCGGATTTCCGGGAGCGATCGCCGACCTGATGCACCACAAGGATCACGGAAAGGCCGAAGGCCTCACGGCGGGCGACCTGATGACTCACCCGGCGGTCACCGTCAGGCCCGACGATTCGGTGGAGCATGCCGCCCGGATGATGTACACCCTCCAGGTCAAGCGCCTCCCCGTGGTTGACGCGGGCGGCTACCTGGTCGGCATCGTCAGCCGCGCCGACGTGCTGACCGTCTTCGACCGCCCCGATGAGGAGATCCTGGCCGAGATCACCGACGGCATCATCCTGCACGAGTTCTTGCTCGATCCGGGCCGGTTCATCGTGACGGTCGCCGATGGCGTGGTGACCCTGAAGGGCAACCCGGAATCGGCGATCCTGGCCCGTAACCTCCTCGGGAGGGTCCGGCACGTCCAGGGCGTGGTGGCGGTCCGCGACGAGCTGGCCTACCCGCCCCCCGAGCGGGAGATCGCAGGCCTGTACTTCTGATCCGGAGGCGACCATGAGCATGGCGCAGGCGGCTGGCCATGCATACGCGCTGCTAGCCGACGGCACCACGGTTGAGATTCGCCCGGCCGGCCCGGCCGACTTCGATGGGGTCAAGGCCATGTACGCGGCGATGTCCCCGGAGAACACGTACATGCGCTTCTTCAACATCAGCCGCATGGCGGCCGAGAGGGAGGCCCGGCGGATCAGCCGGGACCCGCGGCCCGGTCACGTGGCGCTGCTGGCGCTGTCGGGCGCCGAGGTGGTGGGGTGCGCCAGCTACGACACGTTCACCGAGCCCGGCGGTCCCGAGGGAGTGGCGGAGGTCGCGTTCGCGGTGGCCGACCACATGCACCACCGGGGCATCGCCACTCTGCTGCTCGAGCATCTGATCTCGTTCGCCAGGAGCCACCAGATCACCATCTTCACGGCGGAGACCCTGTCCGAGAACACGGCGATGCTGAAGGTGTTCATCGACGCCGGCCTGCCGGTGCACCGTCGCTACGCGGACGGGATCATGGAGCTGACCTTCCCCCTCCCCGGCGACGACGGCGGCACCGCCCTCGACACGTACCTGAACGCCGTGGCCGAGCGGGAACGCCGGGCGGATACCGCCAGCCTGCGGCGCGTGCTCGAGCCCGAGTCGGTGGTGGTGATCGGGGCGAGCCGGCAGCGGGGAACGGTCGGCCGGTCGATCCTGGACAACATCCGCAGCGGCGGGTACTCCGGCCGGGTCTACGTGGTCAACCCGCGCGCCCGGCAGATCGGCGGCGAGCGGTGCCTGTCCTCGGCGCTGGACCTGCCCGAGCCGGTCGACCTGGGGGTGATCGCGGTGCCGGCCGCGGCGGTGCTGGACGTGGCGGAACAGTGCGGCCAGCGCGGCGTGCGGTCGCTCGTGGTGATCACGTCCGGGCTCGACGCCGCCGCCTGCGCCGACCTGCTCGCGGTGTGCCGCCGGCACGGCATGCGGCTGGTCGGCCCGAACTGCTTCGGCGTGGCCGTGCCCGCCATCGGCCTGGACGCCACGTTCGCCGCCAGCCACCCGCGGCCCGGCGTGGCCGGGCTGGTCATGCAGTCCGGCGGCCTGGGCTTCGCCCTGGTGGATCACCTGTCCCGGCTCGGCATCGGGATCTCCTCGTTCGCGTCGGTGGGCAACAAGCTCGACGTATCGAGCAATGACATGCTGATGTGGTGGGAGCACGACGGCGTTACCAAGCTCGCCGTGCTGTACATCGAGTCGTTCGGCAACCCGCGCAAGTTCGCCCGGACGGCCCGCCGGGTCGGCGCCAGCATTCCCGTCCTGGCGGTGGAAGCCGGGCGTTCCGCGGCCGGCCAGCGGGCGGCCGCCTCGCACACCGCGGCGGTGGCGACGCCGCTGGTCAGCCGGGAGGCCCTGTTCGAGCAGGCCGGCGTCATTGCCGTGCCCGGCTTCGGGGAGCTGGTCGAGACCACCGCGCTGTTCGCCACGCAGCCCGTCCCGGCGGGTACGACGGTCGCGATCGTGTCCAACGTCGGCGGCGCCGGGGTACTGGCGGCCGACGCCTGTACCGACCTCGGCCTGACCGTGCACCGGCCGCACGGGCTGACCAGCCGCCGGCTGCGCGCGCTCGTGCCGGACGGCAGCGCGATCGGCGGCCCGATCGACACCACGGCCGCGATCTCCGGTGAGGATTTCCGCCACTGCCTCGAGCTGCTCGCGGCGGACGACGAGGTGGACGCGATGATCGCACTCGTGCTGCCGACCGCCGCCACCGGTGACCTGGTCGCGGCCATCCAGCACGCCGACGTCGGCGTCCCGATCGCCGCCGTCGTGCTCAACCAGCCAGAATCCGTCCGGCTGATCCCCCGGCTGACGGCCGAGGAGACCGGGGTCCAGGAGCCCCGGGGGGTCCAGGGGGTCCAAGGAGCC
>Ga0187780_10003924_pt1 | contig 11171 bp, 10 predicted proteins | sample 1015_Q2_SP10_20__FD_132429 | JGI IMG/M metagenome (GOLD analysis project Ga0187780, IMG submission 132429) | Tropical peat soil microbial communities from peatlands in Department of Meta, Colombia - 1015_Q2_SP10_20_MG | ecosystem: Environmental > Terrestrial > Soil > Wetlands > Peat | place...
CATTTCCCGCAATCTGTCCGGCAATCAGGATGGCTTCTCCAGATTGCAGGGTTGCGTTTGTTGTCTGGAGCTTCAGCGAAGGAATACCCTTGTAGATCGGCTGTGGTATCATCGGGGTTGGCATCACGGCAGGTTTGATGGCATTCCATTCGGCACGTGCTTCTATGGGTTCAATGGTCTCAAATATCTGAGGCTCCTCACCTGGATTGGGAAGGCTCTGCACCTTTGTCCCAATATCAATAGCTGCATATTGAGGAGCTCCCGGCGCGTCTTCAACTGTAAATGCCAGGTAGACATTAGCCGCGACGCCCGGGCGTAAGGGGTAATTGACCATGCGTGCAAGTTCCCGCAAAGAACCAAGTTCTGTAGCGGTGTTTCTGTAAGATTCATTAGCGATGCGTTCCTGGTAGAACGTGAGAACGTCAGCAGCCATAGCCCAGGCATCAAGCAAAGCAATAGAGAAATCTTTATCATCGCGCGTCCGTAAGCCTCGTAATGCTGGTAAATTCACATCCTTTAAACGCGATAACATCGTCTGTTTAAATTGTGCATAGGTTCCCACGCGATAAGCAATCGCTGACTGCCCGGGTGGATTAGTAATCGGAACGGGCGTCGTTTGTATCGTCGTTTCTGTGCAATAGCTGCACCCATCTTGATTCAAATCGATCATATAACACCACCATGCGTAGTCAAGCCGAAAACACCATGTGACGGAGCGTCCGGGTTATTCTCCATACGTGCGATTTCCAACCAGTCCATTATTAGTACACCATCTTCCAACCCAGAAGAGATGGAAATGTCCTGGCGTTGAAATGTCGTTATGTTAACGGCCTGGACGCCTGCTACCTCATAGGCAGCGGTATAGAGATCACTGAGGTAGACGGGCGTACCAAATGTGTAGCTACCTTCGTAAAAAATACCCTGTTGCCCATCTGGCCACCAGCGGTTGCTAAAGACCTCCTTCAATGCGGCCTTCACCTTAGCACCAATGTACGTGGCCTGAATCTGCACCTGCATCTCGATCTCTAACGACACATAGACAGGAGCGACAATCACAAGGTCTGCACCTGCCATCCGAAAAGGCTCCATGCGCTCACGCAGTTTCATGCGAAAAGCATCATCAACAGGAGCTCCACCTGAACGCTCCACTGTCAGAAAAGCCGTGTACCGGCTCCCCGTCCAGCGCAAAATTGCGTTAGCTCTCTCTACCTCCGGTTCGCGTTCGGCAATCTCCTTGTAATCCTCTGGTCTAACCCCGCGCTCTTGCGTGCTAAAGGTTTGAGAAATCAACTGGCGGACATCATCGATGCTCTGGGGATCGATTCCACCCGAGGCGGGCATTGGATTCACCACTTTGGTGATGCGGTGGTCTGTCAGTCCGATGTGATAGAGAGATTCTCGGCCCACATTGCCGGATACCCCATTGCCTACACGATATGTAGCACTAAACTCTGTACCAGCAGGCGGACGCGATCCATATTGATTATCACCGAAACGCAGGTAGGCCTTTCCATGGTCATCTATTTCCACTACAAAATGCCGATCGGTTGGCTTACTCACGAGAAGATCGGGCTGCGGATGCCAGGTTGTGGGTACTCTCCCCCGTCCCTCCTGATGACTATTCAAGGTAATGTCAGGTAAACTCATTGGAGGAGTGGAATCACCGGTAACCAATTGGCCTGCTTCACTTGCTGACCTGGTTGCATCTCTTGCCCTCAGATGCCGGGCCCGATTGATTGTGGCTACCGCCGAAGCATCGATAGCTGTAGGAACTCCCCTTACAAATACCCTGTAACTTCTACCAGCCACAGCAACATGGGTCAGAGGTGAATAAGTGAGGCATGGGGAGAACCGGGGAAAGGTAACCGCAATATCGCTACTTGCTGGCACATCGTTCTGAGGAATCATGGCAAACTGGTCTTTGTCGAAGGTACAGCCATGATCCGCGAGCACGACGTTACCGAGTGCGACGCTCATTTGCTCACAGTATAGGCACTCACTACCATCTCCTATCATTCCAGAGATGCACAGTGGAAAGAGCAAAGCATCCTGGTAGTGCCACTCGATCCTGGTAACCTCCAGGGAATAGTCAGACCCGGCATTTTTATGCTTGTGTGTATCCCTGCTAGCCTCTTCATGAGAAAGAGCGGCCTCTTCCTCAAGGAATGCTTTACCACCAGCAACAGGAAACCAAGCACCAAGCGGATCTGTTTCACGTGTGATTTTCGTCAGGCGGACAGCCTGCCGGTGAGTAGGATCAGCATCTTCTGGCAGACCCGAACGAACACCCTTCGTTTCTTTGAAGATTAATACATCTCCGACCTGCAAATGTTTGCAAGGGCCATATAATGTTGCGCTTGTGGAGTCCTTTGGTATATAACATTCGCGTGCTCCCCAGGTATAAAAGTACAGTTCATTCAGATCTTCAAACAGGCCATCGATGTCATACATGGTTTCAAAGACTTCCGCCTGCGCATGCTGCATTTGTTGCCATGCCCAATCTTCTGTGACATAGACATTCTGCTCTCTGAAAACTCGAGTAATCAGTTTCGTACCCTTTGGTAACGCTACTGCTCTATCTTTTTGACTCGTATGGGCAGGTTGTGTTTCGTTTGGAGGTTTCTCGATATCCTGGTTGACCTGCACCTGCACCCACACACGAGCATTGCAGCCTTCACTGATGGGGTAGGCGAGCAACCTGGCGTGACGCCTGACCGATATGCGACGGCGCGCTGTGCTCAGGTACGACTCTGTAGCGATGACATCTTGTTGGTAGCTCAGGTGGTCGCCGGCGTACGCGAGGATCTCAACCAACATTACGCCGAGATCTGCTTCACTTTGCTGCTGCCAGTCTGGCAATAGAGCAGAGAGACGATCCAGCATCAGCTTGCGGAAGCTCGTGTAATCTTTTACCAGGTAATCGATGACAGGTGTGGGTGCGACTGCAGGCAGAGTAAGGGGTTGCACCTGGCAGTCAAAATTCCCAGGAGGAGTAAAGGTAAAGCTGACTGCTGTAAGCTGTGGATCGAGTTTCAGACGGCGGGCATCCGGCTTCAATCGCAACGTATAGGTTCCTGCAGGGGAGGGGATGGAATCGAAAAGGGAGGGGAGCCTTTTGCCAGCACCTCTTATCTGTGTATTCAGCTTCACGGTCAGAACACGCTCCCCCGTTGCGTTTACACTTACGACGGCCACGTCCCAGATACCTTCTTCCCCCTCGACGAGCACATGCTCTTTGTCCAGAGCTCCGGGCTTGAGTAGATTGATGAAATAGACGTTCAAGGTGTGTGAATCTACCACATCAAGGAAATCAATACCATTGATGCCAATCTCGCTCAAAGCTGATACTGCGTCACGGCGTCGTTCGTCACGACACTGGTAAATCATTGTTCTAAACTCCCTGGACAAACTGCTCAACTTTCAGTTGCTGAGTGCGGATTACCATGTACTGCACCTCCACAACTAACGACGACACAATGTTTTGCACATCTACGGATTCGACCTGTATCAAATTGCCCATCTCCAATTGCAATGCGCCTTGAATGAGGACCTGCGTAGCAGCTGCGAGCGCTTCGCTATTCTGCATGAAGATCAACTGGCGGACTCCACAGCCAAAGTCCGGGAGGTTGACCCGCTCTCCGGGTGAGGTAAACAGGATTTGTTCGATCATGTTCCTGATGTGTTCCTCGTGGGAGGAGCAGCTAGACGTACGTCCGTTGTTATCAAAATGATAGGGATAGTTGAGCTGCATCATGTCCCCTTTACACGAACCTGTGTCATTGCAATTGTCAATGGCGTGCCGTTCGGTATGCAAATTGCCTGACTATCTCGCAATAAGACGGGCATGCCATTGGCCTTGACGCGCATGGACCCCATGACCCACGTGCCGGTTACACATGGCATAGGGACGATACCTGCGACGAAAGGACAACCTGCAATGACATATGGCGGGGCCTGCAAGACGATGGGCTGGCCGCTGACGGTGACGCGGGGATATGGCACTACTGGCTGAGCCACTCCACCATGCGCACATTGCACCACAGCGCCAACGTGCAACAAAAAACCTGGCATTACATCACCTCCAATGCTGATTGGTTCAGAGCCACCTTGGGGCCGCTCAACTCAACACTAGCAGCAGCTCCGTTATCGATTTTCACGGTTAAAGCTTTCATTGAGATCGATTGTCCGGATGCGGTCTGGATAGTCACCTCACCTCCACCTGCATCATTGAGTACGATTTTCTGGCCTGCTGCAGTCTTAAGGGTCACTGACCCACCACCTGCATCGTCGAGTATGAACTGTTGCCCAGCTGGTGTGGCGATGGTGATCTTCTTGCTTCCTGTGTCGTCGAGCAGGATGCTGTGTCCTCCTTCGGTCTTGATGAGTACCTTCTTGTTTGGGTCGGTCTGAAACTCTTGAGGTATCTCTTCTTTTGTACCCCACCAGCAGCCCGACCAGATCGGGTAATCCGGGTCACCCTGTTCAAATTCAATCCATACTCCGGCATTGGCTTGTGGCAAGGCAAAGAAACCCATGCCTTTCCCACTGAAAGGAGCACAAGGCATGGCCCAGCCAGTTTCAAAATCATCCATGATGTCGGGTACCCTCGCTCGGATACGCCCGATCTTCAATGGATCGGTATTGTCGGTCACGACGCCACGATATTTTCCATAGAACTTCTGTACCATCATGATAGTTGTCTCACCGCCTGTTCACCTGCCCCGACTCCATCCCTTGCTAGCTCGAACGCCTGGATGTATTTGCCTCGTTCAAGGGAGTGCTTGACTGACTTGATGATGTATTTGCCATCGTATAGATATCCGGCGCCACGCACCTCGACGACTTTACCGGCCTCCAATACGTAGGGATAGCGCGTGGTGTCGACGGTTCCTCGGCCGGTGACAGCTCTCAGTCCGGCAACGGCTGAGGCACGCAGGGCGTTGGCAAGTTGCGAGGAGGTATAGCGGGCGGTATCGGACAATTGCTCTGTGTCGAGCGGCTCCAGAGGATTCCCGGCAAGCGGGTCCTCCTCCTGGGCTGCCGGCGCAACGGTCTTACTCTGCTTGTTTTCCATGTCTAAAAAGGAGCCTCGCACCTTTCTCGGCAGGTCTGAGTCCTGAGCAAAGGAGAGTTCTTTGACATTGGTAGCGTCACCCATATTCAGTGTTAAAGCGGGCAGGGCGACCTTTTTGCGATTCTCTGGTCCCCAATAGAGCTGGCAATCGCCATTCTCCAATGGCTGGCTATAAAACACAAACCCATTGCGCCTTGCCAGTTCCTGAATATAGGCCAGATCTGTCGTGGATCTGGGTTTACTGGGAATGCGATAGGCGGTGAGCGGCTGATCCATCGATTTTGGTGGTGCCAGTGATAATCCATACCCAGTATAATTACCAACCAACTGTGTGATAATCTGACCATCCGAGAGGTGCTCAAATGTTGCACTTGCCGCTTTCCGATTGAGCTGGTGCGTAATGCTCTTTCCGGTGACCGAGAACGTGGACGCTCCTGGCGAATTACTGGGGTTGAGTTGAAGGAATGTAATGACACCTGAGATCAATACGTACTGTTTGGTATCAAGGAACACACCAATCACAACCTTAGCATTCGGAACGAACAGACCTTTTTGGAGCACATCATAGTCCATTGGTTGCTGTTTCCCCAGGATGAAGTCCATTTGAAAACCATCGCTCTGTTCCTGGATGTTATCGTTCACCACAACGCTGCTGAGCGCGGTTATTATTGTATATGGTAGAGTTTTGGGTGGACTTTTCCCTTTGCCTATTTTCACATAGAGCTGAATTTTTCTCGGGGTCCTGGCCATGTTTCCCTTTTCCTAGCTGTACTGTGCTACAAGAGACATCACACAATTGATGAGTTGATATTGATGATGACGCCGGGAATTTCAAGCTCTTCCGGGCTGATCACATTGTTGTCATCACAGATTTTCCAGAAAAGCAGTGGATCTCCCAGGTAGTGATTGGTGATGTTATCAAGTCGATCTCCCTGTATCACCGAATGTTCAACTGTGTTGAGTGATTCATTCACTGGAGGAATGATACGCCTTTGGACGTAACTCACCCTGCGGCGCGTGCCATCGTTGTCCAGTATGTCAAATGTTGCTGTTGGAATGCCATAATAGCGGCTTGTTTCTTCAAACACGGCTCTCTCCTTCATAAATATGCTGCCGGGTTATTGACGCTTCGGCTTATACTGACTGGCTCTCTCCTCGATATTGCGGTGGTAGGTGATAAATGCCTTGCCTCCGGCATTCTTAAATCCCAGATCATAGTAGGTGAGCACTTGCAATTCGAGGCTGATCCTGGCGCGAACGGGATTGAGTTGCGGGTTAAACGCTTCCTCGGTAATACTGAAACTGATCAAGCGCACAGGTACGGTACGCTTCCTGCCCCAGACGAAGAGTGTTAATGGGGCCTCAAGTGGTATGATCTCGATCTTTCCCTCCTTCGCAGACTGCTCATTGTCTGTTACCTTCGAGTACTGAGGATAGAGCAGGCTCTCCAGCGCGGCAAGCGCGGGATAGATGTCCCCATCACGTGCGCTTGCCCCTTCTTCCACCTGGCTGGTGACGTCAATTTCAATTTCAAGTGAAAAAGTTTCTTGAGGTGGCCCTTTCAACCGCAAAGGTTCGCCTCGATCAGAATTGTCCCCCCCCGAGGCAGTTTGCGCCGTTAATCTGCGGGTCAGTGTGTCCGGGTTATATTGGAATGGTATCTCCCTACGCTCATTTGAGGTCTGATATATGGCGATGATGCTGCCCTTACGAAGATCGGGTGCACCAGGAATATCATCCATTTATTCGTCCTTTCTGCTGGTGTGCGTACGTGAGCGACTGCTTAGACCCGCATAAATCGCCTGCGCCACCCGGGCGCCGATATCCTGCGCCTTCGCGCCGGGCTTTAGCGAAATGGTTCCACCATTCAATCTACCAAGCTCGTATCCTGAAGCAGGAAATTCTGACATACCTTGCACTTCGAACAACCGCTGCAATTCATGCTGAACCGCATCACCAATGACATAGCGATCTTTGGGTGCAAAGTCATGCAGTACGAGTTCTTCAATATATACTTCGATGTTGTGCGGGATCATATCCATCCTCCAATCTCGGCCTCTGTAAGAGATTTTTCGAGTTTGGCGTATTCGCTGCGGGCTGCACGCAGCAGGTGAGCCATACGGACAGGCTCCTGCGCTTCTGCTGCTAGAAATGCCGCGTTGAGGGCGATGTTGCGGATGTTGCCACCTGTCACGTTGAGCCTTGCCAACTTCGTCATATCCAATCCCTCTGTTGGCGTGCTGGCGGGGAAGATGCGTCGCCAGATCTCCATACGCTGTGCAGCATCGGGAAAAGGAAACTGGACGATGAAACGTATACGCCGCAGAAAGGCTGTATCCAGCGCGCTCTTCATGTTCGTGGTCAGAATCGCCAGGCCGCGATAGGCTTCCATGCGCTGCAGGAGGTAGCTCACCTCGATATTGGCATACCGGTCGTGGCTATCCTTGACCTCGCTGCGTTTGCCAAAGAGAGCGTCGGCTTCGTCAAACAGGAGGATGGCCCCACCCTCTTCGGCAGCGTCGAAGACGCGGCGCAGGTTCTTCTCTGTCTCACCAATGTACTTGCTGACGACCTGGCTCAGATCAATATGGTACAGGTCCAGGCGCAGTTCATTCGCGAGCACCTCAGCCGCCATAGTCTTACCGGTACCGCTACTACCGGCAAAGAGGGCATTGATGCCGAGACCGCGTAATCCCCTGGAAGCAAACCCCCATGTCTCGTAGACTTTGCCTCGCTGCCTGACATGAGCAGCGATGTCACGCACTATCTGCTGTTGTAGTTCTGGCAGCACCAGGTCTTCCCAGGAGGCTGCTGGCTCGATACGTTGCGCAAGGTCGTCCAGGTGAGGACGTGCTTGCATTCGACAGGCATCCCATAGCACCTGAGCAAGATTGTTTTTCGCTAAAGAGGAGTGTTCCTGTTCAGATGTATGTTGCACCAATGCCCCGGCACTGGCAGCTGAAATGGATGAAGTATCAAGATTGAACTGTGAAACTAGCGCCTCCACCTTGCCATTCAGGGTAAGTGCAGCGCTACCCAGGGCACTCCGCCAGAGAGTGCGCTGTTCACCTGGAGTCGGTTTGCGCACCTCAAAGGTGAGTAATGGACGGTGCAGTGCGCGCCGTCGCTCCCTGCTGCTCACTATGATCGCGCCTCTGGTGGATTCAATCAACCGTGAGATGCTTCTTTCACGGGCGCTATCGGCGCTGTCCAGTTCATCGCAGTCAAGCAGCAATGCACTCCCGCCCAGGATCACCTCGCGCTCCCAGAGACGAGTGAATGTTTCGAACTCATCTGGATGAAGGGGGATGGCGTGAGCCGAGATCATGCCAAGGCTCAAGCCCAACGCCTCGCAAGCAGCTGCTGCTATGGCGCGTTTGCCCTGCATTTCATTCCCACATAACTGAACGGCAGGGAGATGTTGCAGGGTAGGGGTAAGCACTGCCCTGGCACCAGTCCAAACTGCTATGATTTCTTCTACCAGAGCGGCATGCGACGGTACGAGGTTACCCGTAGCGCTTAGCGGTTCGACCACAGTTGCCAGGCGAGCATCGAGGTGCTGGAGGCCGGTGAGGAAGTGCAACACGCGTTCGTCAATGCGCAACTGGCTCGTGGTGAGGGTGTTGCCTGCGCCAACTTCTAGTAGTCGCCAATATCGTAGAGGCGCGTTTGGCATGAGTGCACTCCAGTGTGGATCCGCCAGGGCTGCCAGCGCGAGGCTGAAGGTAGGATAGGTTTGCTGCGTGTCGCCATGTAGAGCAGAGCACAACGAAGCAAAGGAGGAGTCAAGTTCAACCCCTGCACACATGAGCAATACATCCCGCTCAAAATGAGAAAGTCCGAAAGCGATACAAAGTGCTTCTATCGCAGATGGAGTAGATATATTGTCTGGCACATTATTGCTCTCTTCAGGGATAGGTGGCAGGCCAAAGACGCTCTCCGCAGGTTTTGCGCATTGCATTAATGCAGCACGCACTGTGACGAGCGCTGCCGAGAGGAAGCGCTGATTTCGGTCATACCAGTTGCCGGTAATCGTTGCATTCATTGGATTGTCACCTGCGGTTCGGCGTATTGTCCATTCGCATCGACATTGAGTAAGCTTTCTGCTCCATCAACCGAAATGCGTACAAGGTACGTGCCAGGTTGTACAGCTTTGATAGGAAATGAGCTCGTCATAGCAGGATCCTGTACTCGTGGTCTGGCTTCAAAACTATACGCTCGCGCAGGTGGCGCACCCTGCGGAAGAGCTGTAGAACTGAATTCGTTCAGCAGCAAAATGACTCGTTGCGCCATGCCAATCGGCGGCCCACCGACGGTAATATCGATACTACCATCGACGGTGCCATCCGGATTGTGCGGGAAGGTAAAGCTTGTGTTTCCTTGCAAGTCTATCGTTGGCCGCAGCACAAAAGCTGCTACGTTCGATTCGACGCCTCTATGCGGTGTAGGTGGCATACCTAAAAGTCTCGGCTGGATAACCTGTACTGCCTGAACTCCAGCTCGCAACGTCCTCACCTGCAAATCGCTCTCCTGCGGGTTGACTGTGAGTGGCAGCGTGATCTGAGTACTGCTCACATTTTTTGCTGCTGGTGTTACATCGTTACTGCCGATGCGTAGCAAGGTTCTGTTTGCGCCAAGCAGTTGCTTCCCTCGAATGCGCAATGTGCTTCCTAGAATGATAGGCTGATTAAACTGGCCGGGCCGATTCATATCCGCCTGGGTAGTGATCTGCTCAATTACCGGTTGATTGAAAGGTGTTGCATTCACGTTGTATGCTCGTACGGGCAGTGTACTTTGTGGTATATCGTCACTTTCAATCAAAACGACAGAACCCTGGTAAGCAAGTGAGAGACTATAGGGAATCTGAAAAAATATCGACCAGATTTTGGATAATTCTTCCAGTGAGAGATGCAGGGGTGAGAATCTGACCAGCTCTATCTGGTCAGCCAGGTTAGACTGAGCAAGGTAAGGAAAGCTATCGCTCGCTAGGGCGGTTTCACCTGGTTGAGGATTGACAATGTTACGAATCTTCTCGCGTGCGAGCAGGGGTTGCGCATGAAGTGTACTCACAACATTTCCCAGCAGGCGCTGCGTTTGCAGTTGGCTCTCGTCTCCATAGAAACTGATCATATAGTGCAAATCCAGGGCCACCTGGGGGCGTTGTGCGAGCGTTCCATCAGAACGACGAGTAGGCAAATCGGCATTGCGAAGAGCAGAATTGGGAGTTACCTGGTACAAGTAGATATTAATCTTCGGTTCAATGGCAGCATTTGCTGCGCTATCTGGCCGCGTTGTTGTGACGGTTACGCCATCAATATCTGCCAGTGCTGCTGCCTGCAACAGTTCTTTGAGCACTGCTGTAACGGTGGCAATTGCCAGAAAATTGCTCATTACCCTCCTCCTTTACTCTGCTTGAGATAATCATCCAGGGAGAGTAAGGGACCGGGACGAGCTGGTTTAGATGGTGAGATAGGCGCTTGAGATGTGACAGCTCGTACATCGATGCGACCAATCGTGATGTGGATAGTAGGCGCAGTTGGAACTGAGTCTACCTGCGGCGTTGTGACTGGGTCTTGCCGAATACTTGCATGGTCGGGTTGTGACAGATCGGAGCGGGATTGAGATGGGTTTCTTCTTAAGCCTGGTGTAACAAAGTTGATAAGTGGCGCATCTTTTTGCTCTTGAGGAACGGTTTCCTGTGATACCTGGGCTTGCAAAACCAGCAAATGTTGTTCTGCTGGCAAAACGTCAACCTGCCCAGTTGTACGTGGCGGTGAGGGCGGCTGGGGGCGGCCAGGGGCCGCTTTATCGCCTTTCTGGTTGCTTGTGGGGGAAATGGTGTGGCTCTGGTTGTGTATAGCGGGGGCAGGTTCCCCACCCGGTAAGGCATCCGCTGGCCCGGGCAGAGCACCCGTCGCTCCAGGCATGGCACCCGCAAGGGGTGCCCCTACTATATACGTTTCATGAGTTGCTGAGTCGTGTTTGGTGGGGGCTGGGTCCATCGGGGTTAACTGTAGCTGTTGAGGAGTGAGCCCTCCGCCCCCGGGCGACCATAAAGGCCCTCCCCACGCCACTCCACCACCCTCGCCCCTACGGA
>Ga0187780_10003925_pt1 | contig 11167 bp, 9 predicted proteins | sample 1015_Q2_SP10_20__FD_132429 | JGI IMG/M metagenome (GOLD analysis project Ga0187780, IMG submission 132429) | Tropical peat soil microbial communities from peatlands in Department of Meta, Colombia - 1015_Q2_SP10_20_MG | ecosystem: Environmental > Terrestrial > Soil > Wetlands > Peat | place...
ACGTGATGGTCGGCAGGTCCGTCGACCTCCTCAGAGGACCCGGTTGCGCAGGTCTATTGCCATTCGCCTTCCGTCGAAGTCATAATAGATGTTGCGGTCGACGAATCGCCCGTCCGCCCATTTCGGAATCCGCAGGAAGCGGACCAACCCGTCGGTACCTTCCTGAGCGTGAAACTGGATGTGGCCCTCGGCGAGGTGTGCGAGGACCGCTTCGGAACGCGGTTCGAACATCCCCTCGTCGGTCACCAGGAGGGTGGTGGTCCCGTTCTCTCGAGCGGCCCGATGAAGGTCCCGGAGCATCCGGGCGAGGTCGTTGGGAGAGAGACCCAGGGTTAGGAACGAGAACGAATCGACCGCGAGAAGCCCTCCGCGCGGAACGAGCTCCGCGAGACTGTCCAACGCATCCATCTCCACGACCTGGACCTGGGCGGCCGCCCCGGACGATTCCCCGTTCTCCCGGGCGAACATCTGACGGAGCTCGCCGCCGTCCCTCGAGGTCACGAACGAAACCGGTCGGCCCGCGTGGAGGGCCGTTCGGCACAGGCGCCGAACGAAGAAACTCTTCGCGAGGTCGGCTCCTCCCTCCACAATGATGATCGTGCCATCGTCGATTTTGGAGATGAGGGTGTCGAGGCCCGGCACTTCAATCGAAAGGCTCACGCCGTCTCGATAGCCCCATGACCTTTAACGACTCGAGCGGAAATGTTCGGCCGCTTACGGAAAGACCGTGGCTCTATAGGGCCTACGTAAGAGACGCCTAAGACCATCGGTGGGAATCGGGCAAGGATGCGTCGTCTTTCGCGGAACGAGCGCGGTCTCTCGGAGATTGTGGGGACCCTTATGCTCGTCGTCATCGTCGTGAGCGCAGCGACCCTTCTGGCTGCGTTCGTGGCTACGTATCAGAAACAGCTTCAGACCGAAGAGACGTTCACGCACGACCAGAACCTCGAGTCAATTCACCTACTGTCTCTCGCCACGTCCATCTCGTCGGGAGCTTTCACCAGTTTCTCGTTCACGTTGGCGAGCGAGTACGTCAACCCCTCTGTTATCCAGGGGATTGCCCTGAATAGCGTACCCTTGGGCCAGTTCAGTTGGGACAATGTAACCACGAATACGATGGGGACCTACGCCCTGGGCCAGAACTTCTACCTGCAACCATTCGACCAAGTCGTGGTTACCCTCGACCTCAACCCGAGTCACAGCACATTCTCATTCCTGAGTCCTGCCGACGTCCCGGTTCCGAACCACTACATTAAGTTCGATATCTATACACTGCTTCAGAACGACTTCGCCAAGGTGTTCCTGCCTCCCGCTCCCTTTGCGGTGATCAGCGAAATCAACCCCTCGGGGAGCGATCCCATCACCCTTCTCGATGGCACAATGTCGTTCCAACCCGGCGGGAATGTTTCCCTCGTTCAATGGGACTGGAGCGTCAGCGGCGGGGGGCTTACTTCCACGGCAACCAGTCTCAGTACGGCATCATTTACTGAGGGCGGGAATCCGGTCACCAACGGCGGGCTCAGCCCGGGCATAGTCACCGCAACCGGAGCGACCGCGACGTTCACCGTACCTTCGGGTTCCCTTTACGGTACGGAGTATGGTGCACAGAATTCGGTAATGTTCACATTGGGGGGAAACCTTTCTGTTTCTGGCACCGGAACTTGTTCGCTCACGGGGTCCTCGATTACCTCCGGGGCCTCGGGGATAGTGTCGGGAACCACTTTGACTGTGACGTTCCCGTTCACGACCACGATCTCACCGGGATGTACTACGGCGACGCTTTCACTCGCAGCGAGCGGAGTCAACCTTGTCCTAGGTGCTTCGGGAGAGCAGTTCGAGCTTACGCCCACATTGCCTATGCCAACGGGATCCCAGCCCCCGTACACTGTGTCTCTCACGGTCACGAACAGCGACGGCCTGCAGGGGGCCGCGGTCCTTTCCTACACCCCTCCCCCCTAGTGTGCGAACCGAGTTATTCGAACCGCTCGACCCTGCTCCCCGGGAGACAGCTACTATCCTCAGTCGGGCTGGCTAGGTGCACCGGGCTGTCCTGACGGTATTCAGCAGCCTCGGAGCCGAGGGAATCTCTTTGGTTGGCCCATTGTCCTCGGGAGGTGGTCCGAAGCACTGGAGCCAAGGCCCCCTCCTCAGCCGGGGACGAGGATGGCGAACGCAATTGCTGTCGCCCCCACCAGCGCGAGCGAGTGGAGGATTCCGTAGCGGGCCTTCCCTTCTGTGAATGCTCCAATGATCGCTCCAGTCCCAAGGGCATTGATGACCATCAGCTCGAAGAACCGTTCCTTGAGGCCGGTCTCGTCAAGCCGTGGGACCGTCGAGGGGGCCTGGGCACCAGCGCCTGCGAGCGGGTTGGTTCCGAGGAAATTGATGTTCAAAGTGCCGAGGTCCGGGGCGATGTAGATGAGCGCAAACAGCACCGCCATCAGGATCCCGAACGCAATGTAGACGACTGCGACCGGGAGGGTCAGCTGCTTTTCGCGCTCGTCCTCGATCTTTACGAAGTCGTCCATGTCCTTCGCGGCCCGATAGATCACGATTGCGGTCTCCCCTCCCACCTGGGTCGCGTCGGCGATGAGGCTCGCGTATCGGTTGATGAGGGGACTGTTCATCGGCATGGCCATCTCCTTGAGGACGACTTCGAACGGCCGGCCCAGACGGATTCCGTCTGCGGCGATCCGCAGGGGTTTGCGCAAGATGTTGGTGTGTGTCTTAGAAAGCTCGACGAGAGCTTTCGCGGGGTCGATTCCCCCCCGCATGGCGTCCGCCATTTCGAAGAGCAACTGGGCGAACGCCCGCTCGTACGCGCGTGTGCGGTTCATCCCATGGCGGGAATCGATTCCGAAGGCGGTCAGGGCCACGAAGAGGCCAAGGATGATCACGTAATCCGGAGCTTCCACAGGTAACCCCGGTGTGTTGTACACGTAGTCAAGGCCGACGAGGATGACGAAGAAGGCGAGGACGGCGGGAAGGTAAATCACGAGATACTGAGTCTTGACGGGATGGGTCGCAAAGTACCGCCGGAAAGTGAATCGGGTCGTTTGCTTCAGCACAAGAATGTACCCGCCCACCGCTGCGCCTGCGAGGGCGGCGGTGACCCCGATGTAGAAAAGAACCGTGGTCGGCTTGATCGAAGAGAAAATGGTCGGAGCGACCGTGAGGTTGGTGTTCACGGTGAAGTTCCACGTCATCGTGGCCGAGTTCCCGGCGATGTCGGAAACGTCGGCTGTAACAGTGTTGTTCCCGTGATGAAGTGGGAGGATCGACGGCGGGACGTAGCTGAAGCCTTTCGTGGTGATCGTCAGTGATTCAACGCCGGTCACGTTTTCGTGATTCACGAAGAGCAGGAAGCTCGACGGATTCACCGTACTGGCCGGATCTTGGAAGGATGCACTGATCGTGCTGCTGAGCGAAGGGACCGTCGCGTTCGGAGCCGGGCTCAGGTCCACGATGGCGAGAGGACCACTGGCAGCAGCCGATGTCCTAGACGCGGGAAGGGCGGCAGCGCCCGCGGTCACGACCAGGACCGCGATGAGCGCGAGGAGAAGCGCATGGCCGTTCATCATTCCGCCTTTGCATAAGCGACTGAGATCAACACGACCGTCATCGCGACCGCCACGGGGACGAGTCCGAACGTCAGCAGCAACAGTAGCTCGTTGGCGTCGAGTCCCAACGCCGTGCTCCCAAGCGCGTTCAGGAGAAACGCAGCGACTGCGATCATCAGCACTCCGACCAGAACGAGGCTCACGTACATGTCGAGAAACGTCGAGAGCCGCTCGATGAATTCTCTCTGGATGAGGCGTTTCAATCTCATCACGTCGTCCGACTTCGTCCGGAGGTACTCGTCGAGATTGCCGCCCTGGTGAATCATGTTCGCGATGTCCCAGAACGACTCGCGGACGGACTGAGAGGGGGACTCTTTCGCAGCCTCCGCGAGGGCCGTGATCAGGTCCTTTCCTTGGACGTCCGTCTTGTAGACGACCTTCTGGAATTCCCCGGTCATCGCGGGGTCATGGTCTCGCTGTGCCATCCGACGGAATAACCGGATCGGAGACGTTCCGGTGCTCGCAAGGACGGAGAGCTCGCTGAGAGTGAACGGAAGCTCTCGGTCGAGACGGTCCTTGCGGTTCGCGATCCGGGTGTTGAGGAGGAACCGAAACCCTCCGAGCACCGCCGCGAACGTTACGCCGACCACGAGAGCGAGGTAAAGGTACCAGTCCGGAACGTGAATCACGAAGAGAAACAACAGGAGTCCGACAGCAGTTACTGCGACGACACTGAAGATCGTAGTCAGGATCTCGACACTTCGATGCATCCCCGGCGAGGCGTTGACTCCCGCTTGCTTCAGCTTGTCCGCGAGGATTTCGTCCGGCTCCCCGTGGTCCAACCGCTCTCCCAACAGGTGATAGCAAAAGACGCGGTACTTGGAGACCACCTGCTCGGCGGATGGTGAGGTCGAACGGCTGGACTTGCTCTCGGCCTCGGTGTCCGACCCGTCCCGGGTCGCGTCCGCCGATGGGTACATGGTCGCTTAGCGCGCCGCTCGCTTTTCGAGGTCGCGCAAGGCTCCCGCCGGATCGATGTAGTACTCCCCAATCGCTCGGCTTACGTCCTTGAAGTAGGTCATTTTGAGGTGAGTCATCAGCTGGAGATACGCTTCCTTTCGCTTCAGCTCCTGATTCAGCTGATCGACGCTCTTTCCGGTCCTCTCCGAGATGTGCTCGAGAACGAAGCTCCGGCCGAGATAGGTGAACTTGTCCGCCTCGGGTTCCCACCGGAACGTCTCGTTCGTCAGAAGCTCGTTGGTTCGGGGGTCGATCTCGAGGATTTCAGTCACTTGAGTAATTCGTCGCATCCGAGTGTTGTTGACGATGATCTGTGCGGGGAATGCCACGACGTCGAGCGCCTGGAACAACACCCGCGGAATGTTCATCGGTTCGTTCTCGACCCGGTGAAGGAGCTCTCCAATCGACCCTGCGTGGATGGTCGACATTGAGGCATGGCCGACCGAAATCGCCTGGAAGAGCGTGAATGACTCGGTTCCGCGGACCTCCCCGACAATCACGTACTCCGGTCGCTGCCGAAGCGCCGTCACGAGGAGGTCGAAGAGGGTCACGGTCCCTTGGGATTTGGAGCGTTGGGACGAGATTCCAGATACTCCAGAGATTCCAGACGCCCCTCCGGAGACGCCGGACACCCCGTACCCGGTTCGGGCTACCGACTGAATCCAGTTCTCGTGGTCAATCTGTATCTCGGGAGTGTCTTCGATGGAGACGATCTTGTCCTCGGGGCGAATGAACATGCAGATCGCGTTGAGGAACGTCGTCTTGCCGGCGGCGGTGCCTCCCGAAATCAAAATCGACCGGTGATGCTCGACGAGGGTCCAGAAGTAGGCGAGCTCGAACGCGGAAATCGAGCCGAACTGGAGGAGATCGATCGGGGACACTGGGTCGTGGGAGAATTTCCGGATGCTGAAAGTGGACCCTTTGCGCGTGACCTCGGTGCCGAGGGTGAGGTTGATACGACTTCCATCCTGGAGGGTCGCGTCCAGGATGGGCTGGTAGATCGAGATGTGCTTGCCGGCAATCTGAGCGAGACGAAAGATGTACTTGTTGAGCTCGATCTCGTCGACGTATGACACGTTCGTTCGCATCGAACCGCAGACACGATGGAACACGAAGAGCGGGGTCCCTGGGCCGAGACAGCTAATGTCCTCGAGAAACGGGTCTTTCAGAAGCGGATCGACGCGGCCCAGTCCTAGGAATTCCCGCTGGACGAAATAGAGGAGAATTGGTTGGCGTCGCTCCGGAACTTGGATGTCGTACAGGTCGAGTACCGTCTCAAACCGCCTTTTCAGATATTCTTGGAGAGCGGGCGACTCATCGAGAGATTGTCCCTCCGCGATAGGGATCTCCTCGTGACCCATGAGGGTCTCCATACGCGCGCGGATCTGGACCAGTTGATCCTTCTCTGTGGCGGAGAGCGTTGGTTCGATCGCTTTGTACTGCAGCTCTCCCTCGCTGTCATCAAAGTAGACACGAACGAAAGCGTACGGTGGGTTGACCGGGTACGTCACGTTGAGTTTCCGTCGGTCGGCGAGAAGCTGGGCGCGCATGTACCCGAGCTCGCCTTGGATGAGCACCTTCTCGGGAACGATGTTGCGACGAATGAGGACCTGCTCGAGTCGCGCGGCTTCCTTGAGCAGGGTTGCCCGGTCCTTCGGCTTCGCCTCGCCGGGTTTGATACGGGGCACGAGCTGAGGTGGACGACCCTTTTCGCCCGAGCTGACCGACGCTGGACTAGCCGTGGAAACCACCGTCGGTCTCAGAGAGCCGGTCGAGAATAACTGATTCCTTCGCGATATACGAAAACTCCGTGCGTCGCAGATATTCCCGGTGTCGACAATAGAGAATAGCGTCCATATGGAATTTCAACGCGATACGGGTTCTATTTCGAGGGTGGATATCAAACTCGGACGCCTTCGCTCGGTCGCCAAACCGCCCTGAACGGGGCGGTCGCAAGAAGAACCAACAAAGGGGGAAAGAAACAGAGATGAGCGACAAGCGAATGAATGAAGTCGGACGACGCCAGCGGTACCGCCGGCGCCTCCGCGGGAAGAAGGCGGTGTCGCCGGTCGTTGCGACGCTGATCCTAATTCTAATCGCGGTGGCGGCTGCGGCGGCACTGTACCTCTGGCTCGTCGCCTGGCAGGGCGGTGTCACGAAGGGCATCGGCAGCCCGACGGCCCAGTACACCGTTACTATCGGGGGGAGCACGTCGGTCTATCCGTTTAGCCAAGTAGCCGTCAACTGGTTCGAGCAGAACAATTCGGATGTTGTGGTCAGCAACAACCAGGGCGGCACCGGAGCGGGTATGTCTGCCGTTTGTATCGGCCAAGTTGACATCGGCGCGGCTTCGAGCCTTGAAACGGTCGCTGGCCTGATGTCGACCGACAACTGTCCGTCCACAACGCAGGTTCAGACTGTCGCGTTCGACGCGGTCGATGTGATCGTGCCGGTTGCGAACACGCACGGCCTGGTCAGCGTCAGTTTCGACACTCTCGCGTTGGTCTACGCGGATGCTTCCGTGCTGGCGCACGCTACACCGACCCTCGTACCGACCACTGAGAACGGGCAGGCGATTCCGACGGGAGTTCCCACCCCGGCCACGGTCACGGCGTTGAACCCGCTTGTGTGGGACGAAATCCCCGCGGTGGTCATGGGCGCGACTGTCGGCACGACGACCCAGGCTCTGTCTGCTGGAGTTGGCGGGGTCATCACGACTGACTACGCTCCCTGCGGCACTGGGGATCTGTGTGCAGTTTCGGCGGCTCACAACACCCCGTGTGGTTTCACGGTTTGCGCGGGCGGCACCGCGGCCGGATCGGCTGCAGGCGACTACGGCGCAACCATCCAGACGGTCGGACGCTCTGACGCCAGCGGAACCACCCAGACCTTCGAGGCGCGCGCACTCGCTGCTAGCAGCGCGAGCGGCTTCGCGACCTCGTTCTCTGGCCTCGGCTTCAGCGGCTGCGGTTCCAACAACCTGCTCTCGGATTGCGGGTACACTCCGACCAAGACTGGAAACGGTAACCCTGGTGTCATCAGCACCGTTGCTGGCACCGTCGACGCGATTGGTTACGCCTCCGACGGGCTCGCCCGGCTGAGCACCTCCGGTGTCTCGTGCCAGGGAGTTGCCACCGCCGCGTGCGGTATTGGCCTCCAGGGACCCGGCGGGAACGCGGTTCAGCCGTCGCTCGGCGGCGGCGGAAGCATCGCGGCTGGGATCATCAACGGCGGCTTTGGGCTCCCGGGCCACGCGACCACGATTTCCGTGGCCAACAGCTACACTGCCTGCCGACCGTTCCAGTACGTGACCACCAACGCCCCGACCGGTGAGGTCCTGCGCTACTTCCAGTTCGTCCTGGACCCCGCCAACAACATCAACATCGCGACGGCCTCGGAAGAGGTGAGCATCTACTCCGTCTAAGCCCCGCGAAGTTTGGTTGGCCAACCCCTTCCCTTCCCCCGGGGGAAACCCCGGGGCCGGCTTCTTTTCACCGCATCGAAATCGGCGGCGTGTGCTTCCGTTGATTTCCGCGATCAGCAGGCGATGCGCGCACGCGGACTCTCACCGTCCGTAACCACGAACTGCGGCCCACGATTATGTGGGTCCACTCATCCAAGGCCGCTCGGTCCAACAGACTTCACGGGCGCCGCTGACGCGGACGCCTTAGTAGCTCGAACCAGCACCGTCTGCGTCGGGTTCGACCGGGGTCCCCGTCCGGTCTGTATGACCCCGAGGCCGTGGTCCACGGCCTTCCGACAAAGCTTGTCAAAGCCTTCTGAGGAGATTTCGAAAGGAGGAACCTTGGAGTCCATCAACCAGATCAGCAGATACTCCCGCCCCGCGGAGCGCCGTGCAGGGCGAGCAATCAGTTGCAGGGCGAAGTCCGGGTCCGACCAGGAGGCACCTCGAACCTCTCCGTTGTGAAGCACTAGCTCCAACCCGTCGCTCCACACGAAGGCTTGGGTAGGCCAGTGTGCCTCGTCTCGTCGGTACAGCATGTGCTGGACGACACCCAAAACAACGAGGAGGACTCCGAAGACACCGAGCGCATATCCGACCTCCGAGGCGGACGTGAAGGCGAAGGCGAGGCCGGCAGTTGCCGTCACGGCGCCCAGGAGCGTGAGTGCGTACCGTCCGACCCGGGCGGGGCGCTCCATGCGCTCCCGCAACACCTTCGCTTCTTCGCTCTGGCGTGCGATGGACTCCGCATCCTCGGAATCCCCGAACTGTTGGGAACCACGGCCGGATGGGGCCTTCGACGTGGTGGGTCCCGGGCGAAGCTCACTGCCCGATCGCTTGAGGGCGTCTGATACCATCGTGGGCTCAATCTCGGCTTGGACCATCTCCCGACTCTACGAAGTTTCGGTGAGATCGGTGTTGAAGCCCACGCCGGTTGTGTTGAGAGGACTGGGATTGTAGAACGCGAGCACCCAGGAACCGGAAGGAACTGTGATGTCGAGCTGGTATGAGGTATCCAGTGGGACAAACCCCGAAGTCCATTCCCAGGTCGATGGAACGCCGGTCTTCACGAAGGTCTGGAACTCTCCGGGGGTCATCCGATAAACAGTGACTCCGAACGACGTCGTGAACGTCCCACCGACCGTGGAGGACCCCGTGTTCTCGAAATTGACGCTATCGAACTGTTGGGGGGGGATGATGTCCAGAGAGCCGTTGGGGACCAGGATTGTGGTGTTCGTCGTGGGCCCGGGGTGATTCCCGATGGCGAACGCCCAGAGTACCAGAACCACCACGACGAGAACGACTACCGACACGACGACGGACAATACCCAGCGACGCCCAGATGAACCTGGCCCGCGACGGGGAACGGTGTTGACGGAGGTGGATGGAGGCTGGTCGCTGCCCTCAGACACTTGAGAAGTGTCGGCGACTCGTGATTCCGGCGTTCCGGGCCCAGTCTCGGGGGACACGCGACCGGTCACACCACGGCTTGTTATGAAAGGTCTTACGACAAACCTGCGAATCTCGGAGGATTACGGAACGGCTCCATAAGTTCCAATGAATCTGGTGCGCGGTCGAACCCGGTCCGGGATCCCCTTCAATCGTCCGGTGAGACTCTCACGTCGCGCGGGTCCGTCGACCTCCGGACTTTGCTATCGACGACAGCTATTGGCTCGCGGCAGACTGCGTGGCTTCCCAGTTAAGGTGCAGCGTGATCGCGAGCGGTCCGCTGTACGCGCTCGACGGTGCAAGGACCGTGACGTTCACGAACTGGATGGGGTGGTAGGCCACGGTAAAGCCGAGGAACAGGAAAGGCCTGCCGACGGTGGCGGTGAAGATTCCCATGCACACGGTCGAACATGTCAGAGTCAGAGTGGTCCGCTGAGAGGCTTGGACACTGAACCCCGAGGACGACGTGAGGAGCGACCCTCCCGCGTACCAGCTGACGGATGTGACGCGAACCATCACCGGCCGGTTTGCCAACGCGGTCACGTCCGCGCCGACGAGCGCCAGAAGAAGAACGGCGGCGACGACGACGAGGATGATCTTTCCGCTTACCAGCGGTCGTTCGTGACCGTAGCGCTGCCACCGGAGCATTTCGTAGGAGTAGGGGCTCGACCGGTCGAACGACTCGTCCCAGGCATCGCCCATATCGCATCCCTGGGGGAATGTATATCACGGCCGCCGGTTTTTAAATGTTACATCGACAAACATACACCAACATAGACTCTATAGTTAAGTGGACGCGACGGTGAGCTCTTTTCCGGCACACCCTCTCCTCACGCGGGCTCTGAGGCAGACCGGGGTTCCTTCGGCGCCGGGGTCTTCGCCAGTAGCTAAACCGACTCCTCGATCTCCCCTGCCTGGGGCGTGCCCGCAAGCGCTTTCGCGACCGAGCCGAGAATCTCAAGGTGCTTGTCCACGTCCTTCTCCGTGTGCTGTACCGAAATCGTCCACTGCTCGTCAGGTCCGGTGCCGCTCGCGATCAGGTTGTGGTTGAGGGAGAGGTAGTAGTACAGCATCGAGCGGTCGCCGTCGACCGTCAGGAAGTCGCGCCAGTTCCGGACGGGATGGTCCGCGAAGAATACCGTGCCTGAGACGCCGTCGGCCGAGACGAATGCGGTGACCCCGGCGTCCTTGAACACCTCCCCGTATCCCTTTGCCAGGCGCATATTGAGCCGGGTCGACCTCTCGAGCGCTTCGTCCGTGAGGATGTGGTCGAGGCAGGCGATGCAGGCGGCCATCGCGAGCGGGTTCGAATTGTACGTTCCCGCGTGAGCGACCTTCCGGGGCCCGACCTCGTCAAGGATTCCCGGCCCGGCGGCAATCGCCGAGAGGGGAACGCCACAGGCGATCGACTTCCCGAGCGTGATGATGTCGGGTTTGGCTCCGACGCGTTCCGCGGCGCCGTGGGGGTACTTGGCACCTGTCTTGATCTCGTCGAAAATGAGGAGCGTTCCGAGCTGATTGCAGAGCTCGCGAAGACCCGGGAAGAACTCCCTCTCCGGAAGGATGAACCCCATGTTCATCGGGATCGGCTCGGCGATGATCGCTGCCAGGTCGTCTTTGTGCTCGAGGGCGATCTTCCTCGTCGTCTCGAGGTCGTTGAACGGGGCGACCAGCG
>Ga0187780_10003927_pt1 | contig 11164 bp, 10 predicted proteins | sample 1015_Q2_SP10_20__FD_132429 | JGI IMG/M metagenome (GOLD analysis project Ga0187780, IMG submission 132429) | Tropical peat soil microbial communities from peatlands in Department of Meta, Colombia - 1015_Q2_SP10_20_MG | ecosystem: Environmental > Terrestrial > Soil > Wetlands > Peat | place...
CAGCACGTAGGTCCCCCTCCAGACAATGTCGGCCCAGCTACCGTCTGGGCCTACCTTCATCGGGAGAGTCTTGTTGGGCATGTGCTCGGCCGCGAGCCTGTCGCTCCCCGTTTCCACCCCCATCTGCAGGCCTATCCAATTGTCTGGACCTGCGCGCATTATCTTGGACAGCCTGCGGATGAAATCTGGGTACGCCGCCGGAATCGATATCCTGCCGTGGGTGGGGTTCGTGCGATTGATGCCCCGTGTCGACATCACCGCAGAGAACAGGTCCTCCAGGGCTTCCTCGTTGGGAACGAAGTTCTTCCCGTGCTCGTAGGCGAAGATTTCGTCGCTGTGGAGCCAGGCCGTGTCCATGCCCGCCCCGACGTTCACCTGTAGCTCTTTCCTCACCTTCTCGGGAGGATAGTAGCGCAGGGGACGAAGGGTGACCTCGCAGAAGTCGCAGCCTATCCCGCACCCCCGCATCACCTCGACCATCCCTTTTACGGAGGGGCCGACGATCTCGGGGATGTCCTTCAGCCGGGGGAACTGCTTCGAGAACTGGTAGCGGCTGATGAACTTCGCGTTGGACTTCCACTCCTTGTGGAATGACTCGTCGAAGGTCTGGAACCCCCGGAAGAATTCGGTGTTCTCACCACCGTCTTCGACGACGTACCTGAAGAGGTCGGCGATTATGTCGTCCGCCTCCCCCTGATAGGCATAGTCGATACGGTTCCGCTCCAGCTCTTCGGGACGGGCGGTGAGCTCCCAGACGCCAGGTCCTCCTATCACGAGCTTCGCCTTCTTCCCTGCCCTGGCGCGGTTGATCCGGGCGAGCAGGGACTCGAACTCTTTGTGGACATAGGCAGGGCCGGATGAGCCGAAGAAGACCGCGTAGGACATCGTCAGGGGGCCGAGGCCCAGGGGGTCCATTGTCGAGACTCCGATGATCTCAGTGTCGTCGTCGACGAAGTCCGCGATGTGGTCTTCGTGGGCAACCGCTACCTCATCGTTCTTGAAGAACTTCAAGGCGGACGCCTCGAGCTTCCTCGTGGCGTAGGGAGCCAGGACCGCCCTGCCGTCCCGGGAGGGCGGGGGAGGGCCCTTAAGGAAGTTGTAGATCCTGTCTGGGAGGACGTCGGTTGGAGCGCTTGCAAGGAAGTCCAGAAGTGGAACGCTCCTGTAGTTTCGGGCTAAGGTGGAGTCTGAAACTAAGACGAACCTCGCCATGGCGGAACTCTCGTAAATTGGCGCGAGGTGCCTTAAAAGATTCTCCAAATCCGGGCTGCGAACCTCTCTGTTGAGAGGATTCGCACCTAACCTTCCTTGGTGATTTGGTCAAGTGAGCGGTTCGAGGCTGCGGAGAAGTCGTAGTTACCGGCGTCGTAACCCGCAACGCAGTGTTCGTCCCTGTGCTTGATGATGAGCCATGCTTCCTTTGTTCCGCCAAGGCCCCTGGTCCGGACGAGCGCGAAGGAGCCATTCAGCTTCTTCCCGTACAGAGTGAACTTTAGGTTCCCGTCGCGTAGGCCCGCCCTTGCCACCTCTTCCGCTTCCTCTCTGTCCTTGACCAGTATCCGGACCCCCTTGCGGACTTCCACTTCAGGGGCGTAGGTCCCTTCATCCCAGATCATGACGGTCCCCGCGCCGTAGCTCCCCTTCCCGATTACACCCTCGAATTCCCTGTACCCCAGGTCGTGGACCTCCGTGGGCAGGGCGAGCCTCTTCACGGCCGGGTCAAGGGTTGGCCCCTTGGGGATCGACCATGATGGCATGACCCCGCCAATCTCGAGGCGGAAGTCGTAGTGCAGCGCGGTCGCCCTGTGCTTCTGAACGACGTACGCTAAGACGCCCTCCTTCAAGGAGAGCGTATGATTGCGGGCGAATAGGAAAAACGTTGCTCATGTCCTGCGGAACACCCGTCCTCAGGAGGGCTCGGGCGCCCGCCGTCTTTGTCGCTCTCTGAACGCTCCCAGGGCCCTCGGGAACACCCCCTTTTCCTCCAGGGACGTATGCTCGAGGAACAGGTCATTCAACCGGTGCTGGTCAGCCGAGAGCTCGAAGGCCGACCTGGACGCGAGCTCAGCGACGAGCTGCATCATTCTGTAAATCGGTCGGTGCTGCTGAAAGACCCTGATCTCGGCCTCTGCACCACTGACCCCCAGCTCTCCAATCAGCAGCCGCAGTATTTGGGACTCCTCGTCGGCTATGTGCTGCCTGAAGACTGGGTCGAGCTCTTCGAGGGCCGCGGCGACGCCATCGAAGTCGTCCTCTGTCGCGGCCTCCTTCATCCTTGCAAGCCCAGCCTCCATGACCCTGTGCTCTTCCGTAAGGACTCTGACCAATGACTCAAAGTCCATGCGTCGTGGGAGGAAGCGCTTGTCAGCCAACCGCGTCGCACCCTCTGACGACATCCACGGGCCGGTCCCCAGTCCCCTCGGTTGCCACCCCGTCGAGCCAATCCACAGGCCCCTTCGTCCCCAGGAGGCCTTTACGACTATCGTTCCTTCCGTCAACGGGGGAGGGACGGCGGTAGGCTCGCGTGTATTGCGTGACAAAGAACTCTTTCAGCCCTGCCCGCTGCTCAGGTTGTGGAGAGCCACGGGGGGCCGACGTTTTTAGGAGGACCTTGAGCAAGGCGAGCTGTGCTCGAAGCCGTACTCAGGGGCCCCCACCCGCACAAGTGGATGGAGATCGCGGTGGGCGGCTACTCTGCCGACGTCGAGATTCTTGATTCCAAGATGCCGACCAAGGAAACGGTTCAGCATCTCTTCGACATCCAGGTGAAGCCGAACCTGATGGAGGATCTGATTTCTGAGATGCGCCACGATCCGGACCTGACGCGCCTTGAGGTGATCAGGTCGAAGAATGGCCACATCTACGGGTCCGCGGCTTCGTCCAGGTGCACAGTCTGCAAGGAAGTGGCCAGGTCAAGATGCTTCCTCACATCCGTTTCGGTCAGCTCGAAGAAGCGCGCTCAGTGGACGATCCTCGGCAGCGACGAGTCGTACACTGAGCTCATGAAGGCCCTCGAAAAGCGCCGGATAACGGTGGACGTAGGGCTGAAGAAGGAGCTGGAGGACAACGACCTGCTGACGACAAGGCAGGAACAGATACTTTCCATCGCTTTCGAGAGAGGATACTTCGACTTTCCCAAGAAGAAAGGGCTCAAGGAGCTTGCAGCAGACACCGGGATAAGGGTGTCAACCCTCGACGAGATTCTCCGCCGCGGGCAGAAGAAAGTTCTGGGAGAGTACCTTTCGAGGAGGGCCCTCCTCCACAGGGACGGACTGTAGGCAGAGTCGACTGCTACGGCCTCGGGACACCGGCGGGCTCGGCTGCCATCGGCTTAGAGCGGGCCGTGAGCACGAGCGCGGAGACCGCACCCACCCAAAGAATGACTGAGCCCAGGAACAGGCGTTCGACCAGCCCCCCGTTCTCGGAGAAGAAGGCAGGGGCGGCGGCAGGCCCCAGGAGTTCCACTAGGCAGAGGGCGACGACCAATGAGGCAAGCGGGACGGCGACCCTCCGGACTCTTGCGGATGTTCCGGATCGAGCCATTCCCATTGAGATGTAGAGGGCTCCGAGTGCCCCACCAACGAAGGCGAGTATGGCCACCAGGAGGTGGAGTGCGCCGTGCCACGAAACCGTGGTAGCCGGGACGTCTGCCGGAAACGCTGCCAGGAGGAGGGCGCCAACGGACCAGACGGCAAAGGCGCAGGCGCCCCTTCTGAACCGGGGTCCCGGGGTATCAGGCCCGTAGATCGTGAGAAGGAGACCGAAGAGGAAGCAGAGAGAAAAAATCCCCCGGTTGATGAAGTTCAATGTCATGATGTAGCCGTAGGGCCCGACCGCGAGGTCGCTTTCGGCCTGGCTGACTGGACTGTAATGAGGGGGAAGAGATTGGGCGACCGCGTCTAGGATGACGTACAGGACCAGGCCCGCGACTGCACATGCAAAAAGAAGACGCGCCCGGCTATGCCGCAAGACATCGTCTGGGTAGGCAGCCAAAAAAAGCAGCAATTTTCATGTCGGGCTGCTCGCAATAAGCATTTTGCATCCGGCTCCAGGCCAGGGACTCGGCTCGCGGACGCTTCTCCCCGACGACCGCGTGAAGTGGTTCGGTAACCTCTTCCCGCTGCCAGCGCATAACTGAAGTTCGCTTCACCGCAGCGAACTGCTCCAGGCTGCAGGGACGTGAGGTGTGTATACGACTTCCCTGGCCCCGAGAAACGATGAAAACCGCTCAATCGTCTCCCTGATCTGAGGCGCGACCGCCCTGTCGGCGGCGGCCGCGGGTTCGGCATGGACGGCGTTGATCACGAGTTTCTCGTTCCTGCGGTCCATCAGCGGGTCGACCCTGCCGATGATGCTGGAGCCCCAAACGATGGGGAGGACATATGTGCCGTACCTCCGCTTATCCTGAGGCAAGAACTGCTCTCTGACGTAGTCGAAGCCGAACAGGGTCGTCAGCCTGCCTTTGCCGGCGAGCAAGTTGTCGAATGGGGGAAGAAGGGACATCCGCGGCTGCCAGTGATCATCGGTCATCGACTCTAGAAGTGGGATGTCGTCCGAGCAGACATACCGCTCATCCTTCCTTCCGAATCCGTCCACGGTCACCCGGCAGACCTTGGATTCATCCGCGAGGTCTGCAAGCGACCCCTTCAGGTTTTGGTACCGGCCACGGACGAAGTAGTACACTATCTCGCGGGGAGTCGCGGCGCCGAGGGCACGGATAGCTCTCAGCGCGGCCTGGCGTTCGAATTCCTTCTCTGAAAGTGGCCCCCTGTCCACCCAATCTGGAAGGAACTCCTCGGACAGCCCCCAGACGTTCTGGTTCCCCTGATGGCCCACGACCATCACGTCGCCGCTCATGAGCAGGTGGAAGAGCATCTGGGAGACGTCGCTGCCGGGGGTCCAGCCGTCGTCGCTCCTCTTCGTTCGGACGTGCTCTCTGAATTGGCTCGCATGGAGGGGCCCCCCTATCAGCTGCCGAAGCATGCTCTTTCGCAGGCCGGCATGGCGAGAGAGAAACTCCTTCGCCCTGTCCCGGTGGTTTCCCCAGGACGAAGTGAGCGACTCGGGGTACCTCCGCATCAGCGAGGAAAAAAGAGGGTAGTCCTCTGTGAGCACGATCGAGGCCATCGGAGTCCAGTGCTCGAACAGCCTCTTCTCCTCCCAGAGCAACCTGTCCAGGTCCGATACCCGAAAGTCCCCCAGGCGGCACCACAGCGAGATGATGTGAGACGGTGCAACGATGTTGACAGGATCCCACTGGATGTACGCGAGATCGCGAACGACAGACAGGATGCCTTCGCGCGTTGCCTTCCTTGGCAGCGGGCCGGCGAGGTGCTGTTTGGTGACAGCTAACCTCCTGATGGCCTCGGCGGTAGCCGATATGGTCTCCTCGTGCAAGCGCTAGCCCTCCCAGGGGGGCAGGGTAAGAGCGTGCTCGAAGTCTGAGCGCGTGTGCACGGGGTCGTAGTCTGCGTGCGAAATGATGACCCTCTCGAAAGGCAGCTCCAGCATGGCCCGCAGAGCGGGCAGCTCCCGCTTTTCATGCCAGGGCGAGTTCCACACGCGGAGCTCCCCTGAACGTTCTGTGAGCGCGTCGCCGAACACAATCGCCCTGTGCTCGGGGAGCCAGAAGGGGGTCTCCAGCCGCCCCCTGGCGTCGTACAAGGCCACCGCGCCACCCGGGAGCTTCGTGTCAGCAGCGATCGGCTCCAGTGTGACGTTCGGCAAATTGTCTGGAAAGAAGAACATCGGGCCGAATGCCCGTGCCCGGAATTTGCGAGCGAAGATGGAGATGTCTCTTACATGGTCGGGCATTGTTATCGCTACCGCCGTAGGCGGGTGCATCTCCATCCTCTGCCACGCCTCGACGGGCTCCGGGGCCGGAACGATGGGATCGATGACGAGCCTCTCTCCCCCCGACTTAACGAAGGTGGATGTGACAACTGGCTGCCAGTCCGCGTCGGCTGTCCAGCCGTAGTGGCGCGTCCGCCAGATCCAGAGTCCCTCCCCCAGGTCTCTGATCGCGGGCGTTTGACCGTGAATCACCAATGGGTGCCCCCAAGAAGTTCGCAATCGCCTATAAGAATTCTAATGAATCAGGGCGCTCAGGGGTGCTCATCATCGGAGGGTCCCCTAACGAAAGCGCTCCGACGGCGAGAGAGGGATCAGAAAGCCGCAACGACGGCGATCAGGCCGAACCCGACAACGAACGCCAGGCATGCCCAGTAAGCGGTCTTCCAGTAGCGGCTCGATGCGTATTCGCCCATTATCCGCCTGTCTGACCCCAGCAACCCCATCAGCACCCCCGGCCCGATCAGTACGAACACAAAGGCGACCATTAGGCCAAGGACAAGCGAGAGAGGCGAAGGATATAGGATCGGGACCGCCACGGCGGGGAGCGATTCAAGAGTGTAGACCCACAGGAAGCTGTCTTTCCTCCATCCCATCGCGTCGACGAACGCCCATGAACTGCCGAGAGATATGACGACCAGCGCGATGAAGGCGGCAGCGACCAGTCCAACGGCGAAAAGGTAAGGCGCGTACGGTCCGGCAATCGAGGAGAGGGCGAGTGAAAGCTCCTTCGGATTTGCGAAGTTTAGGGACGAGCCCAGGCCCGAGGTGGCCATGGTTATGACAATCATCCCCATCTCGCTGGCAAAGGCTCCCAGAAGAGTCTCCGTCCTCATGCTCCACAGGCGGGTAGCTTTCTTCTCCGCGGTGGCCGAAGCCTGATAGAACAGCATGAAGGGCATGATCACTGCGCCGGCGCTCGCCGCGAGCAGGAAGAAGTAGGTCGGGTTGGTGTCGAAGATGAAGACGCTCGAGGCGACGAGTCCTCTCGTTAGGAGAGATCCTGCGTACGCCACGATGAGGACAGCGGACACGGCGAGCAGGGCCTTCTCAGTGGTAAGGTACCTCTTCCAGACCACGACCCCGACATACGCGATGTAGGCCGCCGGTACCGAGATCAGCGGCGGGACGCCAAGGAGCCCCATCCCGACCGCGATGCCCGCATATTCTGCCACGTAGCTGACGACGCTGACCACGACCATGGGGAGACTTGCCAGAAGAGCGATGTTCCTGGAGTAGTTCTCGCGGATCACCTCGCCCAGCCCCTTCCCAGTCGCCAGTCCGACACGGCCGCTCGCCTCCTGAATGACGAACAGAGGGGGAATCAGAAGAAGGAAGAACCAGATCAGGCCATAGGAGTAGGTGGCACCGACGGTTGCCGCAGTCAGAATGCTGGGGGCGTCGACGTCGGCAATCATCACCACCCACGCGGGACCAAACGAATTGACGAACTCGCGGAATCTCCCGGATCGCACCGCTGGAACCCCTTGTCGATGGCCGATTATAATACCCATCAGGATGAACTGGAGGCTATCAGAGCTACCAGGGAGCGGCGGTGCATGATGAAACGCCTAGCGAATGGCTGAGCCGCCCTATCCGACCCGGCCCATCGATGGACGAGAGTCCCCGGTATCCACTAGCCGGGCTCTGCTTGGCCTAGCTCGCGACGTCCTCCCCTTGGTGGTCGAAGGGAGATGCGGGAGCCCTTCTAGCTATCCAGGAAGCCTTCCCACTGCTCCTCGTCGCTGACCTCGTCCTTCAGGAGGTCTTCGAAGAGCTCGTGGGTCACGAGGTCCGTACCCCGATACTTCTCCGCCATCTTGCTGTAGAAGTCAATGGCACATGCCTCTGCCTCCAGAACGTCCTTGATGACGCGCCGAAGGTCAGTGCGCTTGCTCGGAGGCTCTTTGAATCCGCAGCCGCATGCCTTCAGCAGCTGCGCCGGATGGGCCACGGGGCGTCCACCGAGCTGGATGATTCTCTCCGCAATCTTGCCCGCATGACCAAGCTCGTCCCCGGATTGCTCTTCTAGTACCGGTCTCAGCGTGTCAGCGTCCATCCCCTTGATCCACTTCGCCATGTACCAGTACTGGAAGTGCGCGAGCCACTCGTCGGAGTACGCAGCGTTCAGGTCCTTGATGACTTCATTGAGGTTCGCCTTGACGATTTGCCTTCCTTTCTTGCCCATGTTGGGAGGAACCGCATCCGACCGTTTAACCTCATCGGACGTTTCCCGAAGTTGAGAGCGATGGGCCCGACGCGTCCTGGCTGTTCGTGGCTACCTTCGATTACCAGGGCTGGCCCTTGGTGTTCCCTCAGAGGAGGGCCTCGACCCGAAGGTAAGCGTCCCGCTGCTGTGCGGGATGCACAAGGGGGCACCCCGCGCTTGGAGTTTGGTCCGCCAGCCTCGTGCGAATCAATCGGCAAGCGTTCATGCCTTGGTTCTTGGCGCAGGATGAGCCCTGCGCGACAGACGTGGCCCCAGATCATGCCCCCGGGCGGATTGTGGAGGCGAAGGAGATGCCCTTCCAAGTAGCCTTCAGCACTATCGCTGCGGATGGTGTCTACCGGCAGCAAAGGCGCCGGCGCGATTAAATATTACATATGTTATACTGGCGAACTCTATGGGAGTTAGGAGAAACCTTCGGGCTGCTCTCATCCTCGTCTCAGCCCTCGTCATTGCTGCCACGCTCATTTGGCAGGGTGTTACCGCTTCCGGCAGCCCTGACCCCGTGGCCCCGGGGACGTCGCTTGCTTCGGGCTCCCTCGACATCGCAGTGCTCGTGTTCAGGGAGGGTCTCGAGTCGATTCTCGTCCTCGCCGCAATCCTGGCCGGTCTGCGGTCAAATAAGACCTATCGGCGTTCCATTCAAGCGGGGATGGGGGTTGGAATTGGTGCAGGAATCGTGACGTGGTTCGGCGCGGTCTCCGTCGTGGGCGACCTGACTGCGAACTTCGGTGCGCTGGCGGTCCAGGCGGCGACCGGCCTGCTCGCCGTCGCCGTTCTCCTTGTGGTGATGAACTGGTTCTTCCACAACATCTACTGGTCGGGCTGGATCGGCATGCAGAACCGCAGGAAACAGGCCTTGATAGCTCAGGGCGGAGATGACAGAAGCCAGAGCAACATCAACCGGACCCTCATAGGCCTGGGAATCCTCGGCTTCGCTTCGGTGTATCGCGAGAGCGTGGAAATCGTCCTGTTCCTCCAGAGCTACTACCTCCAGCTTGGGGGTCTCGTTGTCTACTATGGTGCGGCCGGGGGTCTGGTGCTCACCGCGGCAGCGGGCTGGCTCACGCTTGTCGAGAACAGCCGTCTCCCGTACAAGCGGATGCTCGTCGCAACGGGCGCCCTCCTCACAGGGGTGTTGTTCGTCATGGTTGGAGAGCAGGTCAACGAGATGCAACTCGCGGGCTGGATCGGGACCACAAGCATCCCCTGGCTGCAGGCGATGCCCGCCTGGGCCCGTACCTGGTTTTCAATCTTCCCGAACGTGGAGACTTTCGCGGCGCAGGCGCTCGCTATCTTGATCGTGACGGGAAGCTATGCCATTCACAGATTCCAAACCTATGGGGGTTGGAACCCTTCCCAGAACGGAGCGGGCGAATTCCCCGTGACGCCTCATGACGTACATCCACCTCCATCCGTCGAGGCGGAAGGTTGAACCGAAGGGGAGTGACGAATTGTGAGGGGTCGAGCTCGGGAAGCCCACCACCGAAGAACCGGACTTGAGTTGCGGGATTCGAACCAGAACTCCGTCGACGAGACAGGCATTCAGGGTGGTCGGATTGCTTCGTAGATGGACTTGATGTGCGGGCGGACCCAGGCTCCAGACTATGCCGGGATGGGTTTCACGGAACTCGCCCTAAGCAGAATCCTTGCGATCAGAAGCCAGAACAGCCCGAACACCGCCAACCCTGCTAACTGCGTATTGAGCAAGTAGGGGATCGGGATCAGGAACCCAAACCCTCCGGTGAAACCAAGGATTACGGTGAATATGCCAACGATGTGTGCGGCCTTACTGATGTGCCCCACTCGCAGGGCGACGACTAGGATTAGGTAGGCGAAGTTTGGAAAGACCCAACCCAAGAACTGACTGAGTGGGATGGTCGACAACCCGTAGTATTCGGCACCGAGGATTGCCGTCCGCTGAGTGGCGTTCGTGGCTGACGCGTAGCTCTGCGTAAGCGATACCAGACTTGTGGAAGTCGTTACGAAGGTGGAAATGTCGATGGCGACATAGGCAAGCATCATGCCAGTCACGAGGAGCATCCAACTCTTGCTAACTTGCCTGAGGGCGAAATACAGTGCGAGGGCGATGGGGACCATGAGCAAGTCGGCGAACCCAATCAGACCGTAGGTCAAATTGGCAAGTTGAGGATGGGTCGCCAGCGCATTGAGGTAGGTCATGCTGTTGGCCGGCCCTGCTCCCATCATCGGTCCAGCGGGAGTTGTTATGATGTACACGAGACCCTCAATGATTGCCGCAATGCCCCCAACCCTGAGTAACCAAGTCCAGCCCTGGAGAGATGCAGCTTCCTGGTTGCTCGAGACCACGATACCGTCGACAACCAGACCGGTGTAGGGCCTATAACCGATGGACTCGATTCCCGATTTCAGGAAACAGCATGCTCATGAAGGGGACCAATCTGGACTGAGCCTTCAATGAGCTCGAAATGGGTTCCTTTTACCAGAAAGAGCTTAAAATATGCCCCGGCAGAGACCAGGACAGTAATAATCGTACATTAGTCTGGGCGAAACGGGCGGCTGACGGCGCGGAGGATTCCAAGAAATGTGCGCATGGTGGTCCATGGGACTCGTTCTAGAACCAGTCGCTACTGAGTCTTGGGCGACGGATTCCTCTTCCCCCGATCCCAATAGTACAGGAACACGTCTTTCACCCAGCGGTAGAACTCCGGATCCCTGCCGTAGAAACCAATGTTATCCATTTTCCCTCCTGCCAAAGGGAAATTCATACCTGCTTCCTTCTCGTTCAGAATGAGATTCACAGGCACCTCTTCGGAAGCCCTCCACTCTACGCCGGGGTTTCGCGTGTAGGCCCTAGGAGGAAGGAGGCTCTCCCGCCCAAGGGCCCTGATTGTAGCTCCCTCGGAAGTAATCCTCTTTATCACCGGGCCGTGATCTGGAAATGTCTCAATCGTCGCCCCCCAAGCATATTCTTTGGCTTCTTGGACCAGCCTACGCATGTTGTTCACCCCTTCCATGGCGTCCCGGGTCAAGGACGCCCTCGAAAGGACGCCCATCCTGTCTAGAAATTGGCGTGGCAAGCAGAGGACGTTGTGATTCAAGAAGTAG
>Ga0187780_10003928_pt1 | contig 11162 bp, 14 predicted proteins | sample 1015_Q2_SP10_20__FD_132429 | JGI IMG/M metagenome (GOLD analysis project Ga0187780, IMG submission 132429) | Tropical peat soil microbial communities from peatlands in Department of Meta, Colombia - 1015_Q2_SP10_20_MG | ecosystem: Environmental > Terrestrial > Soil > Wetlands > Peat | place...
CGTCGGCCGCGCCGGCATCGGCGGTAAATCCTCGGCGGCCGCCGAGCGGGCCGTGGCGGTGCCGATGGCCCTCATGTTGTGCGCGTGGTCGTTTGGCATCGCCGGGCTCCGAAAGCGTTAAAGCGGACGCCCGCTACTTTGTCACCCTGAAGGACGCTCGTCAAAGAAGAGCCCGTGTTGGGCCCATGGGGCACAAACGTAGACAGCGAGCCCGCCGCCACTTACCATCCACGCGACATTTGCCAAGTTGTCTAACCGCGGCCCATACCTTTGCGGGGGAGGCATGAAAATCGAGCGCATTGAGGCGTTGAGCGCGGATGGCGCCTGGCGCAACTTCGATTTCCTTAAGATCACCACCGACGACGGTGTCACCGGATGGAGCGAGTACAACGAGACCTTTGGTGGGCGCGGTGTCACCGCCATGATCAACAGCTTTGCGCCGCTGCTCATCGGGCAGGATCCGCGCAAGTTTGCCGCGCACTCTGCGTGGCTGTACGCGAGGGGGCGCACATCCCAAGGGGGCATGACGCAGCAGGCCATAGCCGCGATTGAGAACGCGCTTATCGACATCAAGGCCAAGGCACTCGGCGTGCCGGTCTATGAGTTGTTCGGCGGACCGGTCCGCGACAAGATCCGCCTGTACTGGTCTCACTGCGGCACCTATCGCGTCTGGGGTGACCGACTCGGGATCCCCAAGGTCAGCAGCTACGACGATTTGGTGAAGTTGGGCAAGGAGGTGACGAATCGCGGCTACGGCGCGCTCAAGACCAATGTCCTGCTGCTCGGCGACGGCAACCCGAGGGTACGCAATGGCGGCTTCGGGCGTGGCGACGGATACCCTGATCTGAACGCGGATCGCTACGTGCTGGACGCCGTTCGCGCGGAGTTGGCCGCGTTTCGCGAGGGCGCGGGGCGCGACGTGGAACTGTTGGTAGACCTCAACTGGAATTTCAAGACCGAGGGCTTCTTGCAGGTGGCCTACGCCATGGAGTCCTATGATCTGTCTTGGGTCGAGATCGACACACGCGACCCCAAAGCCCTCGCCTACATCCGCGCCCGCACGACCATACCGGTCGCTTCGTGCGAGTGTCTGTTTGGGCGCCGCGAGTATCGGCCCTTCTTCGAGAACGCCTCGGTGGACGTTGCGATCATTGACGTGCCCTGGAACGGCTTCGCTGAATCGCTAAAGATTGCCGCGATCGCCGATGCCTATGAGATCAACGTGGCACCCCACAACTTTTACGGGCACCTGTCCACCATGATGAGCGCGCATCTTGCCGCAGTGGTGCCTAATCTTCGTATCATGGAAATCGACCCCGACGTCGTGCCGTGGCACGACGATCTGTTCACGGTTCAGCCCGTAATCAAGAACGGGCAGATGCTGTTGCCGACCGGCCCTGGATGGGGCACCGAGGTCAACGAGAAAAGTGTACGCGCGCACCCACCCCGGGGCGACTGGTAAGCGGGCTGACTCTAGTTGCTTCCGCGCTTTTTCATCGTGCGCACTGTCGGCTTGGAAGGCACGACCTGATCCCTAACGAGCTTCGCCATTGCCTCGAGCGCCAGTTCGTACCCATGTGCGCCAAATCCGGCGATGACCCCGTTGGCGGCTAGCGTCGCGAGCGACCGATGACGGAACTCCTCGCGCCGGTGTGGATTGGACAGGTGCAGCTCGATGATGGGAAAGTCGCACGCGAGCAGCGCATCGAGGATGGCCACAGAGGTGTGCGTGTAAGCGGCGGGATTGATGATGATGCCGCGGCAACTAGTACGCGCCTCCTGTATCCAAGTCACCAACTCGCCCTCATGGTTGGACTGGCGCATGTCGATGGAGAGCTTGTGCGATCTGGCCAGCGCTCGCAGGCGCCCTTCGATATCCGCGAGCGTATCGTGGCCATAGATATGCGGCTGACGCACGCCGAGCAGATTGAGGTTGGGTCCGTTTAGGACCATGATCTTTGCGTTCATGTAGGGCCGCCTTCCGCACCGTGTATAACGCCAAGAAATACGGATCGTCCCATCGCGATTCCTCTGATGCCGTCGGATCCCATGCGACTTACGCGCGGTCAAGCCGCGCGCTTATGAGCGGGTCGGACGCGGTATGATAGCCAGGTGTGCAGTCTCGGTCGATGCCAGGCGGGGGCTTAGACCTGTATTTCCGACAAAAAAATGCCCTCGTTGCCGCTGGATTGCGTGACCCTTGGAGATCGATCTACTAGTGAACCCGCTGTCGTGCGGCATCCCTTCCGCGAGGCGTCGACCCGTTACCGCGGGGAGGCCAAACTCGCCTGCCACGCATTTGTAGACACACGAAGTCAGCAGTCACTCGGCTTGAGGTTTTGTTGGCTTCGTCAGCCTCATGTGGCCCAAGCTCGCAATATTCCTCTGCCGTACGCGTTTCTGTCAGGATCGGTCCGCGTCGCGCCGCAGGTCCTGTAAGAGCAAATTGCGGGTAGTTCTTTATCCGATCGGCCGGGCAGTTGAGCACCCCAAGGCCAGGCTATCTTGGACGGCGCGGGGAGCGCGCCGACCGCCTGTAGGCCAAGCGTGGGCATAAGAGAATGGTACAACGCAACCTCGCCGTCGCCCTGCTGCTGGGACTGGTCTGCCCCGGTGCTGAGGCCAACATCGGGATCGTTCAGATTTACCGCGCATCCCATTGGATGGGGGTCGTCGCTCTGGTGCTGGCCGTGCTGGTCGAGGGCGAAGCTCTGGGGCGGTGGCTAGACTCCGGGCATGGCAAAGTGGGTATCCGCGATCGGGCCTTCTGGGCTGCCGCCGGCGCCAATTTTGCCTGCATCGTCCTTGGCTGCGCCTTCCCGAGCGTTGGATCAAACGAGCTGAGCTCGTACCTTGGCACTCAGGGCGTCATGGGTCGGCATCTGCTCGCATTCGTTGGATTGTGGGTAATCTTCAGCGTGCTAGTTGAGGCGCCGGTGGCGGTTCTGATGTTGAAGCGCCACGCTCCTTCCCTTCAGCGCATCGTCTCCGGGATCATCGTTGCCAATGTGCTCTCCAGCATTTGTTTAGCGGCGGGGGTTTTGGCGTTTCGCACGTGGTACTGAGAATTGGCCAGGAACGACTCGCCCTTCAGCGCCGGTATAGTCTCCGACGACACACTCCTGTAGCCCCACCAATCTACCATTCGCAGCATCCGCTCATGCGCCGCCGGCGGCGGAGCCAGAGATCTGGTGGCTGCGACATTCTGTTCACGATTCTAGACGCCGCAAACGCGCTGCCCGATAGTACTAGCTCTCGAAGGTGATCGAGCTCGTGCTCGAACATCGCCGGCGCTAGACTTCCGGACAGGTGGAATTTCGCAATGGAAGCGAGGAACGCTACGTACTTAGGCGCAAGAGCTCGACCAATTTTTAGCGAGCGGGATTATCACGCGGCGAAGCGGCTGCTGTCGGAGCACGCGCAGAGCCTCAAGCCGTTTCTCGAAGCGGGCCGCTTTCAATCGTTGATCCGTGAGCTAAGCGACTACGAGCGGCGTTCGTCAAGCACCCCCGCGGCTTCGGGAGCCCTTTCGGTCGGGCCAGGGGTGGAAGGTCACACGCCACCACAGCGACGGTGGTCTGATTCAGCGCACTGGGCGAACGGGCACGCTTACGTCTAATCTCGTCCGTACCACCGTTTTGTAACAATACCTCGATGGGAAATCGGGGTGATGCCCACGCTGCGACTCTAACTCCTTGAAGATCGCGTTTTCCGGCGCGGTCTGGAAGGGCACTGTAAACGATGGTTCAGCGCCGTAGCCGTTGGCGCCTCGCCCCTCTCAGCTTCTCTTGTTCGCTCTCCGGCGCAGACTCAGATCTCTCGTCCCAGCCCGATCGGGGGTGGAGCGATGTTCACAATACGCGTGAACAACCGGTCGAAGTCCCTTTCCACATCCTTACCAACCAGCGGATCGGCGCTGTCGCCGAACGCGGCATCCATCTCGCGCCAATCCTCATCCGTTAGAACGCGGCCCGCTAGAGGTAGAACAACTTCCTCTTCTTGCCGCATGTGGCGCCAATGGAAATCGGCGTAGCGCTCGACTTCGGCAGCAAAAGCCGCAAACTCCTGCTCCCCGCCCATTTCCCAATGCAATAGACCTTGCTCCAGGTCCCGGATCAGCTTGGCGCCATGGATGTGCTGTGCCTCGAGCTGATCGAGCACGGCGTTCCCCTCCGTTGTCCGCTCGCGCAACCGGGCAAAGAGGTAACGGTCTTCCTTCGGGTGGTGGAGTTTTTCTGGAAAAGCATCGATGTAATAGAGCATTGCGCGGATCACGTTGAAATCGGGCCTGCGCCTACCCTGGCGCACCTCCTGAACCAGGTACTGCAAACCGTGCAACACCGCCGCCAAGCTCCGGTGCTCGTCGCGAATGACATCCTCGGCACTTCTCGTGGCGTGCTTGGATGCGTCCATTGGCGTTATTCTGAAACGGGGCCACGGGCCGGGGTTTGATGTAAGTCAACCATACCCCAGAGGCTGATCGCGCTCGCCTCCGCCGCGGCTGCGCCCCAAAAGGCTCGCAAGGGGCGCGTGGGATCTAACGCCGCCGCATGACGCTCCAAGCTACCCGCCTTATTCTCGCCAATCGGGGCGGGTGAAGCGGGATTCCTGCGGACCGGTCAGAACTGCTCCTTGGGTGATCCCTCTGCGTACTTCATCCCTCGAATAAACAATGGCGATGGCATGAATGTTGCGAAGATCCGCGCTCGCAAAGGCTCGAGCGCCCCAGGAATTTCTCTCCTAACCTCAATCCTCACTCCCAAGCACCGGACGTGGGGCGTTGGTCCATAGCTTCAAGGAGGCGTCATGAGTGTTAGAAATCTGCTTGCGACCAAGGGATTTTCGTCCTGGCGTACGCGATGGCTGGTCTTAGCCGTCATATTGGCAGTCGTGATTTGGTTGGCGGGTTCGAGCAATCCCACGACTCCAGCTGGATATGTTGGTTACGTTACGCGCGGCGCCGTCTTCGGTAAGGCCACCTTTGTGGGGCTGCAAACCGGCCCCACGAGCTCAGGCCGCGGTTGGTTGCTCAACGCCCTCAACGTCTCGGTAACGCCTTACACCTACGAGGAAGATTTCAGCGGAACCAATTCGGTGCTTTCCTCCGATAGCCTGAAGATCGCGTTCCGTGTGCATATGGTGTGGCGCGTTCGTCCCGAGGGCGTCCAAGAGTTCATCGAAAAATATTCCACTTTGGCGCCGGGCGACCACCCCGACAAGATCGTTGAGGTTGCCTACCGGAACTTTCTCAAAGAGCCGCTGAGAACGTACGCGCGCGATGAAGTTCAGAAACTCAAGGGATTGGAGATCAAGGACAACATCGTAGCCATCGGCGAAGCGGTGACGAAACGGGTCCTGACGCTCACCAAAGGCACACCCTTCGAAGTGCGCAGCATCGTCGTCGGCAATATCCAATACCCGCCCGAAGTGGTTGACGCGGTCTCCAAGAAGCTAGCAGCGACTCAGGAACTGGAGCGCAAGAACACCGAGATTGAAATCGCCAAGCGGGAAAAGGAAAAGCGGATTGTCGAAGCTGAAGGTATCGCACGAGCCACGGAGATTATCAGCCAGCGACTCACTTCTAGCTATCTGCAGTATGAGGCGATCAAGGCGCAGCGAGAAACCATCAACGCGCCAAATCACACCACGATCTATATTCCGGTCGGACCCATGGGCGTTCCTTTGGTGGGGACTTTGAACGCGCCGCGCGGCCAGTCACATCGCGAGTCCACCGATAAATAGCGGCTTGTAGTTGTGTGACTTACAAAAACGAGGCTGAATGCACTGTCGCTCCGAGCCTCGCTTTGCATGATCGCCCTGCCAGCTTACACGCGCAATCCGGGCTCCCACGACCGACTTGCGCTTCTCCAAGCGTTCGATCTGGTGCACTGCGTGGTCCTACTCCGGAAGTCGTAGCCAAGTTTTGCCGTCGAAACGCCTCATCTGCACATGTTTGATCGGCGTATAGTCGGTCGGACTGGTGTTGATTTTGATCCCCGGCAGGAGCATCGGAAGCTCCAGGTCCTTAAGGTTCGCGGCTTGACGCATCACGCTCTCGCGGGTCAGATCGTTTCCGCATTGCTTGAGTATCTGAATCAGCGCCTCTGCCGTGATGTAGCCGACCACATTCTGGGTATCGAGCGGGTCCGCCTCTGGGTAGTAGTGCTGCATAAATCCTAGATAGTCCTTGGTCGCGGGATCGCTCTTCCATTCCGGGTCGGAGGGGTCTTTGACAAAGTTGGTCGACACAAGGCCGATCGCCCGCTCTAGCCCTGCGGGCTTGAGGACGACCTCGACGGAGGTCGCGTTGGAAGGTACGAAATGTAACGGCCGCCAGCCGAGGTCGTAGACCTTGCGAATCGACATAGCCGCGAACTTCGGAGTGGAGAAATTGAACAGCACATCTGCTCCAGAGTTCTTGAGTGTGATCAGCTGGGAGTCGATGGTCGGGTCGGTTATTTCGTACGAAGCTTCGGCCACAATGAGCTTGGTCGCGCGCTCGCCCAATACCGTGCGCAACATCTTCAGATAATCTCTGCCAAAGTCGTCGTTTTGATACAAGACGGCCGCCTTGGCATCGGGTTTAACCTTGAACAGGTATCGCACATAAGCAGGAACGTCCGCGCGTTGGTTGGGAACCAATGCCATGCTCCACGGATAGTTCGCCGGATCGTCCCACCTGAGTGCGGCGGTAGCCAAGAGAATATGCGGCACTTTCTTCGCATTCATGTACTTTTGTATGGCCGTGTTTGTAGCGGTTCCGAGTGAACCGAAGATCATCAACACCTCTTCCTGCTCTACCAACTTGCGGGTCTGCTCAACGGTCTTGGGCGGGCTGTAACCATCGTCGACTGAAATCAAGTTAATCTTGCGCCCATTGACACCCCCTTCCGCGTTGATCTTGGCAATGTAGGCAGCCTCGCTCTTGCCGATTGTGTTGTAAACAGACGCTGGGCCCGAATAGGGCATGGTCTGGCCGATCTTGATCTCGGTGTCGGTCACCCCTGGCCCATACTTCGACTGTGCCCAGAGCGGCGAGCTAAGGGCGATCAGAGCCGCTAGGATCAACGGACAAGGGCTACGGCTAAAGCTCATGGCTGCTTCCTTTCCTGGTCGTCTTGCTGGCGAAAGGAATAGATAATGCCCGAATGAAGCGCTGACCGCGTTTGACCCTCCGGCACGGCGCAGGTGTGCATTCGCTGAGCTCTCCTCGACAGACTGAACGAGAGGCACTCTGTGGCGCAGACCTCCGGCGAGGCTCCACGTGGTTGTCAAGAAGGTGCGCCCCATGAGGTGCTGCATTTGGCGAGGGTAGGGCGCGGCTGCACATCACTTCTGCAGCCAACGACGCACACATTCCTCTGAACGGGGCGAAGGTCCTTGCCCAGTCTACGCGTCGCAATCGCGAACCAAAATGCTCTTGGGAAGCTGGCGACGCGTCAGATATCCGCGCAGGCGACCGTCTGGGGTTCGCGACTCATACTTGAGCTTGATATACGGGCGCCCACCATCGCCACCGGGGAACTTCGCACTCAGGTACTGTTTCTCCTGAGGTGTCAATTCCCGTGCGCTGCCGTCGTCCTCGACATACACGTACTTGAACCCGGAACCCGACGCTCTGCGCGGCCGCGTCTGGAAAAGGAACCACGTAAGTAATGCGACGAGCGGCAGGAGAAAGAGCAGTAAGAACCCGCCCAAAATTGTCAAGGTGCTCACCGTTGCGCCGCCCCACCGTCATTCCAAAGGCGGCGTCCGCCCCTGGCACCGCGTTTGCCCTGCTCAGAGGTACCGCCGTACTCGATGGCGATACTGCACATAGTCCTGGCCATAGCGTTTGCCCAGAAATTCTTCTTCGCGCAACACTTGGCGGTGGAACAGCAAAACGCTGGCAGCGAGGAAGGCCAATACGATCCAATTCGCAAACACCAAGAATTGCCCTAGCAGCACAAAAGCAAATGCAACATAAATGGGGTTGCGGCTCAATGCGAATGCACCCGTGGTTACAAGCCCGTCGCAGTGGTCGACATCGATGCCGACCCGAAAACTCTTTCCAAAAGAAACCAGGCTCAGCAACAACAATACCAAACCCGCTACGCAGAGGAGTACTCCGACTCAGGCCGCTGCTTCCGAGCGGAAAAATCTCTGTTGACTGATAGTGGGTAGATTGAAGGCAGCTGCGAACACGACATAGAAGTAGAAAAGAGCGAAGGGCGGAATCAGGAAGTCTGTCTTGTCAATCCTGCCGAAGTGCAGAGCCCTCGTTCCGGATCTGTACATCAAAAAAACTCGGGTCGCTACCATTCCCGACAGTAGAACAATCGTCACGGCTGCCAAGTATTCCTGCATATCCGATCAGGCAGCTTGTAATGAGTTCAGAGGACGAATTCGCTCGAGCATGGCTGTCTCGCGCTCACCTCGAGACGTTGAGGTAGACCATTGTGAAGCCTCGGCTAGGGCACGGACAAGCGGAAGACTCGCGGCATTGATCGCCCAGAACTAGAGATCGCCTCACGTCTCATTAGGGGACGAGTCCAGTCGACCTAGTCCGCTATCCCACCCACCTTTGTTCCTGCAACGGCTACCACCTGGCCGCTTGTGGCTTCGACTAGCTGACGCGGTTCGAGCGAGACCACTGTGTAGGGCGTGCCGGCCGCCGCCCAAATAGTGTCAAGTTTGAGAAGGTCTTCGTCGATGAGCGTTCGCAGTGGCGTAATGTGTCCGACCGGCGGAACGCCTCCAATGGCAAACCCGGTAGTGACACGAACGAAGTTGGCGTCTGCCTTGGTGATCTGGACATTGAGGTGCGAGGATACCAAGCGCTCATCAACTCGGTTGGTTCCGCTTGCAATCACGAGTACCGGTTCGTCCGAGGGGGTGCACCGGAAAACTAATGACTTTGCAATCTGTTCGACCCGGCAACCGATGGCCGCAGCGGCGTTGGCTGCTGTGCGAGTCGATGCTGGAAGTTCGACGACTTGTGCTCTAATGCCGGCGGCTGCTATGGCGCGCTGCACGCGACGCGCAGATTTAGGAAGTTCTAGACTCATTCCCGCAGAGACTTTTTGATACTTGCCAGGTCGTCAAAGCGCCAAGGTTCAGCCGCGCGAAAGAATCATGACGTTTTGCGCTGGGAGCGACCGACTGCCCATCTTTTTTACTCCGCTGTTCGGGGGCACGTACTTGCCACTTACGCACGTGCCAGAATCGTTGTGTCCATCTGGCGACCAAGTTCAACTACCCGTAGGCCGCCGTTTGCCACCTCCACGCAAGTGATGGAAGCGTGATCTGGGCGAAAGCACACCACATCCTCGCGAAAGTGTGCGGCTCCTACGATAACGTTGATCGAAATAAAGTGAGAGAAGACGACGCTATCTTGAGAAAAGCGAGCCAGCGAATCCAGCAGAGCCTGCCTCCACGCAAGATAGTCGGGTGCACCGGCGGGAGCCGAATCGTTGAGCTCCCGCCAAGTTCCTCGCATCGCCTGGTGGAGCCACTGTTGCCGGGTTCGAAGGTCCAGAGGCGGGGAAGGAAGTTCGGCAACCGCCTCAACGATCTCTGCGGACTGCTGCCACAATCGCTCAAGGGCGCGCGCGGTCTCACGGCAGCGGCGCAGCGGGCTTGTGTAGATCGGCATGCGATCGAGTGTTCGTGCGAGGGTCTGAGCCGCGGCGTCGGCTTGCTGTTGGCCTGCCACGTCCAAACCCGGATCAGTCGCTTCTCCCCAACTCGCCTCGGGGCGAGCGTGTCGGACGAAATAGAGCTTGGCCATGCGCTGTGTTTCAGTCAGCAGTAAAGTTGAAGTTCACCGCATGGCAGTTCCATACGCGGCTCATGATCAAAACCTGCGCGTCTGCGCCGAGAGTGCAACGGTCACCAGGGATCCACTAACACAATCTTCAGAGGCGCCCCTGAGACCGCATCGAGTAGCACGGCCGCAGCTCCGCGCTCGCCTCGCAGCGGCAGAAACCTTACAGCTTCCGGCGACCGTGCACTGGAGCGAAGATAGGTCAGCACCGCGTCGGGTGCGCGCTGGACCACGAGCTCCAGCGGCTTGGCGTGCTTGAGCGCGTTCCCCGCTTCCCGTTCATAAGGAACGTAGTATCGAGGGAACATCGGGAGATCCTTTCCAGCCATCAGCGATTCTACGAGCTTGGATTTTTCATGTAAATCGCTCGGCGCAACCACCGCCGCATAGCGCGGCTGACCAAGAGGCAAGCGCCTAAACTCGGGGCTGGCCCCTTGAGCTAGATCTTGCGCATCGAGATCCTTGGCCGTAACTAGCTCGAACTGATCGACAGCGAAAACAATGAACACGGGTCGCGCAAGCCACAGCGTATGGATGCCATAGGCCAATGCTGCGAGCTGCGCCAGGGCGACCACGGTCAGATCGAAGCGCAAACCCTTCTTGCCCGCCTTGAAGATGATCGCGGTGATGAGCGGCCCGATGGTGACGTCGACTCCCACGAGAATAAAGATCAGATGGCTGCCGCCCGTGATGTCGAACAACGGCCACGGGTACCACACCGTCAACATGAAAACGAGCACCGCCGCCGCGATGACGGCGCTCAGCAGCAGGTGAATCCCCGAAGCCTTCCAGCGAGACATTGTGCGTTTGCTAGACCAGACTGGCGATGTCTGCCTTAAGCCCGCCAAGTCATGCGGCACGCAGCCTCGGTCCCCTTCGCTGCGGCGTTGATCGTTGCTTGGGGGTTGCTCGGGAATCCGAGTTGGCCCTTCGGCCAGATTCGAAGAGGGTCGCAATCCTGCCCGCGTTTTCATGTCGCACCGCCAATCACGTTTTCAAGGACCCGAGAATCTCCTGACGAACATCGGTGATGTCGCGTGCGCGAGTGGCATGCGCGCCCTCGCAATTTCCCAGCCGGGGGCAGTGCGTGCTCCGCGGACAGATGATCCGAGCGTTGTGGCTCAACGATTCCTCTACCCAGGCAATGTTGAGAACATTGGCAACCGCTCGAAGGGCATCGGCCTCCGGGCGACACACTTTTGCGCTTCCTCCCCGGTGCCGGCATTCGCCGGCGATGTTCTCCACGATCTGCGGGGCATCCAGGCCATTCGCTTGGAGGGCCGGAGCAAGATCGATACCCACTGAAAGCACGTGGGGATTGCCCGCCATGTCGCGTGCCCGCACCGAGTGGCAGCAG
>Ga0187780_10003929_pt1 | contig 11161 bp, 14 predicted proteins | sample 1015_Q2_SP10_20__FD_132429 | JGI IMG/M metagenome (GOLD analysis project Ga0187780, IMG submission 132429) | Tropical peat soil microbial communities from peatlands in Department of Meta, Colombia - 1015_Q2_SP10_20_MG | ecosystem: Environmental > Terrestrial > Soil > Wetlands > Peat | place...
TCTCATACCAAGTGCCTACCTATTATGGTCTCCTGTGCGCTGTCTTCAAAGAAGAGTGACGCGTGACACCTCGTGTATAAAATGCTTGAGTTTTGCGATTTTTCGGAAGTTGTGTCTTCACTTTGCACAGTTGATTCTTCTGTTCTTTTTGCCTACTTATTGGTTAGGTAAGAGAAATAGACTCAGACGGCTTGGTAAGATCTGACTACGCTTTACCCTTTTCTTCTTTGCCAAAATACGTTGTCCATTTGAAACTGCGTGCGTCCCTGCGTAAGTTCAAAGAGCTTTTTCTGCATTTGCTTGAACAGAACCACAATATTGAGCCATCATTCTTTATGTACATCATGCCTGTTCCAGCTTGGAATTCGTTGCCGCAAAACGAGCATTTTCTTGGTTTTGGCATCAGCGGTATTTCCTTTTGAGCCTGATTTCTTATCTTATCGGTTGATTTTCTTTGCTTCTCTCTCAGTTTCTCTGAGCATTAGCATATCTTGAACTCTAACAGGTCCTTTCACGTTGCGGGTTATGATGCGTCCTTTATCTTTTCCTTCAAGAATACGCACTCTAACCTGTGATATTTCTCCTGTAACTCCAGTGCGTGCTATAACTTGGATTACTTCCGCCGGCGTCAGTTGTCCTTCTTGGGAAGCAGCAGCTTTCTCCTCTTTGCTCATCCGCTAGTTCCTCTTTTCAACTGCTCGAGTCGAGTGACTATCTCTTTGACCAGTCCAGCAGCGTCTCCTTCTTTAACTATGCATGCTGCGGCGGCTGCTACGTCAATACCGATTGCGGAACCGATCTTTTCTTTGGTCGGCACAAACACGTATGGAATCTTCCTCTCGTCGCATAGCAGTGGCAAGTGGGCTACAACTTCTGGAGGTTCAACATCTTGAGCTATTATTACCAGCTTTGCTTGTCCTCTTTCGATGGCTTTTGTAGCTTCGTTTGTTCCCTTTCTGATACTACCTGTTTTAGCTGCTATTTGCAGGGCTTCATAGGCCGCATCTGCGATTTCTTTCGGTACTTCAAACTTCATGTAAAACGGTTTGGACATAAGCCTCACCCTTCAAATTCACAGTCCCTATCAAAGATTCCTATTTATGAAGGTTTCTACTAGAGTTATGTTAGTTTCTAACCAAACTTAAATCGTTTTGACATTCGAACCCTGAGTATTTCCTCATTAAATCTTTTTTCACTTTAGGATTATACTAAAGGGGAAATGTATAGTGACATTACAAGGTTATACGCAGAAAAGTTTAAATAAGGTGTCCGTTTGAAACATCTTACTTTTCGTGAGGGGAAACCAAAAATTTGCAAAGACTAGGCCAAGCCCTTCATATAAGCCCAAGCCGAAACATAATAGTAAAAATCCAGAATATGCCAAAAATTGGTGAAACAGCCGTTGACGAAAATTTGAAACCCGTTGGAAGAGTTCTGGACATCTTCGGCCCAGTTACTTCACCATACGCGTCGTTGAAGCCGACAACATCGCAGCCAGAGAGGTTGATGAATAAGATACTTTATGTGCTCCCTTCGAAGAGGAGAAAGGTGTAGATATTAAATGAACGATGATGAAGAAACTCACGAACCTGAAGCCGATGGGGCAGCAGTTGCACAGAGTACTGAATCACCAAAGATTTTGGAATGCCCAGAGTGTGGCAGTAGGAGAGTAATGCGTGATTACGAAACAGCGGAACTTGTATGCATGGATTGTGGTATAGTTATAGCCTCAAAAATTGCCGACAGAGGACCTGAATGGAGAGCTTTCGACGATGAGCAAAGGGCGAAGCGCACAAGAGTGGGCGCGCCGTTAACCTACACAATCCACGATAAAGGCCTATCCACTATGATCGACTGGCACGACAGAGACATTTATGGAAAAAGCCTATCACCGGGTCAAAAAGCACAGGTTTACCGTCTTAGAAAATGGCAACGGCGTATAAGAGTATCAGATGCCACTGAACGCAATTTGGCCTTTGCGCTGTCTGAAATTACCAAAATCTCAAATAACCTGAACCTGCCCAAAAACATTCTCGAGACAGCCTCGGTTATCTATCGAAAAGCCGTGAAAGAACGTCTGATACGCGGCAGATCGATACAGGGCGTCACAGCTGCAGCCATATACTTGGGTTGCAGACAATGTGGACTGGCTCGAACGCTCGAAGAAATCGCTCAAGCATCAAGCGTGAACAAGAAGGAAGTGGGTAGAAGCTACCGCTTTCTCATAAAAGAACTCAACTACTCAATTCCACCTGTAAGGCCAAGCCAGTACATAACCAAATTTTCGAACCAGCTGACAATGCAGGGAAAAGTGGAAGAAATCGCCCACAAGATCCTGTCAGCAGCCAAAGAACTTAAACTTACGTCTGGTCGCGGTCCAACAGGAATTGCAGCAGCCGCAAGTTATATTGCTTCAGTTCTTACCGGTGAAAGAAAAACGCAGAGAGAAATAGCAGAAATTGCCCAAGTAACAGAGGTTACGATTCGAAATCGCTATAAAGAGCTTGTGGAACGCCTAATGTTCCAGCTGGCTCTTTGATTTTTTTGTTTCTAGGGTCTCCAATGCAGAGTCATTATTCTCTTTCTCTGAATACAGTCTTCAACTGTCGAATGAACGTCTCATTACAAAACAGATTTTAGCTTAAAGAACAGTAACAACGAGGAGAGGCTTTCAAGTTGGCTATATGTCCCAGATGCGGCAACGATGTAACAGCTCCAGTTAAGATTTGGCCGACAACCTCCAGAAACTTTATTCAGCAAAGTCAAACCCCAGACGTTGTTGTGGGAATATTTGAATGCCCCAAATGCAAGGCCAGATTTAGGGCTTCTGTCAAGAACCAAGAAAAGGCTGAAGCGAGCGTAAGTATTAAAGACATGGTTGGAAGGATCAAAGGTATACAGGGAGAACTATTGCAGACATTGAGGAACCTTCGCGAAAAGATCAAGACCCTCGAAACCGAACGTTCCAACCTTATGATTGAAATCGGGAGCCTTAGAAAAGTTGCAGAATCGAGAGCTAACGCACTTGAAAGCGAAGTTGGCATATTAAGAGAGGAACTGAAGTCTCTGAGAGAACTTCTAGGTTACTCCGAAGAGACAGAAGAGCCGTAACCTGTCTCGCTGCTCATGTTACTTGGTATTCTCAGCCAGGCTACTAATGCAATGTCTGCTTATAGTACTCTTGCGCTTTAGTAACCATTTTCTCTGGATTTTTCAAGACGGTATATTCTGAAATGGGCATCAGTCCTTGGCATTTTTCGAAGTATTCCACGACTTTGTCGACATCGCCTTCATAGATTGCCAAGCTTCCGGCAATTTCGTACCACGTATTCGCCATTAGCTCGTTCTTGACTTTCTCAAATCTCGCACCCTTCTCAGCAGCGTCTTTTGACGTCATTCCAACTTTCCTCGGGTCAAGGAACATCGTGTGCATTAATGCATCGACTATCTCTTTATCGTTATTAAATAGTCTGTCGAGGTCAGTAACCGTTTTTGTCGGTCCAACCTTTACGGTTTCTTCCTTTTTCCTTCTGAGCCTGTTCATCGCTTCTATAAGGCCTCCCTTTGCATCCTTTTTTTCATGGTGTATTTGGATTGATGGATAGTTAATCTTAAAGGTTTGTTTAATTATAGTTTGCGTATGCCATATAAGTTTACTTTCGATCTCTCTGAGATCCCGAGGTTCGTCTTCACAGAGATCGCGAAGGCCGGTTACCAGAAAGGTATGCACCGAAAAGTAGGCGTGGCAGCAGATAGACTGATAAGGAAATTCAGAATTCAAGAAGTTACAGGGTTGAACCTCTCTGACGCAGTAACACTTCTCGAAGATTTGATTGATCTGCAAGCCAGAAACCTTGTGAAAAGAGAGAAATTCGTTCAAACTAAGAAAAGAGCTCTCTTTTTGCCGCATTGTTCCAGAAAATACATGGACAGTCGGTGCAAAGCGATTTTTGATCCAAGTATGCCGTCATACGTATGCCAACATTGCTCGAATGACTGTTTGATTAACAAAGCAGATGCGTTTGCGCATCAGAAGGGGTACGACGTGTACGTTGTGCCTGGCGGTTCATGCATTCAAGAGATCGTGAAAAACAACAATTATGAAGGCGTCGTAGGAGTTGCTTGCGGTGAAGAAATACATTTAAGTGAAGACATGCTAGAAAACTTGGGGGTCGTGGCACAGGCTGCTCCTCTAATCAAGAATGGATGCGCCAACACTGCCTTCAATGTTGAAGCACTATTGAAAATGCTCTAACTAAAAAACAGAGACTATTTGACAATTTCTCGTTTCTTCCATCGTAGGTTCTTGCTGTGGCATTTTCTGCATTTGACTGCGTTCTCAGAGTTTCTTACACCGCATTCCCTGCAGATCTTGACGTATAACCTGTGTTTTTGAGCTAGAGTCTTCTTGAAAGGGTCAAGTATGGGCATTGATTCACACTCTGCGGTGGCTAAACTTCAGATACCCGTGCGCCAAATATACTTTTTGCTAACAACCCTCATCATGTTAGCAAGCATTTTCACTATTGTAAGCTCTTAAGCATTCTTGCTACATCATTCGGTTTCTCAGCAACCTTCACGCCAGCTTTTCTAAACGCCTCTATCTTAGTTTCGGCTGTTCCCGCGTTGCCCATTACTATCGCTCCAGCGTGACCCATACGCTTTCCTGGCGGCGCTGAGCGCCCCGCGATGAAAGCTACCACAGGCTTCGGGTAGTTCTCTTTTAGAATATATTCCGCTGTAAGCTCTTCGAGGTTGCCGCCTATTTCGCCTATTAAGGCTATAGCTTTCGTCTGCGTATCCTTCTCAAACATCTTCAGTGCATCGAGGAAGTTAAGTCCCGTTATTGGGTCTCCACCCAGTCCTAAACAAGTTGACTGTCCCAGACCGTTTCTTGTTAAACTTGTTGCAATCTCGTACGTAAGCGTTCCACTCCTTGATATCATGCCAACGGTTCCTTGCATAAAGATGTGATTCGGCATTATGCCGAGTTTACATTTTCCTGGTGTAATGACACCAGGAGTGTTTGGTCCGATGATGGTTGCGTTGGCCTGTTCCGCCTTTGCCATTAAGGTTATTGCGTCTTGTATGGGTATATGTTCAGTAATCACTGCTAATGTTTTGATTCCATTTTCGAGGGCTTCTAGGGCTGCGTCTACAGCAGAAGGTGCAGGCACAAAGATGATTGATGCGTTCGGTGAATGCTTCTTTATTGTTTCCTCAACTGTATCGTAAACGGGTATTTCATTGACTTTTGTTCCTCCCTTTCCTGGCGCTGTGCCTGCAACAATCTTGGTTCCATATTCAAGCATTAGTTTTGTATGAAATGATCCTTGTGTTCCAGTTATTCCTTGAACGATCACGCGCGTGTTCTCGTCGATTATTATTCCCATTTCACCTATCTCCGTGCTTTTCGATGCTGACGACTTTTTGAGCTGCTTCCTCCATGCTTTCAACCACATGAACTCCTGCTTCAGTGAGTATTCGTTTTCCTTCTTCCTCGTTAGTGCCGACTAATCTGATTACCATGGGTTTTGTGACACCTGTTTTTTCTTTTGCTTCCAGTATGCCTCGTGCCACTTCATCGCATCGTGTGATGCCCCCCAGGATGTTTATGAAGAGGGCTTTGATGCCTCGGTCTGTCAAGACTATCTTCAAGGCTATTGCTGTGGTCTCTGATGATGCTCCTCCTCCCACATCTAGGAAGTTTGCTGGTTTTCCTCCATAATATTGGATTGTGTCAAGAGTTGCCATTACAAGCCCCGCGCCGTTGCCGATTACCCCTATGTCTCCATCTAGCTTAATGTATGCTAAATCGTTCCTTCTAGCCTCCTGTTCTTGAGGCGTAAGCTCGCTTTCCCCTTCCAGAAATCTTGTCTTATATTCTAAGTGTCTGAACAACGCGTTGTCATCTATGATTACGCGGGCGTCTGCTGCTCCAAATTTCCCATCGATGGTTTCCGTTAATGGGTTCATTTCAATTAATTCTGCATCATAATCTGTGCCGACATGAGATAGTCTCTCAAGAATCCTTGCCAAGTCCAACATCTGGCTCCCAGCGTAGCCGAGCTTCTTAGCTATTACGCGAGTCTGAAAAGATTGAAGTTTCCCAAGAGGGTTGATTTTCGTTCTTATGACTTTTTCAGGGGTTTTTGCAGCTACTTCTTCAAGATCCATTCCCCCTGACGCTGAGGCTATTGCAACATAGCTCCGGTCAAATCTGTCAGTGGTAATGCCAAAGTACAATTCTTTCTTTATCTGGAGTTTCTCCTCGATCCAGATGCTCTTAATTGGTATCCCCTTAATTTCCGTCGACAAGAGCTTTTCAGCAGCTTTCTTTGCTTCTTCAGAAGTATTGGCGAATAGTATCCCGCCTGCTTTCCCTCTTCCGGCCACTAGAACCTGCGCCTTGACTGCCACTGGCATCTTAAGCTTTGCTGCGACATCGTTAGCTTGACTTGGACTTGTTGCTAGTCCTCCATGCGGTGTTGGAATTCCATATTTTGCTAGGATATTCTTTGCTTCGTATTCGAATAGTTTCATCTTATGTTTCTCCTACTTTATCGTTTCAATGGTAACGTAGGATCTTGTGTCTTGTATACCGTCAATTGCGTACAGTCTTTTTAAAACTTCGTCCAATTTTTCCCTTTCAACAATAATCAATACGTCAAACTCTCCTGCTATTCTGAACGCTCTTTGGGCTGCGAGTTCTTTGATTTCTTCGTAAACATGGATTCGTGATGCAGGTGAAACCCTTACGAGTATAAATGCAGGTGTTGACGAAACACCTAGCATGTCCAGGCCTTTTTCAGTTACATCTATGAACCCGCGGCCTGTGCGTATGTAGTTAAGGTCGCGAAGTTTTCGAAGATGAACATTCAATGCTTGTCTGCTTATGCCGAGCTGTTTCGATAATTCATTTTGCTTGATTTGCAAAGTGTATGTATTTGCAGATCTGCCTTTTTCGTATAACATTCGTAAAAGCTGAAGAGCCCTTTTTGTAACCGTGTCCAAGTTCTTCATCTTATATGCAAGATTTTGCTGCGTGAAGACTTTACGTTGGTGAGGTTTATTAAAATTTCAGTAAATGTCTGCAGCAGTTTCTTGATGGTGATAGGTTCGACATCCGCGGTCGATTCAAGTTAGTTTTGAACCAAAATCTATTTATTTTACGCGCAAGATGGTAATGAACCGTTAAATCCATGAAACTAGGAGTAGAGCGGTGAAGATTGTCCGAAAGTAATTCGGTGCTTATAGGTAAGAAACCAGTAATGAACTATGTGCTGGCATGCATAACTCTCTTTCATAACGGATCGAAGGAAATAAGCGTCAAGGCAAGAGGGCGCTCAATTGGCGTGGCAGTTGATGTCGTGGAAGTCGTAAGACGTCGATTCTTGCCAGATGTTAAGATCAAAAACATAGACATAGGGACTGAACAAGTAGCACCGAGAGAAGAAGGTAGTTCACCGACAAACGTAAGCACAATCGAGATAACACTCGCGCTATAATCCAAACGTCACAGAATTTAGGTAGCTCCGCTCACCTCCTTTGTTAGCAGTGGAGGAGCGACTCTACAGGTGAGAACCGCACTTTGCAGCTTCTGTTTGAAAAGCGGGATACTGTGCCAAAAGTGTTCAGCTAGACTGAAGTCTGGAGAAATAACTGAACTCGATATGAAAATTGCTCGATTACTATTGTCTCTTGAAGAGAAATATCCTTCTTTGCAGAATATTTATTTTCATAAGGTCGTTGACGCAGGCAATACAATGGCAATCATAGTTGGGCAAGGCGACGTTCCTCGTCTTCTTGGTTATGGCGGCAAAATCGTCAGGGCTTTGGCGGATGAGACAGGCAAAACCGTAAGGCTTATAGAGTTTGGTGTCGACGATCGAAAGTTTCTTGAGGATTTGTTTGCTCCTTTGAACATCATGACGATTAATACGATTTGGCTTCCTGATGGAAGTACTGAGACCCGTGTCATTTTGAGGAGAAGACGGGGCTTACAACCTTCTTTTAATGCTAAGGCTTTAAAGGATATCGCGAGTAAGGTTCGCGGTATGACCCTGCGAGTGGAATTTGCGGACTAGGTTTGCTGATTATATGAAATTAGATTCTCTCGACAACTGGCGCAGATCACATTATACGGCAGAAGTCAAACCGGATATGGACGGAGAGGAAGTCACGCTTTTCGGATGGGTTCAAGACCTCAGAGACCTAGGCGCATTAAGATTTATCATATTGCAGGATAGAGAGGGCACGGTGCAGGTTACAGTTTTGAGAAAAAAGGCCAGCGCCGAAGTGCTATCGAAGATTGACATTCTTCAGCGGCGGTACAGTATAGGCGTGAAAGGCATCGTCAAGAAGACTAGCATAACACCTAGAGGTTTCGAAGTGTTACCGAAGGAAATCAGGATATTCAACACGGCGGAAGCGTTGCCAATCGACGTTACAGGAAAAACTCCTGCCAATCTCGAAGTCTGTCTGAACTCAAGAGCCCTAGATCTATGTCAAGAAAAAAACATAGCAGTTTTCAAGATACAACATACGGCTGTAGAAGCCATACGCAAGTTCCTCTTCAATAGAGGCTTTCTCGAAGTGCACACGCCACGGATAATTGCTTCAGCAACCGAAGGCGGCGCAGAATTGTTCCCTGTCACTTATTTTGATAGGAAAGCATTCCTTGCTCAAAGCCCGCAATTGTATAAAGAAGAGCTTGTGATGAGTTTTGAAAAAGTTTTCGAAGTTGGACCATTTTTCAGGGCTGAAGAATCACATACGCGCCAGCATTTGAGCGAGTTTGTATCGATAGATGTTGAGGAAGCTTTTGCGAATGCTGAAGGCGTCATGCAATTGCTTGAGCAGCTTATACAATCTGTTTGCAAACAGGTCAATGAGAAGTGCCAGTCTGAGCTTCACGCTTTAAGATATCATGTTACAGTTCCTGACCTTCCGTTCAAGAGGCTGAGTTATGACGGCTTGTTGGCGGAACTGAAACGGGAAGGAATCGAGATTTCATGGGGCGAAGACATACCGAGTTCTGCACATAGAACCATTGGTAAACTGCATCCTTACTTCTATTTCATCGTTGATTGGCCTACAAAATCAAGGGCTTTCTACACTAAACCGCGTGATGATAATCCTGAGGTGTCTGAAGGATTTGACCTGATGTGGCGTTGGGTGGAGCTTGTTTCAGGTGGGACAAGAATAGCCTCAAAAGAATTACTGATAAAGAGACTGAAGGACAAAGGCTTGAACCCAGAGGCATTCCAGCATCATCTGCAGGCTTTTGATTATGGCATGCCACCACATGCTGGCTGGGCCATCGGGCTAGAGCGACTGACAATGATCTTAACGGGTAGAAAGAACATCAGAGAAGTGACGCTTTATCCCAGAGACAAATTTCGGCTGACACCCTGACAATTTTGAGCGAGTCAAATGAAGCTCGGGCAGCTCTTTTGGTTTTCTAAAAGCATTCCTCTGCAATGATAAAATCGCCTGTGAGAATGGCGCACCCTGCAATTAACTGGATACAGTCGTGGTAGTTATATATCGATTCTAGCAAAATCAGTATATTCTTTACTTGAAAATGTCACAAAAACTGATAAATACGGCTTTTCTAATTGCCAATTATGGGAGATCAGTTAAAGATCGCTTGCGGCGTATTCTCTGCAATAAACTATGATAGTCAACCTGTTTTTCCCTATATCTACTGGGGTCTGAGAGCCCAAAACCATAGGGGACATCAGTCACACGGTTTTCTGACGTATAAAGACGGAGAGTTCTTCGCTCACAGAAACTTGGACTTGGTGCCTAAGATTAAGACGAGCGCGATACAGGAATGGTTCGGAAGATTGCCCGGGACGGTAGGCATTGGAAACGTCCGCTACACAACCTCCGGAAAATGTGACGAAAAATCCCTGATAAAGGGCACTCAACCTGTGACTGCCTCCAAGAAGGGTTTAAAGCTTGTCGTTTCGTTCAATGGAAACGTTGTTAATACGTTCCACCTGAAGAATGAAATATGCAAGGAGTTTCCGCATTTTTCTTATGAATGTGATGCTGACTTAATCTGCCATAAGCTTTTGCTCGAGTTTCTGAAGGGCAAAGACCTTGTTTCTGCTGTCAAGACGTGTATGTTGGAAATTGACGGCGCCTTCTCCGTCGCTGCCATAACACAAAACGGCGACTTTTTTGCATTTAAAGATCCGCATGCGATAAGACCGTTGTGTGCTGGTCACAGCTTGGATGGACAAACCTATGCTTTTTCATCAGAAACTGTGAGTTTGGACATAAATGGCTTTGTCAGGGACTTTGAACTTGAACCAGGCGAATTAGTGACGGTTTCCAGACATGGATTCAAAAGAGAAAGGCTTGTTACAAGCTGTCGAAAAGCTTTTTGCGCTTTTGAGTTTGCATATTTTGCTAGGCCGGACTCGCATTTTGATGATAGGTACGTTTACGAGATTAGAGAGGAATTCGGGAGGAACATCGTAAGGGAAAACCCTGATGCTGTCAAGGACGCTGATATTGTGCTCTCAGTGCCTGAAACTGGGGACGATCCTGCTCTAGGCGTTCATGAAGCTTCTGGGTTGAGGTGGGAGAGAGCTTCACGTAGGCATCGGTACGTGAGTGAACGGGCATTCCTGCTTCTAAGCAAGGAACGCCAGTCCACAATAGACAGAAAGATCAACATCCTTGCACCGAAGATCGAAGGCAAGCGCGTCATTGTCACTGAAGACAGCATAGTAAGAGGGGACACGACAAAGGTTATAATTGAAAAACTACGAAGGATGGGTGCCAAAAAAGTTTATATGTTCGTCACGTTTCCGCGCATAACTGGGCCCTGCTTCTATGGGATAGACATGGCGACGTATGGTCAGCTTATCGGCTCAAAGCATAATGAGAAAGAGATAGCCAAGATAATCGGCGCTGATGCTGTGTGCTACCAGTCGCTCCAGGGTCTTGTGCGGGCAACAGGTCTTGAGAAAGATGAACTATGCACGGGCTGTATCACTGGCGAGTATCCGACGCCCTTGGCTCAGCGACTGGCGGTTGAAATGAAGACAAAGTTTCTGGAAGGCCGCGAGGAAACTGGAAGACTATATGAAACAGAAGAAGCCATCATGAATAGCTGATGCTGCAAAAACAAATTAGGGCTTCA
>Ga0187780_10003931_pt1 | contig 11159 bp, 6 predicted proteins | sample 1015_Q2_SP10_20__FD_132429 | JGI IMG/M metagenome (GOLD analysis project Ga0187780, IMG submission 132429) | Tropical peat soil microbial communities from peatlands in Department of Meta, Colombia - 1015_Q2_SP10_20_MG | ecosystem: Environmental > Terrestrial > Soil > Wetlands > Peat | place...
GACGTACCAAGGTGTCCGGACTACCCAGGAAAACTGCGAGATGAACTGCAGCTTGCCGTAGTTCGGGCTGGACCAGATCGTAGGTATGAACCCGATCGTGGCTTCCTGATAGTCGCGGTTGTTGGTGTTCGCCGAACCCGCGAATCCGAAGCCCGTGCAATACTGGGCACCTTTAGGGCCGCACGGGGTTCCCAGGGCTTTGGTGGTCAGGTCGTAGTTGCGCCAGAAGTAGGCGCCGCTGTAGTAGCCATCCACGAGGAATTTCGGAGTCGCCTGCCATTCGAATCCGCCGATCGCCGAACCGGCATGAATGGCGGAAAGCGTACCATTGGGCTTGACGATGACGTCTGGGCCAAGGCCGCCGATGTAGCGCCCTACACCGTCTCCGTAAAAGGCGTTTTCGATCAGGTGGAAGTGCTTGAGCACTTCGAGATTCGTATTGAGGCCCCCGCCTCCCCCCGTGATGGTGTTCGTAGCGGCCGGCGCGACCAGATTGTTGTAGACCTTGAAGCTGCGGGCCACGCCGCCGGCGTCTATATGAAACAGTTTGTCGCCGAGCTTCAAGTCGTAGGCGGCTCGGGCTTCGATGTCCGGATGGAGATTAGGCACGGTGGGATTAACTGCGGAACTGGCCGCACTTGTGCTGCTGCTGCCGTTGTCGAACTGAGTGGAGAAAAAGTTTGCTACTGCATCCGTGGGGAATACAACGGAGCTGGGCGCAAACTGCTGCGGGTTTTCCAGCGCCAGGCCGAGCGCCCAGCGGTCCGTCGGATGATAGACCACCCGAATTTCAGGTTGTCGAGAATAGATCAAGCCGGCGAGATAGCTGGTGTCCAGCCGCAGCGCCGTGAAGATATTCTCGGGATAGGGCGAAAGACCGACGCGCGTGGGCGTCAGAAACGACCACGTTTGCCCGGTGACCAGTTCCCATTTGCCATGCCTGATTTGCAGAAAGGCAAGCCGGAGCCGGAACGTGTCGCTCTTGGTGCTGATGTTTGAATTGGCCGGCTCGAAGCCGTTGAAATCGCTTTCGACATATCCGGTTACCTCCGTCGCCCCGGTGGGCTTGGCGTCCACTTTCAAGGATAGGCGCGAACCCTGCCCGGTGAAGCGAAACTCGGACAGTTGGCCGAGAGGAAGGGTATTCGCGTAGGGCAAGATCGTGAAATTGGTGCCGAGTCCGCTGCCTACATCGCGGCTGCGAAAAATGCCGGTGAGATCTACGAACCCGCCGGGCGTGAAATCGGCGCCCCCAATCTTGAAGGAGAGAGGGTTCTCGGGGGACACGATGTTGATCGGCTTGCCTTGAGAGTTCTGCGCGACGGGCGCAAGGGCGCCCGCAACCGGACCATTGATATCAACTGCGCCCGCCAGCGCGGTCGCTTCCGGAGTGACGCCCAGCTTGGCCTCCAGCGCAGCGATGCGCTTGAGCTCATCGTTCAACGCCGTGCGTTCCGCTTCGAGTTCCTGGGTATGTTGCGCGAACTGCTGGGTCTGGGCTTGCAAGCTGGCTCTTAGGGCCTCCAGTTCGGCCTCCACTGGAAATGCCGCTGTTCCAGCATTGCTGGATGCCGCGCTGATGGCGGCAGGCTGCGAGCCAGCTGCTTCACTGCTTGCCGACGTCCCGGCGCCGTCCGCTCCGGCCCACGAGGGCGTCGCAATAACCAATGCAGCCAGCAGAGTGATGACCATGTGTTTCGATTTGCTCTGTACGTGTGTTGGCATTGAAGTCTCCTGAAATTTTGGTGCTTCCCGTCCTCCAGCGAACTGGTCGGCTGGCCGCAAATCGCGCTGCTCCCTCCCGCTATACGGGTTGAGTGGGACGTTCTTGGGTTCTATGCCGAGTTCTTTCGCACTCGCTCGGTTTTGCTCAATTCAACGATGCGTCCGTCGTGAATAGTCAGGACCACGGTTCCGTAACGGATGGCGCGAAGCGCCAGCGCCACTTCGCGCAATAGCTCGCGCTCACCGGCCGACAGACCCTTCTCCCAACCGAACAAATCAAACAAGGCGACGGTATTGACTTGTGCAGCGCTCCCACTCATGTTTTGCCTCCATAGCCTTCGGATTCGTACTTACTAACTCTTGAAATGCACGAATCGTTGATAGGAATGAGATTTGTCTGGTGCTGCTGAACTGCAGGATTCCTACGCGAGAAAAACTAGTTGGGGCTGCTACAACAGAGGTCTGCGAGGGAAGTATGGTCGAGGATGCGGGCTGTGGCGTTGCGCACGTCGAGGAGCACCTGAAAGAGCGCCCGATGCTTCTCGTCCGAGATGATGCGTTCCTGCAGCGATTCAGCGTCTTCAAACGGGGCCAGGGGTCCGTCGATGCGGCGGATGACTTCACCGAGTGAAATCTTCTTCGGCGGCCTCCTGAGCTGGTAGCCGCCGCTTGCGCCGCGCAGGCTCACCACGATCCGCGCCCGCTTCAGCTCGAGCAAAATTGCCTCCAGGAACTTCTCAGGCAGTTGTTCCGCTTGGGCGATGTCGTGGATTTTTACCACTCCTTCCGGATGCCGCCGGGCGAGCACGGTGAGCGCTTGCAGAGCATACAATCCTCGTTGAGATATGCGCATGGCGATTAGTGATATTCCCTATAGATGTGCCCAAGTCTACCAACTTACTAGACTATGTCAAGCCTAAATTTCCCGGACTTTCGTGGACCCGGATATCAGTAGCCTTGCCACCCGTCACAGCTTGTAACGCAGATTTAACGTGTGAGTCACCGGGAATTCACGAGGAACGCATACCGTCTCTGGCGTTTGGCGGATGTCCTAGACAGAAACGCATGCCAGGGGTGAGGCGGTTGCGGGCCAAGGGTGTCACGAAAACCCTTGCGCACGGCTGGTGTCCTGTGCATGAATGTAGGCCCAATGCCCGCACCAGCCGATCGGTGGGATCCGAAATTCGGATTTACTTGAAGGTTCTGCCTCTGAACGACCGGCGGCCGTTTCCACATCTGCTGAGCATCCGACAGTTTTAGTAGCGTTTCGAGTCATCACATGCGTCACCGACGCAGATGCGCAAACGCGCATCGGCTGGGGTGAATGGCCTAAAGACGGGACGTCGTTGCAGCAACCCACAAAATTTCGTTAAGGAGGAAGGAATGCGAGTACTGGCAACGTTCGTAGTAGCTCTCGGCCTTGCCGTGTTACCGGCGATGGCCGCGGGAGGAGGCGACAAAGAAGCGGCAGGGAACGCGGCTCCGGTGAGCCCGGCCGCTGCGGCCACACCGGCGGCGAGTCCGGCCGAGGTGCGCATGGAAAGCGAGTTGCAGCAACTGCGTGACCTTATCGAGTCCCAGGCGGACCAGATTCATCAGCAGAACGAGCAGTTGAAGCAACAGCAACAGCAGATGCAGGCGCTGGAAGAGCAGCTCCACGCGGCTAGCGCCCCAGGCGCGAACGTCGCGGCGGGCGTGGTCGCCTCGCCTGTCAGCGCGGCCATTGGCCCAACGACCGGAGTGACCAACGCCACCATGAGTGCCGCGCCGGCCCAGGAAAAGCCCCAGCCGCCGACGAGCATCAATATTAAGGGCATCTCGCTGACCCCCGTCGGATTCATGGCGGCAGAAACGGTGTGGCGCCAGAAAGCCCTGGCGTCGGACGTCAACACCCCGCTCAACGCCAACATTTTCCCGGGGAATTCGGCGGCGCACATGTCGGAATTCCAGGCCAGTGGCCGTCAATCGCGCATCGGCATGCTGGTAGAGGGCAAGCTGGATACCGTCAAGATCGGCGGCTATTACGAGATGGACTTCCTCTCCGCAGCCACCACCTCGAACAACAACCAGAGCAACAGCTACTCCATGCGGCAGCGGCAATTCTGGGCGCAGGCCGCCTTCAACAGCGGCTGGACCATCACCGGTGGCCAGATGTGGAGCCTGTTGACGGAGACCACCAAGGGCATGGACAATCGATCTGAGGCCTTGCCGCAAACCATTGACGCGCAGTACACGGCGGGTTTTAGTTGGGCGCGGCAATTCGGTTTGCGCGTGACCAAGAACTTCAACAACAAAGTCTGGTTGGGCGTGGCGGTGGAAGAGTCGCAGGCCACGCTCAGCGTGCATGGCAACCTGACGGCTCAGGCTGCGACCACGTCGCTGACGTGCAGTCCCGTCGGCTCGAACGGGTGCAGCGCAACCGGTACGATTACCATTAACACCAATCCGCTTTACAACAATTTCCTGCTCGGCGCGTTCGGCGCGACCGGAGGGCTTTACAATCCGCTGAACAACTACGCCTTCAACCCAGCGCCGGACTTCGTTTTCAAGGCCGCCTTTGAGCCCGGCTTCGGACACTACGAGGTCTTCGGCGTGCTCACCGACTTCCGCGACCGCGTCTTCCCGTGCGTCGCAAACTCGGGAACCCTGGCAGGGTGCTCCACTGGCTTCCTGGGTGTCGCCGCGAATCCGTCCACATCCGCCTTCGGCGCCTTCAACAACTCGGCCACGGGCGGCGGCGGCGGGGCCAACGCGCGCTGGAACCTGGTTAACAAGAAAGTGGACGTGGGCATTCACTTCTTCGGCGGCACGGGGATCGGGCGTTATGGCTCGGTCGGCTTGGCGGACCTGACCACGCGTCCCGACGGCACGCTGGCGCCCCTCCACAACTACCAGAGCCTCGGCACGTTGCAGTTCCACCCCACGCCCAAGTTGGACATTAACCTCAACGTCGGCGGGGAATACGAGGCTCGCGCCCAGTACATCGCGAGCGGAAAGGTCCCGAACGAAGGCTACGGTGTCGTAAACCGGAAGAACACCGGTTGCTGGTCGGAAACGCTTCCTCTGACCGCGTCGTCGTCGTCCATATTCAATAATACGGCCGTTCCCACGGGCGTGAGTGGCTCGAACGGGTTCGTTCCCGGCCTGTTGGGCAGCTGCGACGGTGATACGCGGAACCTGATCGAAGGCTCGCTGGGTTTCTGGTATCGCTTCTATAAGGGGCCGAAGGGCACGGCGCAGTTTGGCATGCAGTATTCCAACTACGTGCGCAACACCTGGCGCGGCGTCGGCGGTGCCTCAGGAACCCCCAGCGCGAGCGGCCAGCCGCACTCCGACCAGAACATGTTCTTCACTTCCTTCCGCTACGTCTTGCCGTAGCGTTCGTTTTGCTCGAAGGCGGGGAGGTGCGAAACGCCTCCCCGCGTCCGAGTCGCTCTCACCTGCTCAGGGCCACCCGGCAAACCGCTCTGCAAGGGTCATCAAATCCTCTTGATACCCACGCATTTCCCTGTTGACCAACCGTACCACGCACGCGATGTTACATCTTGCCTCTAAAGACATTAGTCTCTTATCTTTGAAACATCAGAGGAGGGTCGGCTTGGGCGGGGTTGTCCAGAGGAGGACCTCTGGCAACGGACAGACGTACCAGTATCTACATACTCTCGGACAATCGTCTACATCGAGAAGCGCTCGCCCGCATCCTGAGAAAACGCCCGGACTTGCAGGTGACGGGCGCGAGCGGGACGGACACCGCCGAATTCGAGGGGCGCGCACTGGAACAAGCCGATGTGCTCCTGCTTGACTCTTCGCCCGAGCTGCTGGACCGCGCTGAGGAACTCCGCGATCTCCGCCATCGCCATTCCAACCAGAAAATTCTGCTGGTGGGGATGGACGAGACGAAGGACGCGTTGCTGGAAGCCGTGCGCCGTGGGATTGCCGGCTGCGTCCTGAAGGATGCTTCCGCAGATGATGTCGTCCAAGGCGTGCGCGCTGTCGGGGCGGGCGAGGCCGTGTGCCCCCCGCGTTTGTGCCGCTATCTGTTCGAATATGTCCAGGAAAGCCGCCAGGAGAGCCCAGAAGCCCGTGCCACCTCGTTAGCCCGACTAACGCGGCGCGAGCGCCAGCTTGTCCCGCTGCTGGGAAAAGGCCTCACCAACAAAGAAATTGCCGCGGAATTCAATCTCTCCGAGCAGACCGTCAAGAATCACATCCACAGGATTCTGCGCAAGGTAGGAGCCAACGGGAGGGTCGCCGTGGCGGACATCTGCAAATCAGAGAGCGCGGCGTTCTCAACAGGCCGTTGACGGGGCTGCGGTAGTCGTTTCTGGCAGCGAGTGTCTCTCCACGTACTGAAGCAGCGCATCTGTTTCTCTCGCGCTGTTGTAATTTTGCGAGTTCTTGCGTCGCCTTCGCGCAGATGATGAGTGCACAATTTCAGTACCAGAAAAGTACTACAGCAGCTTGAATCTTTTTCGTGGGGGTTCTAGTACCTACTGCCCCCGCCGTTCCTCCGTTGTCATCAAAGAGCTAATCACCCGAAATGGAATCCGAATCAGACCTACCCGCGGACGCACTTTCATAAAACAATCGGGGCCTGTGGCGGTGCACGCATGGAGAAGAAGACAGTGCGCGTTCTAGTGGCCAATCAGCCGCGGCTGATGCGGGAATTGCTCCTCGCGACTTTTGCGGACCAACCCGACATCGAGGTGGTCGGCGAAATTCGAAATGACGGAGACCTCACACAAGCGGTGGAGTACATGCGACCTGACTTTCTCATCGTAGCCTTGCAAGGAAGCGAGGAATTGCCCAAGCCGTACGACGCCATCCTGGCGCATCATCCTCATTTGAAAATCATCGGAATTGCGCCGGACCGCAACAGCTCGGTTTTCTACTGGGCGTCACTCAATATTCACTCCAGAAGTATCGAGGCTTCGGAAGAGGGCGTGCTGAACGCGCTGCGTGGAAAGAGCGCCGCCGCGCGAGGACGGTCATGAAACAGTCGAGAGTGCACGGATCTCCACGAGCTACTCGGCGCGTGGCGCGTCCTTTTGGTTTTCTTTTGCTGGCGCATCTTCCGTTATTCGCGGGCCTGGCCATGCGCTCCTTGTGCGCTCAGGAAGAGGAGAAGGTACCAACTCCTCTTTCCGATCTGGCACAGGAAAACTTGAACCGCGTCGCGGCGACGGCGGCGCAAATCGAGGCCGTTCTCCAAAAACAGTCCGGATTGATGGTCGAGCTGAAGCGCTGGATGGCCCAGGAAGCGACGAATCATGGCCAGATGTTGACCGACGAGGATTTGACGGACGAGGCCATTTTTCAGCGGCTCGCTTCTGACACGGAGTTCCGTGCCGCAGCTACCCAAGTCCTCGCGCGATACGGATATCTGGTTCCCAAGCCGAATCCTGGCTCGGAAGCAGCCCAGGAAGAAGAGGTCGCGCGTCAGGATCGGATCCAAAAACTGCGCCGGCAGGTCCCAGAGCAAGGGCACGGAGAGGAAACGGCAGGCGCTCCGAGCGAGAGACGTGAGCCGGTGCCAAGCCAACCATCCGGGGGTGTACGCACGGCCGCTGCGGTGCTCGACGCGCGGCCCGCTAGCCCATCGGCGTCAATGACTCCCGCGGTTCCCGACGAGTCGGCACAGGCGGAACCCCGCCAGTCCGGTTTACGCAACGGATTCACAGTAGCTGACACGGGACAGAGCGTCGGCGCCGAGGAAGTAGCAGCGAGCAAGGAGCGGTCGGCGATGTTCGAGGAGATGGGCGAGCGGGCCACTACGCCTACAGCCTCCTCCGCGCCCGTTGCGCGTGCGGATCGAGAGAAGAAAGAAACTTCCGGGTCGAGCGCCATAGGGATGGTTGTGCCGGTTCGCCAACCCAACCCGTTTGCCGACATCCCGTCTCTTTTCGATATGTATGAGCAGGCATCTGCGCGTTCGGCGAAGTCCGCTCGCTTTGGCATGGGAATCTTTAGCAACGGGGCCGGCCAGTCCGGCCAGCTCCCCATGGACTTACCGGTAGGGCCCGATTACGTAGTAGGCCCCGGGGACGGCTTGGCCATTGATTTGTGGGGCGGCGTTTCGCAGCGGCTCTACAGGATTGTGGACCGTGAAGGCCGCCTGACGCTTCCGGAGGCGGGTCCGGTGTTGGTCAGCGGGCGAACGCTGGCGGAAGTACAGCAGGCGGTGCAACAGATCTTGCGCACGCAGTTCCGGGATGTTTCCGCAGACGTTTCGCTTTCGCGGCTGCGCACCATCCGCGTGTACGTGGTGGGCGACGTCGAGCGCCCGGGCGCGTACGAACTCAGCTCGCTTTCGACTCCGTTGAACGCGCTCTTCGAGGCGGGAGGCCCAACCTCGCGTGGCTCCCTGCGGCTTCTCAAGCACTATCGTGGGAAGCAGTTGGTGCAGGACGTGGACGTTTACGACCTGCTCCTGCACGGCGTGAAGTCGGATATAAGCCGGCTCGAAAATGGCGACACGGTGCTCGTGCCACCACTCGGTCCGGAAGTAACCGTGGAGGGAATGACCCGGCGGCCGGCCGTTTATGAAATACGGAGTGAAAAGACGCTCGCGGAAGCGCTCGAACTGGCGGGAGGCATTCTCCCCTCTGCGGCACTGCGCCATATTGAAGTGCAGCGCCTCGTGGCGCACGAGAAGCGCACGATGCTGAGCGTGGACGTCCCCGACGGCGCCGACAGCGAAGCCGTCCGCAAGCAACTCGAATCCTTCGCCATCCAAGATGGGGACGACATAAACATCTTCCCCATCGCCCCTTACAACCAGGATGCGATTTACCTACAGGGCCACGTGTTGAGGCCGGGTCGGTATTCGTATCAGGCGGGCATGAAGCTGACGGACCTGGTTTCTTCGTACAAGGACCTTCTGCCTGAACCGGCCGAAAACTATGGGGAGATCATCCGCCTGAATCCGCCCGACTACCACCCCAGTGTCATAGGTTTCGCTTTAGCGGCCGCGTTCAGCAACCCTTCGGCAGCGCCCGCGCTGGAGCCGCTGGACACTGTGCGCATCTTCAGCCGCTACGAATTCCAGAACCCGCCGATTGTCTCCGTGGGCGGGGCAGTGCGAAAACCGGGCACCTACCTCACGCCGGGACAGATCCGCTTGAGCGACGCGGTCCATTTGGCGGGAGGGCTGGCCCCGGATGCGCTGACCACCGATGCGCAAGTGTTCCGTTATTCGCCGGACAGCGCGCTCAAGATCATGAGCGTCAATTTGAAGGACGCGCTCGACGGCAATCCGCTGCAAAACATTCTTCTCGAGCCCAGGGACCGCATTCTGATCCAACGAAACCCGGAGGTCGAGCAACCTGCCTCGGTCTACGTCGAAGGCGAAGTCGGGGAGCCGGGCCGCTATCCGCTGACGACCAACATGACCGTGGCGGACCTCGTTCGCATAGGGGGCGGACTCAAACGAAGCGCCGACTCACAGGCAGGAGACTTGATGGTCTATGGATGGACGAACGACGCGAGGTTGACCGGGAAGCATGAGGCGATCGATATCGCTGCGGCCTTGAGCGGCGACCCGAAAGCAAACGCGCCACTTCACAACGGGGACGTCCTAACGATCCGGCAACTGCCGGGCTGGAACGATTTGGGCGCCTCCGTCACCGTGAAGGGTGAGGTCAAGCACGCGGGAAGCTATGGAATCAGGCCGGGCGAGCGGTTGAGTTCCATCTTGGAGCGAGCAGGCGGTTTCGAGCCCAGCGCCTATCCCTACGGAGCGATCCTGCAAAGAGTGCTGGTGCGTGAGCTCGAAGCGAAACAGCGGGACGAGATGGTTCTGCGGGTGAAAGACGCGGAGAGCAATCTGGAACTCTTGCCGGACACGGATCCCAAGCAGAAGCGCGCCAAGGAGGCAGCCCTGGCGCAGTACCAGACAACTCTCACGCAACTGAACGCCAACCCGCCGACAGGGCGGGTCAACATACGCATCTCCTCCAACCTCAAAGGCTGGAAGAATACACCTGCCGACATCGAGGTCCGGGCCGGAGACACCCTAACGATTCCTAAGAGGCCGGATTACGTAATGGTCACCGGCCAGGTGTTCAATCCCACCGCTGTTTCCTTCCGAGCGGGTAAGAACGCAAAGTGGTATCTCAGCCAGTCGGGCGGGCCCGCGACGCTCGCGGACAAGAAGTCCATCTTTGTGATCCGGGCTGACGGGTCCGTGGTCAGCGAAACAAGGAGCCTGTGGGGCGGGGAGTCTCTGAGCGCGACCCTTCAGCCAGGAGACACAGTGGTCGTTCCAGAGCGGGCGCTCGGCGGCGGGGCGAACTGGCAAAATCTGTTTACCTCGGCCCAGTTAGCCTCGTCCATAGCCAGCACTGTATTCATCGCCCTGCGTTACTGAGGCGGACGTGTAATGACCGCATGGAGGATCGGATTCGTGTTCAGTTGTTGTCTACTTGCGGGCGTCGCCACAATGAGCACCGAGTGCTTCGCGCAGTCGGCGTCGCCATTGCGCAACGAGAAATCGTCCGCGAACACGAACCTGCCGGAGGAAACGACGGCGAGACCGGAGCAAGGCTACACGGACGATTTCTCCAGACGCATGGACGACGAAGCGATGAGCCTCCCGGATTACAACAATTCGCTCGGACCACACTTGCTGAGGAGCATCGGCGAAGACCAACGGGCGATCTGGATGAGCCCGGCTCATCTGCGACTGAGCGACGCGGATTGGCTCTTGCCGCTGGGGATTGCGGCTGGCGGAATGTTGGCCACGGATACCGAATTCAGCAAGCATCTTTCGAACTCGCCCAGCCGCCTGAAATACAGCAGGGATTTTTCGAATTACGGCCTGATGGCGCTCGTGGGCTCCAGCGGTGGGCTCTACCTGTGGGGCCGCGTCACCCATGGCGACCACAAGCGCGAAACAGGATTGCTGGCGGGAGAAGCTGCGCTCAACAGTTTCGCGATGACCTATGCGACCAAGTACGCGTTCGGGCGGGAGAGGCCGCTAGAAGACAATTTTCGTGGCCGGTTCGGACAGCGCGGCGACTCGTTTCCCTCACTGCATGCATCTGCGTCGTGGGCGATCGCCGGAGTGATTGCCCACGAATATCCCGGACCATTGACGTCGGTGTTCGCTTACGGGCTGGCATCGGCCGTGAGCGCATCGCGCGTGAGCGCGAAGCAGCATTTTCCGACCGATGTGCTAGCGGGCGCCACGATGGGCTGGTTTATAGGGCAGGAAGTGTATCGCCATCATCACGATCCCGAGCTGCCGGGCAGCGATTGGCAAACTTATGCGGAATCGCATGACGAAGGCCCCAGCAGGGAATCGGCCCCGCATGGTACTCCCTACGTGGAGCTCGATAGCTGGATATATCCGGCTATCGAGCGACTGGCGGCGCTCGGATACATCCACTCGGACTTCCTGGGAGTGCGCCCGTGGACGCGCATCGAGTGCGCTC
>Ga0187780_10003932_pt1 | contig 11159 bp, 14 predicted proteins | sample 1015_Q2_SP10_20__FD_132429 | JGI IMG/M metagenome (GOLD analysis project Ga0187780, IMG submission 132429) | Tropical peat soil microbial communities from peatlands in Department of Meta, Colombia - 1015_Q2_SP10_20_MG | ecosystem: Environmental > Terrestrial > Soil > Wetlands > Peat | place...
ATTGGGGGTACCCCGGGGCATTGGTGTAAGAATTTGAGAATAAAAGACTTGCGAATTTGATGATGGCAAGTGACTGAAAATAAAGGCAAGAACTAAGCGCTGGTAAACTTCTGAACATGAATTGTAAGGTGGCCATCGGCGAGGTCGCCCAGTGACGGCGGCAGCCTTTTCCCCCACGGGGATTCGCTTCAAAAACATCGACAAACGGTATGGTGGGCTATACGCGTTGCGGCGGGTGTCGCTGGATGTTACTCCGGGCGAATGCGTGGTGTTTGCCGGGAGGAACGGCTCCGGCAAAACGACGCTGCTGCGAATTGCGGCTCGGCTGGTTGGCGCCTCCGCAGGGGAGGTTAAGTATCAAAACGCGAAGGGCGAGGACAGCGTGGGCGCTCCAATAGGGTTTGTGGCGCACGCGACGATGGTGTACGACGAGTTGACCGCCGAGGAGAACCTGCTTTTGTTCGCGAAGTTGCAGGGTATTGCGGCGCCAGAAGCACGCACAGAATCTCTGCTTGGTGAAGTTGGACTTCTAGAGCGGCGCAGTTCGCTGGTGCGGACGTTTTCGCGCGGGATGCGGCAACGGGTGGCGATTGCGCGGGCGCTGCTGAACCAGCCGTCCGTATTGCTGTTCGACGAGCCGGCCACGGGATTGGATCCCCAAGGAATTACCTGGCTGGCGGAGTCGATCCGGCAGATGCGGGACGCCGGGCGCACGATTTTGATGAGCTTGCACGGGGAATCAGAAATTTCGGCGCTGGCGACGAGGGCGATTCGGCTGGACGCTGGGGCGGTTGTCGCTGATACAAAAACCGGGGCGAGCCTGCACTCCATCCTGACGTTTGGGGGAGCGTGAATGGGGCTGCTTTCCAATACGGCGGTGCTGCTGGGCAAAGAACTGCGCACAGAGTTTCGTTCGCGGGAACTGCTGACGACGACGGTGGTCTTTATTCTCGTTGTTGTGGTGCTGTTCAGCTTCACGTTTGATCCGACGTCGAGCGAGTCGCGGCGGTTTGGACCGGGATTGCTGTGGCTTTCGTTTCTGTTTGCAGCTTCGCTGATGCTGCAGCCGTGCTTCTTGCGCGAGCAGAACAACGACACGCTGAGCGCGCTGCGGTTGTCGGTGAGCGATCCGTTTGCGATTTTTCTCGCGAAGCTCGTCGCGAATACGGTGTTCTTGCTGCTGACGGAAGTGCTGATGCTGCCGATCTTTGCAGTGCTTTATAACGTTCATATTCTTCCCGTGCTTGCGCAGCTTGTGCTGGTGTTTTTGCTCGGCAGCCTGGGAGTGGCGATCCCGGGAACGGCGTTTTCGGCGATTTCTGCGCAAGCACGCATGCGGGAACTGATGTTGCCGCTGCTGCTGCTGCCTTTGCTTACGCCGGTGCTGATCGCGAGCACGGAGAGTACTGCAGGTCTGTTAGACGCGAATCCCGAATTGCGATGGGCCTGGCTAGGGTTTCTGGCGGGCTTCGACGTGGTATTTTTGACGGCATTGTGGCTTTTCGGCGAATATCTACTCGAGGAGTGAGAGGGATGCGACTATGTCGACCGTTCTTTGAGCGAGGGAGAGGAGGCGGAGCATGGTGAAAAGCATCATCAAGGCGGTCATCCTGTTTGCGCTGATCGCAGCGACTGCTTACATCGCTTTCAATTACGCGCCCATCGAGAAGTCCATGGGAGTCATCCAGAAGATTTTCTACATTCACATTGCGTGCGCGTTCAGCGCCTTCGTTGCCTTTGGCACTTGCTTTTACGCCAATGTGCGGTACGTGTTTACGCGGCAGGCGAAGGCAGACTGGCTGGGCGTGGCCGCGGCAGAAGTGGGACTGATGTTCATTCTCGTGGTGCTCATCACCGGGCCGATCTGGGCGCATCCTGTGTGGGGAATCTGGTGGACGTGGGATGCGCGACTGACATTAACGTTTGTGCTGGGCTTGCTCTACGTTTCGTACTTATTGCTGCGGTCGATGATCGAGGAGCCGGACAAGCGGGCGCTGTTTAGCGCGCTGTTTGGGATTTTCGCGTTCCTCGACGTGCCGCTGGTCTATTTTTCGATTCGCTGGTGGCGGACGCAGCATCCTCAGCCAGTGATTCTGGGTGGAGCAGGTTCGGGGCTTGAGCCGCGCATGCGCGTTGCGTATCTGCTGATGTGGGGGGCGCTCACCGGACTGCTGATTTTGCTGATGAATGCGCGGTACAAGCTGGAAGCGCTGCGCGCGAGCGTGGAGGAATTGCGAAGGGAGGCGGAGGTGCAATGAAAAATCTGGATAGCGTGCTGGCGGCATATCTTGCGGGCTGGGCGATCTTCTTTTTGTACTACGTTTCGGTGGCACGACGCATGAGCAACCTGCGGGACGAAGTGGAGCGGCTGAAGGGGCTTCTGAGTAAAAGGAAATAGGAGTTTTCCTGCAAGGCGCAGGAAGAAACAGCAACAAAAAAGCAAGAAAAAGAACGGGTCTAAAGACCCGCCACTACAAGAAAAGACCGGTCTGAAGACCGGCCACTACAGGAGAGCGGGTTGGCAGGGAAGAAGCGAGTCGGGATTGTGTTGTTCCAGCTCGGCGGCCCGGATTCGCTGGAGGCCGTTAAGCCCTTTCTGCTCAATCTGTTTCTCGATCCCGACATCATTCCACTTGGGCCATTCGGTTTGTTGCGGCGGCCGATCGCGAAGTTGATTTCGTCGCGGCGATGTGTCCCGGTTGCACAAAAATATGCGGAGATTGGCCGGCGTTCGCCCATAGGGATGCTCACGGAACAACAACGCGTGCGCTTGGTCGAAGCTCTCTCGCCGCACCTCGAGCCGGTAGCCGTCACCGCCATGCGCTATTGGCATCCGTTTACGTCAGAAGCGGTAGAGAAGTTGCGCAAAGCCGGGCCGCTGGATGAAATCGTGCTGCTGCCGCTGTATCCGCACTATTCCTACGCCACGACGCTGAGCAGCTTGAAGGAATGGCGGCGCGTGTACGGCCAGCCGGACGGCGGGCCGAAAGAGCGGACAATCGATCATTTCTACGATCACCCGCTTTATATTCAGGCGCTGGTGCAGCGGATTGGCAGCATGTTGCGGCAATTTGCAGATAGCTCGAAGATTCACCTGGTGTTCAGCGCGCACGGACTGCCCATGAGTTTGGTCGAAAAAGGCGATCCCTACCCGAAGCAGATTGAAGAGACGGTGCGGTTGGCATGCGAATTGGGCGCAAAGCAATACTCCGGATGGCCGAAGACACATTTGCTCTGTTATCAGAGCCGGGTAGGCCCGGCGAAGTGGCTGGAGCCGCCGCTGACGGGCACGATAGAGCGGCTGGGGCATGAGGGCGTGAAGGAAATGCTGGTTGTGCCGATTTCGTTTGTCACCGAGCACATCGAAACGCTGCATGAAATCAACATCGAAGCGCGCGAAGAAGCAGAGAAATTAGGCATCGAGAAATTTCGCATGATGCCGGCCGTGGGAGACTCACCGCTGTTTATCGAGGCGCTGAAGGACCTGGTGTTGCGCGCAGTGGGAATCGAAGCGCAAGCACCTGTCGAGCCGCGGGCATCGGCTTAAAAAGTAGTGGGGCAGTTTGAGGGAGTGGATCTCGCCGACCCTGGTGTCCTATTCGCGTGACACATCAAGTACTTCGTGAGCCGCAGCGGAATCTTCTTCCCGGACCATGATACGGAGCAGAAAGCCCATTAAGGACAAGGGCGACTTGTCGCCGACCGGAACGGCTTCGATGGTCGCCCCAATGCCTGCTGGCGCGAGCGCACCCTGCGCAACATCAGCCTCCGCTTGTGTTCGGCACCATTGGGCGACTACCAGTTTCACCTCTGGGATCTTGGCAACCGGGTGAAGGACGTCGCGCGCGGCCTCCGCGTCTTCTTCGCGGACCAGAACTTTGAAGCCAAAACCGCTCCAAGCTAAATGATCGCGCATGCCGCCGGCGCGGTCGGCTTGAATCATCGAGTCAACGCCCGCGGATTGGAGCACGCTTTTCGCGAGGTCTGCGTCCACCTGCGTTGCAAAGGCCTGAACAACGACTAGAGTGCTGCGATCCATACGGCCATTATAGTCCGGAACCGCGCCGCTCAGAGGAAAGGCAGAGAGCGCCTAGAAGGAAGAGGGTTGCGGTTCGCAAAAGGGAGATGACTCACGGTATAATTCGCCGCTGAGATTGGGGACATGACGTCTACTTACCATCCGGGTGTGCACAGATTTTCGATTTTTGTGGTGTGCTGGACGGTGCTTCTGTTTGTCGCCGGGGCGCTGGTGACGTCCAGAGATGCGGCGCTGTCCGTACCGGATTGGCCGACTTCGTTTGGGAGGTGGTTTCCGCCGCTGCGGTATCTGGGAGGCGGCGCGTTTTATGAACACTCCCACCGAGTGATTGCCTTCTTCCTGGGGTTGTTTGTTTTGGGGCTGGCGATTCTACTGCTGGTGAAAGAGTCTCGCCCGTGGCTGCGGTGGTTTGGAGTGGTTGCGGTTTTAGGAGTGCTGGCGCAGGCCATACTGGGCGGGCAAGTGGTGATACGGCTGCTGCACTATTGGCTTCCGGTGGCGCATGCCTGTTTCGCGCAAATCGTATTTGCAGCGGTGGTCAGCATCGCGGTGTTCACTAGCAGGTGGTGGACGTCGGACCGTCTACAAATCGAGGACAAGGGTTCGCCTTCCATTCATTTCATCACGATGCTCAACGCGTGCGTGATTTACCTGCAAGTGATTCTGGGGGCAGGCTTCCGGCATGGCGATATTCCAATCTGGCCGCATGCCGCGGGAGGGGTGGTGGTACTGGGGATTGTGACCTGGACGGCGGTGGCGCTGCGCAAGCGGTTTGGGGCTTCGCGAGAGTTGTCGAAAGCGCGCATCCTGTTGCACGCCAGTTTTGGTTTGCAATTTTTATTGGGACTAGCCGCCTATTGGTCGCGGGTGAGCACGGCGGAGGCGCCACAGCCGATGGCGGTAATGGTGTGGCTGACGGTGGTGCACACGGTTCTGGGCGCGATCCTGTTTGGCTTTTCCGTGCTGGTCGTTTTGATTTGCTACCGGCTGATCCCGCGCGGCAGGGAAGTGGCGACGACGGCGCAGGTGGCGGCGGGATGAGCACAACGCAAACAGCCGAATTGAAGTTGGCGGAGCGCGCAAGCGCCTATGTTGCACTGACGAAGCCGGACGTGTCGTTTCTGGTGCTGATCACTACGGCTGCCGGGTATTACATGGGCGTGCGCGGACCGGTGGGCTGGCTGCACATGATGCATGTCGTGTTCGCAACGATGCTCATTGCCGGGGGCACAGCGGCGCTAAATCATTACATTGAGCGAGAATCCGACCGTTACATGCGACGGACGGCGTCGCGTCCGCTGCCGAGCGGAATACTGCAGCCGGGCGAAGCGCTAAGCTTTGGCGTCGGGCTGACGATTCTGGGTGCGGTTGATCTTTATTTTTTCGCCGGAGCGCTGGCTTCGGGATTGGGTCTCGCGACGTGCCTCAGTTATTTGCTCGCGTATACGCCGCTAAAGAAGCGGACCGTATGGGCGACGTTTGTCGGAGCGTTTCCCGGAGCGATTCCGCCGATGATCGGATGGGTCGCGGCGACAGGCACGCTGGACCGGGGAGCGTGGCTGCTGTTTGGGATTTTGTTTCTCTGGCAATTCCCGCATTTTCATGCGATTTCGTGGATGTACCGCGAGGATTACGCGCGGGCGGGAATCATGATGTTGCCGGTGGTGGACCGCGAAGGGAAGCGGACGTTCCGCCAAATTGTTTTGTACGCGGCGGCGCTGGTGGGAGTGAGCCTGCTTCCGGCGGTTTTGGGGCTGGCGGGCGTAGTTTACTTCTTTGGCGCGCTGGTCATCTGCACGGGCTTGGTGCAGGTTTGCTTGTGGGCTGCCAGCAACAAGACCAACGTGCGCGCAAAGTGGCTGATGCACGCCACGGTTATGCATATTCCCCTGCTACTAGGGTTGATGGCTTACGACAAGATGCCTCCGTGAGCTTTAGTTATAAGTCATAAGTTTTAAGTTCTAAGTAAAAACAAAAAAGAAGGGAGCAGGAAAAGTTTGGAATGTCCAACGCTACGCTGAACGCGTGTTTGAACGGACTGAGCGGGATTTTGCTCGCGTGCGGTTACGCAGCGATCCGCGCAGGGAAGAAGGATGTGCACAAAGTCTTCATGGTTTCTGCCGTAGGAGCATCCGTTCTTTTCCTGATTTCGTATGTGATCTATCACATCAGAGCGGGAAAAGTGGTGATGTTTCAAGGACAAGGGTGGATCCGGCCGGTGTATTTCGCGATTCTGATTTCGCACACGATTCTGGCGATGGTGATTGTGCCGATGATTATTATTACGCTGCGGCGCGCGTGGCTGGAGCGATTTGACAAACACAGGATTATTGCGCGATGGACGTTGCCGCTGTGGTTCTATGTTTCGGTGACGGGTGTGATCGTCTACTTCATGGTGTACGTGATTTACGCGCCTGCGGGGGGATAGGTCAAGCCCTTCCGAGTAGCTCCCTCAGTCCAAGATATTCTTCAAGGTAAATGGGGCGCAGCATTCCCTCGCGTACGCTCGAGATAAAGCTGCGCCCCTACACAGCCAAACCCCGGCGCCGCAAATGATTCGCGACTCGTTTATTGGGGGAGAGCCATGTCTAAAATTGACGGGTGTCGTCCTGGCGGAAGCCGGGAGGAACGAGCGCGCCGGTCTGGGGAGAGCGAACGGCCTGGCGGGTACCGGACTTCGGAAAGACGATATGCCAAAAGTCCGCGTCAGGAACCGAAAAGGTGATGCCCACAAACCTGCGATCATGTTTTTCCCGCAAAGAAGTGACATGGCAGTCGATAGATTCGGCGGTCATCTCATTGAAAACGTGAATCCTCTGACCCGGGAGCAAGGGCGTGTCCATCAAAAGAAGAGCGCCGTGAGCGCTGACAACATACGTGGAAGCTTTCAGGTCGATGGTCTCCCCTTCAGGTAGTCGAGAGCGGACTGTCAGAGGAATCTGAAGAGGCAAGCGGACAGTTCTGCGACGTTCTGGGTAGCGTGTTCTTTGCATAGGAGACCTTCGCGGGGGCGGTAAAGGCTCAGGCGAAAATGCTGTCACGGAAACTGAGAAAACACAAGGAAAATAATGATTTGGAACTCCTAGTACTTGAGCGATTTAGTGGCGAACCGTAGCAAAGTCGAGCGCGCCTATGACTGCGTCCGCGAATTCCTGAGTACTGGCTTTGCCGCCAACATCGCGGGTGATGTACTTGGCGTCTACATAGACCTTTTTGAGGGCAGCTTCAATGCGGCCGGCCGCGGAGCGCTCCCCAAGATGGTCGAGCATGAGAATCGCGCTCATTAGCAAAGCAGTGGGATTAGCGAGGCCTTTGCCGGCGATGTCGGGGGCGGTGCCGTGAACGGCTTCGAACATGGCGCAATCGTCGCCAATATTGGCGCTGGGGACGACCCCGAGGCCGCCGACGAGGCCTGCCGCGAGGTCGCTCATGACGTCGCCGTAAAGATTGGGAAGAAGAAGCATGTCAAATTGCAAAGGGTCCATCACAATCTGCATGCAGGCGTTGTCGACAATGAGTTCCTTGTACTGAATTTCGGGGAACTGTGCAGCCACGGTGCGGACGGAGCGCAAAAATAGGCCATCGGAAAGCTTCATGATGTTGGCTTTGTGGATAGCGTGAATTTTCTTGCGGCCATGGCGGCGGGCGTACTCGAAGGCAAAACGCGCGATGCGCGTGGAAGCCTTCTCGGTGATGATTTTCAAGCTTTCGACGACACCGGGAACGACTTCGTGCTCGAGGCCGGAGTACAAATCCTCGGTGTTCTCGCGGACGAGAATCAGATCGACGTCTTCGAAATGGGACTTCACGCCAGGCACATTTTTGACAGGGCGTAAATTGGCATAGAGATCGAGCGATTTTCGGAGGGCGACGTTGACGCTGGGCGCGCCGCCGGCAATGGCGGTGGCCATGGGGCCCTTCAGGGCCACTCGATTGCGGCGAACGGATTCGATGGCGGCTTGATTGACGTGTTTGGCTTGGTCTGTGGATTCGTCGGCGCGGCCAGAGATTTCTTCCCATTCGATCTGCACGCCGCCAGCTTCAAGAATGCGGCGAGTGGCGCCGGCGACTTCCGGGCCGATACCTTCTCCCGGGATAAGAGTAACGGGGTGTTTCATAGGCGCATCTTATTGTACGGGAAGGGACTTTGGTTGTCGAAAAGGCCATGGACGGGAGTTTCCCAGCAGGAACAGGGACAGTATTCCGGCGCTGGAAAGTTTTGCTATACTAAAAAAGAAGAGAGCGAAGCAGGTATGCCTGCGACGCGGAGGCCAAAGGAATTTATGATTAATTTGACGCCCGTTGCGAGTTCCAAGGTAAAAGAAATCATGAACATGCAGAACCCGGTGCCGGTTGCGCTGCGTGTGGCAGTGGTCGGCGGAGGCTGCTCGGGTTTCCAATACCACATGGCGTTCGAGAACAATACGACGGAAGCCGACCAGATTTTTGAGTTTGACGGCTTGAAGGTGGCCGTGGACCAAATGAGCTCGATGTATCTGGATGGAGTTGAAATCGACTACATCGAGACGCTGGAAGGCGCGGGCTTCAAGTTCAACAATCCCAATGTGAAGAGCACCTGCGGGTGCGGGAGCTCGTTCAGCGTTTGAGCTTGGAGGGGCGGGTGAACCCGCGGGGAAATGAGTTTTAGGGCTCCTGGACATCGAGTTCAGGAGCCTTTTTTATGCCTGCGAACTTAGCCGAATGGGATGCCAAGCACCAGTTGGCCGCGCAAGAACCTGCGGCGGAGCCGGCGGGAATCTTGCGCGAAATTTTGCCGCTGTTGCCAAGCGGTCCGGTGTTGGATTTGGCATGCGGCACGGGAAGAAACGCGCTGTTTCTGGCGGAGAGCGGCCGGCACGTGACGGCGGTAGATTGGTCGACGGTGGCTCTCGAAGTCCTGGCAGTGCGAGCGATCGAGAAGGGAATTGCGGTGCGGCGGATCAATCGCATGGAAGAGGCAGCGCGACGCGCTGGCGCGGGCCTCGAGTTACTCCAGGCGGACTTGGAAAAGATCAGGCTGCCAAAAGAAGCGTTTGACGCGATTATTTGTATTCGTTACTTGCAGCGCTCGTTGTTTCCGCAGATTTGCCAGGCGCTGCGGCCGGGCGGTTTGCTGTTATATGAAACTTACACTCTGGCGCAGTTGCATTTTGAGGGCGGCCCAAAAGATCCGGCGCATCTCTTGAAAGCGGGAGAACTGAGGAACGCGTTTCCGGAGCTGAACGTGCTGTTTTACCGGGAATTGCGAGCCGGGCAGGGAATTGCGAGCCTGGTGGCGAGCAAGCGGGACAAAGAATGCAGCGCCCAAAATGGCCATTAGAATGTCACATCGCGCCGCGCCATACGTTGCAATAATCGTGTTGGCTTCGTATTCTTAAGGCCGAGAATGAAAATAGCTCTCGCGCAGTTCAATCCCACCGTCGGCGATTTTGCAGGAAATTCGGCGCGCATTTTGAGCCTTGCGGCGCAAGCAAAGCAGCGCGGCGCGGACCTTGCGGTTTTTTCCGAGCTTTGCCTGTGCGGGTATCTGCCGCAGGATTTGCTGGAGCGGCCCTCTTTTATCGACCGCAACCAGCAAGAATTGCAGGAACTGGCCGCGAAAATTCCTCTACCCTCCATCGTTGGCTACGCAGGACGCGTGACCAGGGCAAACGGAAGAGGGAAATCCATTGCCAATAAAGCGGCGCTGATCTGCGAAGGACGCGTGGCGTTCGAGCAGAGCAAGATGCTGCTGCCGACGTATGACGTGTTCGACGAGTCGCGGTACTTTCAGCCAGCGGATCATCAGTTGGTCTATCCATTCCACGCCGAGCAACTGGGGATCACGGTTTGCGAAGACGTGTGGAACGATAAGAATTTCTGGGCCAAGCAACTCTACGAGCGCGACCCGGTGGCGGAAATTGTCGGGCAGGGAAGCACGGTGCTGCTGAATATCTCGGCCTCGCCGTACACGCTCGACAAGCGAGCGCTGCGCTTTGAGATGCTGCGGACAATCGCGGTGAATCACAGCCGGCCAGTGGTTTACGTGAATCAAGTCGGTGGAGATGACAGCCTGATCTTTGATGGCGCAAGCATGGCGCTCACGGCCGACGGGAATGTGGCAGCGCAAGCGAAGGCCTTTGAAGAAGACATCGTTCTGTTCGATACGGCGACGGGAAAGGGCGAAATTCACGAACAGCCGCACGAAGAGATTGCGTACGCATATCGCGCGCTGATTACCGGAACGCAGGATTACGTCCATAAGTGCGGCTTCAAAAAAGTGCTCGTGGGGTTGAGCGGGGGCGTCGATTCAGCGGTGGTGGCGTGCATCGCCGTGGAGGCACTGGGAGCCGAGAATGTGCTCGGCGTTTCGATGCCGGGGCCGTTTTCCTCCGAGGGAAGCAAGACGGATGCCGCCGCCGTAGCCAAAAATCTGGGGATTAAGTTCCTAACGCTGCCGATTACGCCGGTGTTCGAGTCCTATAACAAAGCGCTCGTGCCTGCGTTTGAGGGACGGCGGCCCGACGTGACCGAGGAAAATATCCAGGCGCGCATTCGCGGGAATTATCTGATGGCCATCTCGAACAAGTTTGGTTCAATGGTGCTGAGCACGGGAAACAAATCGGAACTCGCTGTCGGCTACTGCACCTTGTATGGAGACATGGCAGGCGGGCTGGCGGTAATCTCCGACGTGCCGAAGCTAATGGTCTATGAACTAGCGCGCTGGATCAACCGCGAGAGGGAAGTCATCCCCCGGTCGACCATTGAAAAAGCGCCGTCGGCGGAGTTACGGCTGAACCAGAAGGACGAAGACAGCCTGCCGCCGTACGAGGTGCTGGACCGCATCCTGAAAGCTTATATAGAAGAGGTAAAGACGCCGAAGGAGATTGCGGAGCAATATGGATTCGATCTGAAACTGGTGCGCGACATTGCCCTGCTGGTGGATCGCAACGAATACAAGCGCAAGCAGGCGGCACCGGGCCTGAAAATCACGTCGCGAGCTTTTGGATTTGGAAGACCGTTTCCGATCGCACAGAAGTTCATTCCTTAAGGATGAGGTTACTTGTGAAAACAGCGCGAATCTTAACTGGCATGAGTGCGATGCTCCTGATGTTCTCGCAAGGCTCCGCGGCACAAGAGG
>Ga0187780_10003934_pt1 | contig 11157 bp, 9 predicted proteins | sample 1015_Q2_SP10_20__FD_132429 | JGI IMG/M metagenome (GOLD analysis project Ga0187780, IMG submission 132429) | Tropical peat soil microbial communities from peatlands in Department of Meta, Colombia - 1015_Q2_SP10_20_MG | ecosystem: Environmental > Terrestrial > Soil > Wetlands > Peat | place...
GCTCCCAGCTGGCGGCGTACCCGGGCAAGGAGACGCGGATCGGGCAGCTGGAGCTCGACGCGTCGCTGTACAACGACACCTACCGGTACCTGCTGACGCAGCTGCAGGCGGCGCAGATCTCGTCGGCCACGATCTCGCCGTACGTGGACATCGTCGAGACGGCGACCGTGGCGTCACGCATCGGCATCGGCACGCGCCAGAAGGTGACCATCGGCCTGCTGATCGGCCTGTTCCTCGGCGTGGTGAGCGCGTTCTTCCTCGAGTACCTCGACCAGACGATCAAGTCGTCGGCCGACGTCGAGCGCGCGCTCGAGGTGCCGGTGCTGGGCCTGATCCCGGTCGACCCGCGCGGCGGTCACGATCGCCGCAACGGCCGCCGCCGCGCCACCATCCCGCTGATCACGAGGGCGGCGCCCGACGATCCGACCAGCGAGGCTTACCGGGCGCTCCGGACCAACGTCACCTTCGTCCGCGCCGAGCAGCGCGGCCTGCAGGTCATCTGCGTCACCAGCCCCGGACCCGGCGAGGGCAAGAGCACCACCGCCGCGAACCTCGCGATCACGCTGGCGCAGCAGGGAGCGCACACCCTTTTGGCCGACGCGGACCTGCGCCGGCCGCTGGTGCATCGCGCCTTCAACCTGGTCCAGGAGCCGGGACTCACCGACATCCTGGTGGGCACCGCCGCGCTCCGCGAGGCCGTGCGGCCCAACGTCATCGGCGGCCTCGACGTGCTCCCGGGCGGGGCGCTGCCGCCCAACCCCTCCGAGCTGCTCGGCTCGGAGGCGATGCACAAGCTGCTCGCCGAGCTGCGCGCGCAGTTCGACTACGTCATCTTCGACACGCCGCCGGCGCTGGCGGTCACCGACGCCACGGTCCTCGGCGCGAGCGCCGACGCCGTGATCGTCGTGCTCAGGGCCGGGGAAACGGAGGAGACCGCGGCGCAGCGCACCGTCGAGCTGTTCCGCCGCGTCCAGGCCCGGGTGGCCGGCACCGTCCTCAACGGCGTCGAGAAGGCGCGCGACCGGTACTACTACTACGACTACGGGCACCCGGCGGGCCCGCCGGGCAGGCTGGCGGCGCTGCGGGGGAAGCTGGGAGTGTGAAGGACAGCTTCAAGTTGCGCAGCTGGAAGTTGCCAGGCGTTTCGAGTCACGAAGTGGCAAGGGGTCAGTCTTCAGGAGACTGACCCCTTCGGCCGTCCGTCCCTGCGCGTCGGCATCCCCGTCACACCTGGATCAGCTGGTCCCTCCTCGTCCCCACGCCCACGTAGCGGATGGGGGTCGCGGCGAGCGCCTCGAGCCGGTCCAGGTAGCTCCTCGCCTCCTTCGGCAGGTCCTGCAGCCTCCGCGCACCTCCCGTCTCGCGCCGCCACCCCGGCATCAGCTCGTACGCGGGCTCCACGCAGTCGAGGGTCGCGACGTTGTCGGGCAGATCGTCCAGCCGCTCGTCGCCGAGGCGATAGTGCGTGCACACCGGCACCGTCTCGAAGGCGTCCAGCACGTCCAGCTTGGTCACCGCGAGGCCGGAGAGCCCGTTCACGCGCGCGGCGTAGCGCACCACGACGGCGTCGAACCATCCGCAGCGGCGCGGGCGGCCGGTCGTGGCGCCGAATTCGTCGCCCAGCGAGCGGAGCCGCTCCCCCTCCTCCGGCGCGGCCTCCGTCGGCAGCGGGCCGTTGCCCACCCGCGTGGTGTAGGCCTTCACGATGCCCAGCACCGCGTCGATCGCCGTCGGCCCGATGCCCGCCCCCACCGCCGCGCCGCCGGCCGTGGTGTGGGACGAGGTGACGAACGGGTAGGTGCCGTGATCCACGTCGAGCAGCGCTCCCTGCGCGCCCTCGAGCAGCACGTGGCCGCCCCCGGCGAGGGTATCCGCCACCAGCTTGCCCGCGTCGCCGACGAACGGCAGCAGCCGCGGCGCCAGCTCGAGCAGCGGCCCCTCCACCTCCTCCGGCTTGCAGCGCTTGGGCGAGCCGGACATGGCGAGCATCGCGTTGGCGCGCTCGCACCCCGCCCGGACCAGCTTGGCGACGATCTCCGGGTGCCGGAGGTCGCCGACCCGCACGCCGCGCCGCCCGTACTTGTCCTCGTAGGCGGGTCCGATGCCGCGGCTGGTGGTGCCGATCTTCTTGCTGCGCGCGCTCTCGGCGTCGAGCAGCTTGTGGTACGGGAGCACCAGGTGCGCGCGGTCGCTGACCGTCAGCCGGCCCTCGATCGCGACCCCGCGCCCGACCAGGGCGTCGATCTCGTGGAACAGCGTCTCGGCGTCGAGCACCACGCCGTTGCCGATGACGCAGCCCGTGCCCGGGTGGAGGATGCCGGCCGGGATCTGGTGCAGGACGAACTCGCCGCCGGGCGCGTCCACGGTGTGGCCCGCGTTCGCGCCGCCCTGGTAGCGCACTACCAGCTGCGCCCGCTCCGCCAGGGCGTCGACGACCTTGCCCTTCCCCTCGTCGCCCCACTGGGCGCCGACGACCACGATGCACTTGGTGTCAGCCGAGAACATGGGGACGGTGCGGGCGGGTGTAGGGCGTACGGGCGCAGGGGGTGCTACGCCGCGGCCTTGAGGCCCGCGGTGGCCAGCAGATCCGCCACGCGCGCCTTCTGCCGCGCGTCGAGCGGCACCAGGGGCGGCCGCACCGGGCCTCCCTCCAGACCCACCAGGTCCATCGCCGCCTTCACGCCGGGCACGCCGAGCTCCCCGACGATCTCGCGCGCCAGCGGCACCAGCCGCTCCTGTTCGGCCCCGGCCGCGCGGCGGTCGTCGGCGCGGAACGCCCGGTACAGCCGCGCGCAGGTCTCCGCGGCGAAGCACGCGACGGCCAGGATGCCGCCGACGGCTCCCAGCTCGAGCGCCGGATAGAACAGCGAGCCGGTGCCCACCAGCGCCCGGAGCCGCGGCGCCGCGGCGCGGTACGCCGCGAGCAGCTTGAGGTCGCCGGACGAGTCCTTGACGCCGGCGATCCGCTCGTGGTCGGCGAGCGCCCGCAGCACCCCGTCCTGCAGCATCACGTGGGTGTACTTGGGGATGTTGTAGACCAGCACCGGAATGGGGCTGGCGTCGGCCACGCGCACGAAATGGCCCACCAGCGCGGCGGGCGACAGCGACGGCCCGAAGTAGGCCGGCGGGCGCACCAGCGCCGCGTCGGCGCCCGCCGCCGCCGCGCGCTCGGTGGCCCGGATGGAGGCGCGGGTGGACTCGGCGCCCGTCCCGGCGATCAGCCACCGGTCGTCGGGGACGACGTCCCGCAGCCACTCGACCAGGTGCGCCTGCTCGTCGCCGTCCAGCAGCGGCCCCTCGCCGGTCGTCCCGCCCACCACGAGGCCGTGGAGCCCGCGCGCCAGCAGCTCGCGCGCCGCCGAGCGCAGCGCCACCGGCGCCACGTCGCCCGTCTCGCGGTCGAACGGCGTGGTGACCGGCGCGAGCACTCCCTGCAGCTGGTCGGGCTTCACGAGGGCAGCATGCTCGACAGGTCGTCGGTGAAGCCCTCCGGCCGCTCCGGCGCGACCGGCGCCGCCTTGGCCGCCGACGCCCGCTCGGCCGGAACCTTGGCCTTGGTCGACATCCGCGAGCGGCGGCGGAAGGTCTTCATCTGCAGCTCGAAGTCGGACGGGTTCGTCGCGTGCGCCACCGCGATGTCGTAGTCGATCACGTCCTCCTGCACCAGCTCCATCAGGTGCTGGTCGAACGTCTGCATCCCGTACTGCTCCCGCCCCTCGGCGATGAACTCGCGGATCTCGGGGGTGCGGTTCTTGTCGAGGATGAGATCCTTGATCGTCGCGGTGACCAGCATGACCTCCACCGCGGCCACCCGCCCGTGGCCGTCCTTGCGCCGCAGCAGCCGCTGCGAGATCACCGCGTGCAACGTGTCGGCGAGCCGGACGCGCACCACGTCCTGCTCCTCCGGCGGGAACATCGCGACCACGCGGGCGATGGTGGTCGTCGCGTCGGGCGTGTGCAGCGTGGAGACCAGCAGGTGCCCGGTCTCCGCCGCCTTCATCGCCGTGTCCACCGTCTCCGCGTCGCGCATCTCGCCGATCAGGATCACGTCCGGGTCCTGGCGCAGCGCCGCGCGGAGGCCGGTGCGGAAGCTCTCGGTGTCGGTGCCCACCTCGCGCTGCGTGAGGCTGCAGTTGATGTCCCGGTGCAGGAACTCGATCGGGTTCTCCAGCGTCACCACGTGCTTCTGCTGGGTGCGGTTGATGCAGTCGATCATCGCCGCCATCGTGGAGCTCTTGCCGCTGCCCGTCACGCCCGTGACCAGGATCATCCCGCGCTCGGCGCCGGCCACCGTGGCCAGCACCGGCGGCAGGCGCAGCGACTCGAAGGTCGGCACCTCGAACGGGATCACCCGCATCACGATCATGAACGACGAGCGCTGCCGCAGGATGTTCACCCGGAACCGGCCGATGCCGGGCGCGCCCCACGAGCAGTCGTAGTCCTGGATCCGGTCGATCCGGGCCTGGTCCTCGACGTTGGGGATGAACTGGAGCGCGATGGCCTTGGTCTGCTCCGGCGTGAGGCGCTGCTTGGTGAGCGGGACCAGCTTCCCGTCGATCCTGGCGCGGAACACGTCGCCCGCCTTGATGTGCAGGTCCGACGCCCCGCGATCGACCGCCGCCTTGATGATCTTCTCCATTCAGTACCCCGCGCCCGTGTCCACCACGTTGAGCAGCTCCCGCCCGTCCCGGTACCGCGCCCAGTTCTCGAGCACCAGCGCCTGCTCGCGCGCCCAGAAGCCCGTCGTCGCGGCCGCGACGTGCGGGTGCACGAGCACGCGCGGATGGCCCCAGAACGCGTGCTCCGGCGGCAGCGGCTCGCGCTCGAACACGTCGAGCGCCGCGCCCCGCAGCCTGCCGGAATCCAGCGCCGCCAGCAGCGCCGGCTCCTCCACCACGGCGCCCCGCGACACGTTCACCAGCACCGCGCCCTCCGCCAGCAGCGCCAGCTCCGCGGCGCCGATCGCGGAGCGCGTGTGGCCGGTCAAGGGCGCCGCCACCACCAGCGCGGCCGCGCCCTCGAGCGCCCACGCCGCCTGCCCCGGTCCCACCACCGACACGCCCGCGGGGCCGCCCAGCGCGGGCCGGCGACGCACGCCGCGCACCTGCGCCCCGAGCGCGACGAGCCGCGCCGCCACCGCCCGCCCGATGCCCCCCAGCCCGTAGACCGCGACGCGGCTCCCCGCCAGCTCGCGGAACGGGCTCGGCAGGCCGGTCAGCGCGCCCTTCGCCCAGCGGCGCTCGCGCTGCGCGGCGGCGGCGAGGTCCATGCCCCGGAAGAAATGGAGCACCGCGCCGACCACCCACTCCGCGATGGGCTCGGCGTGCACGCCGGCCGAGTTGGTGAGGACCACGCCCGACTCGCGCAGCGCCGCCGTGAGGCTCCCGCTCACCCCGGCGGCGGCGCTGTGCACCCAGCGCAGGCTCCCGCGCCCGGCCGCGACGACCGCCTCGGGGATGCCCCACCCAATGTATATCTCCGCCCCGGCGGCAACAGCCACGGCCTCCGCCGAGCCGCCGGCGCCGTCCCCGTCGCTGTCGTTGGCGGCGGTCACCGTTTCCACCCGCCACGCGTTGCCGCCGGCCGCCTGCAGCGCGCGCACGAACGTTCCGGGCGCCTGCCACAGCGGGCGCTGCGACGCGAGGTCGAGGACCAGGCGGCGCGCCGTCACGCCGATCCGGGCGGCGCCGTCGCGATGCCCGCCGCGCGCCGGCGGAGCACGCTCACGCCGACGAGCCGGGGCGGACCGCCGCCACGCCGCCCTGCGCGAACCGGGGCGCGAAGCCCATCACCTCGCGCACCTTCGCCAGCGTCCCGTCGGCCAGCTTCCGGCAGCGGTCCGCCCCGGCGGCCAGGATCTCCCGTACCCGCTCGGGCCGCGCCTTCAGCTCCTGGGCTCGCTCCCGGACGGGGGCCAGCGCCGCTATCATATTGTCCGCGAGCAGCCGCTTGCACTCGAGGCATCCCCATCCCGCCGTCCGGCACTGCGTCGCGACGTGCTCGACCTGGGCCGGCGTCGAGAGGTGCTGATGCAGGGAATAGATGTTGCAGATCTCCGGCGTGCCGGGATCGCGCCGGGTCTTGCGCGCCGGGTCGGTCATCGCCGGCCGCAGCTTCTCCCAGATCACCTCGGGCGTGTCGAGGACGCCGATCGTGTTGCCGAGGCTCTTGGACATCTTCGCCTTGCCGTCGAGCCCGACGATCCGGCGCGCCTTGGACAGCAGCGGCTGGGGCTCGGGGAAGAGCTCGACACCGTAGCGCGTGTTCCAGCGCCGGGCGATCTCCCGCGCCAGCTCGAGGTGCTGGAGCTGGTCCTCGCCGACCGGGACGCGGTCGGCCAGATAGAGCAGGATGTCGGCGGCCTGGAGGATGGGGTAGTTCAGCAGCCCGGCGGGGACGGTCTCCTCGCGCGCGGACTTGTCCTTGAACTGGGTCATCCGCTCCAGCTCGCCGAGCGGGGTGACGGCACCGAGGGCCCACGCCAGCTCGGTGTGCTGCGGGACGTGCGACTGGACGAACAGGGTGGCGCGCTCAGGATCGATGCCCGCCGCGAGCAGCCCGACGGCCATCTCCAGCGTGCGGCCGGCCAGCTCCCCCGGCTCGTACGGCTGGGTGATGGCGTGCAGGTCCACGATGCTGAAGATGCACTCGTGATCCGATTGCAGGGCGACCCAGTTCCTCACCGCCCCGAGGTAGTTGCCGATGTGCAGCTCGCCCGAGGGCTGGATGCCGCTGAAGACCCGGTGCATCAGCGCAAGCTAAGGAACCCCGGGAGGTGTGGCAAGTGAATCTCGATGCGCGCCAACTGCTGGCGGCGGCTCAACTTGCGGCCGATCGGGCCGCGGCGTTCCTGCGCCGCGAGGAGGGCCGGCTGAAGCCCGACGCGTGGTCGGAAAAGGGGCGCGCCGATTTCGTCACCGAGGTGGACCGGGAGGCGGAGCGCCTGATCGCCGAGGCGCTGACCCGCGCCTTCCCCGGGAGCGCGGTGGTCGGCGAGGAGCTGACGCCGGCCGCGGCCGGGACGGGCGCGCAGGGACTGCCCGCCGGGCTCGCCTGGGTCGTCGATCCGCTCGACGGCACGACCAACTTCCTCCACCGCTTTCCCTGGTACGCGGTCTCGATCGGCGCCCTGGTGGACCGCCGGCACGTGGCCGGCGTGGTCCATCACGTGTCGACGGGCATCCGCTACCACGCGCTCGAGGGCGGAGGCGCGTGGCAGGACGAGGCGCGCCTCCACGTCTCCGCCGTGACCGAGCCCAGGCAGGCGCTCATCGGCACCGGGTTCCCGTACCGGTTCATGAGCGAGTGGCCGCGGTACCGGGAGCAGTTCGCCGCCGTGCTGGGCAGCGCGGGCGGCGTGCGGCGGCCGGGCTCCGCGGCGCTCGACTTCTGCGACGTCGCGGCCGGGCGGTTCGACGGCTTCTGGGAGCTGTCGCTCGCGCCGTGGGACGTCGCCGCCGGGACGCTGATCGTGCGCGAGGCGGGCGGCGTGGTGACCGGCCTCGCGGGCGAAACGGACGTGGTCCGCCAAGGTCCCATCGTGGCGGGGAATCCCAGGATCCATGAATGGTTGCTGAAGCTGTTGCATGACACCGATGCCCCACCTCTCACCTAGACCTCTCACTTGAACGTCTCACTTCTCACCCCTCACCTCTCACTGCCGACAGGCCAATGTCACTCGTAGAGTGCGTGCCGAATTTCAGCGAGGGCCGCAACGCGGAGACCCTGGACCTCCTCCGCTCCGCCCTCACCTCCGTCCCCGGCGTGCGGCTCCTCGACGCGCAGGCGGATCCCAGCCACAACCGGTCCGTCTTCACCTTCGTCGCGCCTCCGGAGGCGGCGGTGGAGGCCGCGTTCCGCGGCGTGAAGCTCGCCGCCGAGCGGATCGACCTGCGGACGCACCGGGGCGAGCACCCGCGGATGGGGGCGGCCGACGTGGTGCCGTTCATCCCGCTCGAGGGCGCCACGATGGACGACTGCGTGGCGCTGGCGAAGCGGCTCGGCGAGCGGATCGGCGCGGAGCTGGCGATCCCCGTCTTCCTCTACGAGCGCGCGGCGACGCGGCCCGGGCGCGCCAACCTCGCCGAGGTGCGGAAGGGCGAGTTCGAGGGCCTGCGCGAGCTGATCGGCACCGACCCGGCGCACGCGCCGGACTTCGGGCCCCCGAAGATCCACGAGTCGGCGGGCGCGGTGGCGGTGGGCGCGCGGCCGTTCCTCGTCGCCTACAACGTGTACCTCAAGACGGGCGACCAGGCGGTGGCGAAGGCGATCGCGAAGAAGGTGCGCACGGCCACCGGCGGGCTGCCGGCGGTGAAGGCGCTCGGGATGCTGGTGGGCGGCGAAGCGCAGGTCTCGATGAACCTCGTGGACATCGACGTGACCCCGCCGCACGTGGCGTTCGCCGCAGTGGCGGCGGCCGCGGGCGAGCTGGGCACGGAGGCGACCTGGAGCGAGATCGTGGGGATGGTGCCGGAGCGCTGCGTGCACGCCGCGACGGAGCGGCACCTGCTGCTGCGGGAGCCGGTGGCGGCTCACGTCCTCGAGGCCAGGGTGCGCTCGACGGCTGGCCCGACGCTGGGGGACTGGATGGACGCGGTGGCCTCGTCGAGCCCCGCGCCCGGCGGGGGCACGGTGTCGGCGGTCGCGGGCGCGATGGCGGCCGCGCTGGCGGCGATGGTCGGGCGGCTGACGGTAGGCCGAAAGAAGTACGCGGCCGTGGACGGCGAGTTCCGGGCGCTGCTGGACCGCGCCGAGTCGCTGCGGGTGCGGCTGATGCGCCTGGGCGACGAGGACGCGGCGGCCTTCAACACGGTGAGCGCGGCGTACGCGCTGCCCAGGGAGCCGGAGGCGCCGCGCAAGGACGCGATCCAGCAGGCGCTGCTGGGCGCCGCGAAGGTGCCGCTCGAGACCTTGCGCGCGGCGCGCGACGTGGCGGCGCTGGCGGCGCGGGCGGCGGAGGCCGGGAACCGGAACGCGGTGAGCGACGCGGGCGTGGGGGCGATGCTCGCCGGCGCGGCGGCGCGCGGCGCCGCCTACAACGTGCGGATCAACGCCTCGGGGATGCCGAACCCCGCCGAGGCGGCGCCCCTGGTGGACGAGGCGCAGCGCCTGATCGCGGAGGTGGAGGCCGACGTCGCCCGCGCGACCGCCGCCGTGGAGGCGGCGATTGGGGGGTAGCGCCGGAGCGCCGGGCAACATCGAGTCGGGACGACCGAGCCGCACGGCGCTGGGCGCCGCCGTCCACCGCGCCGTTCACCAGGTCCTGGAGGGCGGCCGGATCTTCGCGGATCCGCTCGCCCTCCGCATCCTGGGATGGGACGCGAAAGCCGCGCGCCGCGAAGCCGAGAGCGGCGGCGACCGGCGATTGCTGCGGTTGTTCATCGCCGTCAGGTCCCGGTTCGCCGAGGACGCGTTCGCGGCCGCCCACGCAGGCGGTGTGCGGCAGCTCGTGGTGCTGGGCGCGGGACTCGACACGTACGCCTACCGCACGACCCTCCGCGAGGGCCTGCGCGTTTTCGAGCTCGATCACCCTGCGACCCAGGAGTGGAAGCGCGGGCTGCTGGCCGCCGCCGGGATCACGACGCCTCCGTCGCTGACGTTCGTTCCGATCGACTTCGAGCGGGTGACGCCCGAGCGTGGATTGGCGGGCGCGGGCTTCGATGCGGCCCGGCCGGCGTTCTTCATCTGGCTCGGCGTGGTGCCGTACCTGTCGGAGGCCGGCGTGCTCGCGACGCTCGCCTGGATCGGCGGCCTCCCGGGTGGCACCCAGGTGGTCTTCGACTACGCCAATCCCACGGACGAGGGCGCCGGGAAATCGGAGCTCCGTGCGGCGCACAGGGCGTTGGCCGCGCGGGTCGCCGCGGTCGGGGAGCCGTTCAGGACGTACTTCGAAACCGACCTGCTCCACGCGAGACTGAGGAGCCTGGGGTACCGCCACCTCGAAGATCTCGGTCCGGCGGCGATCGGGGAGAGATACTTCGGCATCAGAACCGGCGCCCGCGAGGCCGGCGGCCACGTGCTGCGGGCAACGACCTGACGACGGCCGGCGGGCGCCGGCCGGTCTCCTAGCCCACCGGCACGGCCGTCGGCACCGTGAGGATGCGCGCGCCGTCCTCGGTCACCAGCACCGTGTGCTCGAAGTGGGCCGAGAGCGAGCCGTCCATCGTCACCACCGTCCACTTGTCGGGCAGCGTGCGCACCTCCGGCCGTCCGATGTTGACCATCGGCTCGATCGCCAGGGTCATGCCGGCCAGCAGCCTCGGGCCGCGGTGCGGCATGCCGTAGTTGGGGATCTGCGGCTCCTCGTGGAACTGGCTGCCGATCCCGTGTCCCACCAGCTCGCGCACCACCCCGTAGCGCTCGCCTTCCGCCACGCGCTGCACCGCGCTCCCGATGTCGCCCACGTGGCCGCCGGCGCGCACGGCCGCGATGCCCGCGGCCAGGGCGCGCTCGGTCGTCTCCAGGAGCTTCTTCACCTCGGGCCGGACCTCGCCCACCATCGCCGTCAGGGCCCCGTCGGCGTGCAGGCCGCCGATGCACGCCCCCACGTCCACGCTGAGGATGTCGCCCTCGGCCAGCACCCGCTTCCGCGACGGGATGCCGTGCACCACCTCGGCGTTGATCGAGGTGCACAGCGTCGCCGGAAATCCGTACAGCCCCTTGAACGACGGCGTCGCTCCGTCGTGCGAGCGGATGAACTCCTCGGCGAGCTGATCGAGGTCCCAGGTCGAGACGCCGGCGGCCGCGCGCGAGCGGACGAGCGCGAGCACGTCGGCCACGACGTGGCCGGCCCGGCTCATCAGCTCGATCTCGCGCGGCGACTTGATGGTGATCACGCCCCGGCTCCCACGGCCTTGCGCACCCTGCCCTGAATCTCGTTCACGTCGCCCGTGCCGGCCACCCGCTTCACGACGCCCTGCCGCTCGTAGTGCGCCACCAGCGGCGCCGTCTGCTCGTGATACACCGTGAGGCGCTGTCTGATGGATTCCGGGTTGTCGTCGCTGCGGCCCTCCTTGGCCGCGCGCCCCAGCAGCCGCCGCACCAGCTCGTCCTCCGCGACCTCGAGCAGCAGCACCGGGTCCACCCGCGCCCGGCGGTCGGCGAGCATGCGGTCCACGGCCGTCGCCTGGGGCACGGTGCGCGGGAAGCCGTCCATCA
>Ga0187780_10003935_pt1 | contig 11154 bp, 6 predicted proteins | sample 1015_Q2_SP10_20__FD_132429 | JGI IMG/M metagenome (GOLD analysis project Ga0187780, IMG submission 132429) | Tropical peat soil microbial communities from peatlands in Department of Meta, Colombia - 1015_Q2_SP10_20_MG | ecosystem: Environmental > Terrestrial > Soil > Wetlands > Peat | place...
AGTGCCGGTGAAAGTGCTGCTGCCGGTGGTCAGAGGACCAAGCAGAAAGATGTCGGTCCTATCGGTGCCTGCGGCTCCGCTGCCGAGTCCGGAATCGTAACCAACGTAGGTGCCGGACAGCGGATTGGCCGAGAAAGAGCCGGACTGCTTGAAGGCTTCTCCCGCAAGGAGCGAATTGGTGTTTCGTGAGTCGCTGGTGAGGAGCAGCGCTTGGCTGGTGGAGACAAGGTAAAGAACGACGTGGAAAGTTTGACCGGCGCCAGTAAGAGTGAGTGTGGCGCGGCCGTTGGACGAGACGCTATAGGAGCCGCCGGTGAAAGCAAGAGCGCTGGCCGGCCAAGTGGTGTTGCTAGCGCTGCCGTCCAGGGTTCCATCTTCGTTGACATCCTCCTGGCCGGAGGAGATGGTGCCACTGCCATTGAAGGCAACGACGCCGACGGCGCCGAATTTGGTGGGAGGTGTGGAAGTTTGAATGGAGGAGCCGCCGAAGGCGTAGCTGCCGTCGAGCGAGGAGTTGCTGAACGGTCCGCCAGATTGCAAGTACATGCGGCCGGCAGTGAACAGGCTGGAGGGCTGGCCGGTGGTATCAAACTGAATCACGTGGGCAACCGAAGCGACGCCGGACGTGATGTTCCCGACCGAGAGGCGGTAATGCTGCGTACCGGCAACGGTACTGACGGTCATGCAGCCGCGCTGATCCGAGCCCACGCTGTAGGAACCAGAGCTGACGGACATTGGGTTCCCGAGGTTCGCGGAGTCGAAACCTGAAAGAAGGTTCATGTCCAGGGTGCCGGAAGCAATGGTCCCGGAGCCGTTGAAGGCGAGGATGCCGCCGACAAGTGCGGGGTAACCGGAGCTGTCGAAGCCTTTGAGGACGAAGGCATAGCCTCCGTTCAGAAGCGATTCGCTGCCCGAGCCGCAGGTGGACGCCGCGTTGACGGTGATGGAATAGGTTGCCTTCATGGTCACCGCCGGCGACTCGGAATCCTTCACGTCCACAATAATGCCGTTCGTTGTTCCCGCAGCTGTAGGCGTGCCGGAGATGGTGCCGGTGGTGGTGTTAGAAGTAAATGACAAGCCTGCGGGGAGCGCGGCCGAAGTCGCGTCCAGGCTAAAGGTATAAGGCGGAACACCGCCCGTGGCGGTGATGTTTGTGGTGTAGGAGGTGCTCACGGTGGCGCTAGGCAACGTGCCAGTGGCCGGCGAAATGACGATGGCCGGTGCGGTGATGGTGAGGGTAAAGGTTGCATTTGCCGTTGCCGCAGTAGGCGTCTGGGAGTCATGCACGTCGACAATGATGTTGGTGAAGGTTCCAGCCGCAGTAGGCGTGCCGGAAATGACGCCCTGATTGTTCACAGCGTCGTTGGTGAAGCTCAAGCCAGCCGGGAGCGGACTGGAGGACGCATCCAAACTAAATGTATACGGTGCGATGCCGCCCGTGGCGTGGATAGTGGCGTTGTAGCCCGTGTTGAAGGCGCCGCTTGGCAAGGGCGAAGTCGTTGCGATGCTGAGCGGAGCGGGCGGATTGATGGTAACGGTGTAGGGCTGTTGACCGATCTGCGGCGGATTGCTCGTGTCGGTCACTTGAATCGTGAAGGCCACGTTGGTCTGCGCCGTTGTGGGCGTGCCGCTAATCTTTGCGGTCGTGGTTGGTGTGTTGGCTGTAAGAATTAAGCCGGCTGGCAAGGTGCCGCTGCTGGTGGTCCATGCAAACGGCCCCAGACCGCCGTTCACCGTGAGTGTCTGGCTGTAGGGCGAACCTACGTTTCCGTTTGGAAGCGTCGTCGGAGTAATCGTCGGCGCGGGCGGCAAATTGATAGTAATGCTCAGGCCCTTCGATCCGTTCTGGGGCGGATTGCTGCTATCGGTCACGTTGACCGTAAAACTGGTGGTTACATTTGGCCCTGTCGGAGTGCCGGTAATGTGTCCTGAATGATCCATGCTGAGGCCAGCTGGCAATGACCCGGTCACCGCGAATGTGTAGGGAGTGAGCCCTCCAGTTGCCGTGACGGTCTGGTTGTAGGCAGAGCCCTCGGTCCCTGCGGGAAGAGACGGGGTGCTGATCGTAGGTGGCGGAGGCAAATTAACTGTAATGCTCAGATTTTGAGTGGCCGATTGCTTGGGATTACCGCTGTCTATCACCTTCACAATGAAATTTGACGTGATGTTCGGCCCGGTGGGCGTTCCCGTAATGTGCCCGGATGTATCCATGTTCAAATTAGCAGGCAGAGCGCCGCCGCTGATCGTAAAAGTGTACGGAGTCAAGCCGCCGGTTGCGGCGACCGTTTGGCTATAAGCGGTGCCTTCAGTCGCATTTTGTAGAGACGTGGTGGTAATGGAGGGCGGGAGAATAAGATTGATGTTCAAGGTTGCGGTCTTAGTGTTGTCAAACACGGAGGTTGCGGTGATGGTGTCGGTCGACAGAACTGTGATACTGGCAGGCGCGTTATAGGTGGCCGTGGTGGCTGTCTGGGCGCCCAACGTGCCTTTCGCACCGGCGTTGAGGCTCCAGGTCACACCCTTGTTCATAGGGTCGTTGGAGACTGTTGCAGTCACGTTCGTCGTTTGCCCTTGCTCATCAGTTTGAGTGGTGCCGGGCGAGAGGGAAATTGAGACGGCTTGCAGATTGATGGTTATCGCGGCCGATTTCGTGGTGTCGGAAATGGAGGTCGCCGTAATCGTGGCCGTGCCGTTGGACGCGATCGGCGAAGGTGCTGTGTAAGTGACGGAGGTCGACGTCTGACCACTCAGCGTGCCCGCACCAGTGGCAGGGCTGAGGCTCCAAGTGACGCCCGCTGATTTGGAATCGTTTGTAAGGGTGGCAGTGATGTTTGTGGCCTGCCCCGCAACCACATTAATGGACGTGCCGGTATTAAACGCGATCTTGATGAGCGGCTTGCTGTTTCCGCACCCTGAAGCAATCCACACGCACACAAAAACGAACAAGAAAAACTTCTTCATTGAACGACTGCTCTCGCCCGCCGTACCCATGCCAATCACTCCTTTCGAGGTGGCGCGATACGGGATCCAGACGACCTGGAGGCTTCGTCCTGGTTCACAAACTTCTTTCTTGGATACCCCCTTGCCCCAGGCTTACATTGCCTGTTCCCGAGGTCCGAGGGTCAGCGAAAAAGTTCGAGGTGTTTCGCGTTCTCTGAGATTGGTATGTTGATAGCCCGGCCGCTTATGCTTCGCGCCTGCCGCTACTATTCGATGGACAAGACTACGCGATTGGCTGAAGGGCGATTAACAAGATCCGAGAGCGCAGGAATCCTTCCCCATCGCGCCGCGGTTTATGCTAACCAATAGCCCATTCCAATCCCTATGATGCCAGTCACTAATCTTGCTGATGAGCGTCACAGGACAAACAAGCCCTGGCCGCGATCGTGCTTCGACCCGCCCGCTGCGGCTTGTTTATTTGATCGGGGCACATGGCGAGGTTGAAATCGCGCCGGGATTCATCGCGAGAATCATGCGATGGCGGAGAGATCCTCGCTCGAAAATGCGTCTTGCGGCGGTTGACGTTGGGAAAACGCGGAACTAAGATGCGGTTGTGCGCCACAGGTGCGCTCCCACCCGGGTAGCAGTTCCACAAGTAGAGAACGAAAGCCGGATTGCGCGGGCAAGGTTAAATTCGTGCAGAACGGAAATTCGTTCCCATCGAGGTAAACGATGATGAAACACCTTCTCTCGCCCCTTTTCGGGATGGCACTATCCGTGTTTCTTGTGGCGTGTCAGAGCGGGCCGACGAAATCCCCCAGCGAGCAGTATCTGAGCGATGCGAGAAACAATTTGAAGAGTTCCGATTTCAGCGCGGCGCTGACGAACCTGGAAGGCGCGATGAAAGCGGCGCCGGACGAGCCCGCGGGGCAACAAGCAGCGGTGCTGCGCGTGGCGCTGGTGACGGCGATGGCGGACGCAAGCAAGCAGATGGCGGAGGCGTACGCCGCAGGAGCGAGACAGCCGGCAGCGCGAACGGGCGCGTTTGGCCGGATGAGGAACGATTATTACGGGATCTCGCGAACCCGGTTGATGGACGCGATGCAGTCCGTGATGAATCAGCGAGGCAAGCTGGGCGCAAACGCGATGACGGTGGAGGTGACGTTTCCAGGTTTTACGGGAGGGTCCGACCCTGCCGTAACGAAAATCAAAAATGGGCAATGGATTGAAGACCCGGAGCGGGTTGGGGCGGAGATGCTGGCGGACCGCAACGCGCTGGCGAAAGTTTTGTCGGCGATGGCGGGCGCGGGGCAGGACGTGAACAAAGGCGAGCAGATGTTCAGCAGCGGAAAGGTGGAGATCGATCCGCGGGTGTATTTGCTTGAGTTGAGCGACAACTTCTTGCAGACGGGCGGAATTTTTGAGGTGCGCGGGCTGAACGAGCTGGATCACCTGAGGACGGTAAACCAGGTGGTGAAGGGGAATCTGGACGTTTTGGACAAGCTGCTGGCGGCGAAGCCGGACAAGGATTTGGAAACGCGAGAGAAGAAGATGAAGGACGACGTCGAGAAAATGCTAAAGAAGCTAGGGGCGTGAGACTGCCCGGGCAACCACAAATCAGAAACTAAAGAACCAGAAAACAAACCACGGAACAGGAACGGAGGAGTGGATGAGAGGGGCAATTTTTGTCCTGCTGGGGAGGATGTGGGCAGCGGGGGCGTGGGGGCAAGCGCCAGCGCGGGTGGTGATTGACGCGACGGCAGAAGCGAAACCGTTTCCGCACTTTTGGGAGCAATCGTTCGGATCGGGGCGAGCGATATTGTCGCTCCGGGAGTCGTACCGGAAGGATTTGCGGGAAGTAAAAAAGGCGACGGATTTTCGCTATGTGCGATTTCACGCGATTTTTCACGATGAGTTGGGCGTGTATGACGAAGACGAGGCGGGACAGCCGCAATTTAATTTCACGTACGTGGGTCAGGTGTACGACGGGCTACTGGAAAACGGAGTGCGACCGATTGTGGAAATCAGCTTTATGCCGAAGAAGCTGGCGGCGCGCCAGGATTTGCATCCGTTCTGGTACAAGCAAAACGTTGCACCGCCGAAGGATTACGGGAAATGGGATGAGTTGATCCGGAAGTTTGCGGAGTTTCTGGTGGAGCGCTACGGGATTGACGAGGTTTCGCAATGGTATTTCGAAGTGTGGAACGAACCGAACATTGATTTTTGGTCAGGAGAGCCGAAGCAGGCTACGTACTTTGAGCTGTATGACCACACGGCGCGGGCGCTAAAGGCGGTGAATGCGCGGTTGCGCGTGGGAGGACCGGCAACGTCTTCGGCGCACTGGGTGGACGATTTTTTGGCGCACACGGCAAGGGAAAATGTGCCGGTGGATTTTGTTTCGACGCACGGCTATTCGGACGACACGGTGGAAGATTTGTTTGGCACGCATGAGGAGATCCCGATCGAAAAGCGGGCGTGCAAAGCGGTGGAGAAAGTGCACAAGCAGATTCTGGCATCGGCTTATCCGAAGCTGCCGCTTTTTTGGACGGAGTGGAACGTGTCCGGGTATGGGGAGTTGCATGCCGGAGATACCAGCTATTCGGCAGTGGCAGCTGCGCAGACGATTCACGATTGCGACGGGATGGTGGATATCGTGTCGTTCTGGACATTCAGCGACGTGTTTGAAGAGAACGGGCCAGCGCGGGAGCCGTTCTATGGGGGATTCGGGCTGATTGCGCCGGGAGGGATCAAGAAGCCGAGCTACTACGCGTTTTCGCTGTTTCACAAGCTGGGGAAGACAAGGCTGGCAGAGGCAGCGGAAAACGTGCTGGTGACGAAGCGAGACGACGGCGGGCTGGTGATTGCGATTTGGAATTTGTGGCCGCCGGATCAGAGCGGAGTACCGCGGGATTTTGATTTGGCGTTCCGAGGAGTGCAGGGGGAGAGGAAAGTTCAGATTTGGCGGATTGACGCAGAGCACAGCAACACGATGGCGGTATATAGGAGTATGGGGAGTCCACTTTATCCGACGGAAAAGCAGGCGGAGGAGATGAACCGGCGGACGGCGCTGGGACAACCGGAAGGGATAGCGATTCGGGATGGGCGCCTCGCCTTGCGACTGCCGGTGAATGGGTTCGCGCTGCTGGAGGTCGCGCCCTGAGGATGGGCGCCGGCAGAATATGGGCAAAACAAAAAGCACGGGGCGCATGCCCCGTGCCTCGCGCTGCTGGCGCAACAAGACCAATCCTTAGGCAAACATCAGATAGGAGAGTCCGCGATAGTGCAGGCGCCGGAGCTGGCATTGGCGCGGATTACGCCAGACTGGTCCGAGCAAAAAGCGCGCTGGCCGCTCTGGCCGAGAACCTGAGGATACCCGGTCGAGCCGTATGTAACATTGGGGGGGCCACCCGCCGGGTTCACGATGAAGGTATAACCGCTCTTGGTGCCGGCGGCCAACACCTCATCCACCAGACAAGCGCCTGACGAGCTTGCGCCGGTCGCGGTCGCGCAAGTCGCAGCGGTGCCGCCGAGGCTGGCCAAGTTCGTAAAGCCGATACTGGAATAGGTGGTGGAGTAGGCGATCTCCGCAGTATTGATGGCGCGGAGAGAGCCGACCGCTGAGGCCTCATTCGCGGACATGCGCGAGCGAATGAGGTTCGGAATGGCAATAGCTGCAATGATCAAAATGATTGCCACAACTATCAGGAGCTCGATGAGAGAGAATCCTTTGCTGTTTTTGCGCATGGGCTAATTTTCCTCTGTTTTTTACCGATTAAGCCGTGAGGAGCTCCGCGGGAAGGGAGTCCCGACGCAGGAGAAGTATACGGCGAGAGAGGAAAAAATTCGATGGGGGAAATGGTACAAATTTGATGGGACCAAATACATAGGAGAGGGGATGCGCATGTAAGTCCTAGTACTGGAATTGGGAAGGGCCGCTGAGACTGTGGGGGATAATAAGAAGAAGCTTTTAAAATGAGTGGGTTGCGAGCCCATGAAGAACCCGAGGTCCCGAACGGATCGAGTAGACGAGCGGAGCGATCAGAAAGAGAAGACTGTACCGTGGAACTTAGTTCTTTAGTCTGGCGTACTATCTGACAGTGAGGTGGGGTATGTATTGCGACGGTTGTGGTGCAGCAACGAGTGCCGGGGCGAGGTTTTGCAGCGCGTGCGGGAAAGTGCTTGGTGGAGGAACAACGGCTGCGGCGGGTGCAGCAGTTCCGGTGGCGGGGGATGACAGGGTGAGGAGGCACATCCAGCCGCTGGCGATTCTGTGGCTGATCAATGGGATTTTGCGGCTAGGTGAAGTGGCGTGGTTGATGATTTTTGGGAGCTTATTCCTGCCGGGGATGCGCGGGTGGTTCGGACCGGACGTGAGGCTGCCGTTCGGATGGAGTCTGGAGTCGTTAATATGGAGAGGATTGTACGCGACGGGGATTTCGCTGGCGCTGTTCGGAGTGGTGCATCTGCTCTTGGCGTGGGGACTGTTTGAACGGGAACCGTGGGCGCGCGTGTTGGGGATTGTGGTGGGAGTGCTGGCGCTGCTGCGATTTCCGCTAGGAACGGCGCTGGGGACTTATACGTTGTGGGTGTTGCTGCCGCAGAGCTCGAGCAAGGAATATGAACGCTTGAGCCGGGGCGACGAGCAAGTGAATGTGGCGAGAGCTTCTTCGTGACGTAATGGTAGAGCTCCGGCGATGATCGAGCGCTAAAGAGATTCCGGATAAAGAATTGTTGTGAAGGAGCCGCGCGCTAGTTCCCGCTGGCGCCAGCTTTTGTTTCACCCGCCTTAAGTTTCTTCAATTCCCTTTCGTGATCGAGAAATGATTCGCCTTTGCTGATCCACGCGGGCGCGGGCTCGTCCTTCAGGTAGTGACCAAACCAGGCGTAGATACGGTGCTGATAATCGATCTGATTGGCTTTTTTGCGCAGGCCGTGGTCTTCGCCGGCATATTCGATGAGGACCACTTCTTTTTTGGCGCGGCGGGCGATGTTATAGAGTTCGACTCCCTGATGATAGAACACGGTGCCATCGCTGTCGCCGACTTCAAGGAGGAGAGGAGTGGTCATGCCTTGCACGCCAAAAACAGCGGAGTTGCGGATGTACGCCTGAAGGTCTTCATAAAGAGGGACTTCCATGCGCTGCTGGCCGGTTTCGATGTGATCAGTTTCCGCGATGCCAGAGCTCCAATGGTGATTGCCGTAATTGCTGACGAGGTCGGTGATGGGGGCACCAGCGATGGCGGCGGCGAAAAAATTGGAAGTATGCGTGGCGAGATAGGAAGCGTCAAAGCCACCCCAGGAATGACCCATGACGCCGATTTTTCTCGGATCGACAACGCCCATCTGAATAACGCGCTTGGCGGCGGCGGTGACGCAATCAACGACGGAGACGCCGGGATCGCGAGGCTTGAAAACGATGTCCGGCTCCAGAAGGAAATAGCCGTGCTGTGAGGCAGCGCTGACATTGTAATAGTTGCGTTCCGAAGGCGGGCTATAGCGATGGAGGCCGTCGGAAAGTTTTTCGTACATGTAGATGATCATTGGATATTTCTTGGCGGGGTCGTAGGCGGCAGGATAATAGAGCGCGCCTTGCAAGCGGTCGCCGTGGGAGTTTTTGTATTCGATAAGTTCTTCGTGGCCCCAAGCGTAGTTGGATTGGAAAGGATTGGTCTTGGTGACTTGCTTGGGATCTTTCAGGTCGGGACCGACGAGGAAAGCATTGGGGGACTCGACAAAAGTTTGTGAGACGTACTCGAAGGTGTCAGCGTCTTTGGCTTTCGAGAGATGATCGAGGCTTTTGTCGAGCAAGACGAGATGCTCTTCGGTGAGAGCTCCAGACGGGCTGGGCTTGAGTCGCGCAAAGCCGGATTTCTTGGACCAGATACCGAATAACGTCAGATAGATGGGCTTGTCCGTATCGATCCATTCTTCTTCGGGGTCGAGTTTTTCGTAGCGATAACGAATTTGATCGGCAGCGCCATTGGTGAGGCGAACGGTGTGAGAACCATCGGGAGCGACCTGCCAGAGATCGAATTTGTCGTAGAGGATGACGGCGGCATCGTTTTTGGTCCAGCCAGCAACGCCGAAGGGCGGCTTTTGCTTGATGGTCCAATCGGACTCGCGATTGACAAAGGCAGTCTGGACGTTTTTGGTGATGTTGGTCAGAGCGTGGGTAGAAGTGTTGTAGGTCCAATAGTGGTCGTCGTGGAAATAGAGGAGATAGCGGCCGCCGGGGCTGGCTTCGAGGTAGTAGTCGTCGTTGAGACGGTCTTGAATCTTGGTGCGCTCGCCGGTGGTAAGGTCGATTAACGAAATGTCGGCAGCGGGGCGGCCGATGGAGCGCTCCATGGCGTAGGCAGACCAGTTGGCGGCGACGGCCAAGTTCTGGTGCTTGAGCGGTGTGACTTCTTCGTCTAAATCCTTGCCAAGAAGGACGAAAGAGTTCTTGTCGACGTGCCAAGCGGCCAGCATGTTTTTCTGGCGATCGTTTTTGGCATTGAGCTTCTGTTTGGGCATGACTTCGGTGTCGTGCCAATTCCAGACGGCGACGGCCGGAGGTTCTTCTTCGTCCTTCCCTTTATCTTTGTCTTTCGCAGAATCTTTTGCGGCGGCGGATTTTGCCGCGTCTGCATCGGTGTCTGCGGGCTTTTTCGGCGGAGCGATTTTTTCATCCCATTTGGCAGCGCCCAGGAAAACGATTCCACCGTCTTCGGCCCAGGCTGGTTTGCGGAATCCGACGGTGCGCATGCCTGCGGTGAACTTGGCGTCGGCAGTTGGGTCGTAGACGTGCGGGGCTTCCGAAGATTGGCCGAGATTGGTCCAAGCAAGAACGACTTGCGTGGAGCCTTCTCGGTGGTCGTCGGACTTAGAGCGAAGAACGACGAGGTCAGAACTCTTTTTGCGCCAGGCAAGTCCGCTGTAAATGGAAGAAGAGTTGTCGAGGACGCGGACGGAGGCGTTTTCGGCATTGAAAATTTGCACGCCGTTGCCAGTTTTGTCCTCGGCATTGAGAGTCATGGCAAGGAGCGTGCCGCGCTTAGGCAGGTCCTGCCAGGCAAATTCGGAGACGTTGGCGAAAGAAGTTTCACGGCCGGAAGAAAGTTCGCGGAGAAGAAGAGTGGCGCCGGGAGTTTCGTCGGCGTCAGCGGCGGCCTCGGGGGAATCTTTTTTGTCGGAGTCCTTTTTCTCGGGCGGATAGCGGCGCATGGCGAGATAAGAGCCGGTGGGGCTGAAGGCGAAGGATTCAATGGCATCTATAACGGTCTGCTCGCCGGTGGAGAGATTCAGCAAGCCCATTTTTTTCTGAACAGGCTTTTTGTCCTTTTTCATTTTTTCTTCTTGAGCTTCGGAGTAGCCGATGGCGTAGGCGACCCAGCGGGAATCGGAAGAAAAGACCGGCTGCGAGCCGAAGGCGGCGGTTTTGGTCGTGCCGTCGGCGATGTTGGTCACGCGGAGCTCATTTTCACGATTCGAACGATTAATACCGTAAGCGAGCCATTTGCCATCGGGCGAGAGGCCGCCGTATTCGCGGAAGGTTTGGAGAGCTTCCCATTGGCCGTAATCTGAAGGAGGAACGGGAGGCTTGGACTGAGCGCGGCTCGAGATAGTGGTAGCGAGAATCAGAAGTAAAGAACTAGTTGCTCGTCGCATGGCTGGCCCTCCTAGGAACGGTTCGAGTGCCGGTACGGTGCTGTGGCTGCACGCTAGGGCAGCCGGATTGTGAACTGATTCCGAAAAGGAAGCAAGAGAGCGACCAGCAGGTTAGGCGAATTGCAGGCGTTTGAGGTGGATGCGGTGCGAGGGGACTTGGGCGAGGTCGTAAATAGCCTGTTGAGTAAGCCAGCTAGCCGCGCTGCCGCCGAACACTTTGGAAATGCGCACGGCCATTTCTGGAGAGATGCCGCGCTTGCCGTTGACCAGTTCCGACAAGGTGGTGCGTGTGACACCGAGCGCAGCAGCAGCGTCGGTGATGGTCAGGCCAAGAGGTGCGATGCACTGGCGAAGTACGACGCCACCGGGGTGCGGAGGATTCTTCATGGGCATGGTGGAACTCCTTCAGTGGTAGTCGATGTAATCGAGGTCAAAGGCCTCGCCGTCCTCAAAACGGAAGATGACGCGCCAGTTGGCCCGAACAGTGACAGCCCAGCAGCCCTTGCGGTCGCCCTTCAGCGGGTGCAGGCGGAAACCCGGCAAATCCATGTCGGCGACGACTGC
>Ga0187780_10003936_pt1 | contig 11154 bp, 8 predicted proteins | sample 1015_Q2_SP10_20__FD_132429 | JGI IMG/M metagenome (GOLD analysis project Ga0187780, IMG submission 132429) | Tropical peat soil microbial communities from peatlands in Department of Meta, Colombia - 1015_Q2_SP10_20_MG | ecosystem: Environmental > Terrestrial > Soil > Wetlands > Peat | place...
CGAATCTAAGGGATTGGTAAACCTCTTTCCATAGCATGTCTACTCCTCCTCAAGAATTATTTCTTCCCTTTTTGCAACAGGAAGGGGCCGCTTGCCTTTTTCGCTTAATCGATGTGCTCCTCTCCAAGCTCTCTTTTGTCAGCGCATTGTCTGAGTCAATTCCGAAGTATGCACATGATTATCATGAGATTGATCCAAAGATCCTCTCTAGGTGGTACATCGGTTGCTGACGATGAGAAACAATCGGCAGCAATTCATACCTGTGTATAACGATTGCCATGCGGACTGGAATTTGCCGAACAATAAGAAGCGCATTGCCCGGCCAAAAATAATCTATCTTGTAGCCAACGGAGACCTGCGCCTATCAGCAAATCAGATATGCGAACCGGCACAGGCCGCGATGGAACAGAAAATCGTAGCCGCTATTCAAGCAGAAGGGTTCTCAGTCAAACGTGCACATAGATTTGACCCAGCAAAGAAACACGGCTTTATTGACAGTCAGAAACTTGGAATAGAAGTGTTCAGGTCGATACCAAAGAATGCTCCAATAATAGTTGCAGAGGCAGTGTGGCAGTACACGCAACACATTTTGCCCGGACTCCTTACCCACCGTGGTCCTATCTTGACGATTGCAAATTGGTCGGGCGAATGGCCGGGTCTTGTCGGTTTATTGAACATCAACGGGTCTTTGGCGAAGGCAGGTGTAAGCTACAGCTCACTATGGAGCGAGGGCTTTACTGATGAATTCTTCCTGACCGGGATGAGATCATGGCTGAAAACCGGCCGAGTCAAGCGTGATGCGTCCCATGTTCATTCATACACTAGGGAAGGTAGTTCCAGATCGGATCGCGTTGGTGTTGACTTTGCGAAGGAATTCATGGAGCGAAAACAGATCATGGGAATTTTCGATGAGGGTTGCATGGGGATGTACAATGCGATTATTCCAGATGAGTTATTATGGAAGACGGGAATCTTCAAAGAGCGTCTGAGTCAATCCGCGCTTTACGCAAAGATGCGAGCTGTCTCTGACGAGGAAGCGAGAGAGGTCTATGAGTGGCTTCTCGACAAAGGAGTTCGGTTTAACCTTGGAACTGACGAGAGAACTGAACTCACCGAAAATCAAGTGTTACAACAATGCAAGATGTACATAGCAGCGGTGCGCATCGCAGATGAATTCGGCTGCGGCACTATAGGAATACAATATCAGCAAGGACTCAAGGACCTCGTTCCGGCGTCCGACCTCGCGGAAGGATTACTAAACAACGTAGACCGGCCACCGGTGTTTGATGATAGAACTGGCAAGGAACTGCGGCCGGGGGAGGCGTTACCACACTTCAATGAGGTAGATGAGTGCGCAGGATTAGATGCGCTTATTACATATCAGCTATGGCGACGGTTAAAGCTCCCGCCGGAGACAACTCTTCATGACTTACGATGGGGCCGACACTATCGGGGGAATGGGATAAACGACTTTGTATGGGTGTTCGAGATTTCCGGGGCGGTTCCACCGGCACACATTCTGGACGGCTATCGAGGTGTCGTGAGCGACAGACAGCCACCAATGTACTTTCCACTCGGCGGCGGAACCATTAAAGGGATTTGTAAGCCAGGCCCTATAGTCTGGAGCCGAGTCTTTGTCGAGGGCGGACGACTGAAATGTGACCTTGGCTTAGGTGAATCGGTAAGTCTCAGCGATGCGGAGAATACTGAAAGATGGGGACTAACAACCCAACAATGGCCTATGATGCAGGTCGTACTAAGTGGTGTCACCCGGGACCAGATGATGGCACGACACAGATCGAATCATATACAGGTCGTGTACGCGTCCAATTCTGAAACTGCAAGACGAGCGGTATACGCCAAGGCTTCGACAATGAAGACGTTAGGGTTGGACGTTTTCATTTGCGGCAAGGTGTGAAACAGAAAACACCGCGGGCAACCTTATTGCCCTTTAACGACGGCAAAACATACAATCACGCCGGACCGCCAACCATCTAGCCCTAGGTGCCTAAAGCGGTCGAGCCATGCTGAGCACCCTTCTCCAGCTGCGTCTTCGAAGATGCTTTCTGTGATTAAAGACCTCGAAGAGAGTTCAAGCTAATGTGATTTCCAGCGAAAAGTAACGCTCTCCATGATGAACCAAGTAAAAGGACTTAATACAGGTTCCACGGGGACGTTGCGGTAACTCATAGGATGAGTGTTATGCAAAAAATTGGCATTGTTGACCTTCACGCGGATCTTCCGTACGAAGTGACTAGGAAGAGAGAAGAGGGGCAACACGAAGTGCTTGAAAATCACTTCTTGGCCCTTCTTAGAACCGGATCCGTAGGCACCGTGATCTCGCCTATCTGGCTCTCACACGAATTCAAACCCAATGGTCTGAAACGTGGCATGCAAATCGCAAACGCCTTCCTAGAAGACATCAAGGAATCCGCTTCATTCCGGTTTGTGAGAAACGAACGGGAGTTAGTGGACGCTGAACGGAATGCAAAGATCGGTTTAATCTTGGGATCTGAAGGCGGGGAAATAATTGAGGATGACTTGAACCTTCTTCATATCTACTACCGCTTAGGCCTCAGAGTATTCGGCTTCATGTGGAATCAACGCAATCTACTTGCCGATGGGTGGGATCATCTTAACGATGACCGCGGACTCTCAGATTTTGGAAGGCGGGTCGTAGAAGAACTCGATGCGATGGGGGTCATTATCGATTTGGCGCATATGGCTCCTAAGGGTTGGTGGGGGGTCATGGACGCAGCGAAACGCCCCCTGATAGTCTCACATACCTCTACGCGAGGCCCGCCGAATGCATCTGTTCGAGCTATGACCGATGATCAACTCAGGGCTGTTGCGAGCAATGGTGGGATAGTCGGAATGATTGCAATCTATAGTCAAGAGATCATCAGAAGTGTACCAGACCTGAAAGCGTATTGTGACCACGTGGAGTACGCAGTGAAAATTGCTGGTCCCGAACACGTAGGTCTGGGGCCGGACTTCGGATACTTCCTCGTTGGAGCGATACCAAATGACGATTCTCAGCCGGTGAAGGGTCTTGAGGATCACTCGAAACTTTCAAAGGTGCTCACTGAGCTCTCCCGCCGAGGGATGTCTGAGGAAGAAATTCGAATGATCGCCAGAGATAACTTCGTCAGAGTCTTCAGGGATGTGGTAGGGTGACGAGAATGACGGATCTAAGAATAGTAGACCTCCACGAAGATTTCCCACATGAGGTAATCAAGAGAAGACCACGCGGAGAACGCCGAGTCCTTGAACAGCAATTTCTCAGATACCTCAAGAAGGGATCTGTCGGAACAGTCGTCGCCCCCATTTGGTTGACACCAGAATTCAAACCCAGTGGGTTAAAGCGCGGTCTGCAAATCGTAAACGCATTCTTGCAGGACATAGAAGAGTGCCACGACTTCAGTTTGGTCACGAATTTGGACGATTTGATAAACACTGAACGGAACGGAAAAATCGGGTTGATTATGGGGTGTGAGGGTGGAGAGATAATTGAGGATGACTTGAACCTTCTTCATATCTACTACCGCTTAGGCCTCAGAGTATTCGGCTTCATGTGGAATCAACGCAATCTACTTGGGGACGGCTATGATCATATGAAAGATGACCAGGGCCTGTCAGACTTTGGAGGGAGAGTTGTCGAGGAATTAGAGAGACTAGGCGTCGTAATCGACCTGGCGCATATGGCTCCTAAGGGTTGGTGGGGAGTCATGGACGCAGCGAAACACCCCCTGATAGTTTCACACACGTCCACACGGGGGCCACCAAACGCCTCAGACCGGGCGATGACCGATGACCAACTTAGAGCTGTCAAAGCGAACGGAGGAATGGTTGGGATAATCGCCGTATACAGCGAAGCTCACATCAGAAGTGTACCAGACTTGAAAGCGTATTGTGACCATGTGGAGTACGCAGCGAAAATTGCTGGCCCCGAACACGTAGGCTTGGGTCCCGACTTCGGATACTGGTTCTTTGAGAATGGGGTTCCTGAAACTTTCGCAGGCTGGAATGATTGGAAGATGACGAAGGGCTTGGAGGATCACACCAAGTTACCGGACGTACTTCAGGAGTTGTCCCGGCGGGGCATGTCTGACGAGGAGATTAGGCTTATCGCCAGAGACAACTTCCTGAGGATCTTCAAAGAGGTCGTAGGTTGAAAAGTCGAAAGTTGTTCAGTTGGATCTCTTTGGCGTAACTAGCTGAAAGACGGGCTGGTTATGTGTGATTCAAAGAGGCGTTTCGGCAAGGTGGCATGATGCGAAGTGGCCTTTGGATAACTCTCTCAGCTCGGGTTCAACTTTTTCGCACTTTTCCACCGCGTACGGGCAACGCGTGTGAAAGCGACAGCCCGTTGGAATATTGATAGGGCTCGGCATGCTCCCGCGCAGGTTGCTCGGCCGGGTTATGCGTTTGGAAGGGTCGGGTATTGGGACTGCCTCCAATAGGGCTTTGGTGTAGGGGTGGATTGGGTGCTCGTACAAATCCTGTGTTGGACAGTATTCTACTATCTGCCCCAGGTACATTACCGCCACATCATCGCACATGTATCGGACAACACTCAGGTCATGAGCAACGAAGAGATATGTCAGATCGAACTTTGCTTGCAGGTCCTTGAGAAGATTGAGTATTTGACTGCGAACGCTCATGTCCAGAGCTGAGACAGGTTCGTCGAGGATTACGATCTTCGGGTGAAGGGTCAAAGCCCTCGCGACGGCGACTCGCTGCTGCTGACCACCGCTAAGCTCATGCGGGTACCGGTTGTATTGTTCAGCCGTCAAACCAACCGCCTCCAACATTTGTCTGACAGTATCATCTCGGAAACTAGTATCGCCAGTCTTGTGAATGTCGAGAGGTTCCCGAACAATCTCTCCTATTGTCATACGGGGATCTAAGGACCCGGCCGGGTCCTGAAAGACCGCTTGTATTTCACGGTGGACATGCTTCAACGTGGACTGCATGATGTTTCCATGAATATCTTGCCCCTCGAAGATCACGCGACCAGACGTTGGCTTCAGCAAGCCGAGAATGAGTTTGGTGGTAGTAGTTTTTCCACACCCACTCTCACCAACTAACCCGAGAGTCTCTCCTCGTCTAACTCGGAACGAGACGCAGTCAACAGCCTTTACTGTTCTAGGCGTATTCTTGGTCATCTCACCAAGCGTTCGCTTGACTTGGAAGTATTTGCAGAGTTTTTCGACCTCTAACAAAGTTTCCAAGACGTTACTCCTCGATCTGCTCAGGCGGACTCAGATTGCCAACATTTGGAATAACAATCAGAGCCGTGTGAAAACGCCGGGGGTTCCTCCTTGGAACACCGGCTCTGCGCCACCGGACAACGCGGTTGAAATCTACAACCTGAGGGCGGATTAATCAAATCCGGTATCGTTCCTGGGATCGACATCAATCGCTCTATTTGTCGGTCGGCCCTTGTAGTGGATTCCAAAAGCCCTATCGTGTATGGGTGCTTTGGTTTCGAGAAGATGTCTTGAATGCTTCCGCACTCCATCCCATGACCAGCGTACATTACAAGAGCTTCCTCACAGACTTGGGCCACGATCCCCAAGTCATGTGTGATGAGGACGACGGTCATGCCGTGTTTCTTTTCAAGATCTCTGAGCAATGAGAGAATTTGCGATTGGGTAATCACGTCAAGCGCGGTTGTGGGTTCGTCCGCGATCAGAAGATCTGGGTTTGTCGCAAGGGCCATAGCTATCATAATCCTCTGCCGCATTCCACCGCTGAACTGATGTGGGTACTCCTTCGCGCGCTTCGCTGCCTCCGGTATTCCCATAGACTCCATCAACTCGACGGCTCTCACCTCGGCTTGGTGGCGAGCTATCCTCTCGTGCACGATGAGCGCCTCGGCAATTTGAAACCCGACTCTCAGAACGGGGTTCAATGAGGTCATGGGGTCCTGGTAGACCATTGCAATTCGTTTCCCTCGGATCCGACGCATCTCTTCGTTCTTGAGCTTTAGCAGATCAATTCCGTCATATGAGATCGTGCCCGAGTCAACTCGCCCCGGGGGGCGGGCAAGGAGCCCCATTATGGTTAGGGCGGTGACGGTTTTGCCAGACCCAGATTCCCCCACGATCCCGAAATTTACACCCCGCTTAACATTGAAAGATAGATGTTCTACTGCGTTGACCACACCAGCACCCAAGTAGAAGCGCACGCTGAGGTCCTGCACGGAGATTATCGCATCACTGTTGTCTTTCTGCAACTTGGACCGCCAGTGATTCTCTTCGACGTTTGAGTTTCGGATTTAATGCCTCTTTGAGTCCTTCACTCACAAAATAGAAGGACAGCGCTGTCATGAAAATTGCGAAACCTGGAAAGAAAGACATCCACCAGGTACCACGGATCCAATAGCTCATTGAAACGTTGAGCATGAACCCCCAGCTAACAGAGAGTGGTGTCAAGCCCAGAAATTCCAGAGAAGCCTCAGTCAAAATTACTGCTGGGATGCTGAGCGACGCATAAACTAAGATTGAGTTTAGTTGATTCGGTAGAAGGTGTTTAAACAAGATACGTGCGGAGCTTGCTCCCATGACTCTCTCTATGTCGATAAATTCTCGCTTCATTAATGCAAGTGAATCCGATCGGACCACCCGTGCCATAACGGGCCAGCCCGTCAAACCGATAGCGAACATTACATTGAGGAGGTTGGGGCTAGCGAATGAGACGATAACCAGAATCAGTGGCAAAATTGGAATTGTCAGAAAGACATCTGCGACCCGCATGATAAATCCATCCATCCTTCCACCAAAATAACCCGCTAGCAAGCCCGCCATAGTGCCTACGATTGCAAGAAGGCCGCCCGCAGCAAAGGCCACTATTAGTGAGGTTCTTGCGCCAAAGATGAGCAATGCAAGTTGATCTCTGCCCAAATAGTCGGTTCCCAGTAACGCGGAAGGATTTGGAGGCAACATTTCATTGCCGATGTTGGGAGCCTCGATGTCGCCAGGGAAAATGTAGTTTGCGAAAATGGCCGCCAAAATGAGGGCGGTGAGAAAGAAGAATGCGAATAAAGCACCCCGATTTCTGCAATAACTTCTCCAGAAAGACGAAGCCTTCGCGATAAGCGATTTCGGATTCGCATTAGTCATAGGTGATCCTAGGGTCCAACAATCCGTATATTATGTCCGTAGCTAAGTTGGAAAAGATCGTCATGATAGAAAAAATGAAGAAGAGTGCCAGCACGACCGGGTAGTCGCGCGAAGTGATCGAAGCATAAGTCAATGATCCCAAGCCCGGCCAAGAAAATACGGTCTCCGTGAGTATTGCCCCAGTTAGGATCGCACCAACGAAGAGCCCCACCATGGTGACGGTCGGAAGTAGACCATTCCGTAAAGCATGTCGATAAAATACCAATCTTTCGGGAATTCCCTTTCCTCTAGCCGTGGTGATGTAGTTCTGATCGAGTACCTCAATCATACTCGAACGCACTAGAAGAGAGAAATTTGCTAAGTTGATGAGAGTGAGTGCCGTCATGGGCAAAATGAGATGCCACAGATAATCCCGAACATCAAATCCAGTCGCGGTGATTGAGAGCATCCCGCCGGGAGGCAGGAAGTGTGTGTAGACCGCAAAGATGCTCAGAAGAATAAACCCCAACCAGAAGACCGGCATTGAATAGAAGAAAAACGCGAAGGATGAGAGGAATCGGTCCAGGAAGGAGTAGGGTTTTCGAACAGACACTATGCCCATCAAAATTCCGAGTGAGACGGTCAGGATCAGGCTTGGGACCATCAAAAGGAGAGTGGCGGGGATTCTCGACGAGATTACATCGAACGCCGGTTCAGTGTAGAAGTAGGAGAGCCCCCAGTTCCCCGTCACCATTCCCTCTAAGTAGAGCAAGTATTGGACCTGAATTGGCTTGTCCAAACCGAACTGTCTGAGGATTAAGGCTCTGGCCGCTGGGGTTATTCTGGGGTTCATGAACACTAAATCGGGACCACCCGGGGCCAAATGCAAGATAGTAAAATTCAACGTACCAACTATAACGATAAGCGCTACCGCTACCATGACTCGCTTTGCAACGTAAGTGAGTAAACCCAAAAAAAACGACCAAAAAAAGGAGAGGTCAGGAAGGCTAGGAAAGGTTGCCTAAGTAGCTTTCTTTCCGCGCCTTCCCAAATAGAAGCCTAGTCCCCCAACAATCACAGCGACGAGAACCGCCACTATTCCGGCCGTTGTATAGTCAGGGCTCGTTGTCGTTGTCACTAGTGCAGTTGTTGAAGAGGTAGTTGCTGTCTGCGGCACAAAGGTTATTTGAGCTAAGTTCTGGTACTTGACGGCTCCATTATAGTCGTACGACGGGTTTCCTAAGCCTAAAACGATGCCCTGCCATTGGTTATTCCACGCCACTACCTCGATCGGGTAGTAGAGCGGTATGTTGACTACGTCTTGATATGCGATGCCTGCGATTCTCTGGTATAGGGCCACTCGCTTATTGGCGTCGGTCGTATTGTCGGCAAGAGACACCAGATAGGTCGCGAAGGGGTTATTGTATCCTCCGCCATTCCATCCGCCCTGTCCGGTGTTCCAAGAGGCGCCATTTACATTGTATCCGACGTTCGTTGGATCGGGAGATTGAGATTGGCTTTTTAGTGCAACGTTCCAGTCCTTTGGCGGCGCCATGTAGTATCGAGCACTGTAGCTTGACAACTCCATCATGTCTAGGGTCATGTCGATACCTATTGCGCGGAGGGAGTGTTGTACCAGCTGCATCATTCTTAAGACGCCGACTACTCCGAGGCGGCCTGCCGAAGGCGCTATGAAGGTAAGTTTCATCCGTATACCGTCGGCGTTGGCTGGGTATCCTGCTTGGTCTAGTAGTTTTCCAGCGCCGGCTGGGTCGTACGGATAAGCCGGTGATGGGATCGAACTGTTCCAAACCCTTACTCCGAGATAGTACATGTTGGGCACGAAGATTTGGTTTGCCAATACATAGTAACCGTGGCCGAATGAGGCGTCTAGTATGCTGGTTAAGTTCATGGACATGGCGATAGCTTCCCGTACTCTCAGATCCGCACACGGGTTTACGCTTCCATCCGCTAGCGTTGGATGAAAGTTGGGCACAAAGTAGGCAAATAGCTGAGGTTGTTCCGTGCCAATGTTTAGGTTGGGATCCTGCGCGGCTAGTGCCTTCACGTCGGTCCCGGGAACGCCTAGCATCATGTCAACTTCCCCGCTCTCCAAAGCAAGCTCGGCCGATGTCGAGTCACTGAATATCTTGAAGATCACTTCATCAAGTGAAGGAGGTCCACCCCAGTAGTATTGGTTTGCTTTCAGCACATACCGATCTCCGGGGACTAGTTCCGTAGGAACGTATGGCCCAGATCCAACCATCTTTGAAACGTCTAGATCTTGGCTCGTCAGGTTAAGTCCCTGGTAGATGTGCCTCGGAAATATCGGGAAGCCTCCGGCAGATAAGAAGAAACTGCCTGAAGGGTTCTGTAGGTGAAACACAACTGTCTTGTTGTCCGGAGTCGCTATTGCACCAGGAGCGATAGTAACACCGGTAATTGTTCCTGACTTGGCGGTTTGAAGCGAATTCCAGTAGCTGAAGTACGCGGGGTTGTTCTCGCTCTCGAGAACCGCGGTGAACAGAACGTCATCGGAAGTAACGGGTTGTCCATCACTCCACGTCGCATTGTCACGAATGTGGAACGTATAGGTCAAACCGTCAGAGGAAATGGTCCACGAGTCAGCCAACCCGGGGATTTCTTTCCCATTCTTGTCCCATCCGAGCAGCGCAGGAAAGACGGTTGCGGTGTAGTAAAAGTTCAAGGCTTTGACGGGGTTAATGTCCGCCGGCGTGAGATCTACGGTTGTGGCGATTACGAAGATTTTCTGCTGTTGGGCGAATGCAATTTGAACTGCTCCGAGAACTGTCAGCGCTATTAGTAACGCGGCAAAATGCCTAGTTTTCAATTTTTCTACCCACCAAACTCACGGGGTTTTTAGATTAAGAGCTTTGTCTATAGAGAAATGGCCCTTATCTATAGAGAGTATTTTTGGTTTGACGAGAACCGAATCCGCCGTCTTTTGCGCAAAGGTCGAGCTCGCTGAAAGACGCAACCGAGCGGTCATCTCTAAGGAGAACAGTTATTCCGGAGAGTTGCTACGCAAGAGGAGACTGGTTGGAGTATTCGTAACATGGCGAGCTCAAAATTCTCTTCAATAGCCCAAAGCATGTTTCCTAGAATTCTTCCGCAACGCGAACAGGCGAAGATCGTGAATAGAATCCTAGCAAATCGGCTAGAAACTGTTCTACCCCTAGCCATGAGAGAAGCGGGTTTGGACATGTGGCTCATAATATGCCAAGAGGACGACTTTGACCCCGTCTTTCCTACTCTCATACCGGTGGACACGTGGTGCCCAATTCTTCAAATCCTAATCTTCTACGACCTCGGACAAGGGAAGCGAGTAGAAAGAATAAACCTCTCAATGACTGAGACAGGCGACCTGTACGAAACACCTTGGAAGGATCCAAGGGAGCACTACAAGGACCAGTGGCCCCTTCTAAAGCAAATCATACTTGAGCGGAACCCGAAGAGGATCGGCATCAACATAGGTTCAGTAGAGTGGGCAGCCGGAGGCCTCACATACAACCTCTACAAGCAACTCGTCGACAGTCTCCCAAAGGGTTTCGCTAACCGACTTGAGTCTGCTGAGCCGCTCGTTACTCGCTGGCTTTCTACACTGACCGAAGAGGAGATCAACCTCTACGAAGAGGTCACCAACATCGCCCATGCGTTATTAGCAGAATGTTACAGTAGAAAAGCCATTACACCCAATATTACAACTACCGATGACCTAGAATGGTACTACTGGCAACGAAGCACCGATCTTGGATTGCCTGTATCATTCAAACCCTTTTTCAACACGGTTCGTAGCAACGAGTCAAAACAGAGGTATGGTGCTGAGGATAAGGTCATCCGTCCTGGAGACGCCATTCACTCCGATGTTGGAATCAAGTACTTGCGATTAAATAGCGATCATCAAGAGTGGGCATACATCCTACGCCCAGGGGAAGAAGCTGCTCCCGAAGGACTTAGACACCTAATGGCCGAAGGAAACCGATTACAAGACATCTTCATGTCGGAGTTTAAGCAGGGCCTCACCGGC